>ENA-OQDE01000052-OQDE01000052.1-human-gut-metagenome-genome-assembly--contig:-NODE-52-length-66600-cov-9.422322_pt1 | contig 66600 bp, 81 predicted proteins | sample MGYA00242768_ERZ504595 | MGnify/ENA primary metagenome ERZ504595 (study PRJEB26092, sample SAMD00036307) | human gut metagenome | host: Homo sapiens | study: EMG produced TPA metagenomics assembly of...
ACGGTTTTCCGTCAATCATAAACTGTACCTTGTTTCCTTCCTTGCTCACCAACGTCACATCGGCTACGCGGTCTCCAATATGTATTTCCATACTTTTGCTTAATTAAATGAAGAATCAGATTCTCAACACTCCTTTCTGCAAGCCGAACTCACGCCAACGCTGATGGGACGGGCATCAGACAGCTGGGGACTCTTGTTCTCTTCCAGATTCATCAGATAGTCAATATAAGAGGCGATCATGGCCATGTTTTCAATCTCCTCATTGTTGCCGTTGCCACGGAGCAGCATACGGGAGTTCTTCTCTATAAATAAGGTATTATACTCACCTTCACAAAGTCGGGGGTATGCATGATGCGTTTCAGATAACTGAGGTTGGTCTTCAAGCCCGTAATCTTGTACTCGTAAAGCACACGGCGCATACGCTCTATGGCATACTGGCGGGTTGTGGCCCACACGATCAACTTGCCTATCATCGGGTCGTAAAAGACAGGAATCTCGTACCCTTCGTACACGTAGCTGTCAATGCGTACGCCGATGCCGTTAGGTTCCGTCAGCTGTTTGATGATACCCGGCGAAGGCATGAAGTTGTTCTCCGTGTCTTCCGCACAGATACGACATTCGATGGCATGACCGCGCTGATACAGCTCTTCCTGTTTCAAATGCAGCACTTCATCATTGGCAATGCGGATCTGCTCTTTCACCAAGTCCACGCCCACCACTTCTTCGGTAATGGGATGCTCCACCTGGAGACGGGTATTCATCTCCAGAAAATAGAAATTGCGGTTCTTGTCCACCAGAAACTCGATAGTCCCGGCTCCCGAATAGTTCACTGCCCTGGCAGCAGCCACCGCCTTTTCCCCCATCTCCTGACGGAGTTCCGGAGTAAGGAACGGAGACGGGCTCTCCTCTACAATCTTTTGGTTGCGACGCTGAACAGAACACTCGCGGTCAAACAGATGGATTACATTGCCATGATTGTCACCCAGTATTTGAAATTCTATATGATGGGGGTCCTCCACAAATTTTTCCAGATAAACCGTATCATCCCCGAAAGAAGACATGGACTCGGAACGGGCGGTGTTATATGCCTCCACCACTTCATCTTCACTGTGTATCAGCCTCATCCCTTTACCGCCGCCTCCCATAGAAGCCTTCAACATGACAGGATAGCCTATTTCATTACAGATACGTACCGCCTCTTCGGCACTTTGCAACGGCTGTTCCGTACCGGGGACCACGGGAACACCTGCGGCAATCATACGCTTACGGGCGGCAATCTTGTCACCCATCGCTTCCATCGTCTCGGCGGCAGGCCGATAAAGATGATCCCCTCCTCTTTGCACCGGCGGGCAAAATCAGCATTCTCGGACAAAAAACCATAACCGGGATGAATAGCATCGGCATGATGTTGCCTTGCAGCTTTAATGATATTATCTATATTCAGATAACTTTCTTTGGAAGCGGCAGGCCCTATCAGACAGGCTTCGTCTGCATACATCACATGACGCGCCGTACGGTCGGCTTCCGAGAAAACAGCCACAGTGCGGATACCCATCTCTTTGCAAGAGCGCATAACGCGCACGGCTATCTCGCCACGGTTGGCAATTAGAACCTTTTGTATCATAATCTTTCTCTTTTTACCCGAAATGTCACACAAAATTACAGATGCATTCATTATACATGAACACATCTTACATGGGTGGCATCTCTCATTAGTATTGATTATTTAACGAAAACTCCCTGTTTTTTAGAAGTGGGAGCCATAATTGGCTGCAAAGATACTTGTTTTTTGCACAAAAACTACAAATGTGTGTTTAAATAATGTTTCAATACATTGGCATGATTTCGCTCCTGTTCTTTCGAAGCGTAAAGTAATGTTACTTTCGAATAAGCTTTTATCTTATCAATGAACGCTTTAGCGGCATCCGATTCTTTCAATTCTTTTTGATACATATCTGCAAAAGCCCCCCATCTTTTTTCTATATCCGCATGAAACCATTTCCTTAAATCATTGGATGGAGTGACCTCTTTTGCCCAATAATCGTATTTCAAATATTCCCGCTTCATGCCACGGGGCCACAGGCGATCTACCAAAACACGATAGCCGTCTTGTTCAGAAGGTTCATCATAAACCCTCTTGATGTTTACTTGAGTCATAGTTGGTTATTTTAATTTAGGTACAAGCTTATAACTCCATATAACCCTAAAAAGTTCATTCCGGACAGTGGTTTCAGGATAACAGCAACTCGTAATCCACTACATCCAACCATCGTCCGAATTTCAGTCCTACCTTCTTAAAATGGGAAACTTTTTTAAATCCCAGCCTCAAATGCAAAGCATCACTGACAACATTTCCCTCTGTGACACAGGCTATCAGTGCACGATACCCGTCCCTACGACATTCTTCAATCAATCTTTCCATCAACTCCCTGCCTATGCCCTTCCCCTCGTATCCAGGAGCTAAATAGACCGTTGTTTCCAACGTATGCCTGTAAGCAGCCCTCTCCTTCCACAAATGGGCATAACAATAACCCACTACTTTCCCTTCTTCCTCATACACAAAATAGGGAAAACGGACGGCAATTCCGGCAATACGGTTACGCATATCCTCCTCTCTCAAAGGTTCCGTTTCAAATGTAGCCACACTGTGCCCGACATATTCATAGTATATCGTTGTGATGGCTTTGGCATCCTGAAGTTCCACTCGTCTAATCATAATGTCATATCTATTATTAAAACGTAAGCAAGATATAAAAAAATAATCAGTTATCTGGAGAATAATCACTATATTTACAGCCGATTCTAATTTCAGCTATAAAAATGACAGAAATAGTAGAAGTAAAAGACTTTATCCCAGCCTACACCGATGCAGTACAAAAACTGCTGGAGCAGCTCACAAACCGCCCGGTAAAACTGACCGGGACAACCCTCAGAAAGATCATATCCCAAGAAAACACCCATCTGTTTTTCTTACTGGCTGATCAGGAAATCGCGGGAATGCTGACTGTAGGCATCTATCACAGCCCCACAGGCGGCAAAGCGTGGATTGAAGATGTGGTAGTGGATGAAAAATACCGGGGACAAGGACTCAGCAAACAGCTGGTCACCCACGCTGTCCGGTTTGTGAAGGAACAAGGCATACCTCTTATTATGCTTACCTCAAACCCCACACGGATAGCAGCCAACAAGCTATATCAAAAATTAGGCTTCGAACAAAAGCAGACCAATGTGTACAGAATGAATTTAGAATAACCCATTCCTATTTCAATATGATAACAATCAGACATTCATTGCCCAAAGATTTGGATGCATTATAGAAATATTCCACTATGCCCGTCAGTTCATGAAAGAGCATGGCAACCCCAACCAATGGATAAACGGTTATCTTCCGCTGAATTGATTCTGCGAGAAATAACCAACGGAACCAACTATGTTTGCGAAAATGAAAACGGAGAAATAATAGGCACATTCTGTTTTATTCCCGGAGAGGACCCCACGTATGCCCGCATTGATGACGGCAACTGGCTGAACAACGAACCATATTACGTCATTCACCGCATGGCTACCAACGGCAAACAGAAGGGAGTAGCTGACGCCTGCCTCAAATGGTGTTTCGAACATTGCAACAATATCCGGGTAGATACCCACCACGACAACCTTGTAATGCAGAATATCCTGAAAAAGTACGGTTTCCGGCGTTGTGGCATCATTTATACCCACAATGGCACATCCCGCATCGCTTACCAGCGGACATTAACCGAAAAAGAGTTATCTTTGCCGACCGAATAAACAAGAAAAAGAAACATGAAGATTCTCTGGATAGACCTGAACAGTTCATATGCCATTCCTCATTGGCACTGCCAGCCCTACATGCACAAATCATGACAGACCCTTCTATAGAATGGGAAATCGTATCTGCCACCATCAACGAAAATACAGGAATGATTGTCGATGAGATCTACCGCCACCGACCCGACATCCTTGCCGCAACCACCTGGCTTTTCAACCATGAGCAACTGATGCATGTCGCTTCCAGAGTAAAAGCATTGCTCCCCGAAGCCTGCCTGGTGCTGGGCGGTCCGGAATTTCTGGGAGACAATGAAGAGTTCCTCCGCAAAAATCCATTTGTGGATTGCGTTTTCAGAGGAGAAGGAGAAGAAGTCTTTCCACAATGGTTAACCTGCTGGAACCATCCGGAACAATGGCACACCGTGCCCGGACTCTGTTACCTCACTCCTAACAAAGAATATAAAGACAACGGTATAGCCCGCGTACTGAATTTCGCCGGACTCGTCCCGCCAGAACAAAGCCGTTTCTTTAACTGGAGCAAGCCCTTTGTCCAACTGGAAACAACACGCGGATGTTTCAACACCTGCGCCTTCTGTGTCAGCGGCGGTGAAAAACCGGTACGCACCCTTTCCATCGAAAGCATCCGCGAAAGGCTACAACTCATCCATGCACATGGCATCAAAAATGTACGCGTATTAGACCGTACTTTTAATTACAACCCTCGAAGAGCCAAAGAACTACTCCGGCTCTTTCTGGAATTCCATCCCGATATCCGCTTCCATCTGGAAATACATCCCGCCCTGTTGTCAGAAGAGCTGAAAGAAGAACTCAGCCTGCTGCCCAAAGGACTGCTTCATCTGGAAGCCGGCATCCAGAGCCTGCGCGAACCTGTACTTGAGAAAAGCCGCCGGATGGGCAAACTATCTGATGCACTGGATGGTCTGAGATTCCTATGCGCCTTGCCCAACATGGAAACCCACGCCGACCTTATTGCCGGCCTGCCTCTTTATCACCTTCATGAGATATTTGAAGATGTCCGTACTTGCCGGATATGCTGCGGGAGAAATCCAACTGGAGTCACTCAAGCTGCTTCCCGGAACCGAAATGCGCCGGAGGGCGGAAGAGTTAGGAATCAAATATTCCCCTCTGCCGCCATACGAAGTGCTACAAACCCACGAGATCAGTGTCAGTGAATTGCAGACAGCCCGCCAACTTTCACGCTTGTTGGACGGATTTTACAACACACCGGCATGGCAGACACTGACACGTGAACTCATTTTGAATGACGAACAATTCCTCCATCGTTTTCTTGCATATTTAACAAAAGCCAATCTGATAGACCAGCCCATGAGTCTGGAGAAACGAGGCTTGATACTGTATGAGTTCTGCAAACAAAACTACCCCGAATACCAGATACAGGCTGCTATTGCTGGATAGAAGCAGGCATGTCACTGAAAAAACTCCCTGCCGAGAAAGTATGGACCAAACGACAAATCCCTCCTGCCACTTGGAATATCATTTATGGAGAATACAAAGAAAGCCTTCGTCTGTGTTTCCTTCCTGCCGATGAAAAGGGGGAACATGGCTACTGGTTCGGCTTTGAGTCGGAGATACAAAAAGCAAGTCCTGTATTCAAGGCAAGAACGTAAAACGTTACTACATCAGGAGAAGCTGTTGGTTTCAAAAAGTAATGCTCGATTTTGATTTAGTATTACTTTATAGAAGTGAAGCCAAGCGGCTGAAAGAGCCCAACAAGAGTAATCCGGATAAGAACCAAAGGAAAAGGTGATTTCGTCTTATGTAAAACATAAAATTCTTCTATCACACCATCTCTCTCATTACCAGCAATTTACCGTGTAAAAACATCCATAATGTCCCTGAACCGGTATGTAGGCAATGGGGATGGAAACATTCGCCCATTATTTGTATAAGAGCCGCAGATATCAGATTGGATCTGACAGGACATGCCGTGCTTTCATTTAATTTAATAGGATGTCATTGCGTTAACTTCCAATATATACTGTTGCCTCACCTATGTGAAGCAGTGATTCCACTTTAGTGACAACGGCTATTCACACAGATGAAAAGCCCTTTTCACCCAAGTGAAATATCGGGTACAAGCCATAGAAATCATAGGAAAACAAAATAATTTATTTCCCTTATTATCAACTATTTGCATATTCCCTATATTCTCCATTTTTCCCTATTTTGCCCGTTTCCTATTATTCAGTACGCTTTTAGTACACTTTGAAATCTCATTTTCTTTTGTACCTTTGTAATATCAGGAAATAAAAGAAAATCAACTATTTAGTATAATTACCTGGCTACAGTACCTAAATCGGGATAAAACCTCTAAACAATGGGAAAAGTTAAGACGAAGTTTACGACAGTCAGAGGAGGAGCCAAGAAAAAATAGAGGCTCAGAATATAAACTAAAAAGTACAGACCATTTTTATTATGGTCTGTACTTTTTATAACTTTGCAATACTAAATCAGAACATCAATTATGCAACAAAATATTATAAGCAATTTCTTTCGCCCTATAAATACGGACATACAAATACCAGATAGCGAGTATGCAAAAACCGATGTATGTATTGTCATGGCTGATGCTTTGGCCCGCAATACCAATCATAGCCTATATATCATAGACTATCACCGCAAGAATTTCCTTTACGTATCGTCCAACCCGCTTTTTCTCTGCGGTCATTCACCGGAAGAAGTGCAACAAAAAGGTTATGCCTTCTACTTTGAGGTTGTTCCGTCTGACGAGATAAACCGTCTTATGGAAATCAACGAAGCTGGATTCCGGTTCTACTATGACCAGCCTATAGAAAAAAGGCTTGACTTGTCTATCGAATATAACTTTCATATCCACACATCAGAAAAGCATCCGCACCTTATCCACCACAAACTAACACCCGTTTTGCTAAGTGGCAAGGGAGATATATGGCTGGCTCTATGTACAGTTTCACTTTCACCGGAGAAAAACATCGGAGATGTAGTCATATCAGACCATACATGTACTGACCACTATATCTATTCATTCGAGGGCAGACGATGGAGAAAACAGCCGGAACTAATTCTTTCCGACCGTGAAAAAGAGATTCTCCAGCTCTCCGTCAAAGGACTGTCGAACACTGAGATTGGAGAAACTCTCTTTATTGATGCCAATACCGTCAAGTTTCACAAGAAGAAAATCTTCGAGAAGCTACACGCAGAAAACATCACTGAGGCCGTGGGTATCGCAGCCAATCTGAGGTTGATTTAGGAACACAATGTAGAACTTTGGCAAAGTAGCTATAGGAGGATGTGAGAATATGTATTCCTCCATTTTCTTCCGTCCAAGTTCGATGACCTTTTCATCGTTACATCTGTTCATCTTTTCTTTATCAATAAAGCAATATGCCAGAAGACCAGATAACCGATTACATACCTTTCGATGGTAACTTCTATCGGTTCGTCCGGACGCTTCATGGATTGAAGGCCGTTTCGGACGTCCTTGTCGATGATGCCCACAACTGCCCATGAGAGATTTATATAGGAAATTGATGCTGTCATAATTTACATACGGTTTATTGTATCCTGTCCTGCTCCCGTACCTTTATACTTGCTTTTGGCTGCATTAAACTTGTAGCGCACTGTAAGACTGAACGAGCGTGTATCACTCCAAGACAAATCCTTCATTTGTGCACTCTCCATATAAAGAAGTGCTTCCTGCTTACAACCTAACAACAAGTCATTTGCACGCGCTTCTATACTTAGGGCATCATTAAAAAGGGATTTGCGTAAGCCTATGTTCAAAGTATATTGTGGACGTTTAAGGGTGATATTCTGAACCTGACCACGACTTTGATAATTAAAATCAGCAGAGAGAAGGAATCCTGCAGGAAGAGTAAAAGTGTTGTTTAAGGAACCTACAAAAAGTGGATTGTTATAGGTCCTTCTCTGACCGGCGGCATCCAACGAGAACCACTGCTTCATCACAATTGCGCTAGCATTAAGATTCCATATACCAATAGTAGGCGAAGCTGCCAGCATTACTGTCAGACTCGGTAAACGGTCGTGATTGATATAGTTTATTAAAGTAGTAGCCGACTGATTTTCCACCTGTGTTCCCCAATAAAGGATATAGTCCCGAACCACTTTGTAGCTTACCATTGCCTGAAAGAACCGCCATACACCAACAGCGGTTATATCATGCGTAACACTTGGTTTTAGGAGTGGATTTCCCGTTTGCCATGTAAACCTATTGGCATAAGTGATATTATTTCTTAACTGACTGTAGTTGGGACGCTGTGTTTTTGCAGCATAGCTGACTTGGAATTGTACTTTCCCCAATTGCCCGTTCACAGAAATATTTGGAAAGATATTATCATATACACGGCTTTGTCCGGGTACAAATGTAGCATTTTCAAAATAATCAAAATCCACATGCTCATATCGCAAGCCAATGTTTGCCTGACCGAATGGTAAAGGATGGCTGTACTGTGCATAGCCGGCAAGATTCTGTTCACGGATGCGGGTATAGGTTGTAGGTACATATCCTTCCTGATTTACATAATCATCATGCCGGTTGGTATAGGTATATTCTCCTCCCACAGAGATACTTCCTCCCCATAAGGGATGAGTGTATGAACTTTGGTGGCAGTAAGTTGATTTTCCACCCTGTTATCAGAAGTGACAGTACGGTCTTCATGGTCCTGACTATTCTCCATATTAATGGTATATTGCGTGTATGTATTGCTGTAATAGTCTGCATCCCAGGTAAGTTCTCCTTTGCCTATTTGTCCTGCATAGTAAATATTAAGCTGATGTTCCGGTTGTGATTTTGCATCGGCAGCAATGGTACTATATAAAATATCGTAAGGCAATCCATCTGCCTGAATCTCGCTATCGAAGGCGGTAAACATATCTGTATGCAGGGCATTGCTCAAATCATAACGTACACCTATGGAATGATACTCATTAAAATCATAATTGAATCCGATGCGTCCGTCTATACTGCGAGAATCGGTATTAGAGTGCTGATAATTCTTTTGCGTCCATATGGTATCGGTAAAGGCCGTTTGCTCCAGAATATCGTTTTGCAAGGAGGTAGTTTTATCAAAACGGACCATAGCGAAAACATCAAGACCGTTATGCCGATAGTTTACATCGGCTTGCTCTACAAAGTCTGAATTTTGAGATTGATCATAGGAACTTCGCAAACTCACTCCAAATCCATCTCCTTGTCGTTTGACAGTACGGATACGAACAACTGCCCCTACCGTTGCATCATAACGGGCACCGGGATTACGAACAACTTCTACGCTTTTAATTTCCTCCGATATCAGTTGGTCCAGTTCAGCGATATCACGTAATTTTCTACCGTTGATATAGATAAGCGGTGAACCTTTACCCAACACCTCAAATCCATCAGCCTTTTTTTGTAAACCGGGTATATGTGCCAATACATCTTCAGCTGTTCCGGCTTTCGAGAGAACTGTACCCTGCACATTGGTTTCCAGAGCATCATTCTTTATGCGTGTCACAGGCAAATTGGCTTTTACTACCACTTCTCCAAGCATCCGTGCATCCGATACGAGCTGCACGATACCCATATTGGCAGGAGTAGTCGGTTTATACACTGTCTTATATCCGATAGAGGATATTTTCACTATCTGGTTTACCGATGTAGCTTCCAGCTTAAACAAACCATCTTCACCACTGATGGTTCCACTTACAAATGCCGAATCCGGCAGAGACAGCAGCACCACATTGGCATATGGCAACGGATGGTTACTTTCATCTACAAGTTTCCCCTTCACGGTTTGTGCCGACACTCTCATCGGCAGCAACATGCTCACGACAAGCATGACCAAATACATTTTCATCTTTTTCATTGATATATCCTATTGGCACACTTTGAATTTGCTTTTCTTTCCATTTATCCGGAGCGTCACTTGGGGATTTGAGAATTGCGTGACATGAGGAAATGTGAGTGTGACAGTGGCCACCCCCTTTTTTACTGTTATTTCTACGGATGTTGCCGGATATTCTTTTTCACTCCATGATGACGGAATGAGTTTTACATCAGAAACCGTGTATTTGTCTTTGGCTTGATTGTCCGTGAAAACGATGGTTACTTTGTTGTCGTAATTGTTGAAACCTTGACAACGTGGCTTTGCATTAACTGTCAAACCTATGACAGTCAAGAAAATTACTGTTACAATATAAAATACATTTTTCATTGTACGATGTTTTTTTGATTTCTGCAGCAAAGTTCCACACTTCCGAAGACTTCTCCACCACCCTGTAGAGTAGTTTTGATTACAGGAGCTAAAAAAGAGGAGATATAATACATATAAAGAAGGGAGTGAATAGGTTTACCCATAGTAAAGACTAAACCTGTAGTTGATTTTTGGAACGTAAAAAAAGGTATAAACCCAATGCTTGATTTACACCCTTGCAGGCGGAAGGACAGGTATGCCGTCGTTCCTTTTACCTCAAAAGACGAATATCAGATTTCCCATATCGACCCGATTCCCGTTTTATTCATTTACCGTTTCTATCGTATCGCTGCGCCTTTACCACCATATATATTGAACCGATGATTGGTATGAGCGTTGTCGACACAACTGACACCGCTTTTTCGTTTACTGACCTTGCAACCATTACGAAATATGACACAATCATAAGCACAGCAATCACGCAAAGCGAGCGACACATGAAGTTAGACAGTCCTTTGACATCCACATTCTTTTTTTGCTCAGCAGTCATTGTGTTATAGCCCGCTATGAGGTTGGGATATTTCCTTACGAGCATTCCCAATACAAACAGAACAGCTGCTATTATCAACACTGGTGTCTCCATTTATATGATACTTAAAACATAAAACTGAACACTTTCTTTTGCGAAACTTTAAACCTTTCAATCTCCAAAGAAAGCGATTTCTTCAACTGCCCTGCCATAAACGACAAAAACGGCTGGTTGGTTTCTTCGTCCTGACATTGGCGTAGAGAAAGGATATATTCTTCCCTATCCTCTTTGAATATCTTAGTAGGAAAAAGGTGATAACAAAACTGGATGTAGTTCATCAGTAATCGAGCCGTTCTTCCGTCGCCGTCCACCCACGGATGAATAGTTACTAAATTAAGGTGAGCATTAAAGCTCAATTCGTATTGTTCCCGAAATGTTCCCATTTTCTTTTGCTTCTTTTGCAGAATCGCACAAAGTTCATCCACCTTAACAGGAACTTTCAGATAGTTCATGTAAGAATGTCCGCCAACATCAGCCGTAACACCACATAAGCGAAATTCTCCTTTGGAAGAATCGAAAGACCCTTGTAAAGATATTACCTACAAAGTGGATAGTCAGATGCTTCGGAAAAATGTGCTTTCGCCCGAAGAAGTACAAAAGCTGATGGCTTGTCATTATGACAACGAAAACCCTACAGTCAGACAAGCGTTTATCTTTTGCCTATATTGCGGTCTGCACCTCTGCAATGTAAAAGATCTTACTTTTAAAAATGTGGATTATGCTAACCGATTATTGAAGTTCGAGCAAAGCAAGGCCAAGGGACATTCTGCCAGTAGTGGTGTGGTTATTCCTTTGAATGACGGTCTATTGTCTATCATTGGTGAAGCTCCGACAGATAAGAACTGTTTGATATTCGATTTGTCTACATACGAAAGTTGCTATAAATCAGTAAAGCGTTGGGTAAAAAGAGCTGGGATAGACAAACATATGAGCTGGCATTGTGCTCGGCATTCGTTTGCCGTGAACATTTTGAACAATGGGACAAATATCAAAACCATAGCCAGCCTTTTAGGGCATAGCGGATTGAAGCATACGGAGAAATACACCCGTGCGGTGGATAAATTGAAAGAGGAAGCTATAAATAGCCTGTCCGAACTAAAGTTTTAACCACAAAAGACTTATCTTTGTAACTATGAACTTTGAAGCATTAGTAAAACATATCAGCACGATACAGAACACGTTGCAGGCACAAGCCGCACATGCTGTAAACCTTGCCCTTACTTCCCGTAACTGGCTTATGGGTTGCTATATCGTGGAGTTCGAACAGAACGGAGAAGACCGTGCCGCCTACGGTGAACAATTGTTGAAAAAGCTGGAACAACGGCTGAAAACAAAAGGTCTGAATGAACGAAGATTCCGAGAGTTTAGACGGCTGTACCTTGTTTATCCACAGCTAAAAGAGTCTGTCACACAATATATTGCATCACAAATACAAATTCGGCAGTCATTGACCGCCGAATTCACTGAACCAATTCGGCGGTTGGTGACCGCCGGATCTGAAAATGGCGTTTGGAAGCTATCAACAAAATACCCACAAACCGAAACATGGATGATTCCAGCTGATAGATTATTCAACAGATTATCTTCCACCCATTTAAATACTATATCAGGAATTGAGAACCCGATAAAACGTGCTTTCTATGAAATGGAAACTATTCGTGGATGCTGGTCTGTAAAAGAGTTAGAGCGGCAAATCGCATCTTTATATTACGAACGTAGCGGACTATCCAAAAACAAAGAAGCCCTCTCCGCTTTAGTCCAGCAACAAGTAACCTTATTGCAACCCAAAGATGTTATCAACACTCCTGTTACTTTAGAGTTCTTAGGATTGAATGAACGTGCATTAGTGACGGAAAACGATTTGGAACAATCCATTCTTGATAACCTGCAACACTTCCTGTTGGAAATGGGACATGGTTTCTGCTTTGAAGCCCGGCAAAAACGTATCTTGATTGATGAAGATTATTTCTTTGCCGACCTCGTATTCTATCACCGCATTTTGAAGTGCCATATCATTGTGGAATTGAAGATAGACAAATTTCGCCATGAATACGCCTCGCAACTAAATATGTACCTTAACTACTTTAAAGCGGAAGTAATGCAGCCGGACGATAATCCACCTATCGGTATTCTACTTTGTACGGAAAAGGGAGATACATTAGTAAAGTATGCCACTGCCGGATTAGACCCGAATATCTTTGTACAGAAGTACATGATAGAACTTCCAACCGAGGAAGAAATAAAAGAGTTCATTTCTTCCTCAAACTATTAAGGATAAATCAAGACTGAAAAAGATTGCTAAAAACGATACTGGCGAAAAAGGTAATACTATTTCTTTTTTCGCCAGTATCGTTTCTAGCTGTCAATAGAAATTGGTTTAGTTCGTTTTGGCTATATAGACAAAGGGATAAACTAAACGTAGTTTAGCACCACCTATTTCTTTTGCCTATATCACATATCCACATCGTGGTTCTCTTTTCATCCCACCTTGCTAAAAATAGTCAAATTCCTTTTTAAACTATGAATGCAACAATATTATCCCTTTCTGTTTTATTATTTTTGTAGAAAGAGCAAAAACATTGATAATGGATAATATAATAAGAAAGATACAAGAACTCTATCCTGTTTCGGATGATTCATTGCATCTGCTAAAGTACTGTTTTAAACAACAGACTTTTCCGGCTAAAACTATCATCATACAAGCTGGTCGTTTTGACAATCAAGTCTATTTCATAGAAAAAGGAATAACACGTTCATATATCCTGCATAATGGAAAAGAAATAACAACATGGTTTTCTATGGAAGGCGATGCGACTTGTGGTTCATGGGATTTATATCGACACAAAGCAGGATTTGAATATGTAGAAACCTTAGAAGAAACTTTAACCTACTCCATTTCTATAGACAAGTTGAATGATTTATATAAATCCCGTATTGACATTGCCAATTGGATGAGAGTGTTACAGCAAGAAAATTTTCTACTTTTACAGGACATTCATATTTCCCGGCTGAACTTGTCTGCCCAAGAACGTTATGAAAAGTTGATAAAAGAATATCCCAGCATTTTCCACCGAGTGACTTTAGGACATATTGCCTCTTTTTTAGGAATAACACAACCTTCTCTTAGCAGAATCCGGTCAAGCCGATGATTTTTTAACATAGGACAAAAATAAAGAATTTCATTTTCCATACCTTTGTAAATCAATATAACGATACTAACATTCACTATATGAATAAAACAGTACAACCACAATGGCTTGAATGGGCAAAAGAACTACAATTCATTGCCCAAGGGGGATTGACATACTCCAAAGATGTATTTGATATAGAACGCTTTGAACGCATTAGAGAAATTGCAGCAGAAATGCTTAGTCTGCAAAGTGAAATACCCATAGAAAAAGTAAAGAATCTGTTTTGCAATGAAACAGGATTTCAAACTCCTAAATTAGATACACGAGCTGCTATATTCAAAGATGATAAAATACTGCTTGTGAAAGAGAAAAATGGGACTTGGTCTTTGCCCGGTGGTTGGTCGATATAAATCAGAGTATCAAGACTAATACAGAAAAAGAAGTAAAAGAAGAAGCAGGATTAAATGTAAAAGCTATCCGGATAATAGCTATACAAGATAGAAATTTGCATAATATTCCCCCCTATGCCTACAATGTTTGTAAAGTTTTTGTTCTTTGTGAGATTGAAAGCGGATATTTCCGACCCAATATTGAAGCGGATGAGAGTGCCTATTTCGGATTGGAAGAATTACCTATTCTTGCAAAAGAGAAAAATAACGAAGAACAAATTAAAATGTGCTTTTCAGCTTACTACGATAGAAACTGGCAAGTATTATTTGACTAATAAATCAAACACATGAAATATAAACATATCGTATTCGACATAGACGGTACATTGATAGATACGGAATATGCAGTCATCAACTCTTTAATAAAAACAATTACAGAAATAACAGGACGCGCACCTCAATATGAAAGTCTGAAATTTGCTTTAGGCATTACCGGAAGAAATGCGTTGGAATTACTCAAAATACTCGACATAGAAGATGCATTGAAACGATGGGATAAGAATATGAAATTGCTCCAGCACACTATTCAACCTTTTCAAGGTATCAAAGAATGCTTGCAATCCCTTTTATCAAGAGGCTATATTTTAGGCATTGTAACCTCCAAAACATATCAAGAATATTATTCTGATTTCGAGCCATTAGGGTTAGCGGACTATTTTTCCACAATTGTATGTGCCGATGATACTGATGAACATAAGCCCCAAGCAGCACCCTTAGTAGCATATTTGGCTAAAGCCATGTAAGCCCCGAAAACGCTCTCTATATTGGTGATAGTATTTATGATATTCAATGTGCTAACAATGCCGGTGTTGATTCCGGATTGGTTTTATGGAGCAATAATGTATCTAATCCTATACGTGCAGACTATTATTTTAAGACACCCAATGATATAAGTAAAATTCTATAAAAGACGAACTAACTAATTATGAAATTAAAAATATTAATAGATGAAAGCATTATTACAACAGAGTTTTTTTCGATTACTATCGGAATACTCACAGCGCAAAGTTTCTGCATCTGAACTAACAAAAGCTGTTGAAGAATTAGCTATCCATGTAGCCAATTTCAGTATTAACGAGCAAGATTATAGTGTATTACTCCGCTATTTTTCTTTTGGTTTATATCGTCTTAAGTCATACCGTGTACGGTTTGAGCAAGAAAAAAATGCCCTATTTGCATCTAATTGATGAAGCGATAGGACTTTTAAACACAGAAATACGCCTTATTGAATGGCGCATCAAATACCCGGAACAACTCAAACAGCGGATTGAAAAACAAAGCCTTTCCAATAACCGCTTTCCCACAAAAAATCGGGAATATCCATATCCAATACAATGTTACGCACGACACGGTATTTTTGTTGGATGGCTACAATATTTTCAGTCACACGGAAAATTTCTTGCCGCAAATAATCCTTTAGCTGAACTTGCGTCAAATATTCACGTTTTAAAAATAGTGCATCTACTTTAGTTTTATAGTCATGAGCTATACAACTATCTAATATCTTCTGTATTTCTCTGAAATTGTTTTCCATATGATTTTCCATAATCGTGCGCCTTTAAACGTTCTTACTACAAATATAAGGTAAGAATCTCACTTTTCCCGAAAACATCGGCAATAATAAGGTAGATAAAGATAAGATAAGCGTTAAGAAATCATAAAGATATGGGGAAGAAAACTATTAAAGTACACCTTTTCTTGGGTCAATGTAAAAAGCTGAGGGGTAAATTTATAAATTGTTATCTTTGTCTCCAAATTCATAGCTTATGGAGTTAAACGGTTATCGCCTTCTTCTTCCTGAAGGCACTTTAGATTACTTTGATCTTGTTGATGTGAAGGAAAGCGTAAATGAAGTTGTGATCTATCTTGAGGAGAAAAATATCGTTCCTGAGAAGTATACAGATCAGGATACTGAGAGTAAAGGCTTTTATGACCCTGTTATTGTTCAGGATTTTCCTCTCCGTGGCAAGAAGGTCTTCCTTAATATTCGTCGTCGTCGCTGGCTCTTAAAGAAGCATAATGAGTATATCTCTCGTAACTGGCGTATGGTGGCTGAAGGTACTCGTATGACGCAGGATTTTGCGTCTTTTTTAAAAGAACTATATTGATAGCTATCCGATCAGTTGCAAGCTCTTAGGTGTTTTATATGGAGTTGACGGGGATTTATTGGAGCGTCAATACCGTAACCATCTAAGTGGTTATCTCCATTGGGACCAACTTGTTCATGCAGAGGATTGGTTACTATTCGAAAAGAATATCGGTGCTTATATCTGTATTGATGAGGTAGCCCTCTCGCGTGGAGAACTCTATACTATACTGACCAATAAAGAAGCTCACGGTGGTAAAGGTAGTATGATTGCCATCATTAAAGGTACGGACGTTCATACGGTCACTTCTGTCCTGCTTAAGCTATCCCGTCGCCGCCGTTACCAAGTGCGCGAGATTACTTTGGATATGGCTCCTAACATGGAGCAGATTGCACGCATCTGCTTTCCTGCGGCCAAACGTGTTACCGATCGCTTTCACGTACAGAAGGTAGCTTATAAAGCTGTGCAGGAGATGCGGGTAAAAGCTCGCTGGGAGGCTTTGGATGAAGAGTCCACTCAGATTGCTTATGCAAAGGCCTGTGGAAAGATGTATCATGCACCTGTTTTCGCTAATGGAGATACAAGGAAGCAGTTGTTAGCGAGAAGTATTTATCTGCTTTACAAGGAGGAATCCTTATGGACTCAGTCTCAAAGAATACGGGCTGAAATTCTTTTCAAGGAATATCCCGATATAAAGAAAGGATATTATCTGTCTATGCGGTTAGGCTTAATCTATCATCAGCGTAAGTTTAAGGATATTGCTTTGACAAGGCTGGCAAGGTGGTATGATGAAGTAGATAAATCAGGGTTCCTCACCTTTGGAAGGGTCGCACGTTCTATACAAACACATTATCTGGATATAATCAATTTTTTTGAAAGGAGGGCAACCAATGCCGAAGCTGAGTCATTCAATGCTAAAATCAAAGCATTTAGAGCACAGTTCAGAGGAGTAAGAGATAGAGCTTTTTTCTTATATAGACTTGCTAAATTATATGCTTAAATATAAAATCCCTCAGGTTGTTACGTTGACTCATGATTGGGAACAATTTGGGAACATCTCCGATAAAAAGAAAAAGCTAAGTATTGAATTATCAATTACTTAGCTTTTATCTTTGTACCCAGACCGGGTCGAACCGGGATGGAAGTGAATCCACTGGTGTTTGAGACCAGCGCGTCTACCGATTCCGCCATCTGGGCATCTCTTGAAACATTGTTTGTTTCTCGATTGCGGTTGCAAAGGTACGACTTTTTTTCATACCTACAAACTTTTCGGCATTTTTTTTCAAAAAAAGATAAATATACTACGATTTATGGGATAACGGACAATGGTTTTCTAAAAATAAGCCTATATTAGCGGAAACTTTAAAACGATTTTATATCATGACAAACAGCAATAATTATTGTGTCATCATGGGGGGAGGTATAGGTAGTCGGTTCTGGCCATATAGCCGCAAAAACCTTCCTAAACAATTCCTTGATTTCTTCGGGACCGGACGTTCTCTAATACAGCAAACGTTTGATCGTTATAAAAAATAGTCCCTATAGAAAACATTTTTATTACAACCAATGTATTGTATAAAGAACTGATCCAAGAACAACTCCCAGAATTGGACAAATCACAAATTTTATTGGAACCCACCCGCAGAAACACTGCTCCATGTATAGCTTGGGCTTCCTATCATATAAAAAAACTCAATCCAAATGCCAATGTCATTGTCGCACCGTCCGACCACCTGATTTTAAAAGAAGATGAGTTCAAAGCTGCAATTTTGAAAGGTCTGGAATTTGTTTCAAACTCTCCTCAATTACTAACATTAGGTATCAAACCTAACAGACCGGAAACCGGCTATGGCTATATTCAGATTGAGGAAGAAAAACAAGGAGAATTCTTTAAAGTAAAAACATTCATTGAAAAGCCCCAATTGGAATTTGCCAAAGTATTCGTAGAAAGTGGAGAATTCTATTGGAACTCAGGAATATTCTTATGGAATATCAATACAATTTTAAAAGCCTTCAATGAGATTATGCCCGAAGTTTGTACCAAACTGACTAACGGAGAAGAAGATTTTGCCTCCTGTCCCAATATCTCCATTGACTATGGAATCATGGAGAAAGCCAACAATGTTTTCGTCCAATTGTGCGACTTCGGATGGGCAGATTTAGGTACATGGGACTCCTTGTATGATATATCATCCAAGGACCAAGAAGGTAACGTCGTAGTAAACGGAAACTCCTTATTATATAACAGCTATAATAATGTAATAGTAGTGCCAGAAGGGAAATTAGCCGTAATACAGGATCTAGAAGGTTATTTAGTAGCCGCAAGAGACAATGTATTACTCATATGCAAAAAAGATGACGAAAGCGCTATCCGAAAATTCGTAAATGACGTACAAATCAAACTAGGAGATCAGTTTGTATAAAAACAGGTAACCGGAGTTTAATCATAAGGAAAGCGGGAAACAGAATATCCGTTTCCCGCTCTTTATATTTACTAAGAAAGAAAAAGATTACTTGTCACCACCTTCCCAGGCTTGATTGATTGCTGTTGCCACCTCCACAAATTCTTCATTTGTCAGTTTCAACTTCGGATTAGAAAAAATCATATCCGACTCTTTCTGAATAGGAATCAGATGAATATGTGCATGAGGAACCTCTAATCCGATTACTGCCTCACCTACTTTCTTGCACGGAAAAACCTTTTGAATAGCAAGCGCCACACTCTTTGCAAAAACATGCATAGCAGCCAGTTCATTATCCTCCAAATCAAAGATATAGTCCACCTCACATTTCGGAACAACCAACGTATGCCCTTTGGCTAACGGATTGATATCCAGAAAAGCATAGAACTGGTCATTTTCAGCCACTTTATAGCTAGGAATCTCACCTGTAATAATTCTACTAAATATTGTTGCCATATCTATAAGTATTAAATAAGGCAGCCCCGCATAGCGGACCTGCCTTATATATTAAAATGAAATATTCACAACTTCTAAGCTGATTTTACCTTGCGGAATAGTGATTTCAGCCACATCACCCACTTTTTTTCCTAACAAACCCTGTGCTATCGGAGTATTTACCGAAATCTTGCCCAATTTTAAATTCGCTTCGCTTTCGGCTACGATAGTATAAACCATCTTCATTCCGGTCTTGGCATTCTTCAATTCTACTTTCGTCAAAATTTGCACTGTATCTGCATTCATTTTTGAAGTATCAATAATTTTAGCATCACCAATAGTTGATTTCAGCTGGCTGATCTTCATCTCCAATAGACCTTGCGCCTCTTTGGCAGCATCATATTCGGCATTTTCTGACAAGTCTCCCTTATCACGCGCTTCGGCAATAGCCGACACAATTTTAGGACGTTCTACTGATTCCAGATATTTCAGTTCCTCAATCAGTTGCTTGTAACCTTCTTCTGACATATAAGCCATAATGTTTTCCTCCTTTTAAATTATATAATTATTCATTGTTCCAGTTATGCCTATAAAAACAAAAAGAATTCCGACATGGAAATGTCGGAACCCTCTTTGGTATTTCAAGTCTTGCAAAGATAGACTTTTATCTAATACGAGTCAAGTTTATAAGGATGCTATGTAACATGTTTAAACAAATTCAACTCATAATTAGCTTTTTACAAGAGTTTTTTAATGGCTTCATCCAAATCTTTAATATTCTCACCACGGGCGCTTAATTCATTATTACGATTTACCAAAAATACCGAAGGCAGATTAGTTACATTATATAATGAAATGTATGAAGAATAAGCGCCATTAGCGTCACGTACACAGACCCAAGGCAGATTATCTGCAGATGTTTTCCAAAAGTGTTCATCACCATCCAGTGAAATCTGGTAAATCTCGAACCCTTGAGAAGCATACTTATTATAAAGTTCACGTAACGCCAAATTATGTGCAGCAGACATTGCATTGTTATATACAGTAAAATCGATCAGCACCACTTTACCCTTCAAATCGGTCAGACTGCGTGTATTGCCTTTCAAGTCTTTCAGCTGAATATCAATAATGCTGGCTTCCTTGATTTTATCTTCAGGAATTTCCATGGTCTGCTGACGGGGAGTACGGGTATTCTTCATTCCTTTTATAACCATATTGTACAAGTTGCGTGAACGGTCGGCATGTGGATAAGCATTATTCAGACTCGTAGCCACCGCAGCGAAACACTTCACATCCTCCTTATTTGTCAAAGGATCAAAAATCATATACCCATTCAACGACTGGAATAAAGCGAAATAAGCATATGGCATATTTGGAGCCGCAAAAATATATTCTCGTTTCACTTTATTCTTGTAATTGTTTACCATAGCCAAAAGGCTGTCTTGTGCGATGCCCGCAGGGATATTACGGTTCTGACCGAGTTTGTCCACATTCTTCTGCAAATCAGCTTGCAGCAACACCAATTCCTTTATTTTCAAATTGTTTTCCGAACCTTCAATACGATAGGCAGTCGCAAAATCATTTATCTCAGCCTTAACTGATACTGTTTCCGTAGAGTCTACAGCAAAGTTTATCACTTTATTATCTAAACGCAAACGATAGAATTCAGGAGATTCCGGGCGCTTCTGTGCAAAACTAAAACTTCCGCTACTGCCCAATTTTGCCGAATCAAGCGCTACTATGCCATCCAATCCCGACGCTTCCAAATAAAGCATCTTATCTTCAGCACCATTAATTTCACCTTGAACTTTGAACTTCGGTGCATTATCGCAGGCGCTCAACCCTATCAACAGAAGTGCGAGCAAAAAATATACATTCTTTTTCATCGCTAAAATTAATATAAATGTGTGTTCTCTTAATAATTTTGGATGCAAAGATACGTCTTTTCGTGGTTTGTCAAAGCATTTATCCACCTTCTTACACATTAAAATGAAAAAAACAGTAATCATAGTAACTTTTTATCTCATTCTCACCAAATTAGAAGAATAAATGCCTATCTTTGCACGAATTTTAGACGAAAAATATATTAAAACATTTTTTATGATCAATCCAATTGTTAAGACGATCGAGCTTCCTGATGGTAGAACCATCACACTCGAAACGGGAAAGCTGGCAAAACAGGCAGACGGTTCTGTAATGCTCCGCATGGGTAACACCATGTTGCTAGCTACTGTTTGTGCAGCAAAAGATGCAGTTCCCGGTACAGATTTTATGCCCCTTCAGGTAGAGTACAAAGAAAAATATTCAGCATTCGGACGTTTTCCCGGTGGCTTTACCAAAAGAGAAGGCAAAGCTTCAGATTATGAAATCCTGACTTGCCGACTGGTAGACCGCGCATTGCGTCCTTTATTCCCCGATAATTTCCATGCAGAGGTTTACGTAAACATTGTTCTTTTCTCAGCTGATGGAATAGATATGCCTGATGCATTGGCAGGATTGGCCGCTTCAGCAGCATTAGCCGTTTCCGACATTCCTTTCGGCGGACCGATTTCTGAAGTACGCGTAGCACGTATCGATGGCCAGTTCGTTATCAACCCCACTTTCGAACAACTTGAGAAAGCTGATATGGATCTGATGGTTGCAGCCACATATGACAACATCATGATGGTAGAAGGCGAAATGCAGGAAGTCAGCGAACAAGACTTGCTGGCTGCCATGAAGGCTGCTCACGAAGCAATCAAAGTTCATTGTAAAGCGCAGATGGAACTGATGGAAGAAGTCGGTTCTACAGTAAAACGTGAATACTGCCACGAAGAAAACGATGAAGATTTACGCAAAGCTGTACGCGAAGCTTGTTATGATAAAGCATACGCCATCGCTGCTTCAGGAAACAGAAACAAGCATGAACGTCAAGATGCTTTTGATGCCATCCGCGATGAATTCAAAACTCAATATACAGAAGAAGAACTGGAAGAAAAAGGTGCATTAATCGACCGTTACTACCACGATGTGGAAAAGGAAGCCATGCGTCGTTGTATTCTTGATGAAGGCAAGCGTCTGGACGGACGTAAGACAACTGAAATTCGCCCTATCTGGTGCGAAGTAGGTTATCTGCCGGCCCTCACGGTTCTGCCATTTTCACCCGTGGTGAAACTCAGTCTTTAACTTCTGTCACATTAGGCACCAAGCTAGATGAGAAAATCGTAGACGATGTTCTGGATCAACACAGAGAACGATTCTTGTTACACTACAACTTCCCCCCTTATTCTACCGGTGAAGCAAAAGCACAACGTGGTGTAGGTCGTCGTGAAATCGGTCACGGGCACTTGGCATGGCGTGCTTTGAAAGGACAAATTCCTGCAGGCTACCCATACACAGTACGTGTAGTATCTGATATCATGGAATCAAATGGTTCTTCTTCAATGGCTACTGTCTGTGCAGGAACGCTTGCATTAATGGATGCCGGTGTTGCCATGAAAAAACCAGTTTCAGGTATTGCCATGGGCTTGATTAAGAATGCAGGTGAAGAAAAATATGCCGTATTGTCTGATATTCTTGGAGATGAGGATCACTTGGGTGATATGGACTTCAAGGTTACAGGTACTCGTGATGGTATCACTGCTACACAGATGGACATCAAGGTAGATGGTCTGTCATTCGAAATCTTGGAAAAAGCGTTACTGCAAGCAAAAGAAGGTCGCGAACATATTCTTAACAAGTTAACCGAATGTATAGCCGAACCTCGTAAAGATTTGAAACCGCATGCTCCTCGTATTGAAACGATGACTATTCCTAAAGAGTTCATTGGGGCTATCATCGGTCCGGGCGGAAAGATTATCCAAGGTATGCAGGAAGAAACCGGAGCAACCATCACGATTGAAGAAACTGATGGAGTAGGTCGCATTGAGATTGCGGGAACAAACAAGAAATGTATTGACGATGCTATGCGCATTATCAAGGGTATCGTTGCCGTTCCCGAAGTCGGTGAAGTCTATGTAGGTAAAGTCCGTTCAGTAATGCCATATGGCGTGTTCGTAGAATTCTTGCCTGGTAAAGACGGATTGTTACACATCTCTGAAATTGACTGGAAACGTCTTGAAACAATAGAAGAGGCCGGTTTAAAAGAAGGGGATGAAATAGAAGTGAAGTTACTTGATATTGATCCCAAGACAGGTAAATTCAAGCTCTCTCACAAAGTATTACTGCCTCGTCCTGAAAAGCAAGAAAAGAAATAAGAACATTCTTTATTTATACCATAAAGAGCGCAACCTGTTATAGGTTACGCTCTTTTTTTAAGGTAAGCCATTAATAATAATGTAAAATAAAAAAGCGCAACTAAATAATAATTAGTCGCGCTATCTGATATATCATACAAAAGAAATTCCTCCGCTTTATATGATATCCGGTTATAAGGTAGGATCAATCTTCTTGAACTTCGAAATCATCTTTACCTACTCCGCAAAGAGGGCAAACCCAATCATCTGGAATATCTTCAAATGCTGTTCCCGGAGCGATTCCACCTTCAGGATCTCCTTCTGCCGGGTCATAAACCCAACCACATACTGTGCAAACGTACTTTTTCATAATTGTCTCTGTTTTATGTTTTAAATATTCTTTAAATACATAACAAATATACAAGGAAATTGTTTACTTGCAAACTATCCCACTAATATTTTTTTAAGCTCTTCCATTCCTTCGGACGCACCTTTCTGAATTACATGCACTTTACGTCCCGATGCAATGGGCACCTGCTTAGGATCTATTAAATAAACAGGAGTGCGGGCAGGCACATAATTCAACAAACCGGCAGCAGGATATACATTAAGCGAAGTTCCTATAATTAAAAAGATATCAGCTGTTTCAGCATATTCAATTGCAGTTTCAATCATAGGAACAGATTCACCAAACCATACAATGAACGGACGAAACTGGGAACCGTCTCCGGCCAAGTCTCCCAAATGTATCTCATATTCTTCCGGCTTTAATTCTTTAATATAAGCTGGATTATTAGGTTGCCAACTAGATGTCACCTTGGTCAGTTCGCCATGTAAATGAATAATATGCGAACTTCCGGCACGCTCATGCAAATTATCAATATTTTGAGTGATAACAGTCACATTAAAGAACTTTTCCATCTCAGAAACCAGTTTATGCCCCCGATTAGGCTTTACAGCAAGCAACTGTTTACGACGCTCATTATAAAAATCAATCACCAATTAGGGTTTGCCGCATACCCTTCCGGAGTAGCCACTTGTTCCACCGGATACTGATCCCATAAACCACCTGCATCACGAAATGTACTGATACCGCTTTCTGCACTCATTCCAGCACCTGTTAAAACTACTAAATTCTTCATTTCTAGTCCTCCTCTTTTAACTAAACACACAAAAATAAGAAAAATTAAATTGTTAAAAACAGATTCATTCAAATAAAACACCTACCTTTGTGCGTTTTGTATAAAACATCTTATAAAATAAATAGTTATGGATAAATTCAGTTACGCCATCGGCCTTGGTATTGGCCAGAATTTATTGAGCATGGGTGCTCAAAGTATTAATGTTGAAGACTTTGCTCAAGCAATCAAAGACGTATTAGATAGAAAAGAAACGGCTATCAGCCACAACGAAGCACGTGAAATCGTAAACAAGTACTTTGAAGAGCTGGAAACCAAATTGAATGCAGAGAATATTGAAAAGGGAAAATCATTTTTGGAGGAAAACGCAAAAAGACCGGGGGTCGTGACACTTCCCAGCGGCTTACAGTACGAAGTTATCACAGAAGGTAACGGAAAAAAACCGAGTGCAACCGACCGTGTAAAATGCCATTATGAAGGTACCTTGATTGATGGAACTTTGTTTGACAGCTCTATCAAACGCGGCGAACCGGCTATCTTTGGTGTGAACCAAGTAATCAAAGGATGGGTGGAAGCACTCCAACTGATGACTGAAGGTGCTAAATGGAAACTTTTCATTCCTTCAGAACTAGCCTATGGAGCACAACAGGCAGGAGAAATGATTCCTCCTCACAGCACATTGATTTTTGAAGTAGAATTAATCGAAGTATTATAATTATTAAAGCATTTAAGGCAAATGAAAAAAATTAGTTTTTTTGTAGCAATCGCTGCTGCAGCCAGCTTGGCTTCTTGTACAGCCCAAGCACCGAAAGCAAACATGAAGAATGACGTAGACTCACTTTCTTACATGATGGGTATCACCAACACGCAAGGTCTGGATATGTATATGAGCCAACAACTGGGCGTTGACACAGCCTATATGGCCGACTTCATCAGAGGTGTTAAAGAAGGTACCAGCAAGACAAGTCCTAAAGATGTTGCTTATATGGCAGGTCTTCAGATTGGTCAACAAGTTGGTGGACGTATGTTCGATATGATGAGCCAACGTATTTTCGGAAATGACTCTACTCAAAGTTTAAGTAAAGAAAACTTCCTGGCAGGTTTCATGGCTGCTTTGCAGAAAAAAGGCATGAATGTTACTATGGAAGAAGCCAACGCCTACGTTCAGTCTAAAGCAGAAGCAATCAAAACAAAAGCTACTGAAGCCCAATTCGCTGAAAATAAGGCTGCCGGTGAAAAATTCCTAGCTGAAAATGCAAAGAAAGAGGGTGTTAAAACTACATCAAGCGGATTGCAATATAAGATAATTAAAGAAGGTAACGGCGCTGTTCCTACCGATTCTTCTAAAGTAAAAGTAAACTATAAAGGTACTTTGATTGACGGAACTCAGTTCGACAGTTCATATGATCGTAAAGAACCGACTACTTTCCGTGCTAATAAAGTAATCAAAGGATGGACTGAAGCACTGACAATGATGCCAGTAGGTTCTAAATGGGAACTTTACATCCCTCAAGACTTGGCTTATGGTGCACGTGAAGCCGGTCAGATTAAACCTTTCTCTACTTTGATTTTCGAAGTAGAACTGGTTGGAATCGAAAAATAACCTCATTTTAATACGATTTACAAAAAAGCGTGGAACATTCGTGTCTCACGCTTTTCTTTTAACTTGTCCTTCTACAAATCAAATTTTCTTTTCCTTTATATCTGTACGTGCCTCAACAACATTTACTACATAATCGCCTAATTTTTCGCATTCGCTGATAATATCCATATAATGATCCCCCGTCTGATAATTATATTCCTTATTATTCACATCCAATACATTCTGATCCTTCAACTGGTTGCGGTAATTGTTTCTCTCATTCTCTATATTAAATGATTTGTTAGGATCAACCAAATGATATTCGTCTTCTTCCAAAGATACTATTTGTTGCAGTGGAAGGCTGTACAATGCACCTGTCAACAATCCGGTGAAGCGATTCGTGGTCATAGCACCCAAAATATGGCGCAAATGCCCACCTGTCAGTTTTTGCAAAGCCTCACTCACGGTTTTCATACCATATATCAGAAGTACCAGTGAGCCTATCAGTTTCAAAAAAACAAATATTGACATGTAGATTCTCTTTTATTTAGACTCTCTTCTTTCTTACACTTTATTAAAAACACAGAGGCACAAAGTATTTAACCCATCATAGGTTAAACCTTGCACCTCTGCACCTATTCTGTTCACCATAGCCCTTTCAGGTCAGGATTTCTTTTCCTTCACATTGCTACTGGCTTCCACCACATTTACTACATAATCGCCCAGTTTTTCACATTCTCCAATAATATCCATATAGTGCACCCCCATCTGATAATCATACTCCTTATTATTCACATCCAGCACATTTTGGTTCTTTAGCTGATTACGATAGTTATTTATTTCATTCTCTATATTAAACGATTTATTCACATCTACCACATGATGCTCATCTTCCACCAACGAAATCATCTGAGACAAAGCATCATCAGTCAACTGGAACATCTGATGAATATGATCATACTGTTTCGGAGTAAAATCCATATCACTGCGATGTTTACGATTGATAGTACGTGCCAAATTATAACAGCTGTCCCCGATACTTTCTATTTCAGTCACTTCACGAAGCATAGCACGAATTTGCAACTTACTTTCAGAACTCAAACGCCCGTCGGATACCTGATTCAGATAATTAGCGATCTCCACCTCCATGTTATCGCTTATATTCTCATATTTCTCAATACGACTGAACAATTTGTTAAAGTCATTGTCATTAGTGGTGTGAAGCAGATCCCGCACCATGCCAAACATACGATGAGTACGCTCTGCAAAGAGATTGATTTCCTTGCGTGCCTGCAATATAGAAAGCTCTGCCGTAGAAAGCATACCACCTGTAATAAAGCGCAAACGATATTCCTCATCCTGCTCTCTCTGAGGAATGATTTTACAGACAGTTTTCTCTATCAACTTGACAAACCAAATAAGAATCAACACATTGCATATATTAAAAGTAGTATGAAAAGCAGACAGTTTAAAAGATACGGCAACAGCCGGATCTGCTGTTCTCATTATATCTTCTACAAACCATGAAACCCCCATAGTTACAGGCTTGAAAAGGCATAACACCCAAATAACCCCAAAAACATTGAATACCAAATGAGCCAGCGCAGCCCTCCTGGCCTGCGTATTGGCAGTCAGTGCGGCAAGGTTAGCGGTTATAGTGGTACCAATATTCTCGCCAAGTACCAACGCAGCCCCCAGCTCAAAACTAATCCAACCATTGGCACACATAATCAAAGTAATAGCCATCGTTGCAGCCGATGCCTGTACAATCATGGTAAGAACTGTACCGATGACAACAAATAAGATAACAGAACCAAATCCCATATCAGTATAGTTCTGAACAAAAGACAACATTTCGGGGTTTCTACTTAAGTCAGGAGCATTCGTCTTCAAGAGAGAGAGGCCCATAAACAAAAAAGAGAAACCGAATATAAATTCTCCAATGGATTTACGGTTACTCTTTCCTGAAAATAATAAGGGTACGCCAACAGCCAATAACGGAAGTGCCATAGCAGCAATATCTACTTTAAACCCTAGCGCAGATATAATCCATGCAGTGACAGTGGTACCGATATTTGCCCCCATAATGACTCCAATTGATTGTGAAAGTGTAAGGAGTCCGGCATTAACGAAACTTACTACCATAACAGTAGTAGCAGAAGAGGATTGAATTAACGCAGTGATAAGAACACCGGTTAGCACTCCGGTTACCCGGTTGGTGGTCATCGCTGTGAGGATTTTACGCAGTCTGTCACCAGCAAACTTTTGCAGCCCCTCACTCATGATTTTCATTCCATAAAGGAATAGCGCCAGTGAACCTAGCAGCTTTAAGAAATCATAAAAAGAATACTCCATCTTTAATTAATTTGGTAGGAATTGGCTAATCTCCCTTTTATTCAGTAAATTTCAAGCCGTTTCACTACGTTAGTAATAATTATTACGATTATGTTACAAATCTGTTGCAAAAATAACAATATTTCAAAGAACTTCCCAATCGGAAGCTCACTTTTGGATATTTATAATGGTTTTAATCTAGATATCCCATACGGGCCGGTCAGTGCCAAAGTCAATAACAAAGTAGAAGGACTCAATTACCGGGCCTATAATAATAAGGATGTAGAGTTCCTGAACATACTGAATCCTTCAGGAATGCGTACCTATGTCCGTTCGCTCTGCTTCATCTTGTGCAAAGCGGTGGAGGACTTATACCCTGATGGAAAAATCATGCTTGAACATCCCGTATCCAAAGGATATTATTGCGCCTTGCAGATAGGACGCGAAACCGGGTTGGATGATGTTTCCCGTATTAAGCAGCGAATGAAAGAGATTGTGGAAGCCAACATCCCTTTCCACCGTTTTGAATGTCACACAACTGAAGTAGTAGAACTATTCCGCCGGAAAGGAATGATGGACAAAGTTAGACTGCTTGAAACTTCAGGGGAACTTTACTCCTATTATTATACTTTAGAAGATACCATTGACTACTACTATGGCAGTCTGTTGCCCAGCACCGGATATATCCGCAAATTCGACATTGTTAAATACTATGACGGCTTGTTGCTGCGAGTCCCCAACCGTCAGAATCCGGAAATATTGGAGGAAGTAGTAAAACAAGAAAAAATGCTGGAAGTATTCAAAGAGCACCGACGCTGGAATCAGATTTTAGGTGTGGGTACTGTAGGAGATTTCAATGTGGCCTGTAATGAAGGTTATGCCACCGATCTGATTAATGTGTCTGAAGCCTTGCAGGAAAAAAAATTTCCAATATTGCTGATGAGATATACCACAGAGGAAAAACGGTCAAAGAGTAAAACTGGTTCTTATCTCCGGTCCATCCTCTTCTGGTAAAACGACTTTCAGCAAACGACTCAGTATCCAGTTGATGGCAAACGGGCTGAAACCTTACCCCATCTCCCTGGACAATTACTTTGTTGACCGAGAAAAGACACCAAAAGATGAAAAAGGTGATTATGATTACGAATCATTGTATGCATTGGATTTGGAGTTCTTCAACAAGCAATTACAAGATCTGCTTCATGGAAAGGAAGTAGAGTTACCACGTTTCAACTTCACCACAGGAAGAAGGGAATTTAAAGGTGACAAACTTAAGATTGACGATAACATGATATTGATTCTCGAAGGGATTCATGCACTTAACCCCGAATTAACCCCTCATATTCCCGCCGAGAATAAATATAAAATATATGTATCGGCATTAACCACTATTCTGCTGGACAATCATAATTATATTCCGACTACCGACAACCGTTTGTTGCGCCGTATTATCCGCGATTACAAATACCGTGGCTATTCCGCAGAGGAAACAATCAGAAGATGGCCCAGCGTACGCGCCGGAGAAGAAAAATGGATCTTCCCATATCAGGAAAATGCAGATGCCATGTTCAATTCTGCCCTGTTGTTTGAACTGGCCATTATGAAGGATTATGCCATTCCTATTCTAAGGAATGTTCCCAATAACAAACCGGAATATTCAGAAGCATACCGTTTACGCAAATTCTTGGAATATTTCGCTTCGGTACAAGATAAAGAATTGCCTCCCACTTCTTTACTGAGAGAGTTTTTAGGAGGAAGCAGTTTCCGGTATTAACCTGTTATTAAACAGTATATAAGTTTTGTTTATGTGCAAAACAAACAGTAATTTCGGCCATTATTAAACAAGTATAAGTGAATGCACTCCAAAGGCTATAGAAAACTGTTCAACTGCCTGATGTTCTACTACTAAGAACATTTCTTCTTCAGGAGGGTATGCCAAAAGCCAGCAGACTGTACATTACACCACCATAAAGATGGATTAAATGACAGCGTATCTTACTTTTGGCATACGTTTCTTTCTATTTGATATCTTATTCTCTTGCACATCAATTGGTCGGATCCATTAATCCGCCCTTATGGAAATTTCTATTTATGAACCAGTAGACCTTATTACAACTCTTATGAAAACAACAATCAACGGTATGACAGACCGTATCCGACGCCTACGTCAAGAATCTTTTGATACACAACCTTCTTTGTCCATAGAACGTGCTCTGATAGAAACCGAATTTTACAAAGAAAACGAAGGAAAGTATCCAATTCCTATTCTAAGAGCACTGAACTTCCTTGAAATCTGTAAACGGAAAACTATATACATAGGTGAAGACGAACTGATTGTAGGTGAACGTGGACCACGCCCCAAAGCCGTATCGACTTTCCCTGAACTGACCTGTCACAGCGTGGAAGACCTTCATGTATTGAACACCCGCGAATTGCAGCGTTACACCATCAGCCAGGAAGATATAGACACCTATGAGCGCGAGGTAATTCCTTATTGGAAAGGGCGCACCCAACGCGAACGCATCTTCAATCATGTTCCCAAAGAATGGAAAGAAGCTTACGAAGTAGGAATGTTCACTGAATTCATGGAACAACGAGCCCCCGGCCATACTTCTCTGGACGGAAAGGTTTATCAACATGGCATGCTGGATTTGAAAGAACGTATTGCACATGAGTTGAAAAATCTGGATTTTATGAATGATCCAGAAGCAACCGACAAACAAGAAGAACTGACCGCCATGTCCATCTCCTGTGATGCCGCTATCATTTTTGCCGAACGCCATGCCGAACTGGCCGAAAAGATGGCTGGACAAGAAACCGATCCGAAACGCAAAGAGGAACTGAAAAAAATAGCGGAAATCTGCCGATGGGTTCCTGCACATGCCCCCCGTACTTATTGGGAGGCCATACAAATGTACTGGTTTGTCCATCTCGGCACCATTACAGAGCTGAACGGATGGGACGCCATGAATCCAGGACATTTTGACCAGCACCTCGCTCCTTTCTATGAAAAAGACCTGGAAGAAGGAATACTGACCCGTGCAGAGGCCAAAGAACTGATGTCATGTTTCTTTATCAAAGTAAATAATCAGACAGCCCCACCCAAAGTTGGCATCACCGCCAAAGAAAGCGGTACCTACAATGACTTTACCAATCTGAATATCGGTGGCATCAAACGTGATGGTAGCAACGGAGTCAGCGAAGTATCCTATATCATGCTCGAAACAGTAGATGATCTTCACCTGTTACAACCCGGAAGCGCCCTGCACATCAGTGTATGCACCCCGGAGCGTTTCCTGCGCGAAGGCTGCAAAGTAATCCGTAAGGGCTATGGCTACCCATCTGTATTCAATCCCGACACATACGTCATGGAACTGATGCGACAGGGAAAAACACCGGAGGACGCTCGTGAAGGCGGATGTAGCGGATGCATAGAAGTAGGCGCTTTCGGAAAAGAAGCTTACATACTGACCGGTTACCTTAACGTACCCAAGATATTGGAAGTCACCTTGCACAACGGAACAGATCCTGTATCAGGCAAGAAAGTAGGCTTGGTAACAGGAGATCCCTGTACCTTCCGGAGTTATGAAGCACTTTATGACGCATTTCTTAAACAAATCCATTATTTTGTAGATATGAAAGTACGCGTCAGCAACTACATTGACCGTATGTTCGCCAAATACGCTCCCGCCACTTTCCTGTCTTTGTTCATTGATGACTGTATCGCCAAAGGAAAAGATTATTATAACTGCGGACCGCGTTATAACACAAGCTATATTCAATGCACCGGTTTGGGTACTATTACCGACAGCCTCTCCGTTCTGAAAAAACATGTATTCGAAGAACGTAAATTCAATATGGAGCAAATCATCCATGCTACCGATACCAACTTCGAAGGACAGGAAGCCATGAGACAGTTCATACTGAACCGTACCCCTTTCTTCGGTAACGATGACGAATATGCAGACCGCATCGCCATCCAGATCTTTAACGACCTTTACGATGCCATCGAGGGAAAGCCGAACACCAAAGGCGAATGTTTCCATCTGAACATGTTGTCTACCACCTGTCACGTTTACTTCGGCAAAATGATGAATGCCACCCCCAACGGCCGTCTAGCCGGACGTGCCATCAGTGACGGTACCTCACCCTCACACGGAGCAGATACCCACGGGCCATCCGCCGTTATAAAATCATTAGGAAAACTGGACCAGGTGAAAAGCGGAGGCACTCTATTGAATCAGCGCTTCCTGCCTTCACTTCTTAAACACGATGAAGACATAGCCAAACTGGTAAGCCTCATCCGCAGCTATTTTGCTTTAGGAGGACATCACATTCAGTTCAACATAGTAGATACCGCTACCCTGCATGCCGCCCAAAAACATCCGGAAGAATACCGGGACCTATTGGTACGCGTAGCTGGATACAGTGATTACTTCAATGACATGAATACAGATTTACAATATGACGTAATAGCCCGCACGGCACAAGAAACCTTCTGACAAGATGAGTCTGATTTTCGACATCAAACGCTATGCCATCAATGACGGACCGGGCATCCGCATCACACTTTTCATGAAAGGATGCCCGCTCTCGTGCATATGGTGCCATAATCCCGAAGGCATTCGTAACGGAAAAGACAAACTATACACAGCCAAGAAATGCCTCGGCTGTGGAACTTGTCTGAAAGCATGTCCCAACGGGGCACTGACACTGGCTCCCGAGGGTATTATCACCGACAAACAAAAATGCGTGTTATGCGGACGCTGTGCCGAAGAATGTCCGGCAATGGCTATCGAGATATCAGGAACGGAATATACCGCCGAATACCTGATGCATGAAATAGAAAAGGAAATTCCATTTATGGATCAATCGGGCGGTGGAGTTACTTTTTGTGGTGGAGAACCGTTGCTTCATCCCGAATTCTTGATTGATATACTGAAACGTTGCGGACAACAGGGAATTCATCGGGTGGTAGATACCACCCTGCTTGCCCGCAAAGAAACAGTGGATGAAGTGATGCGGAATTGTGAACTATTGCTTATCGACTTAAAATCAATGGACAGTACCGTACACCAGACATTTTGTGATGTTCCCAATGAATTAATTTTGGAGAACATCCGCAGAGTAGCAGAAGCTGACTTTCCTTATTATATCCGTATTCCATTGATTGAAGGAGTGAATGCAGATGAAAAGAACATAAAGCTGTCTGCCGAATTTTTGGCCAGTCTTCCACGGCATCCTGAGATCATTAACCTATTACCTTACCATGATATAGGAAAGGGAAAGCATGCAAAGCTAGGCAGTATCTATAACCCTAAAGGATATAAAATGCAAACGCCATCCGAGGAAGTACAACAGCAGTGCATACAAATCTTGACTGATTACGGTTTAAAAGCAACCATAGGTGGATAATTATATATCATCGTTCTGTAGTAAAAGGACCTTCGTACCCCAAAAACGTGCCCCGTCCTCCGTTATCAAATAATCTTCCTCATTACGCAACTCTGTAAACTCACGATAACTCTCCAACTTATCATAATCGATAAAATCCTTAAAGCATTTCTCCGCTTTCCAACAATCTATTAATATAGATACCCGGTTCTATAGTAAGTTCAAATTCCGGTTCCAAAGATCCGACCAGCCTTAATAATTTACGGCTGACCTAAGTACTTTTCTAATGAATCACCTGTCTTTTAGCAACTGCTTTTTCCAAACACTTCTTCAAATCCGCGGCAGAACCAGTTTCTGTCACTCCCACCCTCTACGCTTTCTCACACAAGGCAGGCTGGATCCCATCCATACAATATGATATCCATATCGCCAATCCGGCATAGGGCAAGTCCCAAAAATAAAGAGAAGTAGAACCTTGGCGGAAATGATAAGTATTATCCGCATAGTCGCCACTCTCCCCGTTATCTAAAATAGCAAGAAACCTATCCCCACGTTTTTTCAAACTGTTACGACGGGTTGTATAAGTTTCTTTTGCAAACATAATCTTATGTTTTTTATATAGATGACAGGTAAAGATAGCCATCCCCTTAAAATAATCCCCCCAAAAAGGAAGATTATTACAATACAATTTCCTATTTTTGTCGCAATAAACAAGGAAATAAAAATATTATGGCACAAGGCTCACGTCAAGTACAAACACAAGCCCAGCAACAAATACAAACCTTATCTCCACAACAGATACTGGTAGTGAAATTGCTGGAACTGCCCACTGTGGAGCTGGAAGAACGTATCCATTCCGAAATACTGGATAATCCGGCCCTGGAGGAAGGGAAAGAAATGCCCGAAAATGAAGATGACAACACAGAATACGTTGAGAACGAAGACGGAAATACAGACTCGAACGAAGATTTTTCATTAGGCGATTACAGCAACGAAGATGATATTCCCGATTATAAACTACAGGAACATAATCGTTCCAAAGAAGGAGTAGCCGAAGAAATCCCTTTCTCGGATGCCGTATCTTTTTATGAAATATTGAAAGACCAGTTGCAGATGCAGGAACTTACCCCAGAACAACGAGATATAGCAGAATACTTGATCGGTTCATTGGACGATGACGGCCTGTTACGCAAAAATATGGAGTCTATCATGGATGAACTTGCCATCTATCGAGGCATCTATACCACTGAGGAGGAATTAAATAAAATCTTGGAAATAATCCAAGACTTTGATCCGGCAGGTATCGGTGCCCGCAGTTTACAAGAATGTCTTCTGCTACAAATACAAAGAAAAGCCGATTCACCGTTAAAACAAATAGAACTGGACATCATCGGTAAATGCTGTGATGAGTTTACCCGCAAAAACAAAGAAAGGATTATCCAAAAACTAGGTATTACCGAAGAACAATATAATGAGGCGGTGAGCGATCTCACCAAACTGAATCCTCGTCCGGGCAGTTCACTGGGTGAAGCAATGGGCAAAAATATGCAGCAGATCATTCCCGACTTCATTGTAGAAACGTATGAGGATGACACCATTACTCTAAGTTTAAACAATCGTAATGTTCCTGAGTTGCGTCTGAGCCGCCAGTTCACCGAACTACTGGATGAACACACCCGCAACAAAGATAATCAGAGCAAAGCCTCAAAGGACGCACTGATGTTCCTAAAACAAAAAGTAGATGCCGCACAAGGTTTTATCAACGCCGTAAAACAGCGACAACATACGTTGCTCACCACCATGCAAGCCATTATAGATATTCAGCGCCCCTTCTTTTTGGAAGGAGACGAATCCCTGCTAAAGCCCATGATCCTAAAAGATGTAGCCGAACGCTCGGGATTGGATATTTCCACCATATCACGGGTAAGCAACAGCAAATATGTACAAACAAACTATGGTATCTATTCGTTGAAATTCTTTTTCAGCGACGGTTACACTACCGAAGACGGTGAAGAACTCTCAGTCCGCGAAATCAAGCGTATTCTGAAAGAATGTGTAGACACCGAAGACAAGGAAAAACCGTACACTGATGATGAACTGGCCGAAACACTAAAAACGAAAGGCTACCCCATAGCCCGCCGTACTGTAGCCAAATACCGCCAACAGCTTAACATACCCGTCGCACGATTAAGAAGGTAATATAAATTATATGGAAGCTAACGAAATAACCGAAACAATAGCAGTAGGCAAGAAAAACAGTCCGCTTGAAGTCAGTTCACGTATCATATCAGGCATATTCACGCCTTTTATGATTCCTTTTGTGGCATTTTTCCTGCTTTTTTTCTTCACTTATCTTCGTATCATGCCCATCCAGTACAAACTGATAGTATTGGGCATAGTCTACTGTTTCACCATTCTGATGCCGATGCTCGCCATCTACCTGTTCCAAAAAATAAACGGTTGGGGTATTCATGAATTGGGACACCGCGAAAAACGTTTCGTACCATATGCGTTGACTATCATCAGCTATGTCACTTGTCTCATCACCATGTATAAGATACACCTGCCCCGCTATATGTCAGGTATTATCGTAGCCGCCCTCATCTGCATGATCCTTTGCACGCTGATCAATTTCAAGTGGAAAATCAGCACACACGTGGCAAGCAGCGGCATGATGGTAGGCGGATTATTATCCTACAGCTTTATATTCAATTTCAATCCTGTATGGTGGCTCTGTTTTTTCATTTTGCTATCCGGGATGCTTGGCACAGCCCGTATCATTGTAAAACAGCATACCTTATTAGAAGTTTTAGCCGGATTTATTGTCGGATTGTTTTGTGGTGTCATTGGAATTTTGTTTATTTGAAAAAAATTAGTATTAACCTTATAAATTGAAAGCATTATGGAATTTCCAAGCAATGTAAAGTATACCAAAGAACACGAATGGATACGAGTAGAAGGTGATATAGCTTATGTAGGCATCACTGATTATGCACAAGAGCAACTGGGTGACATCGTATTCGTAGATATCACAACTGAAGGAGAAACTTTAGAAAAAGATGAAGTTTTCGGTACTATTGAAGTAGTAAAAACGATTTCGGACTTGTTCCTTCCCGTTTCAGGAGAAGTTTTGGAACAGAATGAAGCATTGGCCGACAATCCCGAATTAGTAAACCAAGACCCGTATGGTAAAGGGTGGCTGATTAAGATTAAGCCCAATGACTCTAATGACGTTAACGATTTGCTGGATGCTGAAGGATATAAAGCATTAGTCAACGAATAATATAGATTCCCATTAGGAATTGTTCAAGCGCGGATTACGCGGACCTCACGGATTTTTCTATCCGCGTTCATCCGTATAACCCGTGCTTGAAGTAAATATATAAACCAAACAATAACAAAAAACAATGAAACCTATCGTAAGCATTATCATGGGTAGCACTTCCGATCTTCCCGTAATGGAAAAAGCTGCCAAATTACTGGACGAGATGCACGTACCTTTCGAAATGAACGCCCTTTCGGCACACCGCACTCCCGAAGCTGTGGAGGAATTTGCGAAAAATGCTGCAGGCCGTGGAATTAAAGTCATCATTGCCGCTGCCGGCATGGCTGCCGCACTTCCCGGTGTCATTGCTGCAAATACCACATTGCCTGTTATCGGTGTCCCCGTTAAAGGTTCTGTTCTTGATGGCGTAGACGCACTTTATTCTATCATCCAAATGCCTCCCGGAATTCCTGTAGCTACCGTAGCAATCAATGGAGCCATGAATGCAGCTATTCTGGCCGTACAAATGCTAGCATTGAGTGATACAGAACTAGCCACCAAGTTTGCAGACTACAAGACCGGCTTGAAAAAGAAAATCGTGAAAGCCAACGAAGAACTGAAAGAAGTCAAGTTTGAATATAAAACAAATTAACTAGTGGTTAGTGATTAGTGGTAAGTGGTTAATATTTCAGCGCAGCCCACTAATCACTAACCACTCACCACTAATCACTAACTATGGATTTATTCAATTACTCCCGCCGCGAATCTTCCGAAGTGAATATCGGAGCCACTCCCTTGGGTGGCAACAACCCCATCCGTATTCAGAGCATGACAAATACCGTCACTATGGATACCGAAGCCTGTGTGGAACAAGCCAAACGCATTATAGATGCCGGCGGTGAATACGTTCGCCTCACCACACAAGGTGTCCGTGAAGCCGAAAACTTGAAGAATATCAATATCGGATTACGCTCTCAAGGATATGATACTCCATTGGTGGCCGATGTACATTTTAACCCCAAAGTAGCCGATGTAGCGGCACAATATGCAGAAAAGGTACGCATCAATCCGGGAAATTACGTAGACCCGGGACGTACTTTCCGGAAACTGGAATACACTGACGAAGAATATGCGCAAGAAATAGAAAAGATACGTGCCCGCTTCATTCCTTTTCTAAATATCTGCAAGGAAAACCACACCGCCATCCGCATCGGGGTAAACCACGGTTCTCTGTCAGACCGCATCATGTCTCATTATGGTGACACCCCTGAAGGTATGGTGGAATCGTGCATGGAATTTCTGCGTATCTGTGTTGCGGAACATTTCAACGATGTGGTTATTTCCATCAAAGCATCCAATACCGTAGTAATGGTCAGGACGGTCCGTCTGCTGGTACAGGAAATGGAAAAGGAAGGCATGGCTTTCCCGCTTCATTTGGGGGTTACCGAAGCAGGGGACGGCGAGGACGGAAGAATAAAATCCGCATTAGGAATAGGCGCACTCCTTGCAGATGGCTTGGGAGATACCATTCGTGTTTCATTGAGCGAGGCTCCTGAAAACGAAATTCCGGTAGCCCGCAAACTGGTTGATTATATACTAACTCGGGAAGGACATCCTTTTATTCCTGGAAAAGAAGCTCCGCAGTTCAACTACCTATCTCCGGGGCGCCGGAAGACTAAGGCTGTCCGAAACATTGGAGGAGATAATCTTCCCGTAGTAATAGCCGAACGTCTGGAAGGGTCTTTCGAAACTAATCCTCAGTTCAAACCTGACTATATTTATTGCGGTGGAAGTGTGCCCCAATCACGAGATAACAATATAGCCTATCTAGTAGATGCCAATGCATGGAATCCAGAAGACAAAAATGTCTATCCGGCATTTAACTACCAGCAGATGATAGAATTACATCACACGGTTTCCGATCTGAAATTCCTGTTTCTGCCCTATATGGCTATGAATGACGAAGTAATCGCAGCCCTTAAACTACATCCCGAAGTGGTAATCATCGCCCAAAGCAATCATCCCAACCGCCTCGGCGAATATCGTGCCATGACACACGAACTGATGAATGAAGGGTTAGAGAATCCGGTCGTATTCTTCCAATACTATCAGGAAACGAAAGCTGAAGACCTGCAAATCAAAGCGGCAGCTGATATGGGTGCACTAATTTTTGACGGACTCTGTGACGGAATCTTCTTGTACAACCAAGGCCCCTTGAGTCATATAGTGGTAGATACCACTGCATTTGGTATCCTGCAAGCCGGCAGAATCCGAACCAGCAAAACGGAATACATTTCATGTCCGGGATGTGGTCGTACCTTATATGATTTGGAGTCTACCATCGCCCGTATCAAAACAGCTACCTCGCACTTGAAAGGTCTGAAGATCGGCATTATGGGCTGTATTGTCAATGGTCCCGGCGAAATGGCGGATGCCGACTATGGCTATGTAGGTGCCGGTCGTGGAAAAATCAGCCTCTATAAAAAGAAAGAATGCATAGAAAAAAACATTCCCGAAGATCAGGCTGTTGAGAAGTTGATCGAGCTCATCAAAGCCAATGGTGACTATACAGAAAAATAAAAACGTCCAAATTATGGATTATCAACAGATTCTAAAAGACATCTATCAAGAAATCCAGCCCTACGCCTCTATTGGCAAACAGGCTGATTACATTCCGGCACTTGCCAAAATCAACCCAGATCAATTCGGAATGTGTATCCATACGATACAAAACAAAACTTTCATGCATGGAGAAGCCACCACCGGCTTCTCCATCCAAAGTATTTCGAAAGTTTTTTCACTTGCCATGTGTTTGAGTCTTGAAGGAGATAATCTATGGAAAAGAGTAGGTAAAGAACCTTCGGGAACAGCTTTCAACTCACTAGTACAACTGGAGGTAGAAAAAGGAATTCCTCGGAATCCCTTTATTAACGCCGGAGCCATTGTAATGACAGATATCCTGCTGAACCATCTGAAACACCCCGAAGAAGAATATCTTCGTTTCGTCCGCTCAATCAGCGGAAATAACCAAATTCATTATAATGAAGAAGTTGCCCTGTCCGAACGTGAAAACGGTTATCTGAATGCGGCAATCACCAACCTGTTGAAATATTATCATAACATCGACAATGACATAGAACGTGTACTTCATTTCTATTTCCTGCAATGCTCCATAGAAATGAGTTGTTATGATTTATCCAAAGCCTTTTTGCCGTTTGCCAACCATAAACAGACTTTTACATTCGAAGGAATCACGCTGACCGCCTCTCAAGTGAAACGTATCAATGCCATCATGCAAACATGTGGATTCTATGACGAAGCAGGAGAATTTTCTTATTTGGTAGGTCTTCCGGGGAAAAGTGGTGTGGGAGGCGGTATAGCCGCAGTTTACCCACTACGATATTCAGTTGCAGTGTGGAGCCCGAGATTGAATCCAAAAGGAAATTCCGTTATGGGAATCAAGGCGCTGGAACTATTGACAACACAGACACAGGAATCTATTTTCTAGGAAACAAGTATCTCTCCATACTCAATCATCTTCTTTCTTGTTGGAATAATCCAGAATGAAGTTGAATATAACACGCATAATACTTATAGCCTTTCTATAAAAGAGAGAAGTACCTGGAATTTATGTAGAAATTATTGACCATGCTTAATAAATAACCGTTTTTACCCTCAATGGAACATCTTCTGTTTGCCATAAATAAAAGAAATAACCGACAGCCAAAGTCTTTTGAAGATATCCTGAACAGGCACTTAAAAACCTGCCTCAGCATTTCAAATGTCCAAGACAGGTTCCCTTATATTTTATAGAGATACAGATCAATATCTGTTTCTGCCACCGCCATAGCCATTATCTCCGCGACTACCACCATAGCCACCACCACGACTGTTGTTACCGCCACGATAACCACCACCGCCATTGTTGCCATAGCTACGACGCGGACGTTCTTCTCTAGGACGAGCTACTGACACAGAAAGAGTTTTTCCATCCATATCAACTTCATTAAGAGCTGCAATCGCTTTATCTCCAGCTTCATCATCAGCCATTTCAACAAAACCATATCCCTTAGAACGACCGGTCTCTCTGTCCATTATAATCTTAACAGAAACAACTTCACCATACTCTGCAAATAATTCTCCAAGTTCGGCTTCACTCATATTATAGTTAAGCCCTGCAATAAAAATGTTCATTTTAAAATAAATGTTTTAATAAAAAAATAAGTGCGTTTTGCTATTAGGAATCTTACAGAGAGACAAACGATTCTACCATCATCACTAAAGAATAAGTTGGAAAAGTATTAATGTACTTCTATGAGGATACTTAATGCAGGGGACAAATGTACGCAATTAGACTTGAACTCAAAACTAATTGGAGATTTATTTTTAATAATAAATGTTTTTTCGTTCTCTTTGAAAGAACAGACAAGTTTTAGAACGGAAATAACTGTTCCTCAAATACATATTTATACTTTAAAAGCTATTATACAGAAAGTTATCCTGTACTACATATCAAAAAGATAACCAATCTCCAGCCAGATCAGCATTCTTTATAGCAACAGGCCAGATACTTTCCGTAGAAGGAATTATTATGGAAGAAATTTCAGGAACAGGAACTACAGAAAATTCTTCAGTTTCCAAACAAACTGCGAGAAACCGCAAAGTAATAAAATACAGAAAGAGAACTTATCTTTTTCATCTTCCCAACCATAATTCCGGATTAAGTTTAGCCGTTTCCTTACGAAGTTGAAAATGCAAGACCGTATTACCCGAACTATCTGTATGGATAGTACCAAGAACGGTACGTGTATTGACTTTGCTGCCTTTAGAAACCGATACGGAAGAAAGGTTGCAATAGACAGAGATGTAATTACCATGACGCACCAGTATATTGTTCAAACCATTATACTGGAAAATAGCCGAAACTTCTCCATTGAAAACGGCACGTGCCTGCGCTCCCGGTTTGCCCTTGATATCAATCCCTTTATTATCCAGTTTCACATTACGCAAACCATCTACGGCATACTGTCCGTAATGGCTGACAATCACGTATGGACCAGTAATGGGAACCGGCAAAATACCCCGGTTACGTTCAAAACTGCCCGACAGCTGGCGGTCCTCATTATTCAGACTGAACTTCTCCACCGGAGCGACCTTCTTTGTAGACTCATTTTTTTCCGTAGATTTAGAACGGGACGCCCCTCCCGTAGTTTCACGCTCCGCTTTCTTAGCTGCTGCCGCCTTTGCGGCAGCCTCAGCAGCGGCTTTCCTACGAGCTTCCTCCTCTGCACGCTTTCTAGCTTTCTCTATTTCAATTTCAATCAAACGGTCAATCTGGCATTCAATTGCTCAGCCGAACGTTTTTTCTTCCTTATCTCACTTTGTATACCTTTCTGCTTCTTTTGCAAATTCGCCAAAAGAGTCTGGCGCTCCTTTTCCTGAATCTCCAGTTTGGCCTTTTCAACCTCACCCTGTTTTAAAAGATTCTGTTTGGCATGCTTAGTTTGTTCCACTTCTCTTTTTTTAGCGGCAATTTGCTTCTGCTTACGTTCTATCTCCATTCCTTGAAGGCGCTGGAAGTTTGCATATTCCTGCACATAACGCATACGACGGTAAGTCTGACTCAAATTCTCGGCAGAAAAAATAAACATTAATTTCTCTTGAACAGACTTGTTACGATACATGTATTGCACCGAAGTTTCATACTTCCGCTTCTTGTCTTTCAAATCACGCTGAAGTTTATTCAGTTGTTTCTGTAAAGAAGCGATCTCACTTGTCAATGTATGAACATCACTCTCTATGGTATTGATATATTTTCTTCTCTCCTCAATCTGACCTGTCAGCAAAGCAAGGTTGTCCAACTGGCTTTTCACATCCTTTTGGTAGATTGCAACAAAGTTTCAGACTCGGCAATCTGCTGGTGAAGTTCCTTCCGTTTGGCTTCAAGCTCCCTTATTTTCCGAGTACTTTGCGCTGAAATAGTACTTAAAAAGCAGCAGGCTATGAGTAGTAAGAAGATACGTTTCATTATTTAATAAGCTGTTTTAGCAAATCTTGCAATTCTATTCTTTCGTATTTTCCGGGCACTTCGGTATGAGCTTCCCAATCCTTATTGGTAGAAAGGCGGGAAAGTTCAAATACAGCCGTAACCGGTTTGGCAGCCCCTTCAAAAGAAACCGTCATAGTTCCCGGAAACTGTCTCTGCTCCAACGGACGAAACTTATCATAACGCCAATTTATCCCGTACTGGTACCGGACAAGCCGATATGACTTTCTTTCAGCAGCCCATCATTTGTATTGGTACGAAAACGGTAGGCGAAATGTTTGCCGTTCTTAACTTCTATTAATGCATTTTCGTTTTCAGGACGCACAGCAAAGGACGAAATATCACGGACAGTCAGCACCTTTTTTCCCGGAAGAAAAATTTCATTCATAAACAAGGCCTGCAAAGTATGAAAATCCAAATCAGCCTTTGCCAGATTCTTCAATTCATCAAAAGGAACTTGTACATAACGTTTGTTCATGCGATCCATCACTAAAACTCCGTCCGGAGATATTTCAGCACGTGCCACTTCAATACCCAAAAATGGAGCGATAGAAAGCTGGATTACTTCATCACGTTTCATGCGCAACGTACCATTTACTTTAGTCGGTCCTTTACCGTTCAAGTCAACGGCCAATGACATTTTCGCAGTAATTGCATCCCATCCCGGAGAACGGCTAATCAGCTCTTCCATATATTCCGACTCGGATAAATTGCCAATAGATACCCCTTTCTTCATACTCCGGGTAGATGAACATGAAGAAATAAATATAATCAGCAAAGCGCTAAACAAATAAAAACAGACACGTTTCATCATTCTGCAAAGTATTTCTTTTGTACAATTTTCTTTCTCAACAAGTTCAATTCCTTTTCACTACGTTCTTCACTACCTTCTTGAGGAGGCTCCTTGGATAATTTTTCCGCTTGTTGCCAATATTCCAAAGCCTTTTCACGATCTCCATTCATATAGTAAATATCTCCACAATGCTCTACAACAACGGAACTTTTACTTCCATCATTCTGCATAGCCTGGTCAATGTAAATTTTTGCTTCTACATATTTACCTTTCTCAAAAAGTATCCAGGCATAGGTATCCAGATACGTACCATTGGTAGGTTCGGCCTTTACGGTACGGTAACTCATTTCTTCCGCTTTATCCAGGTTTTTACGCTCTACAGACAGGTAATAGGCATAATTATTCAAGGCCCCTATATTGTTTTCCTTATAAACCAAAGCGGAATCGTATGCGGCATATGCCTCCACATTCATCTTCTTTATATGATAAAGATCCCCCATAATGGCATAGAAATCAGAAACGATATCCTTATTGCTTTTATCTGTTACTTGATTCACTCCTTTTTTAAAAACCTCCAATGCCTCGTCTGTTTTCTCTTTCTGATGATAGGCCAATCCCATATAATAATAGAATTCCAATACATCCGGAGTATATTCTAAAGCTGGAGCACACAATTTGATTACTTCATCCATATTCTGCTCACGAATGGCAAAACTCAATAGCTGCAAGCGTGCCGGCGTATTTTCCGGATCAATTTCAAGCACTTGGTGCAAAACAGGGGTTGCCTCTTTATCCATCTTTTTCGTCAGAAGATATTGGGCCGCCAACATAGCAATATCTGCATTCTCTTGTTTTTCCTTCAATATAGAAGTAAACAGGCCTGCTATTTTCGTACTGTCCTTGTTCGTTTGCTCGGAACGCAGAATAAGCTGGCGCATAATGTTCATCTTTGTATCGCTATCCACATTATCATTCAGCAAAATAGTATCCAACTGTACCTGATACAAACTATCCTGCCCTTTTTTCTCGTAATAAGAAGCCATGGAAAGCAACGCCGGCGCATAGCCCGGTTCTTCCTTCAATACTTTCTGATAAGTTTCGTATGCTTCTTCTTCCTTACCGTTGTTCAGATAGACATCTCCCAAAATGGTAAGATAACGCATGTCATATGGATATTCTTTTGCCAAATTCTCAATCTCCGTAAATGCCTGCTGGTCATTGTTCATGGCCAGATACATACGGAATTTCTCCATGCTGATTTGTTCAGACTTCCCATCCAAGGCTTCAAGGCGGTTCAATGTATTAACTACCTGCTGATAGTCCTTGGTACGGGTATAGAGATCAATCAAAGCCATCAACGGTTCCAGACGTGAGGGGAACTGGCTCGCCATATCCTCATAAACATAAATGGCTTTCGGGTAATTTCCCTTACCTTGATAATAGGCTGCCAAAGTTTGCTTATACCAAAAACTCTTAGGATCGGCATCCACTGCCTTCTTCAAAGCTTCCTCCCCTTTTTCCGGCTGATTGAGAAACATATGGAAGCGGGAAATTTCGAACAAAGTAGCGGCTCCTTGCGGATAAATGTCCAAACAGTGACTATACATTTCGAAAGCCGCATCCAAGTCACCTTTTTCCTTCATCCGAAGCGCTTCCAAAAAGAAATAGTCGTATTTACGGCGCTGCTCCGGAGTAAGCGGATCCTTTTCCTCCACAACAGCTTTATTTCCGGACAAGCCGGAAGCTCTCTTCACCGTACCGCATGAAACAAGCATGCCTATCAGACATACACATAGCATGGCACATATTTCAATCTTCTATTCATTGTTTCCTTTTACTTTTTTCCGGTATGTCCAAAGCCACCTGCACCACGTTCCGTTTCGTCCAACACCTCCACTTCCTGCCATTCGGCATGTTCGTGACGGGCTACAACCATTTGCGCAATGCGCTCCCCATCTTCTATCATAAAATCCTCAGATGACAAATTGACCAGGATAATACAAATTTCACCACGATAATCGGCATCAATTGTGCCGGAGAATTCAGGACTCCGATGCCTTTCTTAATAGCCAGCCCGCTACGTGGACGGATTTGCGCTTCAAAACCTTCAGGCAATGCGATATAAAGTCCCGTAGGAACCAAACAACGTTGCAAGGGTTTCAGCACAATCGGTTCGTCAAGATTAGCACGGATATCCATCCCTGCCGATTGCCCGGTAGCATACTCGGGTAAAGCATGTTTTGATTTATTGATTACCTGTATTTTCATAATTTTAATAATTTATCAATATGCTTATATGGCAATGTGCTAATAATTTGCAGACAACAAACACAGTCCAGACATGATACAGCCCATTGGCATATTGACGAATCAACACATTGCCACATGATTAATAAGGTGCGAATTTACACATTTAGATGGATTTATCTAAGCGTTTACAGTTTTTTAAACGGAAGTTTCTTACTTTTGCAAACAGATAAAGCCTGAATTATGAACTGGAAACAATTAATATCAAATAAACGCTTCGGCATGGAAGAACTACACGAGGCCCGTAAAGATGACCGTACCGAATTCCAACGCGATTATGACCGTCTCATCTTCTCAGCACCTTTCCGTCGTTTGCAAAACAAAACTCAAGTATTTCCTTTACCGGGTAGCGTATTTGTACACAACCGGTTGACTCACAGCCTTGAGGTTTCTTGTGTGGGGCGTTCTTTAGGAAACGATGTCGCCAGCCAGCTTCTGAAGAAGCACCCAGCCTTGGCCGACTCCCATATATCGGAAATAGGTTCCATCGTTTCAGCCGCATGTCTGGCACACGATCTGGGAAATCCTCCTTTCGGTCATTCGGGAGAAAAAGCCATTTCAACTTACTTCTCGGAAGGACAAGGAATGGCATTGAAAAAAGAACTTTCACCGATGGAATGGGATGATTTAACCCACTTCGAAGGAAATGCCAATGCATTCCGCATCCTCACCCACCAGTTGAAGGAAGACGGAAAGGAGGGTTCGTGATGACCTACTCCACACTGGCATCCATCGTAAAATACCCTTTTTCCTCACAATTGGCAGGAAAGAAATCAAAATTCGGCTTCTTCTTAAGCGAAGAGGCTGATTATCAGAAAATAGCCGGAGAATTAGGGATTATCCGGCTCAGCAAACCGAATGAGCCTTTACGCTACGCACGCCATCCGTTGGTCTACCTGGTAGAAGCCGCAGATGATATTTGTTATCAGATGATGGACATAGAAGACGCACATAAATTAAAACTTCTGACACATGATGAAACCAAAGGACTGTATATGCAGTTCTTTGATGAGAAAAGAAGAAAACGCATTGAAGAAGTTTGCCGGATTGTAACAGACGTCAATGAACAGATAGCTTATTTACGTTCTTCGGTCATAGGCGCACTGATAAAGGAATGCACACGAGTATTCACTGAAAATGAAGAAAAGATATTGACCGGGGAATTTGAAGGCACCCTGATAATGCACATTTGCAGTCCATTGAAAGAGGCCTATGACAATTGTTCTGCAATTGCCTTTCAAAGAATATATCGTTCCAGCGATGTGCTGGACATAGAATTGGCAGGATTCAGGGTTATCAGTACCTTGATTGACCTGATGATTAATGCAGTGCGCTCTCCGGAAAAAGCGTATTCACAACTACTTATCAACCGCATATCCGGACAGTACAATGTCAACGCACCTACTTTATATGGAAAAATTCAAGCCGTGCTGGATTACATATCGGGCATGACAGACGTATATGCGCTCGACCTCTACCGGAAAATCAAAGGCAACAGTCTGCCGGCAGTATAATAAAAACATTGTCAGATGCGAGCAAGATGAACCCTGTAAATTTTATCTGCACCTGACAATGTTTCCCCAAATACTACTATTAGTCCGATTATTTGGTCAGTATGGGATGAGCGCCTGAAGTTATTTTCATAGCTTCAGGATGTTGCTTTACAAACGATTCGATATGACGTACCCGTTTGTCTTCCAGAATTTCATTGACTGCAATCAGAATTCCGGTTTCCTCCACATCTCCGAATCCATAATTAATCGCTGTTCCAAACATACGCATTGTAGGAGACAGACTCATATATGCATTGACCAAAGGAGGAATATTATACCCCAGCTTACGCACTTCCGTATTCAAGATCTTGTAATCTTCTTTAAAGGAATCATAACAGAAAAGATTTTCCAACATTTTCTTATCTGTTTCTATTTCCAGCGGTTTCATCGGAGTTATCAATTTATCTTTATCACCGAAATGTTTATTCAGGAAGTATAATATCATGTCACGCCCCTGACGATGATAACTAGGATACATAGTCATCTTACCAAAAAATATTTCACATTAGGCTTAATCACGGTTAATGCGCCCAAACCATCCCACAAATTATCCAAAGCAAACAATCCCTTGGAACCGGCACGGGTTGACTGATATTCCAATGTAACAAATGAGCGTCCCAACTCCACCGTGTAAGGCAAATATTCTTTCAAAAAAACTTCCGAGAAATTAAACATGTGAGCAGTAGCCAGCACAGGCTTCCCATGTTCATCAAATTGCACCTCATCCCCCAAAAGATAACGATAACCTCCCAAAATCTCCTCCGCTTCAGGATTCCATACAACTAATTGCTTATATGGATTTTCCATCACGTCATATTCATCGATATCCATCGCCTTTCCTGTTCCGCCACCTGCAGCACGAAAGGCTATTTCTCTCAACCGGCCAATCTCCTTCATCACATTGGGCGAATCCTGATACGTTATGACGTAAATTTCATTATGACTTTTATTCGTAAACCTCAGGCGTTTATCCTCGGAAAGTTCCGCCTTCAGAATCTCTTTGCTAATCGGTGCAATAATTTCTTCCATATCTTTTTTCTCTCTTTTGTCTATTATAGCTTGTAGACTACATCTTTTACAAACTGCGCCCACTGAGCCGGGGTCTTTGTCTTGTCGAAAGTTTGCCAAGGAATGGGTTTTCCAATGGTCAAGGTAAAGGTTTTATGACGATTTTTCAACATTTCATCTGCCAAGTAAAGCATAGCAATATTAAACTTAATGCCAAGTGCCTTACATATATTTGCCAAATTATAAAAAAAGTCTGAGTTCCGGCCCTCAAAGTGCAAAGGTACCACATCACGATGCGTTTCAATACTTTTAGTGACAAATGTCTTTTTCCATTCCAAATCCTTGATTTCCCCACCCTGTCTACGGAACATAACCCCGCAGGAAACATAATGATATGATTATCCGAGGCAAACCCTGCCTCTACCATCTTCGGGAAATCCCTGGATTGCGAGCCTGTTTTATTGATAGGAATACATAAAGGAGCCAAACCATGCAAATTCATCAACAAATCATTGACCAAATAGCGTACATTACCATTGTAATGTTTTCCCAATATATACCCCAAAGCAACTCCATCCTGTCCCCCCAGCGGGTGATTGCTGACAAAAGTGCATTTACCGTTTTCAGGCAAGTTTTCCAAACCTTTTATCTCCACTTTTGCATCCAGGAACTCCATACAAGCTTCCAGAAAGTCAACTCCGACTTTATTTTTGGAGTCTTTTAAAAAGACATTCAGTTCATCCTGATGCACGATATGCTTCAGGTACGAAACGACAAAACGGGGAATATATTTATATTTTTTCCCGGCTTTCGTTTTCAATATCTTTTCTATGTCGATTAAAAATATAGAGTCGTCAGTCATTTTGCAAACGTTCTTTTCCATGCAAAAGTAACTTATCTTTTTTTATATTGGCAATTTATGACAGAAAAAACTCTTAATCTCTAAAGAAATTAAGAGTTTTTGTGTATGAAACTATACAAATTCTTTCATTTTTGCGCAAAACAAAAACGAATGTGCAATAGTTTGGTTTCGTTTTTCAACCTCCGAGAAGCTGCCCTTTCCATTATTTTTTATCATAAAATTATTAATTTTAAACCTCCTGTTTACCAAGCTACTAGCTACATTAACAGCCTGTTGAAAACTTCTCGAAATATTTTCTTAAAATATTGTGGGGAATTGTGGGGAATTGTGTAATTTTACACCTTGAACAATATAATAAGGTGTAAACATGCGATTTCTTGGGAATTCTGAAGCAAAGACGGATGCAAAAGGCAGAGTGTTCCTGCCTGCCGTATTCAGGAAGCAGCTACAAGCTGCCTCCCAGGAGTGCCTGATTTTACGCAAAGACACCTACCAAGACTGCCTGGTACTTTACCCTGAAAATGTGTGGAACGAACAAATGAACGAACTACGTTGCAAACTCAATCGCTGGAATTCCAGACACCAAATGATTTTCCGTCAGTTCGTTTCGGATGTAGAAGTTATCACATTGGATGGAAACGGGCGCTTTCTGATTCCAAAACGATATTTGAAATTAGCTAAAATACAGCAAGATGTACGTTTTATCGGATTGGACGACACTATAGAAATCTGGTCTAAAGAAATAGCAGACAAACCCTTCATCACACCGGAGGACTTTGGAAAAGAATTGGAAGAAATTATGGGAACTAATAACAACGTAGAAATAGAATGAGTGAAGCAAAACAGATATATCATGTACCGGTATTATTAAACGAGAGCGTAGACGGAATGAACATCCAACCCGGAGGTATTTATGTAGATGCCACTTTCGGCGGCGGAGGACATTCCAAGGAAATTCTAAGCCGGCTGGATAGCACCGCGCATCTATATAGTTTTGACCAAGATGAAGATGCCGAGAAGAATATTGTAAGCGACAGCCGCTTCACTTTTGTGCGTAGTAACTTCCGCTACCTTCCCAACTTCCTACGTTATTATGGCGTGGAAGGGTGGATGCCATTTTGGCCGATCTGGGCGTTTCCTCACATCACTTTGACGACTCCGAACGTGGATTCTCATTCCGCTTCGAGGGCAAATTAGACATGCGGATGAACAAACGCGCAGGTATGACAGCTGCTGATGTAGTGAACACCTATGACGAAGAACGTTTGGCTAATATTTTCTATTTATATGGTGAATTGAAGAACAGCCGCAAACTGGCATCAGCCATCGTTAAAGCCCGAGGTGTAAAACAAATTGTCACCATCGGTGATTTCCTCGAAGTCATCAAACCGCTTTTCGGGCGGGAACGTGAAAAGAAAGAGCTCGCAAAGGTGTTCCAAGCTTTACGCATAGAGGTAAATCAGGAAATGGAAGCATTGAAAGAAATGCTTTATGCAGCAACCAAGGCACTGAAACCGGGAGGCAGACTGGTAGTAATCACCTATCACTCTTTAGAAGACCGCATGGTAAAGAATATCATGAAAACCGGAAACATAGAAGGCAAGGCCGAACAAGATTTCTTTGGTAATGTACAGACACCTTTCAAACTAGTCAACAACAAAGTTATTGTTGCCGGCAACGAAGAAGTGACACGCAATCCGCGCTCCCGAAGCGCCAAGTTGAGAATTGCAGAAAAGAGATAACGAGATGGAAGAAGAACTGAAACAAAATACACAACAACCCAAAGACGGACAATCTGCTTCGCCCAAGCATATGTCTATCCGCAGCATATTAGGAGGAGATATCCTTGCGAACGACTTTTTCAAAAGACAGACCCGTTTGCTGATTCTCATCATGATCCTGACTGTACTATACATAGACAACCGTTATAGCAGCCAACAGGAACTCATTGAAATTGACAAGTTGAAAAAAGATTTGATCGATATCAAATACGATGCATTGACACGCTCTTCCGAACTGATGGAAAAGAGCCGCCAGTCACGTATTGAAGAATATATTTCGACGGAAGACAGCCCCTTGCAAACGGCTACCAACCGTCCTTATTTAATAAAGAAAGACTAAGCCCATGATGCCCAACCAAAAAAACATAATGCTCCGCTTCTCCTTCATCATCCTGGTCATGGTGTTGATAGGCATTGCCATTATCTGCAAAGCCGGCGTCATCATGTTTGCCGAGCGTCAATACTGGAAAGACGTAGCCGACCGTTTTGTAAAAGAAAACGTCACCGTACGTCCTACCCGTGGCAACATCATCTCATCCGACGGCCAGCTGATGGCAAGCAGCCTTCCCGAATATAAGATTTACATGGACTTCATGATAAATAAAAGGAAGGGCGAAACCGAAGAAGAGGAAAAGACACGGCTGAAGCTACAACATATCAAAGACTCAGTTCTTTATGCAAACCTTGACACAATCTGCAAAGGGTTACATGAAATATTCCCTGATAAAAGTGCCGCCTTTTTCAAACAGCACATCAAAAACGGAAGAAAAAAAGAGAGCCGCAGTTGGTTGCTCTACCCCAAACGCATTTCTTATATACAATATAAAGAAGCAAAACGTCTGCCCGTATTTAACCTGAACAAATACAAAGGCGGATTCCATGAACAGGCATTCAATCAACGGAAAAAGCCTTTTGGCTCACTGGCAATGCGTACATTGGGAGATATGTATCCAGATATAGAACAAGGTGCAAAGAACGGGTTGGAACTTTCATACGATTCCATATTAAAAGGCAGAAACGGTATCACTCACCGTCAAAAGGTAATGAACAAATACCTGAACATTGTAGATATTCCTCCTGTAGATGGCTGTGATATCATTACGACCATTGATGTAGGTATGCAAGACATCGCAGAAAAAGCATTGGTGGATGAATTGAAAGAAATCAACGCTACTGTAGCGTTGCCATTCTGATGGAAGTGCAGACGGGAGACATCAAAGCTATCGTCAACATGACCAAATGCAATGACGGCATTTACAGAGAAATACGCAATAACGCCATCTCAGACATGATGGAGCCAGGCTCTACTTTCAAAACCGCATCCATACTGGTAGCGCTGGACGACGGAGTCATCACTCCGGAAACGGTGGTGGAAACCGGTAACGGGGTCTATATGATGCACGGCCGCTATATGAAAGATCATAACTGGCATCGTGGAGGCTACGGCACTATCAACACAACAAAATCATTGATGGTGTCCTCAAACATCGGTGTATCGCGGTTGATCGATGATCATTATCATGATAATCCGGAAAAGTTTGTACGCGGACTGCATCGAGTAGGCATTGCCACTCCGTTAGATCTCGATATTCCCGGTGCCGGCAAGCCGAACATCCGCATCCCCAACAAAGACTTGAGCAATTGGTCACGTACTGCACTGGCATGGATGTCTATTGGCTATGAAACCCAAATTCCCCCCATCAATACACTGGCATTTTATAATGCTATAGCCAATAACGGAGTAATGGTCAAGCCCCGTTTTGTGAAATCAATAGTCAAAGACGGGCAGGTAGTGGAAGATATTGCTCCTGAAATACTCAACGGCCATCGCTTCCCCCAAGGCTATCAGCGAGATACAAACGATTTTGGAAAAAGTCGTCAGCGAAGGACTGGGAAAGAAAGCAGGATCCAAGCAATTCCATGTATCCGGGAAAAGCGGTACTGCACAGGTTTCACAAGGAAAAGCCGGGTACACGAATGGCACACGCCGTTATTTGGTAAGTTTCTGTGGATATTTTCCTTCAGAAGCGCCTAAATACAGTTGCATTGTAGCCATCCAGAAACCTGGACTCCCCGCCTCGGGTGGTCTGATGGCCGGCAGCGTGTTCAGTAAAATTGCCGAACGCGTATTTGCCAAACATCTGGCACAAGATTTGAAAGAAGCAAAAGACTCAACTTCTATCCTTATTCCGGATGTGAAAAACGGGGATATAAGTGCGGCGCATTATGTACTGAACCGGATAAATGTAAATTCATCCGGAGTTTCGGAACAATCAACCGAAGGCAAACCGGTATGGGGAAATGTGACTAGTAATCCGGACAATGTATTATTCAACAAAAAAGACATTAACAATAAACTTGTACCAAGTGTTATTGGTATGGGCGCAAAGGATGCTGTCTATCTGCTTGAAAGCATGGGATTGAAAGCCCACATTACCGGCATCGGTAAAGTGAAGTCACAAAGTATCCCGGCCGGCAACACTTGCGCAAAGGACAAACCATACAATTACGATTAAATTAACAGTGTAACAGGAAGAATATGAAACTGGAAAAGATTATTAAAGGAATAACAGTCAATGAAATCATAGGTGATGCATCCCAAGAAATTTCGGGAATAAACATGGACTCGCGCCTGATAGAGCCTGGTCATATTTTCGTTGCTGTAAAAGGAACGCAGACTGACGGACACACTTATATTCAAAAAGCAATAGAAAAAGGAGCCCGTACAGTGGTATGTGAGAATCTTCCTGAGACATTGATTGAGAATGTTACCTACATCAAAGTGAACGATACGGAAGACGTTGTCGGGAAACTGGCAACTACGTTTTACGGAGACCCCACCTCGAAATTGGAACTGGTCGGTGTTACAGGCACCAACGGAAAAACGACTATTGCCACCTTATTATATAATATGTTCCGTAAATTCGGATATAAGACAGGACTCATTTCCACTGTATGCAATTATATAGATGAGGAAGCCATTCCAACTGACCATACCACCCCTGACCCTATTACACTAAACAAACTGCTGGGGCGCATGGCAGATGAAGGATGCAAATATGCCTTTATGGAAGTAAGCTCACATTCTGTAGCACAAAAACGGATCGGTGGTTTAAAATTCGCAGGCGGTATATTTACCAACCTTACCCGTGACCATCTGGACTACCATAAAACTGTAGAGAACTATCTGAAAGCCAAAAAAGCATTCTTTGACGGTCTGCCTAAAACAGCCTTTGCCTTAACCAATCTGGATGACAAAAACGGATTGGTCATGACTCAAAATACCAAAGCAAAGGTACACACCTATTCGCTGCGCAGCTTGAGTGATTTTAAAGGAAAAGTGCTGGAAGATGGATTCGAAGGAATGCTGCTTGATATAAATAATGTGGAAGTCAATGTACAGTTCATCGGACGTTTCAATGCTTCCAACCTGCTGGCAGTCTATGGAGCAGCCTGCCTGCTTGGGAAAAAGACAGAAGAGGTATTGCTGGCATTGAGTACTCTTCGCCCCGTTGCCGGCGTTTTGACTCACTGCGCTCACCCAAGGGATACACCGCCATTGTGGACTATGCCCATACTCCGGATGCCTTGGAAAATGTGCTGAATGCCATTCACGAGGTCCTGAATGGCAAAGGTCATGTAATTACGGTAGTAGGCGCCGGCGGCAACCGCGATAAAGGCAAACGCCCCTTGATGGCACAAGAAGCGGTAAAGCAAAGCGATAAGGTCATTATCACCTCTGACAATCCCCGTTTTGAAGAGCCGCAGGAAATCATCAATGATATGCTGGCAGGGCTGACTAAAGAGGATATGCGTAAAGTGATAAGCATAGCCGACCGTAAAGAAGCGATCCGTACAGCTTGTATGCTGGCCCAAGCTAAAGATGTCATTTTAGTTGCCGGGAAAGGACACGAAAATTATCAGGAAATCAAAGGTATAAAGCACCATTCGACGATAAAGAAGTATTAAGAGATATTTTTGCTAATGAATAAACCAACCAAAAGATGTTATATTATTTATTTCAATATTTAGAAAAGTTCGATTTTCCCGGAGCCGGTATGTTCGGTTACGTTTCATTCCGTTCATTGATGGCAATCATTTTATCATTGTTGATCTCAGCTATCTTCGGTGAATATTTCATCAACCTGCTCAAACGTAAACAAATAACCGAAACCCAACGTGACGCATCTATAGACCCTTTTAATGTGAAAAAAGTTGGTGTGCCGACGATGGGAGGTATAATTATTATTGTCGCAATTCTCATACCTTGCCTCTTGTTGGGGAAGCTGCATAATATTTACATGATATTAATGTTGATTACCACCATTTGGCTGGGTACGTTAGGCTTTTTGGACGACTATATCAAGGTCTTCCGTAAAGACAAAGAAGGGTTGCACGGCAAATTCAAGATCATCGGCCAAGTAGGTTTGGGACTCATTGTGGGACTCACCTTATATTTAAGTCCGAGCGTGGTTATCCGTGAGAACGTAGAAATACAAAGAGGAGGAGAAATTGTGGAAGTGGTGCACAAGGAACAAGATCAGAAGTCCACCAAAACTACGATTCCTTTCTTCAAGAACAACAATTTGGATTATGCTGATTTCGTAGGTTTTCTGGGAGACAATGCCCAGGCTGTAGGTTGGATTATTTTCGTATTAGTTACCATCTTCGTAGTTACTGCCGTATCTAACGGTGCCAACCTGAATGACGGGATGGACGGGATGGCAGCCGGAAATTCTGCTATCATCGGTCTTACCTTGGGCATATTGGCATACGTATCCAGCCACATCGAATATGCAGGATACCTTAATATCATGTACATTCCCGGCAGTGAAGAACTGGTAATCTTTATCTGCTCCTTCATCGGCGCACTGATCGGTTTCCTTTGGTACAATGCTTTTCCCGCCCAAGTATTTATGGGCGATACCGGCAGCTTGACCATTGGTGGTATCATAGCGGTATTTGCAATCATCATTCATAAAGAGTTGCTTATACCTATTCTCTGTGGAATCTTCTTGGTAGAAAACCTTTCGGTCATTCTACAGGTGAGATATTTCAAAAGCGGAAAAAAGAAAGGACATTTGCAACGCGTATTCAAACGTGCCCCTATCCACGACCATTTCCGCACTACATTAGCACAGTTAGACCCCAATTGCAGTTATCTGTTCATGAAACCCAACAGCGTATTCCATGAGTCAAAAATCACGGTACGCTTCTGGATTGTCACCATCGTACTCGCTGCAATTACGATTATTACATTAAAGATAAGATAAGATAAACGAAGATTATGGCTAAAAGAATTGTCATACTAGGAGCCGGAGAAAGCGGTGCGGGAGCAGCCGTTCTGGCAAAGAAACAAGGTTTCGACACCTTCGTTTCAGACATGTCCACGATTAAGGACACATACAAAAACATGCTGAACGAGCGAGGCATCGAATGGGAAGAAGGCAAACATACCGAATCTCTCATTCTGAATGCGGATGAAGTAATCAAAAGTCCGGGTATTCCGAATGATGCCCCGATGATTCTTAAGTTAAAGTCACAAGGCACCCCTATCATCTCCGAAATAGAATTTGCGGGACGTTATACCAATGCCAAAATGATTTGCATTACAGGAAGTAATGGAAAAACAACAACTACTTCGCTGATTTATCATATCTTCAAGAAAGCAGGTATGAATGTGGGACTAGCCGGAAATATCGGCCAAAGTCTGGCATATCAGGTAGCAGAATGCAACTATGATTATTATGTGATCGAGTTAAGCAGTTTCCAATTGGACAACATGTACAAGTTCCATGCCAACATTGCCGTATTGATGAACATCACGCCGGATCATCTGGACCGTTACGACCACCAGATGCAAAACTATGTGGATGCCAAATTCCGCATTATCCAGAACCAGACCCCGGACGATGCCTTCATCTTCTGGAACGATGACCCCATCATCCAGCGTGAATTACACAAATATGGCATTCATGGCCATTACTACCCTTTTGCCGAAAGGAAAGAGGAAGGAACCGCCGCATATGTGGAACAGGACAAGGTTTATTTTACAGAACCAATCGCTTTCAACATGGAACAGGAGGAACTGGCGCTGACCGGAACCCATAATCTGTTCAACTCCATGGCGGCCGGTATCTCTGCCAACCTGGCGGGTATCCGCAAAGAGTGTATCCGCGAGGCCTTGGGTGATTTCAAGGGAGTGGAACACCGCCTTGAAAAAGTCTGCCGGGTAAGAGGGGTGGATTATATCAATGACTCCAAGGCTACCAATGTGAATTCCTGCTGGTATGCTTTGCAAAGCATGAAAACCAAAACCATCCTGATATTAGGCGGGAAAGACAAAGGCAACGACTATAACGAAATTGCCGACTTGGTAAAAGAAAAATGTACCGGATTGATCTACATGGGATTGCACAATGAGAAATTGCATGATTTCTTTGACAAGTTCGGCCTGCCTGTAGCCGATGTACAAAGCATGAAGGATGCCGTAGACGCTGCTTACCAGATGGCCAAGAAAGGCGAAACCGTATTATTAAGTCCATGCTGCGCTAGCTTCGACCTTTTCAAAAGTTACGAAGACCGTGGCGAGCAGTTCAAGGAATGTGTAAGAAACCTGTAATATAGTATTAAGGTATATAGATAATGGATCTGATAAAAGACTTGTTCAAGGGCGACAAAGTAATCTGGATTATTTTCCTGTTTCTTTGTCTGATCTCTATCGTCGAGGTATTTAGTGCCGCCAGCACGCTTACCTACAAAAGTGGGGATCATTGGGGACTATCACCCAGCACAGTGTCATCCTGATGGTAGGTGTGTGCATTGTGGTACTGGTACATAACATTCCCTACAAATATTTCCGTGTGTTTCCCGTCTTCCTGCTACCCCTATCGACATTATTGCTGATATTTGTAATGGTATGGGATTGATTACCGGAGACCGTGTCAATGGTGCAGCCCGTTGGATGACTTTCTTCGGTATCCAGTTCCAGCCTTCCGAACTGGCAAAAATGGCCGTGATTATTGTCACCGCATTTATTCTATCCAAGTTTCAGGAAGAAGACAATGCCAATCCGAAAGCATTTAAATATATCATGTGGATCACCGGAATTGTTTTCATTCTGATTGCTCCCGAAAACGGCTCTACCGCAGCACTGCTTTTCGGAGTAGTCTTTTTAATGATGGTGATCGGCCGGGTACCCTGGAAGCAATTGGCCAAGTTAATGGGAATAGCCGGAGTTATGGTGGCTTTTTTTGTAGGCATAGTGATGATTATGCCCACACACAAACTGAACAAAGTCCCCATGATGCACCGTGTAGAAACCTGGCAGAACCGTATAAAAGGCTTCTTTGAGGACAAAGAAGCCGTTCCCGCCGCCAAATATGATATAGACAAGGACGCCCAGATAGCACACGCCAATATTGCTATCGCCTCCAGCAACATCATAGGAAAGATGCCGGGTAACAGTGTGCAGCGGGATTTCCTGTCACAAGCATTCTCGGACTTCATCTTTGCTATAATCATAGAAGAGCTGGGGTTGCTGGGAGGCGCCTTTGTAGTGATTCTCTACATCTGGCTGTTGATGCGGGCGGGTAAAATAGCCCGAAGAAGTGAAAAAAGTTTTCCTGCCTTTCTGGTGATGGGCATCGCCCTGTTGCTGGTATCTCAGGCGATGCTTAACATGATGGTGGCCGTAGGTCTGTTCCCCGTCACCGGACAACCCCTGCCGCTTATCAGCAAAGGAGGAACCTCTACACTCATCAACTGCGCCTACATCGGTATGATATTAAGTGTCAGCCGCTACGTGGCTGAGAAAGAAGAACAGAAAGCCGCCGAGCAACAAGCGCAGAAAGAAGCCGAACTGGCAGCCAAGACCGAACGGCATCAGGAAATGGTAGCTGCCATGCAGGAAGCCATTACCACACTTCCGTCGGGTGACAATGCCACCACTTCCCTCCCGCCGGAGGAGAACTCGCTGCCCGATGACTTGAAGGCAATGCTGAATGCAGCCGGGAAGCGGGAGCCGGAAGAAGAAATATAATATAAACCATTCATTTTAAAAGTATTATTTATACTTTTGCGAATAATTCGACTAAAAAGGAATTATGGAAGAAAATTTAAGAATCATCATCAGCGGAGGAGGAACCGGGGGACACATTTTCCCCGCAGTCTCTATTGCCAACGCCATCAAGGAACAACATCCCGAAGCGGAAATCCTGTTCGTAGGCGCTGAAGGCAGAATGGAGATGCAACGCGTTCCTGCTGCCGGATACCCTATAAAAGGATTACCTGTTGCCGGATTCGACCGTAAGAACTTATTGAAAAATGTTTCGGTTCTTTTCAAATTGGTCAAAAGCCAGCTATTGGCACGTAAAATCATCAAGGATTTCAAGCCACATGCAGCAGTAGGTGTAGGCGGATATGCCAGCGGTCCTACTTTGAAAATGGCCGGGATGATGGGTATTCCGACACTGATACAAGAGCAGAACTCTTATGCCGGAGTAACCAACAAACTATTGGCAAAGAAAGCCTGCAAAATATGCGTGGCATACGACGGCATGGAACGTTTCTTTGAAAAAGACAAGATTATCCTGACCGGAAACCCTGTCCGCCAAGGACTGCGCAACCATCACATCAGCCGTGAAGAGGCTATCCGTTCCTTCGGGCTGGACCCATCCAAGAAAACAATCCTGATTGTAGGAGGAAGCTTGGGAGCACGCACCATCAACAACTGCGTGATGGAAGGTTTGGACAAGATTAAAGCATCCGGCGCGCAGTTTATCTGGCAAACCGGGAAAATATATATCGGCGAAGCACGCGCCGCAGTAGCCCAGGCCGGTGAGTTACCAATGCTCCACGTAACCGATTTTATCAGCGATATGGCCGCCGCATACAGTGCTGCCGATTTAATAATCAGCCGTGCCGGAGCAGGTTCCATCTCCGAGTTCTGTTTGTTGCAGAAACCCGTCATTCTGGTTCCGTCACCTAATGTGGCCGAAGATCATCAGACCAAAAACGCACTGGCGCTGGTCAATAAAAACGCAGCACTCTATATCAAGGACGCCGCTGCCAAAGAAGCTCTGCTGGACAAAGCGGTTGAAACCGTGAAACAGCCGGAAACATTGAAAAGTTTAAGTACAAATATTGCTAAATTAGCCTTTACCGACTCAGCCAACGTTATTGCCCGGGAGGTATTCAAACTGGCTGATAAATACAGAAAAGAAAATGGACGTTAACACATTAAAATCAGTTTATTTCATCGGTGCCGGAGGTATCGGCATGAGCGCATTGGTACGCTACTTCCTGTCAAAAGGCAAGAAGGTAGGCGGATATGACCGTACGCCCAGTGAACTGACAGAAAAGCTGATAGAAGAAGGAGCAGCCATCCATTACGAAGAAAGCACGGAACTGATAACGGATGCATTCCGCGACCCGGCAACTACATTGGTTGTCTATACTCCGGCTGTCCCCGATACACATAAAGAGTTTACCTATTTCCGGGAAAACGGTTTCGAGATACATAAACGTTCGCAGGTATTGGGAATGCTTACCCATGCAGGAAAAGGACTTTGTGTAGCCGGCACTCACGGTAAGACCACCACTTCTACCATGACAGCCCATCTGTTACACCAATCCCATGTAGGATGCAACGCCTTTTTGGGAGGCATCTCAAAGAATTACGGCACCAACCTGCTGTTGTCTGACAGCAGTGAATACATGGTTATTGAAGCCGACGAGTTCGACCGTTCTTTCCATTGGCTCTCGCCCTACATATCGGTGATTACCGCAACCGATCCCGACCATCTGGATATCTACGGAACCAAAGAGGCTTATCTGGAAAGCTTCCGCAAATATACCTCACTCATCCAGCCGGGAGGTGCATTGATTGTACGTAAAGGCATCGAGCTGCAACCGGCTTTGCAGAATGGTGTGAAACTGTACACCTATTCCCAAGAAGAGGGTGACTTTCATGCAGAGAATATCCGTATTGGGAACGGTGAGATTTTCTTTGATTACGTATCACCCTTGGGAAATATCCCCAATATACAGTTGGGTGTCCCCGTCAGCATCAACATTGAGAACGGGGTAGCCGCCATGGCTTTGGCGCAGATGAGCGGATTGACTGATGAAGAAATAAAGAGAGGTATGGCAAGTTTCCGCGGAGTAGACCGTCGTTTCGATTTCAAGATAAAGAACGACAAGGTGGTTTTCCTGAGCGACTATGCGCACCATCCTTCCGAGATAAAGCAAAGCATACTCTCCATGCGTGCCCTCTATCGGGACAAGAAGCTGACGGCTGTTTTCCAGCCGCACCTCTACACACGTACCCGTGATTTCTACAAAGATTTCGCCGACAGCCTTTCCTTGTTGGACGAAGTCATCCTGGTAGATATCTATCCGGCACGCGAGCAACCCATCCCCGGCGTCACCAGCAAACTGATTTACGACCATCTGCGTCCGGGCATCGAGAAGAGCATGTGCAAGAAAGAAGAAATTCTAGACGTACTGAGCAAGAAAGATATAGAAGTATTAATCACCCTGGGTGCGGGCGACATAGATAACTATGTACCCAAATCTGCGGATTACTGAATAAAAATGATAAAGAAAATTCTCATACTCCTGTTTCTGTTGCTGATAACCGCCTACCTTATTGTAGCCGTTACCGCTTTCAACACCAAACCTGCCGACCAGGTTTGCAAGGGTATGGAATTGATTATCAAGGACAGTATAGACCATGGTTTCATCAGCCAGAAAGGGATACTCCGCTTACTGAACGGTAAGAAGCTCTCCCCTGTGGGTAAGAAGATGGGCGACATCAACACCCGCCTGCTGGAAGAAGAACTCAGCCAACATCCCTTGATTGAAAATGTGGAATGTTACCGTACACCGGGATGCAAGATAGGTATCGAAGTGACACAGCGCCTCCCCATCCTCAGAGTGATGGCAAACAACGGAGACAACTATTATATTGACAATAAAGGAAAAATCATGCCGATACCCAACAGTTCGGCACACGTAGCTGTTGTTACAGGATACGTGGATCGTGATTTTGCCGTCAAGGAACTATATACCTTAGGAGTCTTTCTACAGGCCCATCCGCTATGGGATGCCCAGATAGAGCAGATCAACGTGACACAAGCCAAAGAACTGGAACTGGTTCCACGGGTTGGCGAACATATCATATTCTTAGGCAAGCCCGGGAATTATGAGGAAAAGTTCGAGAAACTAAAAACTTTTTATGAGAAAGGACTGAACCAAGTAGCTGGAACAAGTACAGCCGCATCAGTCTGGAATTTAATAATCAGATTATTTGTACTAAAAAAGAGAAGTAAGATATGGCAGCAACAGATTTTATAGTAGCAATAGAACTGGGATCCTCCAAGATCACAGGTATTGCAGGAAAGAAACATGCGGACGGAAGCATACAAGTGCTGGCCCTCGCCAGCGAAAACTCTTCGGATTTTATCCGTAAGGGAGTGATTTACAATCTGGACAAAACCGCACAAAGCCTTACTTCGATTATCAAGAAACTGGAATCGACATTAAAGGCTTCTATCGGAAAGGTCTATGTAGGTATCGGAGGACAATCTCTACGCACCATCCGTAATACGGAGGTACGTCATCTGGAAGAAGAAACCAAAATTTCACAGGAACTGATTGACTCCATCATGGACAGCAACCGCGAAGTCCCCATCATAGACCAGGAAATACTGGAAGTGGCCCCCCAGGAATATAAAGTAGGCATCAACCTGCTGGCCGATCCTGTAGGAGTTCCCAGCGATCATATAGAAGGGCGTTTCCTTAATATCATCGCCCGCAGCAGCGTGAAGCAGAACATTGACAAATGTTTCAAACAGGCAGGAATCGAAATAGCCGACTATATCATCTCACCGTTGGCTCTGGCCAATGCCGTACTGACCAACAGTGAAAAACGTTCGGGCTGCATGTTCATCGACTTTGGCGCAGATACGACTACCGTATCTGTCTACAAAAACAACATACTCCGCCATTTGGCAGTCATCCCACTGGAGGAAGCAACATCACCAAAGACATTTGCAGCCAGCAGATTGAAGAGGAAGATGCCGAAGAACTGAAAAAGAAATACGGCAATGCCTATGCCGACAAGTCGGAAGACGGAGATGACAACCTACCTACTCGCTGGACGGGAAATGCAGTATTGAGTCACACTTACTGGAAGACATCGTAGAAGCGCGTGTCAATGAGATACTGGCCAATGTATGGAACCAGATTGTTCTTTCGGGATATGAAGACAAACTGCTGGCAGGAGCTATCATTACCGGCGGTGCTGCAAATCTAAAGAATATGGAGGAAGCATTCAGCAACCGTACCAAAGTAGAAAAGGTAAGAATGGCCAAAGAAAGCCAGCTAAGCCTGAAAGGTGGCATGATGGAACTGAAAAAAGATGGTACATGCAATACAATCATCGCTTTGCTAGGAGCCGGGAAAGAGAACTGTTACCGCCCGGAACGTCCTATCCAAGTACCTCTCTTCGATGAAAGCGGCGAGAATGTGGAAGACAAAAGGAAAAGAGAGAAAGAAGAAGCAGCCAGAATAGCAGCGGCAGCCAAGAAAGCAGAGGAAGAGGAGAAGCTGCGAAAAGCCACTTGCGAGAGCCTGATAAGAAACGCAAAAGAGCTGAAAGAGGCAGGCAAATACAAAAATGCCTTGTCGCAACTGGCCAAAGCACGCGATCTGGGAGTGGCAGAAGCTTTGAACCAAATACGCGACCTGGAAAAAGAAATCAAGAGTTTGAAAGAAGCCAACAATCCGATCAAACGGCTGACCGACTTGTTTGGAAGGATTCTGGAAGAATAATAACGAATTACATCACCTTAATATAATATAGAAGATTATGTCTGATGAAACTATAATGCCATTCGATTTCCCGGCAGAAAACCCGACTATCATTAAAGTAATCGGTGTGGGAGGTGGCGGCGGCAATGCCGTAAATCACATGTATAAAGAAGGTATACACGATGTAACATTTGTTGTGTGCAACACAGATAACCAGGCGTTGGCCGAATCCCCCGTTCCCGTGAAGTTGCAACTGGGAAAAGAAGGATTAGGAGCCGGGAACCGCCCGGAGCGTGCACGTGAAGCAGCCGAAGAAAGTATAGAAGACGTAAAAGGAATGTTGAACGACGCTGTAAAATGGTATTTATCACTGCCGGAATGGGAGGAGGTACCGGAACCGGTGCGGCTCCGATCATTGCCAAGACAGCCAAAGATATGGATATCCTCACCGTAGGTATTGTCACCATTCCGTTCCTTTTTGAAGGAAACCGGAAGATTGACCAGGCGCTGGACGGCGTGGAGAAAATGAGCCAGCATGTAGATGCCTTGCTGGTGATCAACAATGAACGTCTGCGTGATATTTATTCGGACTTCAGCGTGATGAACGCTTTCGGCAAAGCGGATGACACTTTATCCATAGCAGCCAAGAGTATTGCCGAGATTATCACTATCCGCGGTACCATCAACCTGGACTTCAATGACGTGAAAACAGTACTAAAAGATGGTGGGGTAGCCATTATGAGTACGGGATACGGCAAAGGGGAAAGCCGCGTGAGCCAGGCTATCAATGATGCGCTCCATTCCCCGCTGCTGAACAACAACGATATCTTCAACTCGAAGAAGATCCTGTTCAACATCTCTTTCAGCACCAAGAGCGAGTTGATGATGGAAGAGATGAATGAGGTTCATGACTTCATGAGCAAATTCGGCAAAGACGTGGAAACCAAATGGGGGCTCTATATCGACGAGTCGCTGGAAGAACAGGTGAAGTTCACCGTACTTGCCACCGGCTTCGGCATCAAGGATGTACCGGGCATGGACAACATGATGAACAAACGCACCATCGAGGAACAAAAGAAACTGGAAGAACTGGAAGAAGAGGAACAGCGCAAGGATGAACGTCGTGGAGATTACTACGGCAAAGACACCTTCAAGAACAGCAACAAGAAGAAACGCCATAACATTTACATCTTCAGCCTGGAGGATCTGGACAATGATGACATTATCAGTATGGTGGAAACGACCCCTACTTTCCAACGTACCAAAACTGTGTTGGAAAGTATCCAGTCTAAAGCAATAGCCGAAGAAGAGGAAACATTCAATAACGATGCCGAAAACGGCGGAATAACGATCACATTTTAACAACTAAAATAGAAAAGAACCATGGATTTATTTGACGTAATCAGCAACGATATCAAAGAGGCTATGAAAGCCAAGGACAAAGTGAAACTGGAAACTTTGCGTAATGTGAAAAAATTCTTCCTTGAAGCAAAGACAGCACCGGGCGCCAACGACACTTTGACGGATGACGCTGCATTGAAAATCATGCAGAAACTGGTAAAACAAGGGAAAGATTCAGCCGCCATTTACCAAGGTCAGGGCCGCGCAGACTTGGCTGAAGCCGAACTGGCCCAAGTGGCAGTGCTTGAAGCCTATCTGCCAAACAAATGAGTAACGAAGAACTGGAAGCCGCTTTGAAAGAAATAATTGCAGAAGTGGGTGCCGCCGGTCCTCAGGATATGGGTAAAGTCATGGGTGTCGCCACCAAAAAGTTGGCAGGCAAAGCCGAAGGACGTGCCATCTCGGCTAAAGTGAAAGAATTACTGGGATAATACTCCGGCAATCCATATTCGAGAAACGAAACTTCTGCCCCGATTCATCTTTACGGGCAGAAGTTTCGTTTTTTATAAAATCAGTGAGAAGCAAACGTATGCAGTACCCTATCCAGCTTCCCGTTTATCATTCTCACTTCACCAATACCCTGGAATTCAAAGTATCCTTCAGTGTGTTCAGCCACAATAAAAATCTGATATACAGCGCATAAGGCTGACAGTAGTTCCTTCAGTGCGCTGTCAGCACCTTCAGCCGCCGCAACACCCGCACCGGACCGATGTCCTTGACCATCATGCTAAAGGACAAGAATGAGTCATACAATATCGTGGTCAAAAGATTGCACCTGCTTTCCATCTTAACTTTCAAGACAGGAAGAATACTCATTTGCTTCCGTAAGCATTCGGCCTCGTGCGTGTTTTTTTCCCCTCTTTTCCTTCCTACCTTTGTGGCTTCATTATAATCTTAATCCATTATGTGTTCAGTATTAGAATTTTCTAGCGAAAGTGATAAACTACGTAC
>ENA-OQDE01000053-OQDE01000053.1-human-gut-metagenome-genome-assembly--contig:-NODE-53-length-65675-cov-4.572756_pt1 | contig 65675 bp, 80 predicted proteins | sample MGYA00242768_ERZ504595 | MGnify/ENA primary metagenome ERZ504595 (study PRJEB26092, sample SAMD00036307) | human gut metagenome | host: Homo sapiens | study: EMG produced TPA metagenomics assembly of...
GTGGGATTTTTCCCTGCACAAGGCAGGATTAAAGAATAGAAATAAGTTGAAATTATATGATTATAAATATTCAAGGGGAATTAATATCGTGAAACAAGAATGTTTACACTTAAGATTTTTTAGATTTTTAAAATTTTTAAGATTTTGCGCAGGGTTTCTTTTCTGAAACCCTGCATAGATTTTCATTGATTATTTCTTTTCTTCAGCCATGAAAGAAAATAAAGAATAATTGCAAGAATAATAAAAAACGGAATCGCAACTCCGATTATCAGTATCAGTAAAATAATTATAACAGCCGCTGCTGCAATAACAACAGCCCTGCCATGCCAGGTAGAAAGATCGATTACTTTTTTCCATCGTTTCTCTTGCTGATGAGGAAGCTCTGTCTCATTGCCATAGCTGCTTCCGTAAGAAGAATACTCTCCGTAATCTTCCTGTGTACTTCCATCATCTGTATCGATCAGAGTCTTTGCTATCAGATGTGGGTCTCCCAGTTCCTGCAGTACTTCCTGCTCTGAACGTCCGCCACGTACCTGAGACTGTATATAATCTTCATAATACCTGATATGTGCTGCTGCTTTGCCCTCCTGCATCTGACCGGCAAGCTGGCTTCTCAGGATTTCCAAAAATTCTTTTCTGTTCATCTTTTACACTCCATTTTGCCAGAAATACATGTCAAAACTTTCCTGCTCCGTTATCAGTAACGTTCGTACTCTTATTTTACCATATATACTACAGGTAGCAACTAATATAATCATAAACTTTTTATGAAATTCTTATAAACTCAGTTACTGTTCACTCCGTTCTCAGTAACTGAGCCAAAATTCATTCCAGATTGCCTGTGGCAATGGAATTTTGGCTTGTATGTCATTTCCCGACAATTTTTGCATACATCTCCGGTCTGCGGTCTCTGAAAAGTCCCCAGTTCAGTCTGTCTGCCTTTAATGCATCCAAATCAAAAGTGCTTACAAGCACCCCCTCTTCCCCTCCGGGCAGTTCTGCGCAGAGAGCACCTGTGTTATCTGTAATAAAAGAGGAACCGTAAAAATTAAGAGCAGATTTCTGCATTCCGTTTTCCGGACATGGCTCTACTGTTTCCTCACCGATTCTGTTGGCAGCGATCACAGGGATCAGATTGGAGGCAGCGTGTCCCTGCATACATCTTCTCCAGTGTTCCATGCTGTCACATTCCAGGATGGGCTCACTTCCGATGGCAGTGGGATAAAAGAGAAGCTCTGCTCCCTGCAACGCCATACATCTTGCTGTTTCCGGGAACCACTGATCCCAGCAGATTCCAACTCCGATGGTTCCAAATCTGGTATCAAAAACCTTAAAGCCGGTGTCTCCCGGTGTGAAATAGAATTTTTCCTGATAATAATGATCATCCGGAATATGTGTTTTTCGATAAATGCCGAGATTCTTCCCATCTGCATCCAGAACCGCAACGCTGTTATAAGTATTATTGACCTCTTTTTCATAAAAGCTGACCGGGATCACAATCCCCAGCTCTGCCGCTACTCTGCTGAAATGACGCACTGCAGGGTTTTCCTCTACAGTCTGCGCATATTCATAATACTCATATCTGCGCTCCTGGCAGAAATAGGGCCGTTCAAAAAGCTCCGGAAGAAGAACAATCTCAGCTCCCTTTGCTGCTGCCTGACGCACCAGTTCCTCTGCATGGGCAATATTTTTCTCCACACTTTTACTGCATTTCATCTGAACTGCTGCCACTGTTACATTTCTCATCCTGTCTGTTCCTCCTGCTCCTGTTTACATAAGTAAGTTTTTTCATAACTTTCAGGTAATAACCCTCAAACACATGACTCTCAAAGTTTTCTGCATCAGGGTCAGATATTTTTTCCGGGAATCTGCTGGGTGATACAGTGAATATTTCCACCGCCAACAATGATGGCTCTGGCATCAATGGGATAAATCCTTCTTTCAGGAAAACACTTCTGCAGAATCTCCACTGCCCTTTTGTCATTTTCATCCCCAAATTGTGGAAGGATGATCCCTCCATTGGAAATATAGAAATTCACGTAACTGGCAGCCATCCGTTCTCCTGCTTCCCGTTCATCTTCTCCCTCTTCAAACACAAAGCCATCCACATCTTCCCGGGTAAGGCAGACCGGTTTCTGAGGAATCGGAAGCTTATGAACCTTAAATCTTCTGCCTTTTGCATCTGTTTCCTGTTCCAGCACCTTCAGATCAGCCAGAGACATGGCATACTGCGGATCTGTCTCATCCTCTGTCCATGCAAGCACAACCTCTCCGGGTCTTACAAAAGCACACACGTTATCCACATGCTCATTGGTTTCATCCTGATAGATTCCACATGGAAGCCAGATAATCTTGTGGACACCGAGCCAGTACTTCAACTGTTCCTCTATCTGTTCCCTGCTCATCTGAGGATTGCGTCCCTGACTCAGAAGACAGGCCTCTGTAACGATCAGAGTCCCCTCTCCGTCAGAATGGATGGAACCGCCCTCAAGCACAAAAGGTCTGGCATCCAGACATGGACAACCAAGAGTCCTGCAGATAAAGGCAGCCACCCTATCGTCCTTCTCCCAGTTCCGGTAAAGTCCATCAAAGTCTCCTCCCCAGCATTAAACTGCCAGTCAACTCCACAGACCGCCCCTTTCTCATCCAGAACCATGGTGCTCCCACATCTCTCGCCCAGGCATCATCTGTCTCGCATTCCAGCAAAGTCACACCGGAAACATTTCCAAGCTGATTCTTTGCATTCTCCATCTGAGCTTGGGAAACCAGCATATACACCTTTTCGCTCTCTCCAATAGCCTCTGCAACTTTCACAAATGCTTTCTGCGCTTCCCTTGCCCCATAATTCCAGGAACCGGGACGTTCCGGCCAGATCATCACACATCCCTCATGAGGCTCAAATTCTCCGGGCATACGATATTTTGTTCTGTTCTTCTCTGTAACTTCCATGTCTGTCTCCTTTTCTTTGATAGCCCGGCAGATATCAGGAAAGCCGGCTCTTAAAGTCTTCGTATCCGAAATGTCTGATAACCTCACACTCTCCGTCCTCATGCATAACCGCAATATCCGGCAGCGGCATACCGTTAAATGTATTATTCTTCACCATAGAATAAATCGCCATATCCATAAAATACAGCTTGTCCCCGATCCGGATCTCTCTGTCAAAGGAATAATCTCCGATCACATCTCCTGCCAGACAGGTGCAGGAAGATAAGCGGTAGGTATATGCCTTCTCCCCTGCTTCCCCGCTGTCCTTAAGAGGCGGACGATAGGGCATCTCCAGCACATCCGGCATATGGCAGGCTGCAGAAGCATCCAGAATCAGCGTTCTGATCTCATTTTCCACAATGTCCATAACCTCTGTCACCAGATATCCGGCATTCAGGCAACAGCCTCCCCGGGCTCCAGATAAATATCCAGATCATAGGTTTCCTTCATATGCTGAATACATTTTTCCAGGAGCTTTACATCATAATCCTCTCTGGTAATATGATGTCCGCCGCCCATATTCAGCCAGGAAACCTCAGACAGAAATTCTCCAAACTTCTCCTCTACCGCCTGCAATGTTTTCTCCAGGTCATCCGCATTCTGTTCGCAGAGCGTATGAAAATGCAGTCCGTCGATCCATTTCAGACATTCCCCGTCAAAGTTCTCTCTGGTAACCCCCAGCCTGGAACCCGGCGCACAGGGATCATAGATCGCATGATCCCCCTGAGTGGAGCATTCCGGATTAATACGGAGTCCCAGACTGGCTCCGGTACACACTTCTTTAAATTTCTTCAGCTGTGCTGTAGAATTAAAGATAATATGGTCACAGATCCGATCCAGTTCCTCTATATCTTCTGTACGGTAAGCAGGGGAAAAAACATGATTCTCTTTCCCCATCTCTTCATATCCAAGCCTTGCCTCAAACAGACCGCTGGCAGTGGTACCTGCCAGATATTTTCCAATCATGGGATACAGGGCAAAGCCGGAAAACGCTTTCTGCGCCAGAAGGATCTTACACCCGGTATCCTCCTGGACTTTTTTCAAAATCTCCAGATTCTCCCGCATCTTCTTCTCATCGATCACATAACAGGGAGTTTGCAGTTGATCAATCTTCATTGGCTTTCCAGACCTTTACCAGTTCAGGATCTTCGCAGACTTCCATGGAAGTCCCCATTTGTTCAGTGCTTCCATATATGATCCGGATCAAATTCTTCCACATTAAATACACCCGGCTTCTTCCACTGTCCGGTCACTACCATCATGGAACCGATCATAGCCGGAACACCTGTTGTATAGGAGATTGCCTGGGATTCCACCTCTTTATAGCATTCCTGATGATCACATACATTATAAATATAAATACTTTTCTCTTTTCCGTCCTTAACACCTGTGAAAATACAGCCGATATTTGTTTTACCCACTGTTCTCGGACCCAGAGATGCAGGATCCGGCAGAAGAGCTTTCAAAAACTGGATCGGCACGATCTCCTGTCCGTTAAATTCCACAGGTGCGGTGGAAAGCATTCCTACATTTTCCAGACATTTCATATGTGTCAGATAGCTCTGTCCGAATGTCATAAAGAAACGGATTCTCTGTACTCCCGGAATATTCTTTGCCAGTGATTCAATCTCTTCATGATGAAGAAGATACATATCCTTCTTTCCTACCTCAGGAAAATCATAGACAGATTTAAATTCCATAGGCTCTGTTTCTACCCAATGTCCGTCTTCCCAGTAGGAACCATTTGCGGAAACCTCTCGAAGATTGATCTCCGGGTTAAAGTTTGTGGCAAAAGGATATCCATGATCACCGCCATTACAGTCCAGAATATCAATGGTATGGATTTCATCAAAATAATGCTTCAGGGCATAAGCACTGAATACACTGGTAACACCCGGATCAAAACCGGTTCCCAGAAGAGCAGTCAGTCCTGCTTTCTTAAATTTCTCATCATAATCCCACTGCCAGGAATAATCGAAATATGCAGTAAAGCCTTTTTCTTTACATCTCTTTTCATAGATTGCACGCCATGTGGGATCTTCTGTATCCTCTGCTTCATAATTGGCAGTATCAATATAATCCGCACCGGCTTCCAGACATGCATCCATGATGGTAAGATCCTGATATGGAAGTGCCACATTCAGGACAGCATCCGGCTTATAGGCTCTGATTAATTCTGCGACCTCTGCTGCATTATCCGCATCTATCTTTGCTGTCTCAATTTTTGTCTTCGTTGTACTTTCAATCTTCTCTTTGAGTGCATCGCATTTTTCCTTTGTCCTGCTTGCGATCATAATCTCTGTAAAAACATCGCTGTTCTGACAGCATTTGCGAATTGCCACTGAAGCTACCCCACCACATCCGATTACCAATAATCTGCTCATAAACTGTTTTCCTCCTCTTCCAGTAAATCTTCTACATATTTTGGAAGCATAAATGCTCCTCTGTGAAGGTTTGTTGTATAATACCATGTTTCTATATTAAGATTATCAAACCTCTCCGGCCTGAAATCTTCCAGTGGATGATATTTCTTTGATGCAAATCCAAAAAGCCAGTATCCCGAGGGACAGGTAGGGATATGTGCCTGATAAACCCTGCTCACCGGAAATGACCGGAAAACCTTTCTGTGCATCTTTCTACATTCCACCTCATCCTCATCATAAAAAGGACTTCCATGCTGATAAACCATGATTCCGTCATCTCTGAGAGCCTTATAACAGCTTCCGTAGAATTCCTTTGTAAAAAGTCCCTCTGTATGTCCCAGCGGATCTGTGGAATCATTGATGATCAGGTCATATCTGGCCTTTTTATTCCGCAGGAACCGAAGGCCGTCTTCATAATAAATGTTGACTCTCTCATCCTTCAGTCCCTGGGCAATATCCGGAAACATCTCCGCACATACATCCACAAACATTTTATCGGATTCCACCACATCAATGCTCTCAATCTGTGGATAATGGATCAGTTCTCTGGCAACTCCACCGTCACCGCCGCCGATGATCAGAACATTTTTTACATTGGGATGTACTGTCATTGGCACATGCGTGACCATTTCATCATAAATAAATTCATCCTTGTCAGAAAATACGATCTCACCGTCCAGAGCCACAAATCTTCCAAATTCTTCAGACTCAAACACATCGATTCTCTGAAATTCACTTTCCCCTGAAAATAACTGTCGGTTAATCCGGACAGAAAGCTTTACATTTCCTGTATGGAACTCGGAATACCATAATTCCATGATCAGATACCCCCTTTCAGGACCTGAAGATGTTCTACCTTCGGATCCTCCATTCCCTGCATGGAACAGCCTTTGTCTCTTGCATAAAGAATGTATTCTACAATTTCCTGTGTCACCATTTCCCCAGGAGCAAGAATCGGGATTCCCGGAGGATAACACATAACAAATTCACCGCTGATCCTGCCTGCCGTCTGTTCCATGGGCAGAGATTCTTTCTCCGCATAAAATGCCTGCTGTGGAGACGCCACCACTGCAGGTGCGATATATTCCCCGGAAAGCATACCTGTGCTGTCCTTCTTATACAGACGTTCAATATCAGCCAATGCCCCTACCAGTCTCTCAATATCCTGAAGCCTGTCTCCGATGAAATGTAGGCCAGAATATTACAGATATCTCCAAACTCGATCTGAATATCATATTCATCTCTGAGAAGATCATAAACTTCAATACCTGCCAGCCCATTTCCCAATGTATAAATGGAGAGTTTTGTAACATCAAAATCAAAAACACTGGTTCCATTGATCAGATCCATACCATATGCATAATAGCCGCCGATCTCATTGATCTCCTCTCTGGCATACTGCGCCATCCCTGCAACCTTTTCAAAGGATTCCTCTCCCCTGAGTGCCAGATTTCTTCTGGAGATATCCAGACTGGACAACAGAAGATAAGAAGCACTTGTGGTCTGAGTCAGATTGATGATCTGGCGCACTTTCTCTGCATTCATACTCTTATTCAAAAGCAGCAGCGAACTCTGTGTCAGACTTCCGCCGGATTTGTGCATGGAAACTGCCGCCATGTCGGCACCTGCCGCCATTCCGGATACAGGAAGGTTTCTGCCGAAATAAAGATGGGTTCCATGAGCCTCATCTGCCAGCACCTTCATTCCTCTGGCATGAGCCTTCTTTACGATAGTCCGCAAATCCGAACAGATTCCATAATAGGTAGGGTTATTTACAAGAACCGCCACCGCATCCGGGTTCTCATCCATAGCCTTCTCCACCTGGCTGACCTCCATGCCAAGGGAGATACCCAGCTGCGCATTCACCTCCGGGTTTACATAAACCGGAATTGCACCACACAGTACCAGGGCATTGATGGCACTTTTATGTACATTTCGCGGCAGAATGATCTTGTCCCCTGCCTTACAGACAGAAAGGATCATACTCTGCACTGCAGATGTGGTTCCTCCTACCATAAGAAATGCATGCGCTGCGCCAAAAGCATCTGCTGCAAGCTCCTCCGCTTCTCTGATCACCGAAACCGGGTGGCAGAGATTGTCCAGCGGCTTCATAGAATTAACATCCAGCCCCACACATTTCTCTCCCAGCAACTGTGCAAGCTCCGGATTTCCTCTTCCTCTTTTATGTCCCGGCACATCAAAGGGAACGACTCTCTTCTTTCGGAAACGTTCCAGTGCTTCATATATGGGCGCATGCTGTTGTCTTTCATAATCCATTTGACATGTTCCTCTTTTCCTGTCGTCATGTACCGGCAAATACAGTTCTATCATTCAGCAATTGTATACTGCCTCAAACCGGCACAATGATTCAATTATTTCTCTATATATTCAAGTCGAACGCATGTGAGACACATCCTCGCAAAACGTTTATCTCCAACCATATCCTTTATATCTGCTATATCTGCACAAAAAAAGAAGCAGATAAGTTCATTCACCATCTGCTTCTCTCATGATCTATAGAATTTCTCAGGCTCTGTCTCTTTATATACTGACCGGATTTCCCGTATAAATCCGTCTGTATCCTGTGCCTGTTCCCGTATTCTGAAATGTTCATGACTGCTGTCGTCTTCAATCGCTGGCAAATATATGCTATGCTCTTATTGACCGTTTCACAAGATGATGTGTGCTTACGCACTGATTATTATAAAGTAATCAACTTATAAAATTTGAGCTTCTAACTCAATCAATAATGTGGTGTCTCCCACCCGGCAACTGCCCCGCCTGTCCGTATGGCTTAACATTCAGAAACTGTCTCTGAATGTGAGCAAATATTTGCATGAAAACGATAGTGTCTTTTCATACTAAAGATGAGAATAACATATCTTCTGAACTGTTGTCAATTCCATTTTCCATATTTTGCACAGTCTTTATCCGCTTTTTATATTTTCTTCATTTATCAGGGAAAACTGTGTTTATTTTTTAACAATTTCTTCCCTTGAGAAAACGTATTTTCTTTCATTACCAGAGATTACGATTCTCTTCTCTTATCAATTTGCACAACTTTTATCCAGTTTACTCACATTTTTTGACGTTTCAACAAAAAATTTCTTGACATTTTTTTCTCAAAATGATATATTGTATTCATCAATTGAAAGAACCTTCGAGTACTGACGGAAAGAGTGGAGTGCAAACCACGTGGAGTCGGAGGTTTGTGGGAGCCGACCGTCTGGGCAGTATTTGAAATATTCAGATACTGGCCTTTTTTTATAACTTTCAGGGCAGAAATCAGGAATACCAGGCAGACCGGCCAATACTTCTTTCAATTAATAATTGTTGCTGATCGCGGAGTGAACAGCAACAGAAGTTTTTCATGTTATGCGGAAACGAAAGGAGAAAAACAATTATGGGATTCAAATCAGACATTGAAATTGCACAGGAATGCGAGATGCTTCCAATTACTCAGATTGCAGAGAAAGCAGGTATTGACGACAAATATCTGGAGCAGTACGGAAAATACAAAGCAAAAATCGACTACAATCTTCTGAAAGAAAGTGATAAGAAGGATGGAAAATTAATCCTCGTTACAGCTATCAACCCAACTCCAGCAGGAGAAGGTAAAACTACTACTACTGTAGGTCTTGCAGATGGTATGCAGAGACTCGGCAAGAGTGTTATGGTAGCTCTTCGTGAGCCATCCTTAGGACCGGTATTCGGTGTTAAAGGCGGTGCAGCAGGCGGCGGATATGCACAGGTTGTTCCTATGGAAGACATCAACCTTCACTTCACAGGTGACTTCCATGCAATCGGCGCAGCTAACAACTTACTGGCAGCTATGATCGATAACCATATCTTCCAGGGCAACGCATTAAACATTGACCCACGTAAGATCACATGGAGAAGATGTGTGGATATGAACGACCGTCAGCTTCGTAACGTAGTAGACGGCCTTGGCGGAAGAACAAACGGTATGCCTCGTGAAGACGGATACGACATCACAGTTGCATCTGAGATCATGGCAGTTCTTTGCCTCGCAAGTGACATCAAGGACCTGAAAGAAAGATTATCCAAGATCATCATCGGTTATACATATGGTAAAGTTTCCGAGCAGAAACCGGTAACAGCCGGTGACCTTCACGCAGAAGGCGCTATGACAGCCCTGTTAAAAGATGCTCTGAAACCAAACCTTGTACAGACTCTGGAACACGTTCCTGCAATCGTACATGGCGGACCATTCGCAAACATCGCTCATGGATGTAACTCTGTAACAGCTACAAAGATGGCTATGAAGCTTGCTGATTATGCAATCACAGAAGCTGGTTTCGGTGCTGACCTTGGTGCTGAGAAATTCCTTGATATCAAATGCCGTATGGCTGGTTTAAAACCAAGCGCAGTTGTAATCGTAGCTACAGTACGTGCCCTGAAATACAACGGCGGCGTTGCTAAAGCTGACCTTAACAATGAAAACCTGGAAGCTCTTGAAAAAGGTATCCCGAACCTGTTAAAACACGTTTCCAACATCAAAAACGTATACAAACTTCCATGTGTTGTTGCTATCAACGCATTCCCTACAGATACAAAAGCAGAGCTTGACTTTGTAGAAGCTAAATGTAAAGAACTGGGCGTTAACGTTGCTCTTTCTGAAGTGTGGGCAAAAGGCGGCGAAGGCGGAATCAAACTTGCAGAAGAAGTTATCCGTCTTGTTGAAGAGCCAAACGACTTCTCCTATGCATATGAACTGGAAGGTTCTATCGAAGACAAACTGAACCAGATTGTTCAGAAAGTTTATGGCGGCAAGAGAGTTGTTCTGACAGCAAATGCTCAGAAACAGGCGAAACAGTTAGAAGCTCTTGGCTTCGGCAACTGCCCGATCTGTGTAGCTAAGACACAGTACAGCTTAACAGATGACCAGACCAAACTGGGTGCTCCTACAGACTTTGAAGTTACAGTACGTAACCTGAAGATTTCCGCAGGTGCAGGATTCATCGTAGCTCTTACAGGTGAGATCATGACAATGCCAGGCCTTCCTAAGGTTCCGGCTGCTGAGAGAATCGACGTAGACGAGACAGGTAAGATCACAGGTCTGTTCTAATCCGGTTGAAATCAATCGAATAATTCAAAAATATAAAAATCATATTTATATATGATATGTGTCCAGACGATTTTACAGGCGGGAAGATTTTCCCGCCTGTTTTTTTTCTTTATTTTTTTATAAGATAATCTTTTCCGGAAATACCAGGTTCCGTCATATGGATCGGATCCAGAATACGATTGAGTTCATCCTCATCCATAAGCTTTTCTTTCAGAATCAGACTTCTTACAGATTCGCCTGTCTTAATTGCCTTTTTTGCAATATCCGCAGCCTTCTGATACCCAAGATGGGGCTGATCGCAGTGATAATACCTACACTGTTTTCTACCAGATAACGGCATCTTTCTTCATTTGCCGTAATTCCTACAATACAATTATCTACCAATGTCTGGACTGCATAGCCAAGAGTATCGATAGACTGAAACATGCAATAGAAAATAATCGGCTCAAAGGCATTTAATTCCAGCTGACCAGCCTCTGCAGCCATAGTAATCGTAACATCATTACCAATAATATTAAAAGCCACCTGATTCACTACTTCAGGAATAACCGGATTGACTTTACCCGGCATTATAGAGGAGCCATTCTGTTTTGCCGGAAGATTGATTTCTCCAAATCCGGTACGAGGACCAGAGGACATCAGGCGGAGATCATTTGACATTTTGGAAAGAGTTACCGCACATGCTTTCACAGCACCGGAAACAGCTACAAATGGATCCAGATTCTGAGTGGAATCAATCAGATCAAAGGCCTGTATAAAGTCCATTCCTGATATTTCAGTAAGATTTGGAACAATTCTTCTCAGATAACCCTCATCTGCATTAATTCCAGTTCCAATAGCAGTGCCTCCCATATTAAGAGTCCGCATTTCATCCATTGCTTTATCCATTCTGTGGATATCACGCATGATTGCTACCGAATATGCCTTAAATTCCTGTCCCAGACGAATCGGCACTGCATCCTGCATCTGTGTACGTCCCATTTTGATTACGTGATCAACTCTACCGCTTTTTCGTTGAGAGCATCGTAGAGACGAAGAAGCTGTTTCTTCAGATTCTGCAGCAGACGAAGAGAAGTCATTTTACCGGCAGTAGGAATAACGTCATTGGTAGACTGTCCACAATTCACATCATCGTTAGGATTTATAATTGTATAATCGCCCTTTTTTCCTCCCAGTATCTCAATTGCGCGATTTGCAATTACTTCATTGGCATTCATGTTTAAAGATGTGCCTGCTCCTCCCTGAACAGGATCCACAATAAATTCATTATGGAATTTTCCTGAAACAATTTCATCACATGCCTGGACAATCGCCTGTGCTTTTTTCTTCTCAAGAAGCCCCACCTCACAATTAGTTATCGCTGCTGCTTTTTTTATGTATGCAAGACTGTTAATAATTTCCGGATGCATATTCAGCCCGTAATGTGGAAATTTTCGGCCGCACGTAAGGATTGTACTCCATAATATACATCTTCCGGAATATCCTTTACACCAATAGAATCTCTTTCTACACGATAGTCTGTTTTTTTCATAGTGGTTCTCCCTCCCATGTATTTGCCCTTATTATATATCTCTGCTATAATATAATCAAATACATATATTTTATAAAATATATAGTGTTTAAATTATGTTACTATGAACAGAGTGAACAGTAACTAAATTATATATTGGAGGGATCATATGTTTCAGGGAATGGAATATATTTATGAAGTATACAAGGAAAAAAGCTTTTCCAAAGCTGCTGCTGCCCTTTTCATTTCGCAGCCTTCTTTAAGTGCAAATGTAAAACGTGTGGAAAACCGCATTGGTTATCCTATTTTTGATCGAAGTACCAAACCTTTGCAGTTAACCGAAGTTGGAAAACATTATATAGAGGCTGTTGAAAAAGTCATGGATATTGAAAATAATCTTGAAAATTTCCTATTAGATCTTGGAAATCTCAAAACAGGAACTCTCAATGTAGGTGGCAGTAACTTTTTTTCTTCGTGGATTCTGCCTCCCCTTATTGCTGATTTTTCCCAAAAATTCCCCCATGTTCAAATTTCTCTTGTAGAAGAAAGTACAGCAAAGCTATCCCAGTTTCTCCAGGCCGGAAAGTTAGATCTGGTAATCGATAACTGCATCCTGGATAACCAGATTTTTGAACATTATACCTACCAGAAAGAACAACTTCTTCTTGCAGTTCCCAAAAATTATTCAATCAATACCAGACTGCAGGAATATCAGATTCCTATTGAGGAAATCCGGAACGGGCAGTTCCGTTCTTCTCATATTCCTTCTGTTCCATTAAACAAATTCGAGAACGAACCATTTATTATTCTTCGTTCAGATAATGATACCGGTAAGCGTGCACTTACCATTTGTCAGGAAAATCACTTTTCGCCTTCTGTAGTATTTCGCCTGGATCAGCAGATGACTGCCTATAATATTGCATGTTTGGGAATGGGTATCACTTTCATCGGGGATCTTCTGCTCTCCAGAGTTCCAACAAATTCAGAACTTATTTTTTATAAGCTGCCCGGTCAGAGCAGTAAACGCACTGTATTTTTTTACTGGAAGAAAGGCCGCTATATCAGCAGAGCCATGAAAGAATTCCTCAAGCTGCCCTTTTCCTGATATGCCATACATATCAAACGGGTTATTGTACTAAATGAGTACAACAACCCCAGTTATCAAGCAGATATTCGATTAGAACAGTGGCTTCATAGCCGGATACAGAGTTCTGAACTTCTGATATCTCTCTTCATATTTTGCAACCAATTCAGGATCCGGTTCTACTGTATCAACAACTTTGGCAAATTTCTTTCCGATGGTTTCTACATCCGGATAAGCACCGCAGCCCACTGCTGCCAGCATAGCTCCACCCATAGACGGTCCTTCTTCGTTCTCCAGAACATCAACCTTCAGGTTCATAACGTTTGCAATAATCTTCTTCCACAGTGGCTCTTAGCTCCGCCACCGCAGATCTTGGTTCTCTCAATCTTGATTCCAAGGCTTCTTGCAACCTCCAGGGAATCGCGAAGACCAAATGCAACACCTTCCAGAACAGCCTGTGTCATGTCTGCTCTTGTGCTGTCCATGGACATTCCGAAGAATACGCCTCTTGCATCCGGGTTATTGTGTGGAGAACGCTCTCCCATCAGATATGGAAGGAAGAATACATTGTTCTCTCCAAGTTTCTGAATCGGAGCCTGCTCTGCTGCGAAATCCTTTGTCTGAAGAATCTCCTCTGCCCACCATTTGTTACAGGAAGCTGCGCTGAGCATACATCCCATCAGATGATAACTTCCATCTGCATGGCAGAAAGAATGGAGTGCATTATTTTCATCTACGCCAAAATTCTTGCTGGAAATAAATACAGTTCCGGATGTTCCAAGAGAAATATTGCACTGTCCATCACCAACTGTACCTGTTCCAACAGCTGCTGCCGCGTTATCTCCGGCACCTGCAACAACTTTTACATCTTCTGAGAATCCAAGTTCTTTTGCAATTTCAGGTTTCAGAGTTCCTACTACTTCCCAGCTCTCATACAGTTTCGGAAGCTGTTCTTCTGTGATACCGCAGATTTCCAGCATTTCCTTTGACCAGCAACGGTTCTTTACATCAAGCAGAAGCATACCGGAAGCATCGGAAACATCTGTGCAGAAAGAACCAGACAGACGATATGCCAGGTAATCTTTCGGCAGCATAATTTTAACTACTTTCTTGAAATTCTCCGGCTCATTTTTCTGCATCCAGAGAATCTTCGGTGCTGTAAATCCTGCAAAAGCAATATTTGCTGTATACTCAGAGAGTTTCTCTTTTCCGATCACAGTATTCAGATACTCTGTTTCCTCGCCTGTACGGCCATCGTTCCAGAGAATTGCAGGACGGATTACGTTGTCATCTTTGTCCAGGGTTACCAGACCATGCATCTGACCGCCAAAACCAATTCCAGCTACCTTAGTTCTGTCAATATCCTTTGTCAGTTCTTTCATACCTTCCATGCTCTGTGCAAACCAGTCTTCCGGTTTCTGCTCAGACCAGCCTGGATGTGGGAAAAATAACGGGTATTCTTTTGAAACAATATTACAGATTTTTCCTGAATCTTCCATAAGAAGAAGTTTTACAGCGGAAGTACCAAGGTCAATACCAATATAATACATAATTTTCTCTCCTATTAGTCTTTATTGCATTACTGCATTTCATTGCTGTTCGTTTATCTGAAATAAATCGCCAGATTGCTCTTACCAGGCAATTATATCTTCGTATCTTTCATATGAAGTTCATTCAGATTTTTATTGAAGTTAATTTCTCACACTCATTTAATCTAATACATCCCAGGGTAAACCCCCGGGATGCCTTATAAATTGTCGTGTCAGTCTATTATTTTTTCAATCTTGATTCAATACTGTTGAATTCTGATTAGCCCCATGGATTCTCTGTTGGGTATCTTACGCCTGCCGGCTGGTTGTATCCAATCTCTTCAACCGGAACACCGATGTATTTGAATACTTCAAACAGAGCTTTTCCATAATGTCCGAATGCTACTGCTCCGTGATGTGGGTATCCTCCCTCGATCAGTACATGACGGTAGAAACGTCCCATTTCCGGAATAGCGAATACACCGATAGAACCAAAGGATTTCGTTGCAACAGGAAGAACTTCACCATGTGCAATATATCCACGGAGTTTGTTATCAGCTGTGCTCTGCAGACGATAGAATGTGATATCTCCAGGTACGATATCTCCTTCAAGAGTTCCGTTTGTAACCTCTACCGGAAGAGATCTTGCCATGATCATCTGGTTCTTCATCTCACAGAAGGAAAGCTTGCTGGAAGCTGTATTTCCACAATGGAATCCCATGAATGTATCTTTCAGTGTGTAGTTATATTTGCCTTCGATAGACTCTTTGTACATATCCTTCGGTACAGAGTTGTTGATGTCAAGCAATGTAACTGTATCCTGGCTTACAACAGTTCCGATGAACTCACTTAATGTACCATAAATATCAACTTCACAGGATACCGGAATGCCCTGAGCAGTCAGACGGCTGTTTACATAGCAAGGAACAAATCCAAACTGTGTCTGGAATGCCGGCCAGCATTTTCCTGTTAATGTTACATATTTACGATATCCTCTGTGAGCCTCTACCCAGTCTTTCAGAGTCAGTTCATACTGAGCAAGTTTCTCAAGAATTTCAGGTTTCTTGTTTCCTGCACCAAGTTCTTCTTCCATTTCTTTAACAACTGCCGGGATTCTCTCATCTCCTGCATGTTTGTTGAATGCTTCGAACAGATCAAGTTCAGAGTTCTCTTCGATTTCAACACCAAGGTTGTAAAGCTGTTTGATCGGAGCGTTACAAGCAAGGAAGTTTGTTGGACGTGGTCCAAAGCTGATGATCTTTAAGTTGCTTAATCCTTCAACTGCTCTTGCGATTGGAAGGAAGTCATGGATCATATCTGCGCAGTCTTCTGCATCACCAACCGGATATTCCGGAATATATGCTTTTACATTACGAAGCTGTAAGTTGTAGCTTGCATTTAACATACCGCAGTATGCATCTCCACGTCCCTGGATCAGGTCGCCCTGTGTTTCTTCAGCTGCTGCACAGAACATCTTCGGTCCTTCGAAGTGTTTAGCAAGAAGTGTTTCGGAAATTTCGGTCCGAAGTTTCCAAGATATACGCAAAGTGCGTTACATCCGGCTTTCTTGATATCTTCAAGAGCCTGAACCATATGGATTTCGCTCTCTACGATACAGATTGGACATTCATAAATGTCTTCTGCACCATATTTCTTTATATAAGCCTCTACAAGTGCTTTTCTTCTGTTTACGGAAAGGCTTTCCGGGAAACAGTCACGGCTTACTGCTACGATTCCGACTTTTACTTTTGGCATGTTATCGATCATGATTAATTCTCCTTTTTTCTTTCTGAAATTCCTTATGTTAAATATTAGGTTTATTAAGTTTCGTTCTGATTATTATTTTCAAAAACCATATCATTCTGATTCTATTGCCGGTTACTGTTTACAATTGCTCTATATTCGTAACCTGCTCACTCTGTCCACAGAGTTCTGACCAGATTATTGAAATCAGTCAATTGTGATATTCTCTCCGCGAAGTCCGTTTACTGCGCCTTCGATTGCTGCATCTTCATGTGCGATGAGCCATTTATTCTTAGCTGTCAGTAAGCTGTCCTCGCCTGTTTTTGCAGTTTCAAATGTAAGATCTGTATTGGTTCCTGCCGGAAGTACAACCACACACTGGAATCCGCCATCCTGTACATTGCATGGTGCATAATGAAGTGTTGTTGCATATACTTCAATACCTGTACCTGCAGGTACCAGGAATGCTTCTATCTTAGAAGTATCATATGTAAAATCATCTGTGATATCCTGTTGGCTTCCGATCAGCAGAACCAGATCAGTTACAGCTACATTAATCTCTGAACTGCGATGATACTCTACTGCATTTAATTTCTTGTTATGTCCGTTGCAGTATCCAATTTCGATCGGGATTCCGCCAAATCCTTTATTCTGCAGTGCTTTTGCCACATCCAGAGCTTCCAGCTCCTCAACAGATGGTACATAAACCACATCATCCGGAACCGGTGTATGTTTCATTTCTTTGAGAAGAGCACTGAAGTCATACCCTTCAAGCACCTTTCCATATTTACGGAAGGAAGCATCTGTTACATTCTGAATTTTCACTTCAAAAACCTCCTTATATTCTGTAGATATTACGTTTTCTTAACTGTGCCTAGAGTATAGCAGAATAAAAAGTGCATTTTCGCCAGTTTTCTTGTCTAATCTATAGCGTTTTTTTGACCTTTTTCATTTATCTGTTTTCGCATCTCACTTGGAAGTACCCCATATCTTTTCTGAAATTCCCCGGAAAAACCTCTGCTACTGCAAAATCCATTATCTAGTGCAATCTGACTAATTGTATGGTCTGTATTCAGCAAATCCCTGTACGCATATGCCATACGGATATCCTGCAGATAAGTTTTATAGTTAATTTTTGCATATTTTTGGAACATTCGCGACAAATATGCATCCGAGTATCCAAAAGTAGCCGCCACATCAGAAAGCTTCAGTTCCTCCCTGTAATGCTCACGCATATATGTGGTGATTTTTGACAATGCATCCAGACGGCGGCTGTGTCGGATATCCTTCTCCCTGGTCTCTGTCACACGGTAATCCTTCACCAGGATATACATGATCTCGTAAAAAATAGAAATTGTCCGGAACTCATATCCAATTTTCCGCTCGGAATACACATGATATAATTTACGAAGCAAAGAAACCAGTTTCTTATCCACCAGCTCCTCCTGCCCCCGAAAACGGATATATCTCTGGGCAGTAAAATAATTCTCAAACTGTTTCAGAGGAATCTGCAGAACTACCGTTTTATTTTTCTCCACAGCATGGATAGAGTGGATCTCATTGGAATTAATGATTATCTGCTCTCCAGCTTTCAGCGGATATTCATCCTTATTTACAAAAAATCCAGTCGCCCCTCCATCACAGCAAAAATCTCTACAGACGTATGCCAGTGCTTCTCACGCACATAATTGCCATTTCCTCCTTCAAAAAGAAAAACCTTAAACGGAAATCCCTCATTAGGAATGATCAGCTCATGCTGAAATTCCATATATATTCACCTCCTAATAAAATACCGCAGTATCCGGACATTCCAGCATACTGCGGCTATTTTGATAACTATCCAGCTTTCTGCATATCAAATCTGCTGGATGATCCTATTCTTCATATAGTCCCACCCACTGCTTATTGCTTTTCGCAATTGAAGCAGGGGACTTACTTGATTCGGTTAAGATAACACATTATTTGCAGAGCTCTGCCACAACCTGATTAATCACCTTTCCGTCTGCTTTTCCCTTCATATCAGCCATAACAGCCTTCATGATCTGACCCTTATTTTTCGTTGCGATCACATCTGCAAATTTTTCTTCCAGATATGCTTTTACCTCTGCCGCATCCATCTGTTTTGGTGCATATTTGGCAATCACATCATATCTTGCCTGGTATTCAGCCTTCAGATCCTCGCGGCTCTCCGGGCAGGTATCCAGCTGTTCTTTTACAGTTTTCAGCTCTTTCAGAATAACTCTGTCCACCAGATCGCTCTTAATCTCATCGCGGCATCCCTCATCAATCGCTACCTTCTTTACCGCAGAGATCAGAGAGGAAACTGCTTCTTTTGTTACTTTATCTTTGGCTTTCATAGCTGCAACCATATCTTTTCTTAATACTTCTAATTCCATTTTATATTCCTCCTCGTTTTTTCTAGTGATTCCATATCGTTCTACTGCTGCACAGTCAAATGCGCCTGCATTCCTGATATTTTTCACTCAAATAATAATTCTATCCATCAGCATACCACGATTTATCTGAAAATCCAATGCTAATTGGCATGAAAATTAATTTTTTACTCCCCGCTTCATCGTGTTCTCCAGTTCCTCCATTTGTCCCAAGATCAGTTTCTGTCTGTCATCAAACAGTAGTCCCTTGTTGTGACGGTAATACTGATCCGAACCATTCTCACGGATAAACCAGAGGCTGTAATAATTGGCATTCAGTTCTGTGATAAAGGCCACCATTTCCTGGCTGTCACCAAAGGCCGCTTCCATAAAATCAAAAACATTCTGAAGCGTCTGGGACGTATATTCTATCTGAGTTTCAAGCTGTCAGCCACCTCTGCAAAAGCTGTTTTTGCCTGCTCATAAGTATCTTTTTCCGAAATTTCAACAGCTTTATTATCTACTGTTTTATCTTCAGAACCTGTTTCTCCCCTCAGTTCTATCCATAATTTCTCAAGAAAATCTACTGTACGGATAAATACTTTTTCTTCATTTTTAGTGAGAAGCTCAGATTTTTTTGCAGTCTGAAAATCATTTTCTGCATTTTTATAAATGTATTCCAGAGTCATTTCCGGAAGGTTATCTCTGTATTCTGTCATGTAACCATAGAGCTTTGTCACATAGGCATCCATAAAATAGCAGTCTGCAAATAACTGGCTGAGCTTTCCGTTCAGCAGACCAACAATACTCAGATGCTCATCCAGTGAAGCATTGCGGATTTTGCCCAGAGTGATGGGCGTCCATTTACCCTGAAGCAGATCCTCCACTGCATAATCTGTCTTATACTTATTGTAAAGTGCCAGATACGAAGCAAAATCCTTGGCAACGATGGGATGCTGGATATACTGATATACCACCTCTCTGTCCACTTCTTTGTCCAGTATTTCATATACCTGTATCAGCCTGGAAAGATCTTCCAGCCTCTGGCAGTGGCAAAAATCCGTCCGTCTACTGTGTTCTCCATTCTGTAGAAATTCTTCTGCGAAGCTCCAGATAAGAGATCACAGCAGGATGGATTCCCTGCTCATAGGCATATTCTTTCCATACTTCAAAATCCGGCTGCACATCGATTCTCTTGATTCTGTCAAGGGTTACTACGTCAAATTCACGGACAGATTTATTATATTCCGGCGGGTTTCCTGCTGTCACGATCACCCATCCCTCCGGTACTTTCTGATTGCCAAAGGTCTTTCCCTGAAGAAACTGCAGCATCATAGGCGCCAGAGTTTCTGAGACGCAGTTGATCTCATCAATAAAAAGAATCCCTTCTCTGAGACCTGTTTTTTCCATCTTTTCATAGACAGAGGCAATAATCTCACTCATAGTATATTCTGTGACAGAAAAACTTTCACTTCCAAAGGTTTTCTCTTTGATAAAGGGTAGTCCTACTGCACTCTGTCTGGTGTGATGGGTGATGGTATAAGATACCAGACCTACCTTACATTCCCTGGCGATCTGTTCCATAATCTGCGTCTTACCGATTCCCGGTGCCCCCATAAGGAGAATCGGTCTCTGGCGTATGGCAGGGATCAGATATTCTCCAAATTCATCCTTCGCAAGGTATGCTTCTATTGAGTCCTTTATCTCCTGTTTTGCTCGTTTTATATCCATAATGTAAATCCTTTCCTGCTGAACACTTCTTACTTTTACTCAGTTTTTTATTTCATTACCTGTCTGGCTTCTCAAAATCATCCTCATCCAGGATCAGTTTCATAGCCCATACCGGCACATCCACATCTCTGTAATTATCCTGCATAAACACAAATGCAGTCTTATATGATGGCATTTTCTTCGGGTAAATTCCGAATCCGTCTGTAAAATAGATCATCCCTTTCAGGTTATGAAATTCATGCTGTTCCAGCAGTTTGTCCACCCATTCAAATGCAGGCCTGAAGTCTGTTCCGCCATCTCCATACAGTTCCAGATGTTCCATATAGTCTTTCATTTCTTTCCGGGAGGTAATCCTTTTATCTGTGTGGACTTTCTCATCACACTGAATGATATGCACATTTATTTTTGTAAAAAAGCTCTCACTCTCACTAAGTACACCGTAGGTTTCCTCCAGAAACTTTCTCACCAGTTCTCCTGAACAGGACATGGAAGTATCGATGACGATCACAAATTCCTCTATCTTCTTAACTTCTTTAGATTCCAGTGGTTCGATCAGCGGCATGTTTCCGTAGAGACGCAGACCATAGGTATAGAAATTGTAATCAAAACTGTCATCATCCACTGCCAGTTCTTCATGAAAAACTGCAAATTTCCGCAGGAATTCTCTGTAATCATACCTGCTTCTGTTCTCTGTTTTTATCTGCTCCAGGAAATCTCCGTCCCGCTCACCTGCCTCCTGCGAAAAGGTTTCCAGGTCTGTCTCGATTCCATCATTGATCTCTCCCCATTTGCGCTGAGCATGGGATTCGGTTTCTGATCCGGTTTCTTACTTTCCCAGTATCTGTGATCATCTGTGCGAAATTCCTGTTCCAGATTTGTAAGATCCTTTTCGTTCAGATTCCATTCTGACAATATTTTATACACTCTCTGTGCATTAAGGGTTTTGCCCTCTTTTTCAAGGAGACGGTAGGTTTCCCTTCGCAGAAGACTGCGTGAGAAACGGATACTCCGATAGTTCATCCCATCTATCATATGCTCCACTGCAATGTCACAGCTCAGATCACGCATACGTTCCTGGATTGTAATTTCATCGTCTGCCCTCTTCCTGCCTTCTGCACCTCTCCATGCAAAATGCCGGAAAATACAATGGAATACCATGTGCAGATACCCTCTGTTCACCAGAATCCTGTTCTCTCTATATAAGCCTCCCAGCATCTGTGGCTGGAAATACATCACTCTTCCGTCAGTTCCAAACCCATGGATCTGACCATCCATCTGATAGGAAAAACTGCTCAGTGCCACATCCAGAAATCGCATTCCCAGATACAATTCATCCCGGGCAGCTCTAAGAATACTGCTGCCGATTTCCTGCAGACGCTCTGCTCTTTCTGCTATTTCCTGTGTTTTATCCTCTGGCTGCATCATTATTTTCCTCTATATCTATCACAGTTCAAACCTCTTTTTTCTTAGTATAGTTCTTCTGTTCAAAGATTTTTCTATAGTTTGTGATTGTTCATTTTTCCCCTGCTCTGTCCTGTCAGCTTCCTGACTATTTTGCAGCTTATCCACATCTATACGTTCACTTCCTGCCGTATTATCCACCAGATTTGCTCTTTCATTCATCAAAAATGCGGATACTTCCGTTTCTTTTCTCTTAGATGCACAATCCAACGCAGAATCAATTCCTTCCAGTGTCCAGAGTTTTTGCGAGGATATCACTTCCAATCTGTGCATATCCTCCTGCTTTACCAGATATTCTGCAATATCTTCCAGATTCTTACGAATATATTCCCTGTAATTCTTCCTGGCATTCCCGGTCAGTCCATAGGGAAACTCCAGTCTGCCAAATGACATATCTACCAGAACCTCCAGCTTATCCATGGCCACCGCCATTTCAAAAAGCCTGTCATATTCCTGATAATTCAGCTCCCTATCATAAAAACACTGCCTGTAATTACTGCCTGAGCCATGATATTCCGTATACAGAATACGCGCCGGAGTGTTCTCAACCGCCTCATCATAATGCTCTGGAAACACAAGCCTCGCCTCTTCATGCTCATAAAGAAAGTTCACATCAATCCTCTGCCACATCTCGCCCAGCATTTCCTTAACTCCTGACTTCTTTCCCTGTCTCATATGAACAGTCAGCTTCTCCAATGCATGGCAGCCTGTAAATGCACCACAGCCTATCTGCATCAGACTGTCAGAAACTCCAGTTTCTCAGATTCCTGCAGCCATAAAAATATATCGTCCAATCTCTTTTAAAGTGTCAGGAAAACAATCTCCTCCACGTCATTTCCTGCCAGAACATGTTCTTCTCTTCCAAATCCAAGACCATCTGACACTTTCCACAGGCAGGCATTTTTCAGTTCTTCCTTCTCATCCATATGGTTGGAGATGCATAGGGTGCCGCACTGACCACCAATTTATCCTCTATCATTCCCGGAATCTCAACTCTGCCTCCCATTCCAAAACACCGCAAAATCTCAATCCCACCAGATTTCTCTCTGTAGTAAATCTTCATTTTCTCATTTCTCCCCGAAGATATTTTCTCTCAAAGCACATAAAATCATCCTGAAAAGTATAATACTTCCCAGGGATTTTTTCCAGACAATATAATTAGCGTAAAACCAGCTCCGGTTTAAAATTCAGATAATCACCTGACACCAGCTTGTACTCTATTCCATCCACATAACCTTTAAAGCTGTCATCATACCGCTTCTCTCCATGACAGTGAGAATAGATTACCTTCTCGGCGCCAAACTCCTGTGCCATCAGGGTAAACGGACTCTCCATCTCTCCAATACTGGTTGGCGGATAATGAAGAAACATGATAAACTTCTCATATCCTGCTGCCTTTGCCGCTTCAAAAGAACAGCGCAGCCGCCCCAGCTCCCGCTCTCGGATCTTCAGGAAATGCTCATAGCTGTCTTTTCCCTCATAGCAGTAACCCTTGGTTCCCACCAGCGCATAATCCTCATATGTATAAAAATTATTCTGCAAGAATTCCAGCTTTCCCCTGAACATCTCATTCAGATTTTCTGTTTTCTTCGCATCCCAGAACATATCGTGATTTCCCCGAAGCAGAATCTTCCTGCCCGGCAGAGCCATAATAAAATCCAGATCCGCCTGACACTCTGCAAGATCTCTCCCCCAGGAATGATCTCCGGTAATCACTACTGTATCATTCTCTGTCACTTTCTTCTTCCAGTATTTCTCAATCTTAACTACATGATTCTTCCATCTTTTATCAAATACATCCATAGGTTTATTGACTGTAAACGAAAGATGAAAATCACCGATTGCGTATAGGCTCATTGTACACTCTCCTGTCTGTTCGTACTTAACTCATTCACAGTATAGTAAATATATCACGCAGCCTCAATTCTAATCTGCAATGCAGATAACAATTTTCTGAAACTTGGAGATATATTATTCTCCAATATCAGTTCCCTACCGATTTTATCTGCCCACTCGCATTTTGCTTTTCCTGTTTCGCTGTAACTACTCTTCGATTTCTTTCTCAATCCGGATAATCCACCCGGATATACCATATTTGCCAAAACCTCCCATGTATCACAAATTCCATCCTGCTCATAGGTTTTCAAATATTTTTTCTTTATCATTGGATAAGCTTTCTCAATCGCTTCCTCATCACCCAAGAGCCAGGCTTCCATTTCTTTTACAGCAATACAAAATACATGATCTGTAAACATAAGTGATTCCTTCGCAACCTGCTCCAAATCCTGTCTGAATTTTTCAACATCCCGTTGATCATTATCCAATACCGCAATAATCGCTGCATTTTCCATAGAACTTAAAGATCTGTCAAATCCTCTCAAATAAATATGCAGATTATTTAATAAATTCCCACCCTTACGTTCCATTAAATTTCCGGTTGTCCTTAAATGACCAATTCCTGTAAAAGATTTTGTATCAAACAAGATTTCTTTCTCTGGATATTTATCCTGCAATTTTCCCATTACATGTCCAATTAGTATTTCTGCAGACGCGTCTTCTATCAAAAACTGAAAGTACAATTTTTCTCACCTCGCTCTATCCGAAATATTTACTGTACCACATGTCTCCAAGTGGTACTCCTTCCTCGGAAAGTTCTTTCACAAACTCATATTCTGAAGCACGCCTAACAGTAGAAAAACCATCTTCCCCTTTTGTTAAAACCCATACATTTTCCGGATTAAGTGCATTTACAAAAAAGGACTATGCGTCGTGACAAATAACTGTTTAGAAAAACCAGTACCAACACTTTTTATCATTTCATCCGCCAACCATTTCAGATACTGATGATATAATCCGTTCTCCGGTTCTTCAATAAACACCAATTGTCTCGGATTACTTTCATGAAGCAATAAATAATATGCAAACAGTTTCAATGTACCATCTGACATCTTTGGTGAATAGAATGCATTCTGAAATCCCTGTTCCCAAAATTTCAGCATCATCTGACCATTTTCAAACTTTACCGGTTCAATTTTCTCGATTCCGGGCAGCTTTGTCTGAATATCCTTCAGCACTTTCATAAATTCCTTTTTATTTTCACGATACATATATTGGGCCACATTATTTATATTACTGCCTGTCCGATTTAAATAAGGCTGCGGAGCTGCTGTCTGCAGGGTTCTGGCTGCATCCGGTGAAAAATAGCATAAATACCAGCTTTTCAGAAAATTCAGGAAACGTTCAATACGCTCATACTGCTTCATCGCTCCTAGCGTCACAATTCCCAGTTTTCTTATATCTGTCAGTTCCACTTCCACTTTTTCTCCGTTTACGCTCCGACCACTGTCGTCCGCTCCACCTTCTTTTCCTTCATATGCGTATCCTTTTCCATTCTGAAGAAATAAAAAAGATAATGGCCAGCCTCGCTTCTCCACACGTTGCCGCAAACGTTCCTGCTTCACATAAGGACGTCCCATAGGATCCTCATCAATTTCCAGTTCATAAGTAATAGGACGAGTTTTACTACTTTCCCGATAATATAATTCAAACTTTACCGGCTCTGCAATTCCCTGAGAACGGATCTGCATCAGACCACCTCGATTTTTAGCATCACAGGCAGCCTCCACACCAAGTTCAAGGCAGTCTGCCAAAAATCCAAAAGCATCTGCCAGAGTACTCTTTCCATTTCCACTCGGTCCTATAATAACCGTTACATTATTCAAAGCTGCATTCTTTTGATTAGAAAGAGTCTTTCCCATCACAATATCTCTTAATGGTCCAAAATTCTGAATTCTGACGCCCTCTATTTTTCCCATTTACTGCCCTCCCTGATTGAAAACATATGTCTAATTTTCTGTTATCATTTATTCTTTTTTTAATAATCTTCTCCTGACTGAAAACCATCTCCTCTATAGTCCACCAGTTCTCCCTTTTTCCCACACCATTCACAAACAAATTCTTCCGTCTTTCCATTATTGCAATTCAACTTTCCGCATTCACAAATTAAAAATGAATGTGCTCTGCAATATGGACATCCACCGTATGATACTACTATATGCTGTGTTTATTTCTTCGTTACCCAATCTCAATACTCATGCATGCCATGCTTCTCCGCCCCATGTGGAGTTTGCCTGGCCCAGATCTGTAAAGCCGAATTTCTCATACATCTTCACTTTTTCATCCAGACAGGTGAGGAAAAGTTTCTTTCGTCCTTTTTGCGCTTCTCTCTGACTATATCTGGATACCAATTCACGGCCCAGACCCTGCATACGATATTCCGGACGGACATCCAGACCCAGAAGCATAATATTTTTTCCTTCAGGATTACTCAGAGAAATATCTGTGAAGAATTCATCTCTGAAAGCATCCTCATCTGTAGGAACTCCATTAAGAAATGCAGCCAGCTTTCCGGTTTCCTTATCCTCAGCTACCAGAAATGTTTCTGCTGTTGCTTTTATTCTCTCTGTCAGACTTTTCGGGGAACATGCCTCATTTGGCGGGAACAGATCTGCTCAATCTCTATTGCCTGCTGTGTCTCCTCCGGTCTGATACATCTGAATTCAAATCTATCCATATTGTTTGTACTCATTTTATTGTCCTTCTCCTGCTATCTTTTTATTTTCTGCACATTCGGAATCTGTAAGTTTCCCATATAGTTGTTTTATCTACATCGGGCAGCTTCTCTTTGATTTCTCATCCAAATCTTCCCGTATATAATGTGCATTAAACTCCATGTTAATGTCGCGGATTTCTTTCGTACCATCAATATATTCCTGATACATCTCAGCCAGCCCCGCCATACAGCCATCACAGCTTGCAGAAATATTCCCAAAAGATTCTTCCACAATCTGTTTTCTTTCCTCTCTGGTTGTGTCCTTTATCAGAATACTCTTAATCTCCATAACCTTCACCCCGGCTTTCTTTGATATTTCTTTTCTCATACCTTTTATTTGATTGTAACATCTGAAAGCATTTTTGTGAAGCCTTGCGGCATAACGTTTAAAGTCCTTCATAATCTGTACGTTATTGCTCACTCCGTTCACAATAACGCAGCCAAAATTCATTCCAGATTGCCTGCGGAAATGGAATTTTCTGTCATTTTCATCTTTTTTACTGTCTCGTTGTTTTCCTTATTATATCCTATATTCTAACCTTGTTTCCAACACTAAACCAATGCTATAATTATCCTGTTTTACAACGTTACTGTTCACTCCGTTCTCAGTAACGTAGCCAAAATTCATTCCAGATTGCCTGCGGCAATGGAATTTTGGCTTGTATGTCTCGGGATTTTGGCATATTCATGCCAAAAACACCTCGCGGTATAGTGATGTGTGAACAGTAACTTACAACAATATTAACATCATAACCACAAAGGAATAAATTATGTCAGAGATAAAATTTGCAACAATAGGAACCAGTAAAATTACAAAAACTTTTCTCAGCGCAGCCAGTAATGTACCTGGATTTAAGCTTGAAGCAACATATTCAAGAAATATAAAAAATGCCATAGAATTTGGAACTCCCTATAATGTAACAAAATTCTATGACAGCTTAAAAGCGCTGGCTGAAGACAGAACAATTGATGCTGTATATATTGCTAGTCCAAATGCATTTCACTGTTCACAAGCCATTCAGATGATGAAAGCAGGCAAGCATGTACTTTGTGAAAAATCTCTTGCATCAAATAAAAAAGAGGCAGAAGAAATGTTTCGAACTGCAGCTGAAAATAATGTGATTTTATTAGAAGCCATGCGTCCTGTCTTTGACCCTGGAATGGATGCAGTAAAGGCCAGTCTGCATAAATTAGGCGTAATCCGCAGAGCAACTCTTAATTACTGTCAGTACTCCAGCCGCTATGATAGTTTTCTGCAGGGACACGAACATAATATTTTCAGCAAAGAATGTTCTGCCGGAGCATTAATGGACATTGGAACATACTGTGTTCACAGTCTGCTCTGCCTGTTTGGAAAACCACAGAAGGTTATGGGATTTTCAGATATGATTCGCGGCGATATCGACGGAGCCGGAACTATCCTGGCCAAATATCCGAACATGATAGCAGAAGTAGAGTATTCTAAGATTACAAACTCAAGAATTCCAAGTGAAATTCAGGGAGAAAACGGCGTTATACTGATTCATAAAATCAATTGCCCTGAGGATGTAAAGATTATTTATAATAATGGAACAGAAGAATCTGTGTATTCCAGAAAACCGGAAAACAACATGAAATATGAGCTGGAACATTTTATTCATATGCTCCATGGTCAGGAACACAATCATCTCCACACGCAGCGTTCTCTGGATGCACTGGAACTGATGGACAAAGTCCGCAGACAATGTAATATTACATTCCCGTCAGATAAATAATACATCAATCATCTGCCCAAAAACATTATTTCCAACATTATTTCTAGCAGATTTTAAAAATATATCAATTTAAAGCGCTAAAGTACTGGAATTTTAGATAACACCATGTTATACTTGTGAAGGAAAATATGCAGGCAATCCGATCAGATACAAAATATTTCTGAGTTCTGATATTACCAAAGACCTGCATGTACTTATATGGAGGAAACAGATCATGTCTATGAAAATCAATCACGAGCTCCCTTTACCGGAGGTTCTGAAATCTCAGTACCCTCTCAGCCAGGAACTCAAAGAAGTAAAAAAACAACGCGATGAAGAAATACGCCGTATCTTCACCGGTGAATCAGATAAATTTATCGTCCTTGTAGGACCTTGTTCCGCTGATAACGAAGATACAGTCTGCGAATATGTACGCAAACTGAAAACAGTGGCAGATAAAGTCTCTGACAAACTGATGATCATCCCGCGAGTTTATACAAATAAGCCCCGTACCACAGGTGACGGTTACAAAGGAATGCTTCATCAGCCAGACCCTGATAAAGCTCCTGACCTTCTTGCCGGAATTATTGCTATCCGCAAGATGCACATGAGAGTTATGCAGGAGACAGGACTCTCTTCTGCAGATGAGATGCTTTATCCTGAAAACCGCAGCTATCTGGATGATATTCTCTCCTATGAAGCTGTAGGTGCACGTTCTGTGGAGAACCAGCAGCATCGTCTCACTGCCAGCGGCATGGATATTCCTGTCGGTATGAAGAATCCTACCAGCGGTGATCTCTCTGTTATGCTGAATTCCGTCACTGCTGCACAGCATCCACACCACTTCATCTACAGAGGAAATGATGTGGAAACTTCAGGAAATGATCTGGCACACACTATTCTCAGAGGTGGTGTAAACCAGTACGGACAGACTATTCCTAACTACCACTATGAAGATCTGATACATCTGTCTGCTTTGTATGCCAAAAAAGACCTTAAGAACCCTGCCATCATCATAGATGCCAACCACTCAAACTCCAACAAACAATACAAGGAACAGATCCGTATTGTTTCAGAAGTACTTCACAGCCGTAACTATAATCCAGACCTCAGAAAGCTGGTTAAAGGTGTTATGATCGAAAGCTACCTTCTCGAAGGCCGCCAGGATATCAGCGATCACATGACTCCTGGATGCTCCATTACAGATCCTTGCCTCGGATGGGAAGATACTGAACGGCTTATCTATGATATTGCTGAGAAATGCTGATTTTTATGGATAATACAAATAATTCCTGCTGTTGTGGAGAGACAGAACATTTTTCAGGCTGCCTGATCTGTGGAGCACCGGTCACATACAGCGTCGAAAGTTCTGTGAAAACCTGCAGCATCTGCCACAAAGAGCAGCTGACAAATGCTGTCTGTGAAAATGGCCATTTGTCTGTGATGCCTGTCACAGCTATGGTACTTATATACCAGTGAGCACAGCCCTCAGAAGCAGCACAGAGAAGGATCCCCTGCTGCTTCTGGAAGAGATCATGGACCTTCCTTCTGTCCACATGCATGGACCTGAACATCATGCCATTGTTCCCAGTGTTCTTCTGACTGCACTTCGCAATAATGGAGAGCGTATGAATTACGATACCGCATTATCTGAAATCTGTAAAAGAGCGAAGCAGGTTCCCGGTGGTACCTGCGGTTACTGGGGAGTGTGTGGTGCAGCAGCAGGTGCCGGAATCTTTATGTCCGTTATGACCGGATCCGGTCCCCTCCATAAGGATGCATGGCCCTTTCCTCAGAAGCTTGTCTCTGTTATTTTATCCAAACTGGCTGATGTTGGTGGTCCGCGCTGCTGTAAACGCACCAGCAGAATTGCTATTGAAGAAGCGATCAGGTTTTACAGGCAGTTCAGCTCTGTAAAGATTCCGCTGTCTTCTGTACTATGTAAATATTTTGAAGATAATAAAGAATGTATCAGAGAGGACTGTCCGTATTATCCTGTGAACAAATAACTATTCATAAAATAAAAACAGAACGAAATCCGACTGATAGTCAATGGATTTCGTTCTGTTTTCTAATAGTTTCTCTATAAAATAATACGTTTCGCAGGATACAATGCCCTATCGCTCCATTCAGCTTTTCTGCAGTCCAAAGAAATAATATTCTTCTCTGCGCAGACATTTCTGATCAGTTCTTCTCCGTTATCTGATATAAAAAGTGCTGTGATTTCTTTTTTCCCTCCAACACTCCTTACACAGTAATCTACCAGTTCCGGAAACTGAAACAGTAATTCATCCATTTCTCTCATACTTTTGGACTGGTCGATGCGCCTTACAAAATCCAGACGCCTTACCTCACTTCCGCAGATACATTTTCCGGGGATGATACGTGTATGATCGCCGTCCTGTATCTGATCAGAGGCTGTGCCTCCATCCCAATGGTTGTGATCACCAGTTCTCCCCATTGACCGTCAGGCAGAACATTTCCCTCTTTATCTATGATTTCTGTGATACAGTGATTCTCCCTCATGTGCATGCCTCATGAGCCTGGCAGCAGATCGCGCCCCCAAGTCCCATCTCTCTGGAACCATAATGAGGCCAGAGTGGTGTTCCCAGAATTTTTTCTATTTCTTTCATTACTGTTTCCGGACAGGCATCCCCTGATACCAGTGCTCTCTTTATACTTCCTTTTCCACACATTCTGAGCATGGAAAGCAGTGCTGTCGGCATACCTACATAAGTGTCCGGCTGTTCCTCTTCCAGGATTGTTTTTAACTCACCATAGGTTTTACTGTTCCCGGTTAAAAGGGGGTGTGCACCTATACGTCTGATTGCTTCTGCGATCAGCTCTCCCAGTCCAAAAGGACCGGAAAACGGCATGGCAACCATAGTCCTGCTTCCCGGATAAATAAACTCACCAAGTCCGGCCATAAAAAGTTCTATGGTATGTTCACAATCTCCTTCTGTATAAAATACACGTTTACCGGCACCTGTTGTTCCGCTTGTCTGTTCTGAATGATCCTCTGTATTTCTCCCTGAGAGCACAGTAACATCCTGCCCCCTTTCTGAGCAAGGTCGGATTCCGTTGTAAAGGGAAGGGTTTTCAGATCAGCAAGGCTTTCCAGCCTTTCCGGCAGATCCCTGTAAAATCCCTCCCTTTCTTTTTCTCTTTTCAGAACAGCATTCAGTTTATCCAGCTGTATTTTGTTTATTGCTTCCCTTGTAATATCTGTAATTTCTTCCTGCTTACAGATCATTGCATCTATATTGGATCGTTTCACTTTCTGTATAAATATGTTCCTTTCAGATTAGTCAGATTATATGCACAGAACGGCACCATGCCGTAATCAGGATCCACTTCACAGATATAACAGCGTTTCAGACGGTCAAGATCCAGATTCCAGGCATCCTGAAAGATCATGCCTGATACTGCAAAGGTTTCATTATGTATCCGGATCAGAAACTCATCCAGCGCATCTGTCTGTGTCATTTCTCCTTCATCATAGTTTTTTGTACTGTAGCTCCACTGATTTTCCACATACTGTCTGGAATCATCACTGGTAGTACAGCAGCATCCTTTTCCTGATTTTTTTTCAAGAAGCTTCAGTTCCCGCTCCCCTTTTCTCAGATAACTTGCATGGAAGGAGCAGTAGGGATTCTCTGCGCCACCGCCTGCAAAATCCTCAATTTTCATCAGTCCCTCTGTCTGTTCTTCAATAAGTCTCAGCATCTTTGGTATGGTGATGGGATTTGTGGGGCGCTTCTGGGAACATCTGCCAAAATAACTGATAGGCTGAAAATGTACGCCACGGACAAAGCATATGATCCAGACCAAATTTCAGGATATCCCCTACCTGCATATCATTTACTCCTGGCGCTATGACCGGCACAAGAGCAATACCAAGTTCTGCTTCTGAGCAGTTTAAGACCGCCTTTTTCTTCAGTTCCATCATAGCCTGTCCACGTAAAGTCTCATAAACCTGATCTGTCACACCGTCAAACTGAAGAATACTGTATTCAGTCCTGCTTTTTCAGCTTTCTGGCATATCCATCTTCCCTGGCAAGCCGGATCCCATTGGTATTTAACTGAAAAAATGTAAATCCTTTTTCTCTTCCCATATGTATGATCTCAGGCAGATCATCTCTCATGGTTGGTTCTCCTCCTGAGAGCTGTATATTAAAGGGACCTCCGTGAGCCATCAGAAAATCATACTGTTTTTCTATTTCACAGATAGGAAGATCTCTGTTTTCCCCGCCTTCTCCTGCTGAAGCAAAGCAGACAGGGCAGTGCATATTACAGCGTTTTGTGACTTCCAGGATCATACAGCACCCTTTTCTTTCATGTTCCTCACAGAGTCCGCAATTATCCGGACAGGATTTTCTTTAAATCTTCGGATTTACAGGAGTTTTCTGCTGAGAGATTTTCTCTTCCCCAGGAAAGATAATCTGCTGCATTTCCCTCCCAGATCAGAGTCTGAAATTTCCCATGAACATTGCATTCCTTTACCAGATAAATCCCGTCTTCACCAATACACTTTTTGGCAGGAACTACCTTCATACATTCCGGACAGACACTTTTTGTTTTGCCGATGGTAATCAAAGCTCCAGTACCTCCCTCTCTGTCAGTATTTCCATAACTTTTGTATAAGTATCTGCAATAAGTCCGGGACATTTCTCCATAATTATGCCCCAGTCCAGATGAGTGATATCCTTACAGTAAAAAGCTCCAAATTCTTCTTCTGTCTTCTGGCGGAACCACTGATATAATTCCTGTACAGCCGGCTTCATCTGTGCATCTTCCTTCTCCTTGGGAGCCAGATTGCCGAGAAAATATCCGATGGCACAGGCACTTCCCGTCAGACACCCACAGGTATCTCCACAATAACCAATTCCTCCCCCAAGGCCTCCCATTGCCTTTACAAGCTGTGGATTTTCCTCTCCTATGGTTTCCAGAGTCATGATCATAATGATCTGTGAACAATGATATCCCATGCTGCCTAATTCCATTATTCTTTCATAAAGATCCATACACTACTCCTTTCTGCCAACTATCATGATATAGCCTATTTTTCTGCCTTTGTATTCTTTCTGCAAAAGCTTATGATCCTCGCAGCAGAATGAATCATTCCAGATTGCGTCCAGATAATATTCTCTCCAGAGAGCAGTCTGGTCCTCCTGACAGAGAATCGTAAACCCTGTTTCTTTCACAATTTCCAAAAGATTGCCCGGATCCAGATCTGACAGTAAAAGAAATCCTCCCTTTTTCAGTACACGCCAGCATTCAGAGACTGCCTTTTTCTGATCTCTGCTGACAAAAAATGCACACTGCTGATACAGAGATCCATACTGTCTGCTACATACTGAAGGTCCAGAAAATCTCCCCTCTTCACCTCACTGCTTCGCGGAGCAAGATCCACACCCTGCACATTCAGACCAAATGCTTTCATGATCTGCACTGTCTCTCCCTCTCCTGCTCCCAGATCCAGAGCTTTCATTCCTTTTTTCAGTTCTATGCTTTTCAGAAGATGAAGTGTCTGCTCTTCCCCTCCGGGATGTCTGTTCATCTATTTATCCTCCAGTGCACGTTCCACTGCCAGAACCTTTCCAAGAGCCAGCTCCTCTGGAACATAGACAAAGCCACATTTTGGACAGACCGGCATCTCAACAGGAAAACCGTTCTCCAGATACATAAATTTTGCTTTTCCTTTTACAAGAGGAACCTTGCATTTCATGCAGGTCAGCTTTCCCTCAGGATCAATGGTATAATATGTTCTCTCTGCTGCCATTACTGTCCCACCCTTTTCATAATATTCATTCGATGACTGTATGCTCTGCGTACCAGATACCCTTCTTCTGTTTCCACAAATCGCACCCAGAATGTTACATTTCCAAGTCTGCTCCTTGTCACCAGTTCTTTTGTCTCTTCATCAAAGATCGCTTCCTGGTTTTCTCTGTAATCTGATAATACACGCTCCACATCACTTTTCAGGATCATACGTTCATCCATCATACTGATGGCATCCTCTGTATATGCAACGGTATAATCTTTTTTCTCCATCATCAGTTCCTCATTCCATATATTTTTTAAAAGCTTCTCTTTTAGCATAAGCCGGTTGTAGCGTTTCTCACTGATATCCGGCATATTGACGGCATTTGTGCCATACAGAAGTTCCAGGATATGTCTGGATTCCCTGCCTTCCCTGACAAATCGGTCCCTGCATGCCATGCAGTATGTTATATATGGGGCATCGGATCGTTCCAGACACTTTTCTGTCATTTTATCTGCCATTTCTTTATTAGCGTAGGAAGTCAGTCCGCCGTATCCGCAGCAGGGAGACAGATCTCTGGAATATTCTGTATTTACAACAGTACACCCCATATCTGCAAGAAGCTCTCTTATTGTATCCTGTGTCTGTGTATCTCTCCTGGCACCGCAGGCATCATGTATTGCAACAGGTATCTCCAGTCCTTTTGCCTGTCCGGGAAGTCCGATCTCCTTTAAGATTTCCCAGATTCCTGTGACTCTGGCACCAAGACTCTCTTTTAACTGTTTCATACAGCTTGGACAGCCTGCTATGATCATGGGATCTCCCAGCTTTGCAAGTTCCTGCTTCAGCTGTTCATTTACCTTTTCTGTCATTTCATAGCGTCCTGCCCATTCACTGATGGCACCACAACATCCCAGCATCAGAGCAACACCTCCCTCTGTCCTCCTGCACAGATCCTCATATGCCTCTGTGACAACATCCGGCGCTATGGCTCCTGCCTGACATCCTGGGAAAAATACATATCTGCAGGCTTCATATCCCGGCTGAGGTCTGCATAAGAAAGCCTCTGAATTGGAAAATAGCATATCCATCAATGCAAATTCATGAGGTGCCAGAGGCATCTTGTCTGTAGATACCATATTTTCTCTTGCAGATTTACAGACCTGGCTCATATCAAACCCATTTGGACAGGTTACAGTACACTGTCCGCAGAGTGAACAGGAATTCATCGGTTTATTCATCTGGTGATCTCCCATAATGATCTGGGTATTATTATAAATCTCACGTGCAAGAAGACCAGGGTGCTTTTTATATTCACTTAAATAGGCACAGCTTTTCATACACTCATCACAGTGGCACTGAATACATCTCTTTGCTTCCTCAATAGCTTCTTCCTTTAAATATCCATCTATGCTGCAGGGAATCTTTTTGGAGCCTTTTATCCCTTCCATATTTGTATAGAGCCTGGTAGTAACTGCTCCTTCACTGCCTCTGTTGCTGTGGGGCGAAAGATTCTGTACAAGAAGGTCTACAGTCAGGGCAGCTCTCTTTGCAGCAAAAGCCGCATCCATCACAGACCGGACCGAACCGCTGACAATTCCCGCCTGTTCTCTCAGCATGATCTCTACATCTGCTGTTTCCTCAGGAGCTAGCTCTTTTGCCACCTCCTCTGAAGCACAGACCACATCTGCTTCCTTCATTTTCTCTCTGATAAACGGAAGGTCAAGACTGCATCCGAATTCAAAGGAAAGGTCCATGGAACTGAGACGTTTTACCTCATTTTTGCGATCTGATTCCGAAAGCTTTGGAGCTGCTGCTGCAATATAGGCTTCATAATCTTTCTCCTGACAGTAAATGGTTGCAGGATACATCTTCTTTTCCAGTTCCCCTGCAAGAAACAGCGGGAATAATCCTGAGCCAAAGATCACAGCCTTTTTTTTCTTTCTGATACGAAATACACTGCTCCGTTTTCCAGGTTCCCCATATCGGACAATGGCACGCTCTACTTCACGTATAGATATGCCATCACCCAGCTCACAGAGTCTGCATTTCTCCTCACAGGGTGCAGTACATCCGTTACAGAGGATCATGGGAAATGGTGTAATCTTCTCATAGATCCCCAGAGCTTTCTTAAAATTTCCTTTTGCAGCATAAAACAGCATTTCTTTTGTATCTGCTTTGAAAGGACAGGCTGCAACACAGTACGCCGGCTGTTCATGAACACAGAGGCCGATCATATGATCCATCTCTTCCTTTGACATTCGATTTACGTGATAAACATGAGTGGAACCTCTCTCCTGTATATATGTCATAACCCGATACTCCTTTCATTTCCAAAGGGGAGACAGTCTCCCGTCTCCCCTTATTATATTACATGATAAAATTATACTGAGAATTATTTCTCAAGTTCCTTTAATGCTGCAAGAACCTTTTCCGGACGGGCAGGAACACGTGTGATACGTGCGCCTGTAGCATTGTAGATTGCATTCAGGATTGCAGGATGAGGAGCATCCAGCGGAGCCTCACCACAGCCGGCAGCACCGTAAGGACCGCTTGGACGATATGTTTCATTGAAATGAAGTTCAATATCATCCGGCGCATCATTTGGATACGGAATGCCACAGTTCTTCAGAGAAGTATCATGGTTCAGATCCTCGAAATCTTCTGTAAGAGCAAGACCAATACCCTGTACAAGACCACCGTAGAAGTTGCCTTCTACAAGAAGTCTGTTCATGATCGTACCTACGTCAGCCACACAGGTGAATTTTTCAACTTTAACTTTACCTGTTTCTGTATTAACAGCAACTTCCGGAAGGAAGATCGTGTACATGTAGGTTGCAAACGGATCACCCTGTGCTGTATCCTGATCGATCGGATGATCTGCACAGAAGGTTGTCACCCAGTTACCTTCATATTTTGTTGCAAGACCTTCAGCCACCATCTCATCATAAGTACGGAAGGTTCCGTCTTCTTTTTTCATGGCTGCCACAAGGTTTTCTGCTGCCAGACGACATGCATTACCTGACATAACCTGTGAACGTGATCCACCTGCAGGACCTGCATTAGGACATGTCTTGGTATCATTCATAACAAGTTTGATCTGTTCCGGCCTGATCCCTGCCTGGCGAAGTGTTTCATGGGATGATACAAGAACACCCATATCAGCGCCCTGTCCGTGATCTTCCCATGCAGCATACATGGTAACTGTTCCATCCGGATTCAGCTCTGCAAATGCGTTTGATGTATCAACACCATCAAGACCACAGCCATATACACCGAGAGATACACCGATACCATATTTGATCTTGCCATCAGAAGCTGCATTCTTTTCAGCCACACGTTTCTTAGCTGCTTCATACAGTGGACGTGCTGTCTTGAACAGATCTTCTTCACAGTATACTTCAGGCGGATAACCTGTAGGGATCGTACTGCCTTCGGATTCTTTGTAACAGTTCATTTCACGGATATCGAACGGGTCGATTCCCATCTTTGCTGCCAGAACATCTATCGCGATCTCAGATCCCATGTAAGACTGCGGAGAACCGTAAGCACGGAATGCGGAACCCCATGCGTGGTTTGTAAATACTGTTGTAGATTTATTACGGATAGAATTGATTCCATAACCTGCACCTGTAAACTGGGAAAGTCTCATTGTAAGCAGGTCACCGAATTCTGAGTATGGACCATGATCCACATAGTTATTGCCCCAGAGTGCAAGAAGCTTACCGTTTTCATCTGCTGCAAGCTTGATATTCATAAATGCAGGAGATCTCTTTCCTGTATATGTAATATTCTGGAACTGATTAAATACCAGAGATACTGGACGTTCAAGAATCTTAACAGCAGCACCGATCAAAGCCTCATTTGTAGGAGAAAACTTGTAACCAAAGGTTCCTCCTGCATGGTTCTGAACAATTCGTAAGTTCTCCATTGGCACACCGATACCATCAGCGATCATAGGCATATGCAGATGGATACCAATGGATTTGGAATGAACAGTTATCATACCGTCTTCGTCAATATAACCATAACCGCAGTCCGGCTCAAGATGAAGATGAGGCTGACGTGAACAGTAAGATTCTATCTCAACCTGCTGTGAGTCCGGAATGCTGTCCCAGTCAAAATCAGGGCCTTGATACAGTTTGTCTCAAAGAATGCGTTCGGAGTACCGGGATGGATCTCCGCTGCATCCGGTGCGATGGCATCCATTGCATTCATGTATGCAGGAAGCTCTTCAATTTCAACTTTAACTGCTTCTGCTGCTGCACGTGCATGCTCTTCTGTGTCAGCAGCTACGATGGCAATCGCATCACCAAACTGGAAGATTTTTTCATCGCAGAGTACAGGACGTTCAAAACCGTCTGTCTTGTTGTGTTTTGGAAGCATTACAAGACCATTGATCTTATTAGTTCCGCCTGCTGCCTTAATATCTTTTGCTGTGATAACTCGAACAACACCAGGCATGCTCTCTGCTTCTGTTGTGTCAATGCTGAGGATATTTGCATGAGAAACCTTTGCCTGTGTAAGAGCAAGACGAAGTGTTCCTGAAGGCATCTTTAACGCATCATCCGCACCAAAGTCCCAGGTACCTGTTACCTTCTGTGCTGCTGACGGACGGATATAGTTGTTCCAACAATAGAATCCTCTGTCTGTTTGAACACAAGGTCTTCCTTTGTCATCTCACCGCGCATAACTGCTGCTGCAGCCATAGTAGCATCGATCAGCGGCTTATAGCCTGTACAACGGCAGAGATTACGCTGTTTGTTAAACCAGTCTCTTACCTCTTCACGGGTAGGGCTTGGATTATTATCCAGAAGCACTTTTGCGGAAATAATAAAGCCCGGTGAACAGAAACCGCACTGTGCACATCCATATGCCATCCATGCAACCTGGATCGGATGCATATCAGAAAGTGTTCCCACACCCTCAATGGTTGTAATCTCTGCATGGTCGGGAACACGGCTTATCTTGTAGATACAGGATCTTGTAACTTTTCCGTTCATAATAACATTACAGGCTCCACAGTGACCTTCACCGCAGCCAATCTTACATCCTGTAAGAAGAAGGTGATCACGGAGCACCTGCGCCAGTGTCTCATCCTTATCAAGAATAAGTATTCTCTCAACACCATTAATCTTCAATGTCTTTTTGATCATGTCCCATTCCTCCTTTTAAAAAAATTCATTTCAATCTTACTGATCTTCAGGCTTATGCGTTCCGCACGGATCATGGTCAGCCCCCCTGCCTGTCAGATCTTTCAGTCTCTCTATTCCTCTGGCGGAATAGAAAACAATGGAAGAGCTGCTCCCGTCCAGATTCTCACCGCTGAGCTTTAAAACATTTGCATTCTCATAATAATCGATGGGAAGCGTCCGGCTATATACAACCCCTGTACGCTCATCTTTTACCTGTACAGTAACTTCTTTTGCGGTAATCTCAAAAATCTTATCCATAAAAAAGTTCTCCTGTCCACGTTATTTCATATATCCATACTACCATATTTTTGCACAATTATACAAATTACAAATAATTAATAGTTGGCTATTTTATATATTCCAGACAATTTTATTTTGTTTTATTTAAAATTTTAACTATTTTTATTCTTTTATATGTTATAATAACATCAAATTTGTATAATATCATTGAAAGAAGGAGGTATCTGAATGCAGACAGGCGCCCTCATCGTGGCTGCGGGGAAATCATCACGAATGGGAGACTTTAAACCCATGCTTCAGCTTGGCTCCATTTCCATCGCACAGCGCGTGATCAATAATTTCCGGCAGGCCGGAATCTCCAAAATAGTAGTGGTAACCGGATATCATGCAGATGTTCTGGAATGCCACCTGGCTTCCAATAATGTAGTCTTTCTTCGAAATGAGAACTATGCAAACACTCATATGTTTGATTCTGTCAGAATTGGACTTGAGTATCTGAAAGACAAAGTAGATACGGTACTCTTTACACCTGTTGATGTTCCGCTGTTCACAGCCCAGACAGTCACTCAAATGCTCTCTCTGGGGCGTCCCCTTGTAACTCCGGTCTGTAATGGCAATCCCGGTCATCCCATTCTGATCCGTTCCACACTGATTGATTCCATCTTAAGTGATGACGGAAAATCAGGACTTAAAGGTGCTGTGGATAACTGCGGGGAACCCATGTATTATCTTAATGTAGAGGATCCCGGTATTATTCATGATGCTGATACACCAGAGGATTATGCTGAACTTCTCCGCATACACAACCAGAGCCTGATCCGTTCTGAAATCCATATTCAGCTGGCCCGGGAAAAAGTTTTTTTGATGAAAAACTCTATTCGCTGCTTACACTGATCCATGAAACAGGATCTGTCCGTGATGCCTGTGAGCGCATGCACATTTCCTATTCTACCAGCTGAACCTGATCCATACCCTGGAATCACAGCTTCATGAACCTCTGATTATCAGAAGCCAGGGCGGTACAAGGGGAAGCCATAGCGAACTGACACCATACGGCGAAGAATTTCTGAAACGATATGCCCGTTTTTCAGAAGAAACACGTTCCTGTTCAAAAGAAATATTTGAAGAATGTTTCGGAGGATTTTTAAATGCGTAACCTTTATCTGGTCCGGCATGGAAAACCACAGTATCCGGATGAACATTCTTACTGTGTGGGACAGACAGATTTCTCTCTATCCATGCTTGGACATCTGCAGGCAGTCCTTCTTAACGAAGAATTGTCCGATAAAATATCAGGGATATACTGCAGTCCTTTGTTAAGAGCTGTTGAGACAGCAGGCCATATGGCACCTGAGCTTCCACATATAATTGTTTCTGATCTATCAGAACGAAATCTGGGAGAATGGGATGGCCTTTCTTTTGATGAAATACGCCAGAGATGGCCGGACATTTATAAAGCGCGTGGGAATAACCCTGATCATCCGATCCCGGGAGCAGAAACTCCTGCTGCATCTGGTTTTCGCTTTTCGCAGGCAGTTTATAAGATTCTTTGCGCTTCTGAAGGTGATATTGCAGTGGTAACTCATACAGATGTAATCTCTTCTTATTTATATGCATTACATTCTGATATGTACAGCAGGCAGCGGTTTCGTCTGCCCTGCGGCTCTTACTATCATCTGGAAGTGAATGAAAAAAATAATATTTCTTTCTCTGATTCCAGTTATATACTGCCTCATCCTGAATTAAATGACAGGCTATGTCTCAGGCTTCGCCATGCTGTTTCTCTGCCCCGTCATGTACAAGCTCACAGTGATGCTGTTACTGAACTTGCCTGTTGTTTATGCAATATGCTGGAATCCAATGGTTATATCTTTAATCAGAAGCTTGTTCGCTCCGGTGCACTTCTGCATGATATTGCCAGACTTCAGAGGCATCACACAAAAACAGGAGGTGAACTTTTCTTACAGTTAGGTTATCCTGAGATCAGCCAGATTATTTCACAGCACCATGGTCTGCTGGAAACTAAGCTGAATGAAGCAGCTATTGTATTTCTGGCTGATAAACTGATTCAGGAAACACAGCGTGTAACCATAGAAAAAAGATTTGCCGACAGCATGAGTAAATGCAAAAGTCCGGAAGCCCGCAAAGCTCATGAGCAACAGTTAGAGCAAGCCCGCAAACTGCAGGACATGATACAGTCACTCTGCCATATCACGCTCTAGTCCAGGCAGACATACACAACCGGAGCAGAAAAATCACTTAATTTAGTCAGGAGGTATTTTATTATATGAGAACATTATTTCAGACAATAAAACAACAATTCCTGGAGGGAAACGATCTTGTACTTGTTTCCGTTACAGCATCCTCAGGGTCTACACCAAGAGGTGCCGGTTCTCGCATGCTGGTCGGAAAAACGGCAGAATTTCCGGAACCATCGGAGGTGGAGCTGTAGAATATCGTGCTGAATGTATGGCATTGGATATTCTTGAAAAAAGGAATCCTGTCAGCATGAATTCCGGCTGAATCATAAAGATGTTGAAAATATTGGTATGATCTGTGGTGGTGATGTTACGGCCTTTTTCCAGTATCTTGATCATAACGATCCTATTATTATGGAAATCGCGGAAACTGCGGAAAAATTCTACGAAGAGCGAAAAGATTTCTGGCTGATCTGCGATCTTCTCACCACCTCCGATGTGAGCCTCTATAGTCCTGCATGCGGTCTCATCGGAACTGCCAATGTTCCTTCTTCTGTATTATCTTCTTTATCTGCAAAGCCACACCGATATCACAGTGAAGATTATGATCTGTTTTCTGAACAGATTGGAACCTCAGGAACTGTCTATGTATTCGGCGGCGGACATGTCTCACAAAAGCTTGTCCCAATCCTTGCAAGCGTTGATTTTCGCTGTGTTGTCCTGGATGACCGGCCAGAATTTACAGATCCTGCTCTTTTCCCAGGAGCAGTTGAAACAATACTTTGTGATTTCAACCATCTGGAACAGTATGTTTCTATCACAGCTGCTGATTATTGCTGCGTCATGACACGTGGACATTCCTATGATACCATTGTACAGGCACAGCTTCTCGCTACACCTGCATGGTATATAGGCGTCATTGGAAGCCGTGCAAAAAAAGCTGCTGTATTTCGCCGTCTGATTGAAGAATACAACATTAATGAACAAGATTTAAACCGTATCATCTCACCTATAGGACTGGAGATCAAAGCAGAAACACCGGCTGAAATCGCCATCTCCATCACAGGACAGATGATCCAGGTTCGCGCTGACAGAAAGGCTACATCAAAATGATGGCAAAATCAGTATATAAAACTGTAATATTTGGCGCCGGACAAATTGGACAAATGACCGCAAGACTTCTCAGCAGTCCCTGTCAGCTCCTGTGCTTTGCTGATAATGACCCCCATAAACACGGATCATATATTGGAAATATTCCAGTCTGTTCTCCGGATACTGCAGCAGCACTTCTCCCGGATCTGGTCATCCTAGGAGTTCTGGATGAAGAACGGCGTAATTCTATGATAAAGCAGATGGAAAACTTAGGTTATCACGGACCTTTTCGTGATTCCTCCGTCCTTCGCATGTTTGACGCACGAGTTGCTGTTATGCGTCTTTTATCTGAGCAGATCTATCAATTGGATATTCCGGGAAATGTTGCAGAACTAGGTGTTTTTCGAGGTGAATTTTCTTCCCTGATCAGTGCAGCCTTTCCAGACCGAAAAATCCATCTTTTTGATACTTTTGAGGGCTTTTCAGAAAAGGATATCACAATAGAAGTCTCCGGTAATCTGTCCCGTGCCAAAACAGGTGATTTTTCTTCTACTGATATTGACTCTGTTCTTCATGTTATGCCTGATCCTACACGTACTGTGATCCACAAAGGATGGTTTCCGGATACCTTTTCCGATGTCACAGATGAAACTTTTTGTTTTGTATCTCTGGACGCAGATCTCTATGCTCCAACTGCAGCCGCACTTCCTCTGTTCTATGAACGTCTGGCCACCGGAGGAGTTCTCCTGATCCACGATGTGTACAGTACACAGTTTTCCGGATGTCGAAAAGCGGTCGGGGAATTCTGTCTGAAAAACCATCTGTTTGCAGATCCTGTATGCGATCTGCATGGAAGCGCAATGATCCGAAAATTATAAAAAGAAACGCCGGAACCGGTATTTACCGGAACCAGCGTTTCTTTTTCATTTATTTATTGTATAGCCCTTTTCCACGTCCATGCCTAACCTTTATAAAGTTCCTTTCAGAACATTTTCCAACTGTTCATCGGACAGATCAACATGATAAAAAAGATCGAAAAATTTATGTATTTCTTCATTGATATCACATTTAATATATTCCGGATAAATCAATGCTGAGAACCATCGCATACCGATCAGACGATTTGGTCCTGCCGGACGATCCACCCAGCTAAACGGTGCATTAGGAGTTCCATAAACCTTTTGGTCCTCTACTGCTTTTAGTGAAGCATAATCAGGATTGCTCAGGATATCTTCTTCTGCAGAATTTCCGCTTTTATCTGCCTTTGGTTCACCATTTACAACAATCACATCCGGATCCCATGCAAGAAGCTGTTCTGCTGAAATCTGAACACGAGATCCATCTCCCAATTCCAGATCTGCAACATTGACTGCATTGATGGCATCAAGGATCTGTGCATGCTGGGATCCCCTGGGTGCAGTTTCCAGTGAATCCTCTCCATTACCGAAGTATACACTGACTTTCTTTTCTTCTGGAATATCTGAAAGTGCATTAATATCAGTAAATACCTGCTCCGCATACTGAGCAAGCTCTTCTGCATGATCTTCTACGCCAAGAAGTTCGCCCATAAAACGAAAAGCTTCCGCAGAATTATTAAGCTCATTGTCTACTGCAACAACCGGAATTCCAAGGCTTTCTGATAACGCATCGCAATCAGAAACCATTGTATCATTAATCTTTCCACTATTAATAGCAATTGTAGGATTGGCAGCAATTACTGCTTCATAATTGACAGCATCACCCATTCCAAAATTAGGAAGATCCTGATATTTGTCCAGAATAATAGATTTCTCAACATCATTCAGTTCATAATTCCACCCAAGAAGCTTATCCGGTGCAACCATATACAGAAAAATTGCAGCTACCGGACCTGCTGAAAAAACAGATTCAATATTTTCTGCTGCAGGGACCGTTACTTTTCTTCCTGCCATGTCTGTGATCTCACGGGTTTCAGCAGTTTCCTGCGTGGCATCCTGCTCCCCACTCTGCGCCGGCTCTTCAGTAGCAGCCTTCGTTTCAGAATATCCTGTTAAAAGACTGACTGACATCACCAGACATATAAGCAGAGCTAAAAGTTGTCTGTGCTTTTTCATAAACTTTCTCCTTTCTTTTCTCCGCATTACTCATAATTGACGCTTATTGAAATTGACTATACAATTTCCAAGTATTATAATGTATATGCGAATAGTTTTTAAAAACAATTCGGTTTTTCTGAGTATAACACCGTAAATTTGATCAGTCAAGTTACAAGGATGAATGATTATGAATCTGACAGCTAATGAAAAAAAAGCAGCTACTGCCCGGCAAAGACGATATGTTCTGCTGTTGGCGGTTATGCTGGTACTTTTGTTTATCATTATAGTACTCTCATTCTGGGTGGGATATTATCCGCTTACACCAATGCAGGTACTAAATGCATTTTTATCAAAATTTGGTTTTAAAGGAGATATTTTACCCCAGGCAGTTACCATATTCTGGAATATCCGTCTGCCCCGTATTCTGTCTGCTTTATTTATTGGTGCTTCCCTCTCGGTAGCAGGTGCAACCTATCAGGGAATGTTTCGCAATCCACTGGTATCTCCGGATATCCTTGGAGTTTCTTCCGGTGCAAGTCTCGGAGCTGCTTTTGCAATTTTAAACGGAGCTTCCAACTGGATGATTCAGCTTTCTGCTTTTGCAGGTGGTGTGGCCGCAGTAGCCGCATCCTATCTTATCAGCCGAAAATCCGCACATTCCCAGACCCTCAGTCTTGTTCTGACCGGAACTATGATCATGTCACTCTGCAATGCCGGTGTCACAATGATCAAATATGTCGCAGACCCCAATGATGTTCTCCAGCAAATTACTTTCTGGCTTATGGGCAGCTTAACCAAAACCACAACCAAATCCTTTTCCTGGAGTGTTCTTCCAATGATCATTGATTAAGTCTGATTTTTATTTTTCGATGGCAGATCAATCTGCTGACTTTGGATGAAGAAGAAGCCAAAAGTTTAGGAATCAATGTGCGTAAATATCGTCTGATTTTTATAGTCGCTTCCACATTACTCAGCGCCGCTGCTGTCTGTCTTGGAGGATTGATCGGATGGGTCGGGCTGATGATTCCCCATCTGGCACGTGCACTGGTTGGCGTTGATTACAGAAGGCTGATACCTGCAAGTGCGATCCTTGGCGGCGGATATCTGATACTTGTTGATGATATTTCCCGTTCCCTTTTGTCCATGGAACTTCCACTTGGCGTTGTCACAAGTATCATGGGCGTCCCCTTCTTTATCTATCTTATCATCAAACGAAAGGAGCGCGCGTAATTATATGCTTCTGGAAATTGAAAATGTTTTTGGCGGTTACGGCAATGGTGATATTTTAAAGGGTATCAGCTGCAGCGCAGACTATGGTGATGTGCTTTGTCTGCTTGGTCCTAATGGTTGTGGAAAGACCACTCTGTTCCGCATGATATTAGGTTCCCTTCCTGTTTCTAATGGAAAAATAAAGATAGCCGGAAAAAATATTAGTGACTTTACAACCAAAGCACTGGCAAATATGATTGCATATATTCCCCAATATCATTCCCCTGTATTTGCCTATACAGTTCTTGATATGGTAATTATGGGGCGTGCTTCTCATTTCTCCGCATTTGAAACCCCAAAAGAGCCTGATCAGGAAGCAGCTTTTGCCGCCTTGGAGAAAGTAAATGCCCTGCCTCTTGCCAACAGGAAATATACTTCCTTAAGCGGAGGACAAAGGCAATTGGTTTTAATTGCCCGTGCAATCTGTCAGTCTGCAAAAATCTTCATCATGGACGAGCCAGCCGCCAATCTGGATTATGCAAATCATCAGCTTCTCATGGAAGTAATTTCAGGACTGGCCAATCAGGGCTATTGCATTATTATGTCAACACATAGTCCTGAGCATCCCTTTTCCGTGGGAAACAAGTTCTTCTCATGAAATCCGGAAAGGTTATGGGATTTGGCTCTCCCAAAGAAATCATTACATCTGAAACCTTACAATCTGTTTACGATATTGAAATGGATGTAATAACTACACACGACCGCTATGGCCGTGAACGAACTATCTGTTTACCAGTAAACAGCTCAGCCAAAACAGTTCATGAGAAATGATACGTGGGTTACAATTATGGAACTATTATAAAATAAAATGAAATGAAATGGGACTTTACTATGACTCAACATATATTTTTAACTGGTAAAAAACACATTGGAAAATCTACATTGATCCAAAAGATATTGGATGATTATAAGAAAACCGCTGATGGATTCCTGACTGTCCGCACAAAAGACTATCTAAAGAATCAGTATTCAGTTCATATGTACCATCTAAAAGAGAAGGAATTCCCAAACGAATCTAATCTTTTGTTTTTATGCGGAAAAACAGATGAACACACTGCCGATACCTTTGATCGTCTTGGATGCAATATTCTTTCCATGTGTTCTGACTGCTCTTTAATTGTTATGGATGAACTTGGTCCACATGAAGCAGACGCTGCTTTATTTCGTAAAAAAATCTTAAACCTTTTGGATGGGCAGACTCCCATTTTAGGGGTATTACAGGAACCTGCAGAATCTTTCTGGCCTAAAATTGTAAATCACCCAAAGGTTGAAATCATTACAATTTCTGAAGACAATCGGAATGACAGAGCTTTACTCAATTACATTCAATGTAAAATTTCTTCTCATTAATGATTACTCCAGGGGCTATGCCATCGGAACTAACCAAAGGGTCAAGTAGCCTTGTCAAGTAAAAAAATAACCGCTAGAAGCCTTGATTTCTAGCGGTTCTACGTGCGTTAGAGGTTGCTGCGTGCCAGTGGCACGCGTTTAGCAACGACCGGAGCGAAGCGTAGATCGAATTCGTTCGAGTCCGACCCGGACTTGAACAAAATAAGACAGTGCATTTGCACTGTCTTATTTTTATTAGCGTGCGTTAGAGGATTCGAACCCCCGGCCTTTTGGTCCGTAGCCAAACGCTCTATCCAGCTGAGCTAAACGCACATCCTTGTGAAGTTCTTATCTCGTGTCCCTCACAACAATGAGTATTCTACTCTATACTGGAGCATTTGTCAACACTTTTTTTGAATTTTTTATTTTTTTCTTTTGATTCGCAAAATTATAACAATTTACAACTATTCTGTAATGATATCAGAACACAGGTACACCAAAATACCATCGCAGTTCTGTTTTCATTAATTCCGCCGCAAAGCCTCAATCGGGCTCAGTTTTGCTGCTTTCTTCGCAGGATAAATTCCAAAGAATACTCCTACTGCACAGGAAAACAAAGTCGCCGCCATAATTGTACTCAGACTGATTCCCGGAGTGATGGACATTCCCATACTGCTGCTTATGATTGAACAGATCACATATCCGCCGATTACGCCCAGAACAATTCCTATCACCCCTCCAATCACCGTCAGAATTGCCGCCTCTGCCAGAAACTGCATCATAATAGAAGAGGTTTTCGCTCCCAGTGACTTACGGATACCAATCTCTCTGGTACGTTCTGTTACGGAAACCAGCATAATATTCATAACGCCGATACCGCCAACCAGAAGGGAAATTCCCGCCACAAAGGAGATAAAAGCAGTCACCATATCCAGCATCTGATTCATAGAGCTCATAATATCCTGAAAGCTCTGTACCTGAAAGTAATCTTTTCCTGCACACTGATGTCTTTTTTCCATCAGTTTTACCACTTTGTCAGCAACATCCTGACTGTTTAAGCTCTTATCTGCCTGCATTGTTACTGAGAAAAAGTAATCGGATACACCGGTGAATTCATTCATTGTAGTATAGGGAACATTAATAGTCACCGGCATTCCCTCATAAGTATAACTGACAAAGGTTCCATTTTCTTTCTGGGTTGTCACCCCGCAGATACGAAGACTTTTGGTCAGTCCATAACAATTGACATCTACAGTCATTCCAACCACATCATCTGTGCCAAAGAGTCTTTTTGCATCTGCATCGGAAAGCACACAGACATTTTTTGCTTCCTGAACTTCATTTTCCCCGAAATATACTCCATGCTTCATGGTGGCATTATTTAACAGCTTTGCATCCGGTCCCTCACCCGTCAGCATAAGAGAAAAATTTCCCTTACCTGTGGTAGTTTCTCCACTGAATGAATCCGAAACATTTACTCCTTCTATACCGTCTACCGCCCGGATTGCTTCCACATCATCCGCAGTGATCCACTCCTCATCTGTCTGTGCCTCATCGCTGACACTGATGGCAATCTGCCCGCCGCCGATATCATCAATTTCACTGTTCATCTGGTTCTTGGTTCCTTCACCCACAGATACAATGGCAATTACAGAAGCAATGCCAATGATAATGCCAAGCATAGTCAGAAAAGAACGTCCCTTATTTGCCATAATGTTATGGACTGCCATCTTGATATATTCATACAGATTACTCATCGGCATCCTCTCCTGTCTGTTCAGGAACTGCCTGTACTTCCATTCCCTCTGTGTAATCACCCAGATCTGCGATTACTTCTTCTCCTTCTTTGATTCCGTCCGTAATTTCCACATAATCCTCTGAGCTGATTCCTGTGGTAATATTTCTCTTTGTCACCAGTCCATCTTCTATCACATAGCAGAAGGAGCCTTCTTTTCCGATATTGACCACTTCCACAGGAAGAGTCACCACATTTTTCGCAGAAGCCGCATAAATCTTAACCTTTGCATCTACTCCCAGGAAAATATCTTCATCCGGATCATCAATGCTTACTGTTGCTGAAATGACCGGCGTTCCTTTTTCATTCTGCACCGCAATATGACTCATTTTTGTTACAGTACCCTGATAAGTATTATCCCCCAAGGTAATCTCAACAGACTGCCCCTCTTTCACTGTATTATAATCATATTTAGAGAGAGTCACATCCACACTTGCCTTGTCTGTATTCTCAATAGTAAACAGTTCCATACCCTGAGTAACTGCTGCTCCCTGCTTAATATCTGCCTTGGATATGATTCCGTTAAATTCCGCGGTGATTCCTTTCTTTCCTCCTTCACCAGCTCCTCGGCTGATTTTGCGTCCAGTTCGGAAAGATTATCTGTTACTTTCAGTTTCTCTTTTTCTTCTTTTGTCAGGCTTGTGGAATCTGCCTCTGCGATAGCTTTCTCAGAAGCCAGATCTGACTGAAGCTCTGCAAGTTCATCGCTTGCTGTCTCAAGTGCACTTTCCAGAGCAGAAGTATCCGCAGTTACTGTCCCGCCATCACTTCCACTGTAATCATATCCGTAGGAGGAAGAATCTTCCCCATCGCTGTCATCTGCATCTGAACCGTCTGAAATTCCCCATGAGTAATCTGCACTGCTTTCTATGAAATCAGAAAGTACCGGCATTTTCGGTGTCTGCTGCTTAAGATCATTATAAGTCTGCTGTGCCTGCTGCATTGCGAGCTGTGCCTGTGTTCTTGCAGCCTCCGCATTATCCAGAGCCTGTGTATTCTCATCTGAAGGGTCTGCCTGCCATGTTGCAAATGCCATCTGATATGTGGTGTCTGCCTGATTATAATCGCTTTGTGCCTGATTATACTGTGCATTCAGATCTGAGAGCTGCTGCTGGTACTGCGGAAGAGTCTCCGTCTTGTATGTATAAAGTGCGGCCTGATATTTACTCTGGATTTCCTCCTGTTTCTTTGCCTCTGCCTGGCTTTTGCCTGAGCTTCCTGCTGCTGTGCCTGAGCCTGAGCTGCTGCCTGTGCGGATGCCTGAGCTGCCGCTTCACGCTGTGCCGCTGCTGCTACCGCTGAAATCTGTGATTTCAGAGACGAGACATAAGCTTTTTTATCCTTTATTTTCTTCTCAAGCTCCTGAACATTCTTTTTGGCATCCTTCTGCTTCTTCTCTGCTTTGTCAGATTTATTTCTTGTATCCTTTGTATCATACTTTGTTGATTTCAGATTCAGTTCTGCTTTCCGATTATCTTTCTCCAGATCCTCTGTATTAAACTCGATCAGTTTTGTTCCCTTTTTCACCACATCTCCCTGGGCAAAAGAAACCGTTTTCAGCTCTGCATTTACAGGAGAATAATAGGTCTTCTCCTCTTCACTTCCCACTGTTCCTGTAGCATCTACAATTTCCTCAACATCACCCTTCTCTGCAATTACTACCTGAACCTGCGGGATCTGATTTTCTGTGGAATTCCTCTGACCTGCTACTGTAACTCCGCCGGCAACAACGAGAACAGCCGCTGCTCCAATAATAATTTTTCTTTTTACTTTTTCTTTTTTTCATAATATTTGTCTCCTTGTAACCGGGTTTATGCATCCAGCTGATTTTTTATGTATTCTTCTTTCCCATAGTTTTTATTGATAAAATCTGACTCTATCTTTCCATCCATAATTCTGACTACACGCCTTGCCTGAGCAGCAATCCCATTATCATGTGTGATCAATATGACCGTTTTTCCCTGCTCGTGCATACTTTTAAGAATCTGAAGAATCTCCTTACTGGATGCAGAATCCAGATTTCCTGTAGGTTCATCTGCCAGGATCACCGGTGGCTGGGCCGCGATTGCTCTTGCAATAGCAACCCTCTGCTGCTGTCCTCCTGACATTTCATTTGGTCTGTGATCCATACGTTTCTCAAGCCCTACCATGGTCAGTGACTCTACTGCCAGCTTATGTCTCGTTTTTCTGTCTACCCCTCTGTAAACCAGCGGTAGTTCCACATTTTCAATTGCAGTCAGATTTGAGATCAGATTAAATCCCTGAAAAATAAATCCGATCTCCCGGTTTCTGACTTCTGAGAGTTCATTGTCTTCCATTGTGGACACATCAGTCCATTCAGAAAATATTCGCCGGATGTAGGCACATCCAGACAACCCAGCATATTCATAAATGTAGACTTTCCTGAACCTGACTGTCCGATAATAGCAACAAACTCACCCTTATTAATTTCCAGATTAATATGATCCAGCGCCCGTACTTCATTCTCGCCGGGATTATATATTTTACACAAATCTTTTACTCTGATCAGCGCTTCCTCCATCTTTCCCTCCCGTCTATTAAATATCCTGCTCCAATCCAGATCTTACAGAATCGCAACCTGTCTTTCGTAAGATATCAGAAATACCTTTTACAATCATAACCTCACTTATATGTTAAAAGGGCAGCGCTTCAGTTTTCCAAAAGCTCTGCCCTTATCTGCGGAATCTGCAAGTCTCTGTTATCAGAAACGATACAGCTTCCACGATTTCTTCATATTTTTATTCCGCATCTGCCTGACTTTTTATGCTTCCAGCAGAAATGCCTTATATGCTTTCTTAGCTTCGTAAATATCTGCCTTACTTGTCACTTCCCATGGTGCATGCATACTGAGCACTGCCACACCGCTGTCAATGACTTCCATTCCATAAAGTGCTGCGATATAAGCGATTGTTCCGCCTCCGCCTACATCAACTTTACCAAGCTCAGCTGTCTGGAACGCAACTTCATGGCTGTCAAAAATATTTCTGACTCTTGCCACATATTCTGCATTTGCATCATTCGAGCCGGATTTACCTCTTGCTCCGGTAAATTTATTTAATACGATACCTCTTCCAAGATAAGCTGCATTCTTTTTCTCAAATGCCTCCCCATAAGCCGGATCATAGCCTGCACTTACATCAGAGGAAAGCATACTGGAATTCTTCAGAGTTCTTCTCAATCTCAGATCACTGTAGCATCCCATTGCATCCAGAAGTTCAGCCACTGCGTTCTCAAAGAAACGTGACTGCATACCGGTTGCACCTACGCTTCCAATCTCTTCTTTATCAGTAAACAGACAGCAGGAAGTGTGTTTCGGGGTGTCCATCCCAAGCATTGCAAGCAGAGAAGTATATGCGCACACTCTGTCATCCTGTCCATAAGCAGCGATCATACTTCTGTCCAGACCACACTCTCTTGCCTTTCCTGCCGGTACGATCTCCAGCTCTGCAGAGAGAAAATCTTCCTCTTCCATATCATACTTCTCTTTAAGGATATTCAGTACATTCTGTTTTACTGCCTCTTTCTTCTTATCATCTTCCAGGTCTTTCAGTGGTCTGCTGCCGATCAGGATGTCCAGATTCTCTCCCTCGATCACTTCTGCCGCTTTTTTCTGCATCTGCTTTCCTGCAAGATGGATCAGAAGGTCTGTGATATATACGATCGGATCATCCTCATCCTCACCGATATTTACTTCTGCTGTACTTCCGTCTTTCTTTACCACTACGCCATGGATTGCCAGGGGAAGAGTCACCCACTGGTATTTCTTAACACCGCCATAATAATGGGTATCCAGATATGCAAGATCCGTATCCTCATATAATGGATTCTGTTTGACATCAAGACGTGGAGAATCAATGTGTGCTCCCAGAATATTCATTCCCTCAGAAATATCATCCTGTCCGATATGAAACAGTGCAATGATCTTTTTCATTCCGACTGTATAAACTTTATCTCCTGCTTTCAGTTTCTCACCCTTCGCAGTCTTCTCTTCCAGAGATTCATAACCTGCTGCCCGTGCTTCTCTGATGATCTGCGTCACACATTCACGCTCTGTTTTTCCCACATTAAGAAAATTGCGATACGCTTTTGCAACCTGCTCCAGTTCTTTTTCTTCTGCTTCTGTATAAGAAAGCCATGCATTTCTACGTTCCATTTACTGTTCCGCCTTTCTTTATGACTGTCATTCATAGTATTGCTTTGATAACGGTAACTATTCATCAGTTCTCTATTATGTAATGGTATTGAACAATTACCTGTTTTTCATTATAAAACATCCTCTGAAAATTTTCCATATGATTAATATTTATTTGTCAGTGGACATTATGATTCATTTCCGCTATAGTTGATGACAGGTTAATGTTTCTCCTCTCAAATTCATTATTTGCGAGGATTATTATAAAAATATCTGCAATACCAGGAGGTTCTGTCATGAAAAATTCAGAGGAACTGCGTCAGCAGCTTCGTTCCATAAACCGCAAAAGTTATCCGGCATATAAAGGGCTGAAAGGTCTGTATCATTTTGGAAATTATATTCTGTCCATCGACCATGTGCAGGGAGATCCTTTTGCTTCTCCCTCTCATGTCAGCATTCAGATTTCACACAGAGATGCCGGATTTCCCGTCGAATATTATAAAGATACGCTTACCGGGACTACTCTTTGCGACTATCTTACACGTCAGTTTGAAAAACAGGTCAGTCAGTACAGCTTTCGTGCAAAAGGCTCCGGCAAAAGCGGCCTGCTCACTGTCAGTCATTGTGGTCAGGAGATTCTTTCCCGGACAGCCTGTGAAATAACAGAAAAAGGCATAACCGCCCGCTTTTTTGTGGGCTTCCCTGCTAATGGCCGCACGATCAATGCCACTGAACTGGAGAAAATCCTTTTTGATTTTCTGCCTGTATGCATTCAAAAATCCTTTTTCTATTCCAGCCTTAATGCAAAGGAATTACAGAATTATATCGAGCTTGCAGAGGATCAGGAATTTATCCGTCAGACGCTGCCCGCAAAAAATCTCTGCGCATTCATAGCCGACGGCTCCATCCTCCCAAGAGAAAGCGGTATTTCCTCCCGCCCTATGAAAGCTTCCGTTCCCTTTACTTCTCCGGACAGTCTGCGCATTTCCATAAATCTTCCCCATAAAGGAAAAATCACAGGCATGGGGATTCCAAAGGGAATCACTCTGATCGTAGGCGGTGGATATCATGGCAAATCCACGCTTCTGAATGCACTTGAACTTGGTGTATACAATCATATCCCCGGAGATGGACGTGAATACGTGATCACAGATGCAACTGCTGTCAAACTGTGTTCAGAAGATGGCCGTTTTATCAAGGATGTGGATATTTCCATGTTTATAAATGATCTTCCAAACAAGAAAGATACCCGCTGTTTCTCTACACTGGATGCCAGTGGAAGCACTTCACAGGCAGCCGGTATCGCAGAAAGCATGGAAGCCGGAAGCCACCTTTTTCTTCTTGACGAAGACACCTCCGCAACTAACTTCATGGTTCGTGATGCTTTCATGCAGCAGGTTATTCAGCGTGAGAAAGAGCCGATCACTCCGTTTCTGGAGCGTGCAGAGGATCTTTATAAAAAAGCAGGGATTTCTACAATTCTTGTTGCCGGAAGTTCCGGGGCATTCTTTCATATTGCAGATACAATTATCCAGATGGACAATTACGTTCCAAAAGATATTACAGCTTCTGTCAAAAAATTATGCAGCCAATATCCTCTGCCTGCTGTTTCAGTTACTGATTTTCAGCTTCCGCACAGCCATCGCATTATGAACAGACCTGCCGAATCTTCTAAGCGCCTCAGACATAACAGTCGTGGAAATCATTCCGATTCCGGTGCCGCAAAACCTGAGCGCCTGAAAACCAGAATCTCCGGAACAGATGGCTTCTCTCTCGGCAGACAGGAGATTGATCTCCGCTATATAGAACAGCTTATTGACGCGGAACAGACCGCTGCCTTAGGTCTCCTGCTGAAATATGCAGTTGAACATCTGGCAGACGGCAGACGTACCCTGCCTGAGATTGTGCAGTTTCTCTGGAAAAATCTCTCTTTACATGGTCTGTCCTTCTTTACGGAGAATCAAAAATTTCCTGTGGTTACGCTACTCCCCGTATTCAGGAAATTTATGCCTGTCTTAATCGTTACAGAGGTTTATAAGAAAGAATCCTGCTTCAGTGACATAATAAAATCACCGCTTCTCCGTCGATCTTGTCGGCTAAGCGGTGATTCACGTTCATTTTACACTTTTTAGGGAAAGGAAAGATTTTCTCTTAAGGTACGTCATTTCCTTAAGATGTAAATATCATAACCTATAAATGTGAGAGAAATTTGTCTAATTTCTAATATAATTATAAATTTATAAAAAACTGCAAAAATTTGTTACTGTTCACTCCGTTCTCAGCAACACAAAATTTTACACTTTTAGAAATTTTGCAGGAATCAGTTGCATCTCCCTTTCAATCCGTTATAATATTAGATGTATGTAACTATTTAATAATCAAAGAAATCTCTGCGGAACAGTTATCTGATATAGAGCTGCACACTCGAATCCGCATCTTACGCGATTGGTATAGTTATTTACGAAACGATGTACCAGGAAAGAGGAAAATAAATGTTTAGAAAAATAGATAAAACCAGTACCTTCAACGATGTTCTGAAACAAATTATCGAAAATATCCAAAACGGAGAATTACAACCCGGCGACGCACTTCCTGCTGAACGTATTCTGGCAGAAGAATTCGGAATCTCCAGACCAGCATTACGAGAAGTCCTGAAGGCTCTTTCCCTACTCGGGATTACTGTCAGCGTACATGGCGGTGCCAATTATATTGCAACTGATCTTCACAGCTGTCTTACTGAACCTCTGTCTATCATATTTCAAATGTACAACAGCAAAATTCAGGATGCATTGCAGCTTCGAGCGCACTGGAAAGCAAAGCTGCTTTTCTCGCCGCCCAAAACTGTACACCGCTGGATGCTGCTGAACTCCAACTTATCATTGCCAGACTGGACAGCACTCAGGATGAAAAATCCGCGGTGATCTGGATCGTGATCTGCATCTGAAAATTGCTCAGATTTCTGCCAATCCATTAATACTGAGTGTCTTAAATGCCTCTGCACAGATTACCGAAAATATGATCGTTGGAATACGTTCCTATCTTATGCAGAAAAATAACGATGCACCGGAGATTGATTCCCAGCACACTCGGCTTGTTCAGGCAATAACCAATAATGATGCACCTCTTGCAGAAAAAGTTATGAACGAACATATGCATACTATAGAATATCTCCTGAATGAAATTACGTCTGACAACCTCACAATTTCTGATAACGTTCAACAACCATAAATTATCCTGATCATGTTATCAAAAATTATATGTCAGACCCACTTATCAAACCTATGGCAATCCTCTAAAATCATACTTTATCTGGAGAATTGCCATATCTGCTTTACAATCATTCTGTTTCTTCACTGAAAATCTCGCACATCAGCCTTGCCCCTGTTTTAAATCCCATGGCAAAACTTTCTTCCAGCTCCTGTGGATATATTTCCATATGTTTATTCATCAGTTCATCCAGTTCTTCAGCAAGCTCATCTGTCAGTTGAACTCTCAATTTCTGATAGCACTGGTATGCCTTCTCTTTTTTCTCTTTACATAAATCATCATGCATTACTGACATTTCATTTTTTTCTCTATTGTCATTATCCATATACATATCATACAATTTCCGAATCATATTTTCCATATATTTACCCAGTCTCTCTGAAAATATTTATTTACTGCATTCTGATGTTACAAGTATTCCCCACATATTCATAACTCACTCATACTATCGCATCAAATTAATTCTTACAACAGTCTCGCAGGATAACCTTTCTATTTCAAAGCGAAGAAAAGTAATACTAATATGTATTATAAAATTGTGTTATATCAATGTCAATCCTGTGTAACTATACTTTATATCATAACAGTGATTACGGAGATCAAAATTATAGCAATATCAATTATGATAACCATTCACTAATAAATGTTTATACAGGAGGGATAATCATGCCAAACGACTTTATTGTCCGGCCAAAATGTACAGATAAAAAAGAAGACAAATCAATCACCATGACCATTCGCCTTGAACGTGAACTGCAAGAACAATATGATGACTTGTCTGCCAAAAGCGGACGCTCAAGAAATGAATTAATGTGCATGGCACTCCGCTATGCTCTTGATAATCTGAAATTTATCGAATAAATTATATGTATATGCGGAAAAAAGTCCCTGAAAATATCTGAATAAATGAATGATTATTTAAGTATTGTATGAAATAATGTTATAATTGACGAACTAATACTCATAGATATACAATTACTTCAATAACAGCAATAAATTATCTGACATTATTTACCATATTACTTTATACAGGGAGGTTTTTTTATGCATTCATTATCAGATTCTACTCAGGGATACACTTACACCATTAAATGGATGTTCGGACTGCCGGAAGTTATGAAATCCATGCACGATATGGATATTCATGAAGGCAGCACGATTCGTGTTCTCCGCAAATTCCACGATTCTCTTATAATTTCTTCTGCAAACCGAAAGATTGTTCTTGGAAATGAAGTTGCAGACAGAATACAGGTATAGTGCTTTATATTTAAATGTGGCGAAATTTACAAGACAAAGGCCGGATAAATGCTGTAACATTCAGCATTTATCGGCTTATTCTTATCTTTGTTCTATCAGTCGTCAGTTTTCCGTCTTAATAATTGTTCTCTGAATTATAAGAAGAAAGAGACGCAGATAAGGTATACAACTGTAAACATTGTGGTGAACCTCACATGACTAAAGTCACATGCTTCCAGACGCTTTAGGCGTCAGACTGAATATCGGCGGATACGCCTGTAACTTAGGTCTGCACAATTATGCGCTTTTTCCATGCCGGATACGGCAGGTTTCCACATTACAGGTAGTCCGCTGTATATCTGCCTGTATCTATGCTGCTTTTAAGAGTTCCATTTCTGAATGGAGTTTCCTCAGATCTGCATAGACACATGAAGTTCTACGCTTTACAGGAGGGACTTTTGCCTCCAGCAAAGACCTTTCCGTTGCCGGAAGGGGTTTTAAAAGTTCCCTTATAAAATATCTAGCTCCTATATTATAGGATGCTGACAGGTCACAATTATATCGTTTTCCTGTCTGAAAAGTACAGAGGCTGTGATTTTCCCGGTCACGTGTTACCGCCCCGGAACCATCATAAGCCAGTCTGCTGGTATTCCATGCACAGATCCGGGATATCCGCATCTCTTTCCTGTGTGCCTGATGTTCACAGCGTCTTTGGATATCCCGCTTTCTCCACAGGTGCAGTTTCTGTTTTTTCTTTCCCGATATCTTCCCCTGCATCTCCAGATATTCGAACACGATCACATCTGCATGGTTTTCTTCCGCATATCTTACAATCGCACCTGCAATCTTTTTACCCAGTTCTGTGTTCAGACGTTTCGTATATGCCCATCTTCCCTGTGTCTGCGCAGAGCCATGTTCCCTCTGGAATCTGCGGATCCGTCCCAGTGTGCGGTACATCCGGTCTTTTTCACTGGATGATCTATGAATCTTCTTCCCAGGACAGTTCCGTCTGAGCGCATGATGGTACAGACCGCATCAGTATTGATCCCCAGATCCACACTGCAGATGATCTGTTCTTTTACCGGTGTTTTCGTCAGTGTTACTTCTTCTGTACAGGAAAAACGAAGAAAATACCGGCGGTGTCTCTTTTCCAACGCAGGGGCCGATGTCTTCTTTCCTTTCCAGTTCCTGCGAAGATATTCCATATCGGTACGTTTTAAATATACACGGAACCATTTCCAGTCATGCCCGTCGTACAGTTTCAGATATGCTTCATCTGTTCCTTCTGCTCCTTCGCGGTACATCACATCCCGGTAAAAGACCGGCATGGCATGGTTCCTGCAGGTAAGTTTCGGCCTTCCGGACAGCACTCCGGTCTCTTTCCACTGCCCCAGCCGGGTCTCATACGAAGATACACTTCCAAGCGCATGCTGGATCGCGGACCTGCGGAGGTAAGACGGCATCTTCGGAAAACGAAGGTCAAAATCAAACCGGGCTGTGTTTTTCTTCGTCATGTGCACCATATGCTCTGCGGTATTAAAACGCTTTTTTGTCTCCGGGATCTTCCTCAGTTCTTCCCAGACCTGTGCGTAGATCTCTGTCAGGTAACCGACTGCCTGACGATAGATCTCCATTGTCTGACGGGCCGGGATATTCTGTTTTCGTATCTCCACACCATAGCTGGATACTGTCCGCATCTTCTTCCACCTTTCCCGCAAAAACAAACGTTTCCGGAATGATCCCTGTATTCAGGGCTTTCTCTTTTCTTTTTCCTTCTGGCCTTCGATATAGGCAGATACCTGCTCACGGCTCCGGTCACTGACTGTAACGGCATAATAAGACGGGTTCCACAAATGTCCTCCCCACAGTTCTTTTTTCAGCTCCGGATGTAAAAGGAACATCTGACGTGCAAGATTCCCTTTCATGATCTTGATCATATCTGAAATATAAAACTGCGGCCGGCAATCCACAAGCATGTGGATATGATCCGGCATGACTTCCATTGCCAGGATCTGAAACCGATACTCTTCTGCCAGATCCTGCAGCATCTTTTTGCATTCCAGGTCGATTCCGTCTTTTAATACTTTCTTCCTGTATTTCGTACACCAGACCAGATGATACTGCAGAGAATATACATATCCTCTACCATATGAAAGCTGATTTTTATTTATATTAAATATATCTTTTTCCATGTCTGTATTATACCATATGCATTTCTTTAAGTAAACATTTGTTCTGGATGTTTTTTATAAAAATTGCGCGTCTAACTCATCACTGAAGTAACGAGAATGCGACGCGCAGTTATTCAAAGAGGACTGATACAAATTTTTATATCATCAGATTATTCTGCACTTTCATCATAAGACGTATCTGCTGATGTATCTGCTGCAGTCTCACCTGCGTCTGCTGCCGGAGCTGTTGTTGTCACAAAATCTCCGCTTGCATAACAGGTCTGTCCATTATAATCCACACGAATCCATCCATTCTCGCATACACCTGTACTGTTCAGCTGAGTTCCGGCTGCCACACTTGAAATCAGATCTGCATCTGAACTTGCATCAGAACGAAGATTTAATTCTGATGACGCATAATAGGTACCGGATTTCACTTCTACTTTTACACCACTGGCTGTCTGCTCTGCTGCCGGCGTTGGTGTTGCTTCCGGTGTTGGTGTTGCCTCTGAAGCCTCAGGAGTAGGTGTGACTTCCGGTGTTGGTGTTACTTTAACGATCATAACGCTGGAATCAATAGTAGGATCAAATCCGCATCCCTGAGCAGCAAATGCAAGTCCCAGTACAAGAACCAGCCAAAGTGATTTCTTCATAAGTAGTTTCCTCCTTTATCAAACACGCTCTGTCCCCTCGTGTTTCTGTGTTCGCTTTATGTATTAATATACACGATTCTTACAGATAATTCAAGTATGCGTTTTGTCCTGCTTTGTCTGCTTTCTTCCATTTGCGCGGAATTGCTGCAGGGTTACTGTTCACTCCGTTCTCAGTAACGTAGCCAAAATTCATTCCAGATTGCCTGTGGCAATAAAATTTTGGCTTGTATGTCTCGGGATTTGGCATATTCATGCCAAAACACCTCGCGGGATAATGATATGTGAACAGTAACGCTGTAGGTTCTGTGTTTATCTACAACAATTCATAAAGGACTTCCACTTCGCCACCACAGATCATTCCCAGATTCGCACCGCCCTGGTTAGACAGATTATATTTTCTGATTTCACCATGCTGCGCTTCTGGTGCATATTTCAAAGCCTGAAATTCTACATTTCCGCCTCCGATGCTTCCATATGAATTCCCGTCTTTATCAATAAACATTTTACTTCCTGTCCCTCTTGGAGAAGAACCATTCTTGGATATGATCGTAATCATAATTCCCTTTTCTTTTTTCCTGACAGCATCCTCCACAGCTCCATCAATATAAGAAACATCATACCTGTTCTTTTCCTGAACGATCTCCGCAGCAATACTTACCGCAATCTCTGCCGGCATATGTCCTCCAATCGGCAATCCAATCGGTGCATGGATACTGTTGAGCTGTTCTTCGCTGAAACCTTCTCCGAGCAATTTTTCTCTGGTCAGTTTTACCTTATTTTTACTGCCGATCATTCCCAGATAAGTATAAGGACGTCTCAGGATCTGTCTGGCACAGGCACTGTCTCCGAGATGACCTCTTGTCACGATCACATAATAAGCATTTTCATAGGCCGGTATTTTGTCTGAAAGCTCATCATAACTGCCTTTAATCAGCCGATCGGCATCCGGAAATCTCTCTGAAGTCACAAAATCTTCTCTGTCATCCATAACAGTCACATGAAATCCCAGCATTTTTCCGATTTTTGCAACAGGCTGCGAAACATGTCCGCCTCCAAAAATGATAAGCTGCGGATTTTTCACATAAATTTCCACAAAGAAATCTACATCTCCCATATGAACAACTTTTGTCTCCTGCACTCCGCCAGATCAGCTTCATATTTTTTCCAAAAATCTGCTGTATTTTCATCGGATGATAAACAATGGTTTTCTTTTATCAGACATTTTTCGCCCTTATGATTTCCGTTTAAAACCATTGCTGTTTTTACTTTTCCTGTTTCTTCCAAAATCTGATAAATTTTCTGTACATAACTCTCTCCTGTTTCGATATAAAATACCTTTTGACCATGACATCATTATATATTATAATTGACAGAAAAAGGGGGATTATTATGAAAAAAACTTTTTTCTACACAGTCTGCCCTTCAGACTGCTTGTCGGCGTGGCTTTTGGAATCTGTATCGGACTTCTTCTTAATATAATAGATGAACCTGCCATTACGACTGCAGTACTGAATGTGGTTGTAACATCGAAGTATATTCTTGGTCAGCTGATCAGCTTTTCTGTTCCGCTGATCATCATTGGATTTATCGCACCATCTATTACCAAACTCGGAAACAATGCTTCCAGAATGTTAGGTGTTGCAGTCAGTATTGCTTATGCTTCCTCACTGGGAGCTGCTTTATTCTCTGCATTATCCGGATACCTGCTGATTCCACATTTGTCCTTCAGCTCCACTGCCAGTCATCTCAAAGCTTTGCCGGATGTAGTTTTTGAGCTTTCCATTCCACAGATAATGCCTGTCATGAGTGCACTTGTACTGGCCATTATGCTGGGACTTGCATCTGCATGGACAAAAGCCAGCCTGATTTCTTCTTTTCTTGAAGAATTCCAGAAGATCATACTGGCTATTGTATCAAGAGTCATTATTCCGATTCTTCCATACTTTATCGGACTGACTTTCTGTTCACTGGCATACGAAGGAACAATCACCAGACAGCTTCCTGTATTCCTTCAGGTAATCGTCATTGTTCTGATCGGACATTTTATCTGGATAGCTCTTCTGTATATACTTGCAGGAATTTATTCCAGAGAAAATCCTCTGAAAGTTGTAAAACATTATGGTCCCGCCTACCTCACAGCTATAGGTACCATGTCATCTGCTGCCACATTGCCGGTTGCCCTCCAATGTGCACACAGAGCAAAACCTCTGCGAAAAGATCTGGTAGATTTTGGTATTCCACTGTTTGCCAACATTCATCTCTGCGGTTCTGTCCTCACAGAAGTATTCTTCTGTATGGCAATCTCCAAAATTCTCTATGGTGCAGTTCCTGCACCGGGAGCCATGGTTCTTTTCTGTGTCCTGCTTGGAATTTTTGCCATCGGTGCTCCAGGTGTACCGGGAGGCACTGTTATGGCATCTCTCGGTATTATCACCGGTATCCTGAAATTCGGTGATTCTGCTACAGCTCTGATGCTGACTATCTTTGCCCTTCAGGACAGTTTCGGAACAGCCTGTAATATAACAGGCGATGGTGCCCTGACTCTGATTCTTACCGGATATGCCAGATACCACAATATCAGAGAACAGAAATTGCAATAAAAGTTCAAAATACCATCATATCTGTCTTTCTTCTCAGATATGATGGCCTTTATTTTCTTACGGACGAATCACCTTATCTGCACCTGTCATACGCTCTGCAATCGTATACATATCGGTAACTTTTCCAACCATCAGTTTCTCCATCAGTCCATAATGCTTCAGGCAGGTACCGCAGGTCAGGATTTCCACGCCCTCTTCTTCCATCTTTTTCAGATCTTCCAGACTTCGGAGTCTTCTGTTGTAAGTTTTGCACCTCCATTGTAGAAAAGGATTGTATCCGGATGTGTTTCCATCTGAGAAAGGGCATAGATAAATCCTTTTATCAAAATCTTTCCCAGTTCATCATCACCATTTCCCATAACATTTGAGGAGATTACTGCTACCGTCACTTTTTTATGCGGTGCTTCGCAGACAAATTCCTCTTCTTCCAAGGTACCACCTGTCTGTTCAGTCTTTACTGCCATCTTCACCTGATACTTTTTGTCTCCCAGTTTTTCAGATACAAACGTACAGCCTGTTTTATTTGCAAGTCTGCTCAGATTGTTCACTGCGGTTTCATTATCGATCAGAATTTCAATCTCATCACCGACTACTGCATTATCAATAACCTTCTTTGTCATCACTACCGGAATCGGGCACTGTTTTCCCATTGCATTTACTTCATGTTTCATTTTCTGTCACCTCTTGTTATTCTTTATATTCACTGCTTATTACTCTTCGCAATCTCCCTGATTACCGCAATTCCATAAAATATATATTTTACATCTGATTCTTACCGCGTTTAATATATTTTCCTGTTTTCTCCAGAATTACTTTTCCATCCTGCACCACATGAGCTCCTCTTAAATATACGCTGTCAATATCTCCATGAAGCTTAAATCCCTCATATGGATTATTATCCGTATGATACAGATGTGTCTTTGCAGAGATAACGTTTTCCTTCTCAGGATCAAATACAACAATATCTGCATCACTTCCCTCACGTATCACGCCCTTATTGGGATACACTCCGTAAAGTTTAGCTGCATTCTCACTTAACAGACGGCACATCTGTTCCTGCGTGATCCTGCCTGTGCGTACACCGTATGTATAAAGCAGAGTTCCTCTCGTCTGTACTCCCGGCAGCCCTCCCGGAATCTTCGTGAAATCATCTTTACCAAGAGCTTTCTGCTCCATTGTAAAGCTGCACTGGTCAGTTGCAACCGTCTGGATCTGATCATTCGCCAGTGCTTTCCACAAGCAGTCCTGATCTGCTTTCTTACGGATTGGAGGTGCACACACGTATTTGGCACCTTCAAAATCCGGTTTTGAATATACACTGTCATCCAGAAGCAGATACTGCGGACAGGTTTCCGCATATACCTTTTGTCCGTTCATTCTGGCACGCATCACTTCTTCAAATGCTTTCCGGTTGGTAAGATGTACTACCATTACAGGAGCATCTGCTGCATCTGCGATCACAAGAAGGCGGTGAACTGCCTCTGCTCCATAATATCCGGACGCACCAACGATGATTCTCAGGTCCCAGACGTCCCTCTTTTTTGGCTTCTGCGATCAACGCATCGATTGCCCCTGCATTCTCACAATGTACCCCTGCAAAACATCCGTATTCATTTAATTTCTTAATAATCTTATAAAGGTCACCGTCATCTACGATCATTGCCGGATAAGTCATGTAAAGCTTAAACTGGTAATCCCTTCATTGATCATATCCTGTATTTCTCTCTCAGTTTCCTCATTCCATTCCACAACAGACATATGGAAAGAATAATCACAGGAACATTTCCCATCTGCTTTCTTATGCCACTTCTCAAGACCTTCCTTCAGCGTATGACCACCTTTATCCTGAGACGCATAATCGATCACCAGAGTTGTTCCTCCTGCAATGGCAGCTCTTGTTCCTGTTTCAAAATCATCTGCCGTCACTGTTCCTGCCACTTCCAGGTCGAAATGCGTATGTCCGTCTATAAATCCCGGAAAAAGCAGCTTACCGTTTACATCAACTACCTGTGCATCCTCTGTTTCCAGATTCCGGCCTACTTTTACAATTTTCTCTCCATCTATAAGAACATCTTCTCTGACAGACATATCCCCCGATACTACTGTACCATTCTTCAGTAAAGTTTTCACTGTTTCTGACGCCCCTTTCTTTATTATATGTAGGGTTAAAAAGCATTTTTTCCCTAATTTGATATCCACGAATTGCTCCGCTGCAAAGCAGCTCCCGCAATTCTCATGTTTAAAATATACCACGATTCCTATATCACTTCAATGATTTATGATTATAATCACAATTTTTTCAGGTATTCACATTTATTTTTTTTAGGCTCTTTTTATTTCCTTTTTTTATGATAGAATATAGA
>ENA-OQDE01000054-OQDE01000054.1-human-gut-metagenome-genome-assembly--contig:-NODE-54-length-64934-cov-4.318793_pt1 | contig 64934 bp, 88 predicted proteins | sample MGYA00242768_ERZ504595 | MGnify/ENA primary metagenome ERZ504595 (study PRJEB26092, sample SAMD00036307) | human gut metagenome | host: Homo sapiens | study: EMG produced TPA metagenomics assembly of...
AGCGTATTGATTGAAACGACCAAATCAGCAGAGGATAAAACCTCTCGCTGGTTCGATTTACCCATTGATTATGAGCTGTTCCGTGACCTGCTCGGCGTGGAAGCTGACAGTGGCGATTATCAAATCACAGATATGAAGCTCCCCTTTGCTGGCGACATTGTAAGGACAACATCTGTCAGACGCTTAAATAAGCTGTACTTTGCTTACACGGATTTATCGCCAGAGGTTCAGCAGGCTTATAAAGAGTTGATTCCGTATTGTGGCGGTGTTGAGGATTTATTGCAGAAGTCGGAAGAATTTCTGTTTTATCCAGAATGCCACAACATCATGGACGTTGCCCGTTACCGCTTAGAGCATAACATTGAATTTTCTGCACTATCCGAAAAGGGAAAGAAATATTTTAATCTGGAAGCCTACGCCCATGAGTTGGAAGAAAAAGGACGTTATGCTCTCTGCAACAATGGTATGTTCAAACTTTGACAGGTGGTATTGCTTATGGCAGAAATGAAGTATTTGTTATCAATCTTGATGAACAGGAAAAAGATACAGGCTGTGCATGGTTTACACTTCCCTACAACATAGAAGCATTAAAACAATCCATTGGCTTACCGCCGGACAGTGACCGTTATCTTATCAGTGATTATGATTTCCCTTTTGAAATCCTGCAAGATACAGACCTTGACCTGTTAAACAATATCTGCCTTGCGATTTCGGAGAGTGAAATTCCACCCGAAGATATACCTGCAATTCAAAGAGAATGGTTTCCAAACCTGCAAGAGCTGGAAGCCGGACTTTGCAATGTTACATACCATCGGAACTGTTCGGATATGGAAGAACCATCAGAACGGTTCTTGTGTGTGCATGGCAGATTTTATGAATACAATGAGTGAAAGGAAGTGACCGCTTATGATTGATGATATGCAAGTCTATATAGCCAATCTTGGCAAGTACAATGAGGGAGAACTGGTCGGGGACTGGTTCTCTTTTCCGTTGGACGAAGAAGTGATTGCAGAACGTATCGGCTTAAATGCAGAGTACGAAGAATACGCAATCCATGATACGGACAACTTCCCGATGGAGATTAGCGAATACATTTCCATCGAAGAACTGAACCGTATCTATGAGCAGTTGGAAGAATTACCGGATTACCTGCTGGACGACTTGGACAGTTTCGTATCCTATTATGGAAGTCTGGAAGAACTGGTGGAGCATAAAGATGACATCATTCTGTATTCCGGCTGTGAAACGATGACCGATTTAGCCTACTATCTGATTGATGAAGAACAGGCACTCGGAGAAATCCCGTCCTCTTTACAGAACTATATCGACTATGAACTACGGCGTAGGCCTGACTCGATATAGGACGGGACTATTTATGACAAACAACGCTGGTATCTGTGAGGTACTGCGTTAAGGCTGGCAGATCAGCACCGCCACTGGTGCTACTGTCAGCTTTTCTCTTGGGGGCAGTCTGGGAAATCCGGCTGTCCCTGTTGTTATGAAAATGAAGAAAGGAGCATTTACAAGTGAAGAAAATCCGAAGTTATACAAGTATCTGGAACGTGGAAAAGGTACTGTATGCCATCAATGATGTCAACCTGCCATTCCCTGTGACCTTTACCCAGATTACATGGTTTGTGCTGACGGAATTTATCATCATTCTGTTTGCAGACGTACCGCCACTTTCCATGATTGAGGGTGCATTTTTAAAATATTTCGGGATTCCCGTTGCCCTTACATGGTTTATGTCACAGAAAACCTTTGACGGGAAAAAGCCATACAGTTACATCAAGACGATGGTTCTGTATGCCCTGCGTCCCAAAGTGACTTATGCCGGAAAAGCCGTGAACCTGCATAAGCAAAAATTTGAGGAAACTATCACGGCAGTAAGGAGTGTGACCTATGTTCCCGATTAAATATATCGACAATAACCTTGTCTGGAATAAGGACAATGAGGTGTTCGCCTACTATGAGCTGATACCGTACAATTATTCATTCTTATCCCCAGAGCAGAAATACCTTGTGCATGACAGCTTCCGTCAGCTTATAGCACAGTCCCGTGAGGGAAAGATTCATGCGTTGCAGATTGCAACCGAAAGTTCTATCCGAAGCATACAGGAACAGTCAAAGAAGCTGGTAACAGGAAAATTAAAGGAAATCGCCTGTCAAAAGATAGACGAACAGACCGAAGCCCTTGTATCCATGATAGGTGATAATCAAGTGGATTACCGTTTCTTTCTGGGATTCAAGCTCATGGTCACAGAGGACGAAGTCAATCTGAAGAACATCAAAAAATCGGTATTTCTGACATTCCGTGAGTTTTTGAATGAGGTAAGGCACACGCTGATGAATGACTTTGTTTCCATGAGCAATGATGAAATCAACCGTTATGTGAAGATGGAGAAGTTATTGGAAAATAAAATCTCCCGTAGGTTCAAAATCCGCCGACTGGAAGCCAAAGACTTTGCGTATCTGATGGAACACCTTTACGGCAGGGACGGGATAGCCTATGAAGATTATGTGTATCCTCTTCCAAAAAGAAAATTAAAAAGAGAAACACTGATTAAGTATTATGACCTTATCCGTCCTACCCGTTGTGTGGTGGAAGAAAGCCAGCGATATTTGCGTCTGGAACATGAGGACAGCGAAAGCTATGTATCCTACTTTACGGTCAATGCCATTGTCGGGGAGCTGGACTTCCCATCATCGGAAATCTTTTATTTCCAACAACAGCAGTTCACATTTCCTGTGGACACTTCCATGAATGTTGAGATTGTGGGAAATAAGAAAGCCTTAACCACTGTCCGCAACAAGAAAAAGGAATTAAAGGACTTGGACAATCACGCCTATCAAGCCGGAAACGAAACAAGTTCAAATGTGGTGGAAGCCTTAGACAGTGTCGATGAACTGGAAACAGATTTAGACCAGAGCAAGGAAAGTATGTATAAGTTAAGCTACGTCATACGGGTGTCTGCACCCGATCTTGACGAACTGAAACGCCGTTGTGATGAAGTCAAGGACTTTTACGATGATTTGAACGTGAAGCTGGTTCGCCCTGCCGGAGATATGATGGGACTGCATGGAGAATTTCTTCCAGCCAGCAGGCGTTATATCAATGATTATATTCAGTATGTGAAATCCGATTTTTTAGCCGGACTTGGTTTTGGTGCTACCCAGATGTTGGGAGAAAATACAGGAATCTATATCGGGTATTCCGTGGATACAGGAAGAAATGTCTACCTGCAACCGTCCCTTGCCAGTCAAGGGGTAAAAGGTACGGTCACAAATGCGTTGGCTTCTGCTTTGTGGGTTCACTTGGCGGTGGAAAATCATTCTGTAATAACCTGCTGGTATATTATTCCGTCCTGTTCGGTGGACAGGCAGTTATCCTAGACCCGAAAAGTGAGCGTGGGAACTGGAAAGAAACACTGCCGGAGATTGCAGAGGAAATCAACATTGTAAATCTCACCAGCGACAAGGAAAATGCAGGGCTTCTTGACCCGTTTGTAATTATGAAAGATAAAGAGGACGGAGCTACACTGGCAAAAGAAATTTTAACATTTTTAACAGGTATCTCAACCCGTGATGGAGACAAGTTCCCTGTGCTTATCAGTGCAATCAGCAAAGTATCAGAAAGTGAACACAGAGGATTGCTAAATGTTATCACAGAATTACGGAAAGAAAATACGCCTATTGCAAACCATATCGCAAATCATATTGACAGTTTTACAAATTATGATTTTGCACACCTGCTCTTTTCAGACGGAACAGCGAAAAATACTATCAGTCTGGATAACCAGCTCAATATCATACAGGTTGCGGATTTGGTTCTGCCGGATAAAGATACTACTTTTGACGAATACACGACCATTGAATTATTATCGGTGGCAATGTTGATTGTAATATCTACCTTTGCCTTAGACTTTATCCATTCAGACCGAAGCATTTTTAAGATTGTAGACCTTGATGAAGCATGGGCGTTCTTAAATGTGGCACAGGGCGAAACTTTATCAAATAAACTGGTACGTGCTGGTAGAGCCATGAATGCCGGAGTATATTTTGTCACACAGTCCTCTGGGGACGTATCGAAAGAAAGTCTGAAAAATAACATCGGCTTAAAATTTGCGTTCCGTTCCACAGATACCAACGAAATCAAGCAGACCTTAGAGTTTTTCGGATTGGACAGCGAAGATGAAAATAACCAGAAACGGTTGAGGGACTTGGAGAACGGACAATGTTTAATGCAGGATTTATATGGCGTGTCGGTGTAGTACAGATACACCCTGTCTTTGTAGAACTGCTCCATGCTTTTGATACCAGACCGCCGATAAAAAGTGAGGTGGATTTGGAATGATGAAATCTGTCACAAAAGAAAAGGTGTTCCATGTGCTGAAAATGATTCTGCTTGCCATAACGGTAACGCTGGTACTGCTGTCCCTGCTTGGGACGGTGGCTCATGCGTCTGGACTGGTCGATGATACAGTCAATGCAGACAACCTGTATTCCAAATATCCGCTTTCCAATTACCAGCTTGATTTCTATGTGGATAATAGCTGGTCTTGGCTTCCGTGGAACTGGCTGGACGGTATTGGAAAATCCGTACAGTATGGTCTTTACTGTATTACAAACTTTGTCTGGACAATCAGCCTGTATCTTAGTAATGCCACAGGATATGTGGTGCAACAGGCGTATAAGCTGGACTTTATCAATGACATGGCAGACAGTATCGGAAAAAGTATCCAGACACTTGCCGGAGTGACTGCAAACGGTTTTTCCAGCAGTGGATTCTATGTGGGATTTTTGCTCATCATCATTCTGATTGTCGGAGTTTATACTGCCTATACAGGACTTCTCAAACGGGAAACCAGCAAGGCACTTCATGCTGTTATCAACTTTGTGGTGGTATTTATCGTATCTGCTTCCTTTATCGCTTATGCACCCAATTACATACAGAAAATCAATGATTTCAGTTCGGACATCAGCACCGCTTCTCTGGATTTGGGGACAAAAATCATGCTTCCCGATTCTGACAGCAAGGGAAAGGACAGCGTAGACCTTATCCGTGACAGCCTGTTTGCGATACAGGTAGAAAAACCGTGGCTGTTATTGCAGTTCGGAAACAGTGATGCCGAAGAAATCGGAGCTGACCGTGTGGAAGCTCTGGTATCTGCCAGCCCATCAGACGAAGATGGCGAAACAAGGGAAAATGTTGTAAAAACAGAGATTGAGGATAACGACAATGACAACCTAACGATTCCGCAGGTCGTCAACCGTCTTGGTATGGTGTTCTTCCTGCTCATCTTCAATCTTGGCATTACTATTTTTATCTTTCTGCTTACCGGCATGATGTTGTTTTCCCAGATACTTTTTATCATCTATGCCATGTTCCTGCCTGTCAGCTTTTTAATGTCCATGATACCAACCTATGAAAACATGGCGAAACAGGCAGTTGTCCGTGTGTTCAATGCCATTATGACAAGAGCCGGAATTACATTGGTTGTGACGGTGGCATTTTCGATTTCCAGTATGTTCTACAATATCTCAACAGATTATCCGTTCTTCATGGTGGCGTTTTTGCAGATAATCTGTTTTGCCGGAATCTACATGAAGCTCGGAGAGCTAATGAGTATGTTCAGCCTTAATGCCAATGACAGCCAGCAGATAGGTCGCCGGATTTTCCGTAGACCGATGGTGTTCATGCGACACAGGGCAAGACGTATGGAACGCCGAATTGCAAGGGCTGTTGGTACAGGAAGTATGGTCGGAGCTGGGGCTGGTGCAAGTGTTGCCAGAGCCGGAAAGCCAGCAACGAACCAACCGCCAAAGAAACGGGGAAATACCTCTGCCAGCATGGGAAGCCGTGTCGGTTCTGCGGTAGGTGCTGTGATGGATACGAAAAATAAAGTCCGTGACAGTGCTTCCTCTCTGAAAGAAAATGTGAAAGACTTACCGACACAGGCTGGTTATGCTGTTCACTCTGCAAAACAGAAAGCAAAGGATAATGTATCAGACTTTAAGCGTGGCGTTGTGGAAGAAAGGGAAAACCGACAGGAACAGCGTACACAGAAACGCAACCTGCACAGGGAAAATATCTCACAGAAAAAACAGGAATTACAGAAAGCACAGGAAGCAAGACAGAATGTTCATGCGAATGGATCAGCGACAGTCGGAGCTACCAGAAGCCATGAACGCCCTGTTGCCACACCTGTTCCAAACCTGCACAGGCAGATACGGTTGCAAAGCCGGAAAGGAAACGTCCTGCTACTTCCCCTGTGATAAAAAATGCAGAAGTCAAAGTTGGAAAAGAAACTGTCCGAACCAATATCAGACAGGAACAGCAGGTCACACCTGTTGTCAGAACGAACCAACCGAAAGTAACAGAAACCACCAACAATGCGAAAAAATCAACGGTACAGAAAACACAGGTCAATCAAAAACAAAACCGTAAAATTGTTAGGAAGCCATCAGAGAAAGGACGGAAAAAATGAGATTAAAGCGTATCCTTATCATAGGTACGATATTTCCTGTCCTTTTCTCCATCGTCCTCTTTTTCGGGATACTGATTTCCGGCGAAGATGATGACAACTCTAACAGCTATTCGGCGGTCTACTCCGGCATGAACCTGTCAGCAGATGTTCTCAAACATCAGCCAATGGTAGAAAAATACGCCAGAGAAAACGGTATTTCGGAGTATGTGAATGTCTTGCTTGCTATCATACAGGTGGAAAGTGGCGGTACAGCTACCGATGTCATGCAGTCCAGTGAAAGTCTGGGGTTACCGCCGAACTCATTAAGTACAGAGGATTCTATCAAGCAGGGGTGTAAATATTTTGCGTCCCTGCTTTCTTCCTGTAAAGGGAAAGGTATGACAGACATTAACGTGGTCATTCAGTCCTATAACTATGGTGGTGGCTATGCAGACTATGTGGCAAAAAATGGGGAAAAGCACAGTTTCAATCTTGCAGAGAATTTCGCAAAAAACAAATCCGGCGGTACAAAAGTAACCTATACCAATCCGATAGCTGTCAGTAAAAATGGTGGCTGGCGTTATAACTACGGAAATATGTTTTATGTGGAGCTGGTCAATCAATATCTGACTGTAAAGCAGTTCAGCAACGAAACCGTACAGGCGGTTATGAATGAAGCATTGAAATATCAAGGCTGGAAATATGTCTATGGTGGCAGTAATCCGAACACCTCTTTTGACTGTTCTGGTCTTACCCAGTGGTGCTACGGAAAAGCCGGAATTAGTTTGCCACGAACTGCACAGGCACAGTATGACGCAACACAGCATATCCCATTGTCACAGGCACAGGCTGGCGATTTGGTCTTTTTCCATTCCACCTATAACACCAGCGACTATGTTACCCATGTAGGAATCTATGTGGGAAACAATCAGATGTATCATGCCGGAAATCCAATCGGCTATACCGATTTGACCTCTGCCTACTGGCAACAGCACATCATTTGTGCCGGAAGAATCAAACAATAGAAAGGACTTGAAATATGTTTAAGAAGAAAGAAAAAACAGAGAAAGCACCTAAGAATAAGAAAGTGCGTACCATGAAAGTCGGGACACATAAGAAATCTGTCCTGTTGTTGTGGGCGGTGCTTCTGGCAAGCACCAGTTTTGGTGTGTATAAGAACTTTACCGCCATTGACACCCACACGGTACATGAAAAAGAAATCATTCAGCTAAGATTGAATGATACCAACGGTATTGAGAATTTCGTCAAGAACTTTGCGAAAGCCTACTACTCATGGGATACCAGCAAGGAAGCTATTGAAGCAAGGACAACAGAAATCAGTAAATACCTTACCAAAGAATTACAGGACTTGAACGCCGATACTATCAGAACGGATATACCAACCAGTGCGACCGTTACAAATGTGCTGGTCTGGAATGTAAAGCAGTCTGGAACGGACGATTTTACCGTTGACTACGAAGTAGATCAGCAGGTAAAAGAGGGAGAACAGACACAGGCAGTCACAGAAAACTACACCGTGACCGTTCATGTGGATAAGGACGGTGCGATGGTCATTACCCAGAATCCTACCCTTGCTCCGGCAATACAGAAATCAAAGTATGAACCGAAAGCACAGGAAGCCGATGTCAGTGTCAGCTCCGATACTGTCAAGGACGCTACCGCTTTCTTGGAAACATTCTTTAAACTGTACCCAACAGCTACGGAGAAAGAACTTGCCTACTATGTCAAAGACGGTGTGCTTGCTCCTGTATCCGGCGATTATGTATTTTCAGAACTGGTAAATCCTGTCTTTACCAAAGATGACGATAACCTCAAGGTCAGTGTGTCTGTGAAATATCTGGATAACAAATCGAAAATGACGCAAATTTCGCAGTATGAGCTTGTGCTTCATAAGGACGATAACTGGAAGATTGTAGGATAACATAAGATTAGGGCTTGCATTTTGAAGTGTAAGTCCTATTTATTTTTTGCCGGATATTTTGCAGTAATACTTTTAGCGCGTTATAATTGTTTTTATTTTATGAGAGAAATAAATTAGACAGTTTGTCATTATGGTTTTTGAAAAAATTTTGTTTATGCATTATCTTTTTGTGGCTCTCAATCGTTCTACCTTATAGAAAGGGATATTATATTATTCTGGGAAATTCTATTTTCTTTATGAAATCTTCAAAATTTACAGCTATCCTTTTAGCATAATCAAAAGAAAGGATAGTACAAATATGAGTATAATTTTGAAAACAACAAATCTCTGCAAATCATTCAGTGGGCAGACAGCCGTAAATAACATATCGCTGAACATTGAAAAAAACTCTGTCTATGGATTGTTAGGACCAAACGGAGCCGGAAAGTCCACAATACTCAAAATGATAACAGGCATTTTGAAGCCGACATCTGGAAACATTGAGTTTGACGGTCACACATGGCAGAGAAGCGACTTAAACCACATCGGGGCATTGATTGAAATGCCGCCGCTTTATGAGAATTTAACCGCCTATGAAAATCTGAAAGTTAGGTCAACCCTTTTAGGGCTGACAGACAAAAAGATTGAGGAAGTGCTCCAAATCGTCCGGCTGACAGAAACAGGCAGAAAAAGAGCCGGACAGTTTTCTCTTGGAATGAAGCAACGGCTTGGAATTGCGATTGCATTATTAAATAGTCCGAAGCTGCTTATTCTTGACGAGCCTACAAACGGTCTTGACCCGGTGGGGATTGAAGAACTTAGGGAGCTTATCCGTTCCTTTCCGGCAAAGGGAATTACCGTTATTTTATCCAGTCATATTCTTTCCGAGGTGCAGCAGACAGCAGACCATATCGGCATTATTGCGGGCGGTGTCTTAGGCTATGAGGGGAAACTTAATGCGAATGAAAATTTGGAACAGCTTTTTATGGACGTTGTAAAAAATAACCACAGGGAGGGGTAAGGCATGAACTACTTAAAATCAGAACATTTGAAATTCAAAAGGACAATATCAAACAAGCTGCTTTTCATCATTCCACTTATCACAGCTATTTTTGCATGGATAGTGGGCGGCTTCATCGGTTTTCAATATATGACGCTTTACTGGTGGTATGAGTTCCTGCTTCCGGGAGCAATCGCAATTTTATGTTCCTTATCACACCGGAAAGAAGAAAGCGCAGGGAAATATTATTCTGTATTTTCTATGCCCTTGAACCTTTCAAAATTTGAAATGGCAAAAGGAATTATTCTGATTGAAAAGCTGCTTGTAGCAGGAATATTTTTAGCATTACTTATCTCAAGCAGCAATATCATTTCCCCGGAAACGGCGGTATATTCTGTCCCACAGAGTATAGCAGGTTGCATAGCGATTGCTCTCGCGTCCGTCTGGCAAATCCCGTTATGCTTGTATCTTGCGCGTAAAACAGGGCTGTTTGTGCCGATAATACTAAATACCGTACCTGGAATACTTCTTCCTGTCTCGTTGGGAAACACAGCCGTTTGGTGGCTCATGCCGTATTGTTGGGCGGCGAAACTGGCAGAGCCGCTTATGGGGATTGACCTAAACGGAACTTTTGCAGGAAATCCCGGCTTTTCCACAACCGTTTTTATCTCTATTGCACTATCAATATTCTTATTCGTTGTATTATCTTTTGTGGACGCAAAGGATTTTTCAAAAAGGAGGTAAACAGTATGGGCTTTCTTGGAGCGGTTCATTCTGAACTGGTAAAAGTGAAGCATACGCCGTTTTGGACGATGCATTTATGTCTGCCTGTTGTTGGGGCATTGCTGTTTATTGTTTACTATGTCTTATATGGAAGCACAGCGGATTACAAAAAGTTAAAAATGATATTGGAGATTACAGCAACCGTTTTTCCTTTGCTGATAAGTGTTATCGTTAGCCTGAATGTCTTATTAGAAGAAAAGGCTTCACACTTTCAAATATTGCTTGAAGTACCTAACCGATATAAAGTTATGCTGACAAAATTGGTCGTTTTATATGGAGCAGGAATAGCTGCGCTGTTTTATCTGTTTCTTGTCTTTCTGCTTGGCGTTCATTTTTTAAAAATAGCTGATACCGTACAACTGAGTATGTTAGTTAAAGCAGCCGCAGGAATGGCATTTTACAATTTAATTATTTATGCTCTGCATTTATTCTTTAGCTTTCGGTTTGGACTGGGTATCTCATTGTTTTTGGGAGTATTTGAAAGCCTGCAATGTATTCTATACAGTAATATTGAGTTAAAAGGAATATGGCGGTATATCCCCTTTGCATGGTCTATGAACTGGGTGCATGATGTTTTGAACAATGGGCTTTCTGTTCATGTAACAGAATGGATATGGATTGCTGCATTAACAATAGGCGGCGTGTTATTGACTTTACTATGGTTTTCTCATTGGGAGGGGCGAAAAAATTATGAATAAAAAACGGATTATGTTTGTGCTGTTTGTTTTTATTGTTTGTGCCGCTCTTGCCGGCTGCTCTTTACAGGATAAAATCAAAGAATATTCCAGTGACAAAGAACAATGTTATCTGGATACGGAAAACGTAACACGATTTTCCTATAAGGGCAACAATTACACGATTTTGGCAGATACCGTATCGAATGGTGGGCTTGGAGAATGGATTGGATATATCCGGCAACTGGCAGCCATAGATGAAAAAGGGAAAATATTGCTGCAAGAAAATGTTGAAACGGCTACCTTTCATTCTTTAGCGGATTTGGCAGAGAAAGCACCAGAAGCCGCTTACATTATTCCTTTCCTCAATGTATATGCAGCTCCTAACGCAGATGCTTATCTGATTGTAGATATAAATGGTGGGTATCATAAAGCTGTTATCAGCGAGAATGTCAAGGATAACGATATGGTTTTTGATTTTAAGAAAACAGAAAAATCTATAAACGGCAGCTTTGAAGTCAATCCAGAAAATGCAACACAACTCCTTTGTGGGGGGACGATTTATCAAGTAACGTCTGATATGGTATCGGATGATGAATTAGGCAGCTACATTGATATTCTTGCTGAAAGTGTTACATTCGATACAGAAACGAAAATCCCTTTGTCAAAAGAAGATTTAAGCAAGATTGACTGGTACGGGAAAATGCCGGACAAGGGCGGGAGAATTGGTTTTACACAGATATTTATGAGATTTACGGAACCGATAAAGCTGAAGCGGTTGCGGTCAATGTAAATGATAACTACTATATTGCAAAGCGACAATGACAGCTTTCCTGTCCTTATAGATTGTGCTATACTGAAAACGACAACGAAAGGAGGCGACAATATGGCAGCGATCCTTATGATTGATGATGAACAGGCTATTTTAGAGCTTGTGAAAAATGGACTGCAAAAGGACGGGCATTTTGTAACTGCCTATACCTCTGCTGCACAGGTGCCGCTTGATAAACTGATAGGTACGATTTGATTATACTGGATATTATGATGCCGGATATAGATGGTTTTTCTTATTGTGATAAAATCCGTTCCCTTGTGGACTACCCTATTCTTTTTCTGACTGCAAAGACAATGGAACATGACATCACATTTGGGCTTGGTCTGGGAGCAGACGACTATCTGACAAAACCATTTCGCATTGCAGAATTGCGTGCGAGAGTAAACGCCCACTTACGGCGTGAACGTAGGGAACGACATACCGCACTTACCTTTGACCGCATAAAAATTGATTTATCTGCAAAAGAATTACGGGTGGATAACACGCCTGTTGCCTTAACGAAAAGCGAATATCTGATTTGTGAATATCTTGCAAGGAATAAAGGACAGGTATTTTCAAAAGAACAAATTTACGAAGCTGTTTTCAGCTTAGAGGGCGACAGTGATAATTCTACAATTTCTACTCATATCAAGAATATCCGGTCAAAATTGAACAAACTGGATATTCAGCCGATAGCGACAGTCTGGGGGATTGGGTATAAATGGGAATGAAAAAAACAACATCACTGAAAGCGTCTTTTTGGAAATTCTTATGTATGCTGCTGATTGGACTAATAGGTGCGGTGGCAATACCATTCAGTCTTATTTTAGCCGGAACCAGTACAGGGCTTATTACCTATGCGAATTATTCAGAACGCATCACAAAAAACCTTGCTCCTGTTATTGCCGCAACGCCGGATTTGGCAGATGTGCAGCTTCCTATGGGCTGTAAATATTTGGTGCTGGATAAAAATTATCAAGTGACGGAAACGACCTTAGAGGGTGACGATTTGGACCGGGCTATGGAATACGCAATATCCGGGAAGATAAATACAAACCTCAACAAACAGTATTTGCTTGTGACCCGCGAAAATGAATATGTGGTGCTGCAATATTACATAGGTTCACAGTTTACAAATGAATGGCTTTATGAGCATTTTCCCTCACCGGAAATTCTACTTTATATTTTTATAGCAATCAACTGTATTGCAGTATGCATGATATTGACAGCGAAGTTTGCAAAAAATATGAGGACGCAGCTCTCCCCACTTTTTGAAGCGACAAGGCAGGTAGCAGAACAAAATCTTGGTTTTGAAGTGGGACATTCAAAAATCAAAGAATTTGAGGATGTACTTTGCTCTTTTGCAAATATGAAAGATAATCTGAAAATATCTTTAGAGAAGCAATGGAACGCGGAACAGTTACAGAGAGAACAGATTGCAGCATTCGCTCACGATTTGAAAACACCTCTGACCGTCATTCAAGGAAATATTGATTTGATAAATGAAACGGAGCTTGACAACGAACAACGTCTATATGCGGGTTACATCACTGAAAGCTCCGAGCGGATAGGCATTTATATTAAAGCGTTAATTGACATTTCCCAGACAGTCGCCGGGTATCAGCTTCATTTGGAGAGATTTGATATAGCTGATTACATGGGCCAGATTGAAGCGCAGGCAAGCTCTTTATGCCTTACCAAAGGAATTTGTCTGCAACTGGAAACGGGGGGTAACCTGGGTACACTCAAGGCGGATAAGCTGTTGTTGGAACGGGCAATTATGAACGTGATAAGCAATGCGTTAGACTATTCTCCACCACAGGGGACAATTTATGTAACGGTGCAAAAAACTGACTGCTTTTTGCATATATCTATAACGGACGAGGGAGGCGGCTTCACGCCGGAGGCCCTACATCATGCACAGGAACAGTTTTTCATGGGCGACAAAAGCCGTACTTCTAATATGCACTTTGGTATGGGACTTTATATCACAAGCAGCATTATCAAGCAACATGGCGGACAGCTTGTTTTAAGCAATTCTAAAAAGACTGGCGGCGCACAGGTTATTATCAAAATTCCATATTAAAAGTAGTGGGCGGTACTGCGGTATCGCTCATTATTTTTTCAAATCTTTATGAAATCTACAAACTTTCCATATAGCATATAGGTAAAGAATAGAACTACAATCTGCCGGACGACGGCAAAAGAAAAAAAGCCGTCGTAGAACAGAGGTATTTTCACGCGCCATTCCTAAATTTCGACGACTAATGGAGGTAGTTGCCATGATATATATAGCGTATCGACAAAGTACGACACATTTCAGCTTATCAAAAAAAGCCCGACCACCGCAGATTAAGAATTTCTTGGGTTATCGGCTTATTTTATTGAATATGCAAGGTGGAGGATTACTCGTCCTCCACTTCCTTTGACTTAATAATTCCATCAGCAACACTTTCAATGATGATTAAGTCCTTTTCGGACATAGTATCAAGTTGCTTTTCTAACTGCCGTCTTCTGGTGCTTTTTACCAGATCAGAGGCAGGTAAGAAATTCATCGGCAGATATATTAAGTAAATGAACAAGGTCATAAAACACCTGTAAGCTTGGGTGCTGTCCTTTGTTTTCGATATTTGTTAAATAGCGTGGGTCAATTTCAATCATAGCTCCCACCTGCTCACGGGTAAGACCCTGCTTTATCCGAGCTTGTTTGATTGCCAAACCAAACGCTCTAAAATCGTATTTATCTTCTTTTTTACGCATATGTAATCACCTCACTACATTTTACAGTTCCTGTTGGTAAATCAACAGGTATTGAAAAACGTATATGTAGGTTCGTGAGTTCATATTTTGCATTTTAAAACAAAATACTACTTGTGAGGTTAATAAAAAAACCGCTATGAGTAGTGTTCTTTTTGAATGTCTCAATATTTATTCATTTCTTAGCGGTCAAAACCGCTTTTTTATTTCCAACAAAAGGTTTTGTTTTGCGGTTCTCGGGGGTAACTGCATTGCAACAAAACTGTAAATATCTATTTATCTTACAGCTAAAAAAATTCCAGCTTATGCAGTAACGAATTACACCCTTGAATGTGGTTTTTTACATCACACAATAGGAAATATTCAGAAAGCACAAAGTCAGTACAACATCTGTATTGCCTTAGTGCTTTTTTTCTATTTAAAAGAATTTTGTAAATTCTTTGCTTTTCGTGCAACAAATCGCAATCGCCAGACGAGTGTTAGTGCGAAAAGGGACAAGGAGTTCTTATCCCCTTTCAATTTAGCCAGAAAGGGGGTGAGAACATGAAACCCTCTTCTTTCCAGACAGCTATTCGACTTCAATTTGATTGTCTTGTAAAACGTGTTATTGACACGACAGTAAAAGATTATCAAAGAGAGCTGTCCAGACGGGCAACACACGAGATAGCTTTCTCTGAATTGCCGGAGCAGGAATTAAATCATGTAGGTATTACAGACGATTACGACAGCGATTATTCTTGTTTCGAGGTATTGGGAACAAAGGTAAAGGTTAATAATGAACAGTTAGCAGACGCATTGAAGATTTTACCAGAAAAGAAACTAGATATTTTACTGATGTTTTATTTTCTGGAAATGTCGGACGCTGAAATCGCCGATTTGTTACAGATTGACCGTAGCACTTCTTTCCGCAACCGTAGAAGTTCATTGGAAGAAATCAAAAAGTATTTACAGGAGGACGAATAATGAAATCCGCAGACAAATGCCCGTCTTTTACTGTTATATCTCTTTCGGCAGATGGTGACGTACAGGCAATAGAAAAAGTGTTGAAACATTATGACGCATACATTTCCAAAGCCAGCTTACGTCCATTGTATGACGAATACGGGAATATTTACATAGCAGTTGACACAGAACTCAAAGGCAGAATCAGAACCGCTCTTATGGAAATGATTTTGAAATTTGAAGTTGAGGTAGTTTAAGGCAAAAATCGAACCTTGAAAATTGAATATAACAATCAGATACGTTTGATATACAACGAGCCAGTGGATTGAACCGCCATGACGGTGAAAGGGGTGATTTGATGAGCGATTATTTCAATGTCCCACGGATAGCTTGTGGAAAAGCTATTGCCAAGACCTGTATATCTGAATAATGATACACCCGTAGAAGTACGGTTCGCCCATCGGAATGGGAATGGTTGAAACACCAGTGGAGCTTGCCAGAGCCATCTGATTGTTACCTTATTATATATAAACAATCTTTCATAACGAACAAGCATTTTTGCATAGTCTTAAATATACGCAAGTGAGGTGATTCAATGGCGAATGACACAAATATAGTTTGCAAAAATGTTTTTAAAAATTGTGATAAGACGGCATTAGCAACAGCATTTACTTTGAAATGGGTTGAACTTATCAACCAATATGAAAAAAGCAACAGAAAGGCAACACCTGCCAGATAATAGACAAACTATCCTGCTAGATGTTATAATGACATCATGTAGAGATAGTTTGTTTTGTCTTCTCTGGAAAAAGGAGAAAGACTTATGACAACATCAAAATTAAGAGTTGCTATTTATTGCCGATTATCAGAAGAAGATAGAAACAAACAATCAGAAACAGACGACAGTAACAGTATTCAGAATCAAAAATCAATGTTACTCCAATACTCATTAGAGCAAGGCTGGGAAGTCTACAATATATATAGTGATGATGATTACACCGGCTCTGATAGACGGCGTCCGGAATTTAATCGACTGTTAAATGACGCTGAAAATCATAAATTTGATATAGTCCTTTGTAAGACACAATCAAGATTTACCAGAGAGCTTGAATTGGTGGAAAAATATATCCACGGTCTTTTCCCTGTGTGGGGATTCGGTTTATCAGTATTGTAGATAATGCGGACACTGCTAATAAGGGAAATAAAAAATCAAGACAGATTAACGGTCTGGTGAATGAATGGTATTTAGAGGATATGTCAGAGAATATAAAAAGTGTTCTGACTGACAGGAGAAAAAATGGATATCATATCGGGGCATTTGCTTTATATGGATACAAGAAAGACCCCGATCAAAAGGGACATTTGATTATTGATGAAGAAGCCGCCAAAGTCGTCAGAGAAGTTTTTACATTATTTTCACAGGGATATGGAAAGACAGCAATTGCACGTATATTGAATGACAGAGGAATCCCAAATCCAACAGAATATAAACGACTTCATGGATTACGCTATAAGCAACCTAAAACCCAGAATAGTACTTTATGGAGATATTTTGCTATATCAGATATGTTGGTCAATGAAATATATATTGGTAATATGGTTCAAGGAAAATATGGAAGTGTTTCGTACAAGACGAAACAAAATAAGCCAATACCAAAAGACCAGTGGATTAGAGTTGAGGGAACACACGAACCAATTATTGAACGGGAATTATGGGACAGAGTGCAATCTATGGTGACTGAAAAAGCAAAGCCATTTACTGTTGGTACAGTTGGATTGTTTGCCCGAAAAGCCCGTTGTATGAATTGTGGATATACAATGCGTTCCAGTAAAACGAGTGATGGCAGACGATATTTGAAATGCTCTTGCAGACATGTATCAAAAGATTCTTGCATTGGTTCATTTATTTCTATACCAAAATTGGAAAAAGCAGTTATTGATGAATTGAATTGCTTATCCAGAGAATATCTTAACAAAGATGAGCTTGAACAAAAAGTACAATTTAACAATAATTTGCAGGAACAGAAAAAATCTGTTGAAAATGAAATATCCATATATGAAAAAAAGATTTCTGAATATACAAAAGGAATACGTGAACTGTATTTAGACAAAGTAAAAGGTGTTCTTTCAGAATCGGATTATCTGGATTTATCCAAAGACTTCTCAAAAGAAAAAGAAAGGCTTGAAAAGCTGGTAGCAGATACACAAAAACAGCTTGACGTTATCGAAAGAAAAATGCAGGCTGGTGACAATCGACGCCAGTTAATAGAGCAATATACAAATCTTGAACATTTAGACAGGGAAATTGTTGAAATACTGATTGATTACATATTGGTTGGAAAAAAAGACCCTGTAACAAAAAATGTACCTATTGAAATACATTGGAATTTCTAAGGTTCTCACATCTGGCAACTAGTATGCCAGATGTTCGGGAACTATCTTTAAAACATTAAATGTTGTCTTTACACAATCGCACCATCCGCAGCGAGGTCTTCGAACAAATCTGTCAAAGGATCACCTTTCGACTGGAACTCACAAGAATTAAACGGAACTCCGCCAGCCGCCTGCGGCCAGATGCCAGTTGTGTGGTCTACATAGTAATTGGCAAAACCAGAGTTCTGAATTTCTTCCAGAGAAAGATTGCAGGTGAGCTGATGAACGATCGTTGAAACCATCTCAAGGTGTGCGAGTTCTTCTGTCCCAACATCATTCAACACCCCCGCTACAATTCGGTTCGGTGCTGTGAAACGCTGAGAGAGATACCGCATGGATGCGCCCATCTCTCCATCCGGTCCACCGGAATGCAATAACAGATGATATATTGTAACTGTAAATATTTCGATGATACAATATGTTTCCCGGGTAATTTGCCCGGGATTTTTTATTGCATTTCTTCTATATATATGTTATCATAACACGTGACCAGAACGCACAAAATGGTCAGAAAAAAGAACAATTCTTTTCGCCGCGTAGCTGCGCGCGTTTCTTTTTGCCCCGGAAATTTCCGGGGCTTTTTACGTTCTTTGAAACTCAAAAACCCCAGGCATCCGAAGATACCCAGGGCATATGTAGTACATTTATCTAATTATTCGATGAACGCCTGTCCGCTGTAATAGGCAGCCATCCATCCGCTCGGTGCTTTCATCCAGATATCGTTTCCGACCCGCTGGATTTCCTGGCACGTTACGGTGGTTCCCGCATCAAGGCAACCATCCTTGTCTTTGTCATGCTTCTGACCGTCAGGCGTCAGCTGCGAATGTTTCTTTGCGCTGTAGTTTGTTCCGGGACCTGTCCGGACTTTCAGCTCTACCTGCAAGGTATACTCGTGTCCGGCAGTGTAAGACGGTGTGCTCTTCTTTTCCGGAACACTGGCTGCTGTCTTTCCGTTGTAAACAGAAACCAGCTTAGCCTTAGATACCGGTCCGTACTTACCGTCCTGCTCTAAACCGTAAAATGCCTGGAACGCAAGCAGAGCATTCTCTGTGTCTCCGCCGAAGGAACCGTCTACTCCGGAACTTCCACAGGAGAATCCGCAGCTGATCAGCATTTTCTGCATTTCTTTTACTGCGTCCCCGGAATCGCCTTTCTGGAGATAATTTCTCACATTAACCGTTCCGGATGCAGATGCTGTCACTCCGGTATAACGGTACACATGAACCCATGGCTTATTGTAATAGCTGCGGATGCAGATTTCTCTACCAGTCTGATCTCCAGACTTTCCTCCTGTGACCGTTCCTTTCTCGTTGATACTTGCGTGCACCAGTTTACCATTTCCACAGCAGAATGCTGTGTGCCCATTTCCGAGCAGGACATCTCCCCGGATCATTCCACTGCCGGTTGCCAGATTCACGGATTTTACAACATCCTTGAACCCGATCTTCGGCAGAACGTCCGGCATGTTACCGGTATAAGTTGCTCCGCTGGACTTTGCCGGGATTCCAGCTGCTTCCAGGCAACTGATTACCAGCCGGAACAATCATAATTCGGATTGCCCCAGCGGTCTACCTGGTCATAACCGTGCGAATCATCCAGGGCGATCGCTTCTGCTCTTGCTACTGCATTTTTAATTTTGCTCACTTTGTTTTCCTCCTTCTTCTGATAAAGTTTCAAATACTGATCACCGTAAGAAGCTCTTACTTTCTTCACTGATGATCCGGTGTTTGCCGGAGCCTCGAACTTGACCAGAAAGATATCAGACGCTTCCTGTACGGTGGTTGCGGTCTGCAATACCTTCCAGACGCTCTTATAGCTCGTCTTCAATTCGCTCAGCATATACTCTGTCTGGACCTCGCGTCCCCAATTGACACGCCTCTCGTTTTAACCATATCGTATAAACCAGCTTTTCTTCCAGCGGACGTCCACTGGCAGAAGCCGTAACCATACTGTCTGGAGTCTCCCAGCGGATGCAGGAACAGATCTCTTGTGATCTCTCCACTGTCTACCGCCTCTGTATACGTGGCATCTGTGTATTTGTATCCAGGCTTATTTTCGCAAAGATTGTCAAGATTCCGGGGATTCGCTCCGGACTCTGCGTAGATATTCCCCATTGCTGCGCACGCGCCGTAAAGTGTGCAGCCGGCAGCCATCAGACTGTTAAACAGGATATCCGTATTTGTATTCCGTTCTATTGCCATTTCTCGCAAACGCTCCTTTCTTAGGTTCTCAATTCTTCCGAGACCCGTTCACCTTTCCGTCGTCAAGAAGATCTTTTACTGCTGCAAACCATTCTTCGATTACTTTAATGAGCATTTCTTCTGACACGATCACCTGCAGCCACCTTGCAGCAGCGATCTCGCCTGCTGTACTACCCATTTCAGTTTCTGTTCTCCCTGCCCAGATGCATTGTATACATGCTCTGCTTTGAGGATAAGCTGATAGACATCTCCTCTGATGCCATCAAGGCCTTTCATTTTCGTGTACTGATATACGCACACCAGTGTTACGATCACCAGCACTGTCACTACTGCAACCACAACCGGCAGTGGGATCTGCGATAATACATTCATTAATTCCATTCTGGTTTCCTCCTGTGTTTTATTCTCCCGTGATACCCTTGTGAGCTTTGTATAGCCGCGTGGAGCATCTAAAATTGTATTCGTGGTAATTTATTTACCGAAACATAAAAAGAACCATAGAAAGCCGATTACGCTTTTATGGATCTACGGTTCGTCTTTATGTACGATGTGATTCACTCCCTGCCGCGTCAGGAAATTTTCCAGATCGTGCTTTCGTTCCAGCTCATAGTCTAAAGCTGCGTGCATATCACCGTTGCACTTTGCGTCTGGAATCCTCTGCACTGCTTTGGCTGTTGCTTCTGATAAGCAAAGAGAGCCGTCTAAAGCTCGCAGCATCATGTACTGCAGATCTTCACGGTTCTTTTCTTTCTCATCCTGTTCTTTTTGCCTGCGTGCCCGTTCGATCTTCTCCGCTTCTGCCCGTTTCTGGATACGTCTTTCCAGAAGCCAAAAACAGAAAGCAACGATCGCAGACGGCACACCGGCAGCAATCAATAATTCCATTTGCACCTCCTTCCTTTCACGCTATTTCATCATCGTCGATATCTGCGTACTTCCGGCATGCATGTTCGATGACGTCAAGATCTGTCTCTATTTCTTCCAAACTCTTTGTCGGCGTTCCTTTGGCAAGAAAAATCAGATCATAGATTATCGACCAGAGCCTTGAGATAATCTGCAACTTTGTCATCATTCCTCCCCTTGATTGTTATTTTTCTCTGTGTTCTGATCCGATCCTGATGTTTTTTCTGCTGCATAATTGTCATATTCAGTCCAGATGTCATTTTCAAATTTATCAACAATATCATCGATATCTGTTTTGTTCTCTCTGTACTTTCTTCCATTATTGATGTAGCGATTGATGATTGGAACATCCGGATGTTTTGCATCCATATTGGCGTCCATAGACACAACGGTCTCGCCGTCAACTGTGATGATTCCAGAATAATGAATGTCCTTTGTGTAAGTTGCTTCTACTGCCATAGTTTTGCCCTCCTAAAAATTAATTTGTATCTCCAGAGATATTATCTCTCATGGATTCAAGTTCACTTCTTAGATCCGCAACCTCTATTTCAAGGTTCGATCTTCTTTCTTTTTCGAGCTGTAGCTCATGCGTTATTACCGCAATCAAATTGGTATATACCATACTATAGGTATCAATATAGCCATCCTCAGTGTTCTTCCTGTCGTGGTGTACCAGATCCAGCTCGTCTTCTCGGATTCCGAGTTCTCGCATGGCTTCTACGACATCCTGTGCGACGAATCCATAACAAATGCGCCCATCACCGTCAATCATCCGATACTGAACTGGTTTTAAGCGATCGAACAGCTCTGAATGAATATCCGTCTTATTGATCTTGCTCTCACCGAGTGGAAATATGTTTGTTTTGGCGCGGCGATCGGATGTGACCTGTGGGGAGTTTTTAACAATCAAACGCTCCCATACTCTTCCACTATCTCCTAACATAATCTTTTCGGAGTACGCCTTGGTCGGTGCGAACGCTCCAGTATACACTCCTCCAGACCAGCCACAGCCATAAAATTCGACCTCTGCCTGATAACCTTTCTTCTTTGATTCAAGAATAATGCTACCGTTACCAATATCAAAGTTTGCTTTGTTGTTGGCATCCGAGTAAGTATTTACAACAAAAGAATCGTCAACAGCTCCGGCTATACAGCTTCCAGAAGAACTTGATGTCTCCAATACAGATTCGTGGACACCTTTAATATCTACATATTCGCTCTGGATTGACAGAGCCGCATTGCCGGATTTTGTTTCAACCAAAATCTTACCGACACCGCCACATAACTCAATAACCGCATCTTTTGCGTTCTTTCCAAGCTGGATCAACTTATCACCATAATATGCGAGTGTCGTTCCTGCCCGGTTAAGAATCTCAAATGCTGATGCTGAAATCTTAGTCCGATAGCCAGACCAAGATCCGCTGGTTTTATTACCAACTTCCAATCCGGTCCCATCAGTAAACTGCATAAAGTTGGTGGCTGTTTTTGCTGCTTGTAAAGGATTCGCATTAATTGAACCAGATGGTAAAGAAGCTAATTTGGTTGATGTCCACGTCACTGTATATGGACCAGAACCTTGAGTATAGTTAAATACTCTCAGCTGCCCATACGGTTCATTTAATCTTGTTATAAGGCCCCACGTTGAAGTAGTCTTTTTATAAATCCATAACGACCATCCGCCTGAAGATCTTAGGAAATCCAATTCAGGATTTGAGTTATTTGCAGAGATAAAACTAAACTGGACATCTGTTGTCTCAAAACCTCTGCCACCAAGTTTAAATGTTGTTGGCTGATTTGCATACGAACCTGTGATCTTTATTGTAGCAAATTCGACATAAAGATTTGACTCACCGTTTCCATTTACCGTATGCACTACCTGATTTGCGTCCTTACCTGCAGCGCCCTGTGGACCTTGAGGACCTGTTGCGCCGGTTGCACCTTTATCTCCCTGAGGACCTTTATCGCCTTTTACACCTTGAGGACCTTGTGGTCCCTGAGGACCAGTTGCTCCTTTATCTCCTTTATCACCTCTTGCTCCAGTAACACATACAGCTGTTGTCGTTGAAGTCGTGTTGTCAGTATAGGTAATCACCGATCTCGTCCAAATATATTTACTGTTCTCCCACCCAGGATAAGTCGTGCTCCACGATCCGCCGGACATGGCTGTTGCTGACGTTGATTTGTAATACTGTTCTACAATAGATTTAACGCCTTTACCGGTTGCACCAGTCCCTCCAGTATCTCCTTTGTCACCTTTGGCTCCGGTTGCTCCCTGTGCTCCTGCAATGCAAACTCCATTTTGATTCGGCGAATACGTTCTGTTACCAGCTCCGTCCGTTGTTACCGTACGGCTCCACATATACTTTCCATTAACCCATGTCGGCGCTGTCGTCGACCATGATCCACCAGAAAGTGATGTTGCCGATGTTGAAAGATAATACTCAACATCAACAAAAGATACATAATCCTCTGGAGCTGGTGTCCAGTCCGTGGCCATATTGCCTTTTTCGATCTTTAGGTTTTTAACTGATAGGAAACACCTGTTCCGCTATTCATTCCAGTGAAATATGTATTCTGTGAAGTTCCGCTAGGCAATGGTGCTGCTGATTTTACAACCCATACCAGTTTTGTCCATACATTCGCAACTGTTTTGTTGTTTACGGCTTTACATGATTGTATCAACATGTTTGAACTGTCACTATGTCTAAAGCTTGGGTCCATCGATGTAGAAACGCTTGCTTTGACATCTACGGATACGGTATAGTTCGTGTCAGCCTCCCATTTTGTGCGTCCAATATAAGAAAACTCTATTACAGACCATCCAGTTTGAGCCACTGAATCTCTGGTAAGTTTACATGTATCAACCCCATTTTCAGACACAAGTGTTTTCGTACAGCCACCCGTTTGCATATTCCAACCCCACCCGGTTGTTCCTTTATTGGTATTGGTCGCCAAATTTCGCCCACCGACGACAATTCCTTCCGGTGTACTACCAACGTTGTAAGCAGTTGAAGTTGTATTATCCGTATAGGTGATGATCGTACGAGTCCAGAAATATGGTTTGTCCGCACTTGTCGCCGGAGGAGTTGCTGACCATACTCCAGTAGGGATCGTAGTTCCAGACGAACTTGCCTGATATGTAACCGCTGTGGATTTAACGCCTTTTCCAGTTGCCCCGGTATCGCCTTTATCCCCCTTACTACCTGTAGCTCCTGTTGCACCCCTCGGGATAATTGTATGGCTTATGCATAAACCTTTCAGATCTCCAGATGCAGTATTACTCCGATAATAAGCAACATGAGCATTTTTTGTATCTGTTGCCGTTCCAACGATCGCGAACATATCCCCGATTCGGCAGCCATTACGGATACCAGATGTACTAGACCAAGTTTCTTCGTGATTAATAGTTCCGTATGCCGTCCACTGAGACTCGGTGAAGGCATCTCTGACTACATTTGCTACAAGACTATATCCCTGTGAACCAGTGGCACCAGTAGCACCTTTGTTACCATATACACCGATAACTCGTTTTGTTGTGTCTACAGTTGTCCCATTTGTATAAGTAATTGTCTCGTAGTTCCAGAGATATTTATTGCTCTCTGTCATTGTCGGAACCGTAGACGACCATGAGGTAGGAACAGTCGAATTTGACGCGGAGACTGCATAATGCTCGGTAATACTCTTAATACCATTTCCGGTTGATCCGGTATCACCTTTATCCCCTTACTTCCCCGATCACCGTATGATCCAATGATGCAAGGCACAGTTGTACTCGCCACGGTTCCGTCGGTATACTTCACAACCTCATAATTCCAAAGATACTTCTTAGCCGCAGACACCGACTGGACAGCTGTTGTCCATCCACTCGTCGCCGTTGTAACTCCGCTGGAAGATGCCGTTGCCAGGTAATAATTGACTACTGATCCAATACTCTTTCCATTGGTGCCATTTGCACCATTGGTTCCCATACGGCCGACACTATATATCGTGGATGTTGTGTTGTCAGTGTAAGTGATGATTGTACGTGTCCACAGATACTGCCCCGCGGATGCAGATGGCACAGACCCAGACCATGTGCCAGTTGGAACTGTTGTTCCGGAAGTTGAAACCTGGTATGCAACAGATGTCGATTTAACCCCCTTACCCGTATCACCCTTATCACCTTTGGCTCCAGCCTCGCCTTTGATTTTCGCCCACTTATACATTCCGACACTTGTAGGATCATCTTTTGCATAGTCCACGCATGTTCCGATATAAGCGCCAATATCCTCACCACTGTTCCCGGTGAATGTCTTCCCACCGTCATTACTATATTTGATGTGCAGATAACTGGTTTTCCCGTCTGCTCCATTGGTACCTGAAATTCCCTGTTTTCCCTGTGGCCCCTGCGAACCTTCCAGCTGCTGCCAGCTGTACTTCTTCGGATCATCCGAATCCGTCTGTGTAAAATCCACATACGTTCCAATGTATTTTGACGGTGTCTCTGTCATCTGGCTTGCAGACGTCGGATTCGAAACTGCAGAATACTTAATATGAAAATATGTTGTAGCTCCGTTCTGTCCATCTTTCCAGCAATACCTCGCTCCCCCTGTGTCCCTGGATTCCCTGCAGTCCCTGCGTGCCCTGCGGTCCTTGAATCTTTGTCCACTTGTATTTAGATGGTCGGTAGAATCTGTCTTTGTATAGTCCGTATACACACCGATGTACGTCTTACCGGTTGATTCAGTAATAGAAAAGCCTGTCTTTCCATCCGCACTCGTTGCATAAGCGATATGAAAATACGGTGTTTTTCCATCTGCTCCCGGCTTTCCTTGGATTCCCTGCGTACCATCGGCACCTTTAATCTTACTCCAAGCATATTTCGTTGGGTCTGTGCTGTCCGCTACGACCTCATCTACATACATTCCGACATAATCACGATCCGAATCAGAAACGGAGAAACTGACCTTTCCATCAGAGCTATTTGCATAAGCAATATGCGTATACGTGGATTTGCCACTTTCGCCCTTTGGTCCCTGAATTCCCTGGTCACCTTTTTCACCCTGCAGTCCGCGCAGGCCCTGTTCTCCTGGATCTCCCTTATCGCCTTTCGGACCCTGAAATTTACTCCAGCGGTACCTCGCTGGATCTGTGCTGTCGGCTTTTTCAAAATCCACATACTGGCCGATATACGTCTTATCGACTGCATTGGTTGTCGAAAATCCCGTCTTTCCATCCGCACTCGTTGCATATGCGATATGAAGGTAACTGGTTTCTCCATCCGCACCATCGTTTCCTGCAATGCCATCTGCGCCATCCTCACCGTCATCTCCCTGAAACTTCCGCCAGGTATACTTTGTAGGATCTGTACTGTCCTCCAGTATATAGTCCACATAGGTACCGATATATTTTCCTGTATCCTTTCGCAACTGATTCGCTGTCGGGTTCGGAACATCAGCATATCTCACATGAAAAAAACTTGTCAGACCGTCTTTTCCAGGCTCCCCCGCAATTCCCTGATCTCCAACAACCTTTACCCAGGCGTAGACGCTCGGATCTGTCAGAACCGGCTGCTTTGTCGTCCGATTGTATGCAATACCCATGTATGCTTTTCCAGCAGATTTGATTGATATTCCATCGCCCGTTTCTGTATCAGCAAATACAACCCATGTGTAAAATGTCCGGTTCTTTGCCAGTTTCTCAAACTGCGCAGACAGGTTCTCCATCTTCTCGGAAATTCCACTTGATTTAAGCTGATATTCGCCCAGTGTCGCTGTGTACTTATCGTTGCAGGTGGAAGATTCCAGCTTCATGATCCGCGCGGACAGATACAATTCTCCGGCGTCATCTACGATATTGACTGTATCGCCGATCTTGATTCCATCCGGCAGATATGCCAGCTCCACTTCATAGGATACCGCAGCATCATAGATCTTTTTCAACTTGGATACAGCACGGTTGCACAACTCTGACTGACTTAACGTATCATAGGTGTAAGTCTGGACAATATGACCGGTTCCATTTCCTTTTTCGGAAGATACCGGCTCCATTTGGCCACTGCGCTCCGGGAATAAATCGTACTGCCGGACAGATATATATCGCCGTCATCATACTTATACCCTTTCAGATTGATCGGCGTTTCACTGTCTTCCGGATATCCGCCGGTAACGGAAAGTGCCGTAGCCAGATCTTCTACTGAACTTTTACAATGATATTTTTCACTTCCCGGTTGATCCGAAGTTCTCGCCCCTGATCTACGCCGCGCTTCTTATGCAGGTTGATATATTTGTGCTTGATTTTCAACCGGTCGATTTCAAAAGTATAGGAAACTTCCGCGTCAAACTGCGTGGCAACGCTCAAAATACGCTCAGAAGCGGTGGTCTCACCCTCCCAGGACAGTTTCCGGTTATAATTGCTGACCTCATTGATTCCAATTTCAAAGCCGGAATCGTCGCTGAATTTTTCAACATAGTAGCTCGCTGGATATGCCTTGTCTGCTTTGTATTCGCCAACTGTCTCGTTCAGGAGATCCATACCGGCATCCTCGGCATAGATTTCTACTTCCTGTTTGGAAATATTTTCTTCGCTGGTAATGATCGTATAAAATTCCTGCTCATCGCCATTCTTCCGAAGAATATAATTGCCAACAGAACCATACTGTTTCGCATCATTCCGCGTGCTCGCCGTGTAATTCAGCGTAAATTCTAGTGTAGCAACACCTGCTTCCACCTCTTCTGTTTTCAGATCATCAGAAATGTACAATCCCTTCGGTAGCTCTGTGCTTGCCTGCCCAAGGACATTCATATGTCGGTCCGCAAAATATAAAATCATAGAAACACCTCCCTGTATTTCATTGTGTATGTTGGCTGTGTTGCCCAGTCCGATGCAATGCATTGGATCTGATTCATTCCAGGCTGCAGGCAAAAGTTCTCCCAATCGTTGCCCAACGCACCAAGATCCTGTCTCGGAAGTCCCTGTAACATGACCTCTCCATTGCTACAGTCAGCTGTCAAAACCTGATTTACCGAAAATTTATTCGGAATATCACGCCATTTTTCTACATTGTCAATTCTCACGAAGATGCCGCGGAAATAATTTCTGGTGACAAGCTGATTTCCTGTATTTCGACTTCCCCACTGTCCCAAATACAATTTCACTGTTGCCACTTTCACATCTTTTAATTCTGGAACTGTAAATTCCGGATAACTGCCCTTCCAGAAAAAACGTATTTTCTCTCCATGTTTCATCATGTCGCTTGCGCCATACGTTTGGCTGTATGGGTTTGCATCTTTTCGATGGCAAGGTTCAAAAGTATATGTTTTGACGATACGCGGGTTGTTTCCACCTACCCACATATTCATGTGCGCTGTGTTTCCGATCGTATCGGTTTTGTATATCTCCTGGCAGCAGATCATTTTTCCGTTCGCATCGCAGAAAGCAATCGCCTGGCAGCCCGTCTGCCCCATAAGACCAGTTTCAAACCAGCTGTTCATGTAACAATAGAGGTGCGTCGCTCCCTTTGCTCCATTGGAATCTACCACATCAATAGATTTCATAGCTCCATTCCAGCCGTTTGTGTTTGGACTTACATATCCACTGCTGGCCAGATACAGACCTTTGATGCTGTCTACGCTCATGACACCCAGCTTTCCAGCCGTCTTGCTGTTACTGTATAAGAAGTTGCTCCCTGTATCATCTTTCCACGCCGCATCCTGTGACCAGACATATTGGTCAGCATAGCTTGTTATCAGTTCGCTTTTTTTGTATGTTTCTCCGTTCAACTCATCCGGATCACCGAACTGAAGAATTTTCTTGGAGTCATTTACAAAACCTACTACTCCATTTTCACTGTGCATTACTGCCTGAAGCTTTGGAAAGGCCCGATAAGTGCCGTTGTACGACACAATGAACGTTTTTCCGTCATCCGCAGTCGGATTCACCGTAAATTCTTCCACCGAATACTTGAATGGATCCGCGCAGTAAAATTCCAGCTCCGCAGTGATCGCATTTCTTCCCGCCGGCACTTCACTCGTTCCCTGCTTTGTTCCGATATAATATTTGTCCGGCTCATCCGCAAAAATAAGAGTCGCCTGTTCTTCATCCAGAAGAGCATTCAGCTTGTTATACGCACTACGAAAAGCCGAATTATCTTCAGCAATCAGTTGATATCCAACCACAATGGTTCTGGGTTGATAGCGTTTGCGCCGGTATTTCGTACCATCGGATACGCCAGTTTCCAGATCTGTAATCTCCGTCCCTAAAACTTCCCGGCCAGACACATATAGTGTCCGGTAGCCGGGAATCACATTTTCCAAATAGTTTCCATTAAACATGAGAGCCTCCGAAGGCAGGTTCTGCCCTGGGTACGCTCTGTGGTATCTACAAAGTTATACATTAGTTCTCCTGCCTTTCTTTCGGTTCTCCCTTGTCTCCTGTTTCTCAATTTCTTCTCGTGTATACGTTGCAGTCGCTTTTCCAATCTCTCTTCCGTCCAGATTGATCGGGACATAGATGGTATATTTTCCATTGCTGCTATACTGATAGCTGTCATTCAGATCTTCAGATCCAGTCCGAAGGCTCATTCCGATTTCCGGTGCAGGTGTAAGCTCCGGAATCTGTATCAGCTCCATGGCTGCCTGCTTTGCCTCCTGCACATGATCCATGATGCCGTTGATCCAGCCGATTCCGAAATAGTTGCCCAGCTTATCCGTCACCCGCGATGGGCTGTGAATCTGCGCTTTTGCCCGGATCGCCGCCTCTGCAGCCGCCGCAAGCTGTGCCGCCACTGCTCTTACATGGCCGACCTGGCTTGCCATACCGTTAGCGAGACCCATGCCGATGTAAGCACCGCTGTTATAGGCCCCACCTGCCGATGATCGCATGGTAATTACGATTGAATTTGACATTGTTTCTGCTGTAGAAACCGCCCTTGACATTCCAGCTGAAACGCCATTATTAAAATTATTTCCAACCGCATTTCCAGAAGTCTTCGCTTTACTTTCTCCTTGGGAAAACTGCTTAATCAATGCACTGATCGCAGATTTCGCCTTGTTTCCCAATGCATCCAGCCCAGAATTCACAACATTCACGCTGGAGCGCATACCTGTAAGCGATTTTTCAGCGCTTTTCGCATTTCCGGCGATTGACTTCATACTGGAATTTACTGATTTCAGAGCAACTACCATAAGACCGGTTCCTGCGGCTCCGGCCACCATTGCCGCTGCAAATACGCCAACTGTTACAGCTGCCGCGCCAGAAGATCCTGCCAAAATCACAAAAACTGCACTGGCCGCAGTACCAGATCCAAGTAATGCCGTCAATCCAGCCGCACTGGCCTTTGCGCCAGCCGCTACAAGTGGAAATGCTGCTCCCATAATCGTCAAACCTGCACCTGCCATCACAAGCGAAGCTCCAAGCACCGCTGCTCCGGCAGACAATGCAATTACTCCTGCGGCTGCAGCCAGTGCAGTTACGCCGACCAACGCAAGACCAACTCCGAGCACGGTTGCGCCAACTCCTCCAACAGCAGCTCCGGTGCCAAAAACAATCATGCTTGTGCCAAGCTGAGCAATAGCTACCGCTCCCTGGATTCCATATTGTACAATTGAAGGAAGAACAGCGGACACAACCGCCAATGCCGCGCTGGCAATCAACGCACCTGTTGCTACCAAAACAATAGCGGCTCCAAATGCAATAAAGCCAACTGCTCCCGCTGTTAGTGCTGGTCCAAGAGCAGCCGCTCCAACTGCCAACAAAGCGATTGCCGCAACCATGCCAACCATACATCCAATAGCCAGCGGACCGGCATTTGCAAGATTAATAGCCGCCAAGGATAACAAACTGATTCCGGCTGCTGCAATTAATACCGCAGCGCCAAACGCAACAAATCCAACCGCTCCGGCCGAAAGCGTTGGCGCTACACTCTTGGCCACCAGCATCAAGCCGCCAAGTGCAACCACCATTCCTACCATTACGCCGATAGCCAGCGGACCGGCACTCGCCAACTGAATCGAAGAATATGCCAAAAGTGCCAAACCTGCGCTAATCATTAGCACAGCCGCTCCCAACGCCAGAAGCGCCGGTGCCATCGCTGTTAATTTCTTTGAGCCGCCGGACATAGATGAAAACATTTTCGTCATACCAACTGCGAGCCCTACTACCACGCCAATCAAACCGGCAAAAACAGCTATTGCCCCCGGACCAGCATTGGCTACTGCAATTGCCGACTGTGCAAGCAAGTAGAATCCTGCGCTGATCGCCAGCACTCCAACGCCCATCATCATAAAAGCCTTGGCAGACGCTACCATTTTCTTCGCACTACCGCCGCTGGATTTTCCAACCGCCTCCTGGCCTTTTGAAACACCAAATAGCCAGGTGCGATTTTCCCGAGTCCAGCCTTTGCCAGCCCTCCAACAGCTCCTGTAAATGCGCCAACAAATGGTGCTACAGCCTTAACGATTTTAAAGCCTTTATATGCAATCAAGAGTTTCGGAAGTGCCACCGCTACTTTTGCAATCGCGTCCGAATGTTTTTCCAAAAATCCAGAAACTGCTACAATTCCATCTTTGACCTCTCCCAAAGTGGTAGAGAAATTTTCAATACTTTCTGTGCTGCCAAAAGAACCTGAAAGCTTCTTGATATCTCCTATGATCGCCCCAGCCGCATCGCCCAGCGCCGTTCCCGCTTCCAATGCGTCCGTTTTGAAAATATCCCAATATGGTTTTGATTTCTCAACCATTGATTCTATTTTATCGACAGCCTTTTCGATCCCTTTTCCGCTGGCAAGCTTTTCATCAATTTTTCCAACCGTCTCAGTTGCGATGCCAACCAAACCTCTCATTTTTCCGCCAACCTGGTTGAATGCAGTAATTCCAAGTCCTTCCATAACAGACTGCAGTTTCACGACATCGTGCTGAAGATTATCCATTTTGATCTCTGCCATTTCTTTGGCTGCACCGTCACTGTTATAAATGGCATTGGTTAACTTGTCAAAATCCTCTGGTGCCGCACTCACGATTGAAAGCAGACCTGACATACCCTCTTTTCCAGCTAACGTAGCAGCGTATTTGGCCTTTAACGCTCCCTCTGCTCCATAAGCCTTTTCCGTTAAATCTGCTAATGCTTCATTATACTTCTTTTCTGTCAGCTCTCCATTGGCATACTTTTCGTCAAGTTTTGCAAGGTTCTCTTGGAACTGATCCATTGGCATTTTGCATTGTCCAAATGCACCGCGCAGATCGGTTACAATGTCCATCAGAGACTTCATCGAGCCATCACCATTCTGCAACGATATGCCCAAATAATCCATTGCGTCACTGATATCATCTGTTGGCTTTGCAAGATTCGTCAGAATAGTTCGAAGGCTACTTCCGGCCATGCTGCTTTTCAATCCTGATGAAGCCATGAGACCGAGAGCGATGGCTGTATCTTCTACACTATAGCCTAACGATCCAGCTACCGGAGCCGCATATTTAAATGATTCACCCAACATGGCAACATTTGTATTGGAATTGGCCGAAGCCGCTGCAAGAACGTCAGCAAAATGTGAAGCGTTAGAAACTTCTTTCGTAAAACCATCTTTAATAATTTTGGTTGTGCCATCTGCTGATAAGCCGAACGCTGTCATCGCATCTGTTACAATGTCAGAAACGCCTGCCAAATCTTCTCCCGACGCTGCGGCTAGATCCATTACACCTTCGATTCCATTTAACATATCCTCAGTTTTCCAGCCGGCCATTGCCATATACTCCATCGCAGAAGCTGTCTCGCTTGCGGTGTACTGCGTGGATTTTCCAAGCTGTTTTGCCTTTTCAGACAGTCTATCAAAGTCGGATCCTGTAGCTCCGGAAATAGCTGCTACAGACGACATAGCATTCTCAAAATTCGCGCCAGCGCTTATTTCACCAGCAGTCAAGCTTTCAGTCCGCTTCCGATTGCCGAGACTGCCTTGGATCCAATCGCCGCCATAGCACCAAATCCAATTCCACTTGTAAGCGTATTTTTCAGATTATCAGCATAACTGCTACATGATTTCATCATTGACGAGAAGTTTTTATCTTCCGCGCACAAAACCGCTTTTACGCTATAAGATTCTGCCATCTGTTCGCCCTCCTTTCTTTAACAACTTGGATATTCCAACAAAACGCGGATCGCTCTTCTTATGTTTCTTTTCCTTCACATTTTTTAATTCTTTTTCATAGTCGAAGAAATTTCGGAATCTTTTGTATACTGGCACTGTTTTCTTCCCAGATTTTTTCTGCGCCTGGGCAGCAAAATTCAGAAAGGCTTGCCGATGTGCCCTGTATTCGTCGTCTACTATCCGATATCTCAGCGCTTCCATCATAATTTCGTACTGTGCTATCGTCAGACGATCAACCTGCTCAAACGATGTGAATCCCAAATACCGGAAGCAGCTGATTGCAACTTCCCGGTATTGTTCTTCGAAGCTCACCTCTTCATGAGTTATATCGCCTACTTCTTCGCTTTTTCTTCCTCGATCGTCTTCTCGAGATTCTGGACGCATTTCTTCGTAGCATTTGCACTCTTTAAGAAACCCATCGTATCTTCGAAGAGCTGATTGATATCGGTATCCGGATCATCAATATATTCATCCAGAATTTCTGTAGTTGCTCTCGGATTCTGCCCTTTATTCGCTACGAGTAACAGCTCCTCAAGAGACTCTACATCTCCGTCCATGATCCCTGCCACAGCGTATCTCAGGCCAATATTCTTCTTAGCATCTTTTACTCCGTCTACCGGCATAGTTACTTTTTTATTCATTTCTCTCATGAATCCCATGCCAAAATTAAACTGATACACCTGTCCATTGATTGTAAGTTCCATATCATTTTTCTCCTTTACTGTTCAAAAAAGAGGACGATTGCTCGCCCTCTGCATTTTTACACTCCTGTTTTAGTTGTATCTGTAAATACGTATGCCGCTACTTCCTGCTGTGCGGCTGTCACTGTCACATCGCCTTTCTCGCCGATTCCGTTTACGCCAAAGGTAAGGGATACTTCTACCATATCCTCGGCATTCGAAGTCTTTTCCAGCTCCGTTACGTACCCCTGGAAATATTTTCCCTTGAATTTATTGCTTCCGCTGGATGCTGGTTCATCCAGATTTGCTTCCCAGATCTCGACCAGTTCATCATTGATCATGGCATCTTCAAGAGAGTCGATCAGTGTGTCGCCCTTGGCAAGAATACTGGTTGCCGTAATCTCAACCTCGGCTGCTCCCGGGGTTCGAATCGTGCCGTCCTTGGTCTCTGTGGTATCTGCATCCTTGCTTGTCGTTCTTCCGTTTTCTGTAGTAAAGGCTAATGCTGTAGCTGCATTTTTAGCCGCGTCTTTCTTGAGACGGTACAGATAGACGATCTTTTTGCCACGGATCGCATCTGCAAATAACTGCAAATCAATTGTTTTTCTCATGCTGTTCTCCTAACTGAATAAAAAAGTCACTTCCACGATGCCGTGAAGAAGTGGCTGATTGGTAGTTGTGTCCGGCAATATTCTCTGATTCAAGTCCTGCACGGACCAGGAGAAGCTGCCGGTATGTTCCAGTTGTCTGCAAATCTGCTTAATCTGCAGAAGCATCTGTGATACTGTGCCGCGCTGCCGCGGATTGTCATGCCAGACGTGAATTGTCTGGCTTGCAGTGCCGAATACAGCCGTTTTATTGGCTCTGTCATTCAAATCACTGTCTGCCAGATAGACAAACGGATATGGCGTGCCTTCCGGCGGTAAAAACGTGTCATACACACTGTCTGGATACTGTTTTTTTAATTCCAGAAGCAATGCACTGAATAATTCCTGCTGTGGATCCATCGCGTCACCTCGCTAATTTATTTAAATCTTTTATGAATTCCTGTTTCTGCTTATCATAAGCTGGCTTAAGGTATGGCTGCGCATCCATGTAGCGTGTTCCATGCTCGACATACGTTGCGTATTCTGCTGTAGGCTCCACTTCAGCTGTAAGACCGCCATCCCGGATTTCAAGAACGATGCTTCGTTTCAATGTTCCTCCTACGTATCCCGGTATTCCGGTACTTTGTGGAGTTCCCACCGGAGCCTTTCTTTGCGCCGCTTCCTGCAAAGCCGCACCATTTGCTTTCACTACTCTCTTTACATCACTCATCTGCACATTTTTCTTCAGCTTCACCTGCAACTTTTCCATTCCTTCCAGCTTGATTTTCGGCATCAGACCACCTCCGATAGTATGAATGTCTGTTTTACACGCAATTTCCGCGTATAGTCCACTTTGTAGGTCGTGTTTCCAATCCGGATCCTGTCAAACGGCTTCTGATAATGGTTCTGGAGCTGCACTGTCACGCTGCCCTGACGGATCCCACCGTATACGATCTGCATGATTTCCGCCCGCGTATCCATCACAGATGCCATTTTCCGCACCTCTGTTACCTGATCGTCGGCATAGTTTCCAGTCGTTGGATCATACTCACCCGGCAGGACTCGCCGGAAGAAAATTGGCGTATCGTATCTCACAGAAACTTCACCTTTCCCTTCCTTGCCTCCCGTTGGCTGTCCAGATAAGACTGAATATCATCCATGTATCCGGCAAAATCATTTTCAGACCAGGAAAGGCTCTCGCCTCAACACTGTGAGAGGAGAGCCCTTCTGATCCGATTCGGTTGAATCGAATGACTGAAACATCCAATATGATGTATTCCATTTCTTCCGGCGGCTCCAGACCGCAAGAAGAAATTTCAACCGCTGTTTCGTGGCATTCAGAATCAGCTGTAGCTGCTGTTCTGTCTTTTTATCTGTGTCTTCCAGTCCAAGAAGCAGTTTCAGATCTTCGAGCATCGACTGCTCCTACTTCTCTGGTTCTTTTACCAGTTCGATCACCGGGGTTCCACGCAGGTTTTTATCCGAAGCAAGCTCTTCCAGACGCTCTTTCGAGACCTTGATTCCCTCGCGCGGGAAAACATCACCCTCTCGGTACTCATGGTCATCGTCATGAAGATCCGTAAAGTATTCAATCACCCTGTACATAGGTTCCTCCTTCTCAGCTCTTCACAGCTACTGTTACATCGCCGGAACGGACTGCTTTATAGTTCTGATCACACTCAACCAGCGTGATGTGATGGGTTTCTGTAGATGCGATTTCGGATTCTCCATCCCATTTGCTCCAGTTTTTCACGTCATCGCCGTATTTCACGGTAGTCGCGGATGCCGCATCTTTGTACTTCCAGCAGTTTTTCATAGACATCAGCTGCTCTTTTACGGAGATCTTTGTTTTTCCGGTTTCAGAACCTTCTGCGGATGTCAGGGTCAGTTTTCCCAGTGTCTGGTATCAGCTCCGCCAACAGAGATATAGGCGATCGCATCCAGGTACTCACAGAAGATCCGCAGTCCCATGATTGCAAACAGATCCGACATTGCACGCTCATAAGAGCCCTGAGAGTGGAAACCGATGAAATTTGTGGTTGGATCTGTGGTATAAACCAGGCCTGATTTTGCAAATTCAGAATCACCCGGGTCAACATAATATCCGATGATATTGTTGAGCGGAGTGGCGATGACTACGTTTTCCGGAATTTCAGAGCTGATAAAAACAACCTCCGCTCCAAGGAAATTTTTCATGTATTCAAAGCCGAATGCCGTCTGCAGCGTGATGTTCGCAGCGCCAACATATTTGTATACATCCAGTGTGTTCACCCAGAGGCTGTTCCGGTTGCACTTCTCCGCATCTTTTTAAATTTGTCCTTTACTTTACCGATTGCCATCGCAACCGCCATCTGCCAGGTGCTTTCATGTCCGGTCAGGGATCCGGCTTTCAGCTGAGCATAGAACTTATCCATGACCACGTTCTGCAGATCCGTTTTAAATTCTTCATCTGTGGACTGTACAGCGGCATCATAGCCTTTTCTGCGATCGCTTCCAGGGATACACCTTTTCTGTACTTTTCGATCCGAATGGTATCAAACGGTGTCTCCACTACCTCATAACGGGAATACGGGATTTCCTCACCCTCGCCTACATCGCCGGACTGAAGGGTTCCTGTTACTTTCTTTGTTTTTAATACCGAATTGTTTTCTTTTCGGATCATCCGGGCAATACCAAGAATGTCCAGAAGTGCCTGAATATTCTTTCCAAAGCTCGTTACGAAGTCAATCTCACGGGCTTTTACCTGGATCTGCGCCTGCCCTGTCATGTTCTCCGGTGCTGCAAATACCTGCAGCCCTAATTTTCCAATTTTGTGCATATGTTTTCCTCCTACTGAAATAATGCAATGTTTTCAGCGATCAGCTTCTGTCTTTCCAGCGGATTGCTGACCGCCATGATCTGTTCTTTCGTCATGGATTTCCCGCCGGAACCGCATTTCGGTGGATTTCCTTTCAGAGCTTCTTTGACTGCTGCCTGCACAGCTGCTTTGTACAGCTTGGAAAAAGATTCCACTGTTGTCTTGGTATCCTCTGCATTATCCGATACCAGGTGCCCCAGGAGTTCATCCGGGATGTTGATCTCTTCGTCTGCCAGCATCTTTCTGGCTGTCTTGGCCATTTCCGTAACGGCATTCTGTCGTTTCAGATCTGCCAGCTCTTTTTCCAGCTGTCTCGTTTTGTACTCGGCTTTTTCTTCCTTGGTCATTTTGGCCAGTTTTTCCGCTTCCGAAAGTTTATCGTCCGTCAGTGCCTTCCACTTTTCCTGCGCTCTGGTCACTGCTGCATTTACTGCTTTCTTGATTCTACGGTCATACTCTGCCTGGTTGTCTCCTTCTTTCAGGAAATCATCAAAAGATACTTCGTTGCCGTTATCACCAGATCCTGCTCCAGCTCCGTCCTCGTTTCCGTCCCCGGCCCCGCTGCCGTCTCCTTCACCTTCTGCAAATAACTGCAGGTTGTTCATTGGAATTCTCCAACGCATGTTTCTGTACTTCATTTCTTTTCCCTTTCTGCCCCGTCCCGTTCCATGCAGGCCCGTGCCGTTGCTCCTGGTATTGTAGTTTAACGACATCCCGGTCACACCTGTTACACAATCCGGACACAGTCCGGGTATTCGTCAGCGATCATACAGATGCCGACAAAAAAGGAATCCACCAGAGTTCTTGCTTTCTCCGATAGATTCCCATACTGTATATCAACCCATCCGGGCGATACTTTGTATTCTATTTCATCCCTTGTTAGATCCTCGATCGAGCGGATCAGCGTCCGCACGAGGCTGGAAACGCCTGCGCAGACAATGTCCTGCCCGTGCGGTGCATACATTGCATGGCCGGATACCTTGATTTCGTTCTTACGAACGGATACTTCAATCACTCTTTGATCCTCTCTTTCTTAAATGGGCATAAAAATACCACCGGCCTCTCGACTAGTGGTAACTATGAAATAATCGCGCCAAGTAATGCAGACAATATCACGTTGAATGTTTCAGCACAATATTCTTTTGCTTTCTGCATGCGGCTGTTTTCTTCCAGGAACTGTACGCCCTCAAACGTAATCTCAAATGGTCTGTCTGTTTGGAGCATTGGCGCGTCTTTTGTTTTGTCAACGACCACAAATCCTGTAATATATCCCTTCCTTACAAGTGTTGCAATGATCTTGCACCAATAGCTTTGCGGAATATCAAATAATTTTGAATTCCACGCGAACTGTTCGAGTTCTGGTTCTACACCGAGTTTCATGCATTCGTACAGATATCTCAGTATTTTATACATGATTACTTCCATGTCATTCTTTGCCATTATCGTTTTTTACTCCTTAAACAGTTTTATACGAACGGAACCATCTCTTTTACGTCCTTCAACGTCCTTTTTGCCTTTTCAAGCAACGAATTTTCGAACAGATATGAAATACCTTTCGGCGTGATAATGGTATCGGGCAGATCGCCTAAAAGAACGCCATCTTTCGTATGATTAACAGCAATGCCTTTTACATATTCTTCCGTAATCAGGCTTAAAATGATATACTGCCAATAATTCTCAGGAATATTATAAGCTGATGCTGTAAGGTAACACGCTTCTGGTTTTTCACCCTTTTTCAAGCATTCATACAGATATTTCAGTACCTGGTATACAATCACGAAATAATCATTCTGAGCCATTTGTCCTGTCTCCTTATCATCAGTTGATAATTAACTGATTCTTGCAAGAATCACAGTAAAAAGTATTGGTTTTTTCACGGTCGCCAACAGGAATCATGATTCCTGTTTTACATTTTTTGCACAAAACTTTTTCGCCTTTCCTCAAGAGCTTTACTCTCTCATGAGGCGGAATATTCAGAGTATTCGTCATAAACAATCACTCCCATTTCAGATTCGGATATTTATCATTTATATGATTAATTATATCCTGGAGCACTTTCTCTGTCAATTCAATGTTTTGATGCCTGTACTCGTTCACATAGCATTGCAGTTCTTGACTTTTGGTATTTGGCTTGTTGATTTTGGCATGCGTGGCCTCGTGAATCACCGTAATAGCCGTTTCACGAACCGTTTTGGTATTATCAGCATAAATGTTGATTTCTCCATCTTCGAAAAGTCCGTCCAGTCCTTCATCAACATCAACTCCGTACCATACCTTTATTTGAATATCATTTTCCTGAAGATATTCCAACATTTCCGTTCCGATGCTGGACTTTTTCATTTCTTTCATGATATTTCGAGGTTTGATAACGTCTCGCCCCTTTGATCTGCCATCCAATGTTTGGAATATTCCTTCGTTGTCTTTATATCTTCCTTTCTGTTTTTCGATGTCTTCCCATTCTTCTGTGGTACCACCCTGCTCCAGAAAGTCCAACCATTTCTCATATTCTGCACTGTCTTCATAGGCTGCCGTGGAGCAGTGACACCGCGGATGCATCGGCGGCGCGTTCGTCCCCGGCATCATGTCCTGAACTTTGAAATGCCTGCCATCCAACGCCTGGCACCGTTCGCAGACATCTGCATTCCCGCAGGCAACGTATGTATACTCCTCGAATCCGTTTCGAAGGTAGGACTGTTTCTGCGCTTCTGTCTGGACTCTGGCAAGCTCCGTGACCATGAGCCGCTCTGCATCCTCCCTGCTTGCGCCGAAGCGTTTCTGCAGGTGCACCGCAAGCTCCCGCGGTTCTTGCCCTGGATTAGCCCTGTTTTCAGCAGCTTGTCCAGCTCTGCTTTCAGCATATCCTGATACATCCAGATTCGATCGGAATAAGTGGCGTTATGGAATGACGCATCGACAATTGCCCGCGCCATTTTCCCATTTTCCTGCACGGAATTGCCAAGAATACCCGCCTGTCTGCGAAACTCTTCTATTGTCTGCTGTGTCAGCGTCCGATCGAAATATTTCTGCAGTTCATCGAATCCGGATACCATTTCCAGCCCAATATTGGCTTTCAGCAGTTCCAGACGGTTGATCTTCATGGTTGCATTGTACAGCCGCATCTCTTCATTCGCCTGGTCGGAAAAATCTTTTTCTTTGACGTATTTCGCCGCTTTCCTGCCATACTCTTCGATATCGAGCTTGGAAACCCTTCTCTTTGCTTCTGCCAGCGAAATCTTCTCAGCATTGGCGTATTTTGCGTAAAATCCATCGATTTCCTTCTGAATCTGATCCGCCATATACGCATAGGTCTTCCGGATCTCTTCTGCATAGGTCTGCTCAGACATCTTATTCTTCTTGGCATGTTCCGTCTCACGTTTCTGCCAGTATTCCTTACTCGTCATCCTGTCCACCGCCGCCAAACATCTGCTTCATCACTGGATCCGCTCTCACCTTGTTCTGATCGGTATCAATTTTCTTGATTTCATCCTGTACATTGTCCACAATAGACAGCACCCCGAGCTGTGTTTCCTGGCTGACCACACCTTCCAGATTCTTCGCAATCTCTGCCTCTTCCTGCAGGTTTGCCGGGAAATTTGGTGTAAAATGTGGATGGATCTTCACCCAGTCATCTTTTTTCATTCCTGAGACCGGATTTGAGAAAATCAGACGATACCTCCGGTTCATTCCGCTGGTAAATTTCCGCTCTTTCGTTTTTTCCAAGTTACTCATTGCCTGCAGCTTATATTTCATGCGATGCCGGAACTGGTGCCAAAATTCTCGTCCGAGATATTGGCCACCATGCTGATATGGAAAATGAGCTTTTCCAGACGATCGATCAGATGCTCCTGCGTGGTATCACCATCCGGTTTCTGAAGAAATTCGACAATCAACCGTTCGGTGTCCCCGTCGAAATTAATGATTCTGTCATCCCGGATATGCGCCACATCGTCTTTTTCCAGCTTGGAACCAAGAACCTTGAGATAGGCATCCGCGAAATAGTCAACATCATTGGCTTTCTCGCTGATCGCCTTGTTGTATGCATTAATCATCGTAAGGACCGGCTCGAAGATTCCCATACGCTCCTTGTTTTCTACGTACTCCGATGCCGGAACGCCGTCGAAGCCGTGTATCTTCTCGTCTGCATCCCAGAGCAATTTTCCTTTGATTGTAAACCAGCGGACCTTCGTCTCGTCCGATACGCTTCCATGAAGGATCTGATTCGAATCGTAATACAGCCGCACGAAATATCGTTCCCTTTCCAGCACGGAATCGTCGTAGATCATGAATGCATCCAGCGGGCTCAGATAGGTGATACCGATATTTCCGTTCTCATCTACGTAATACATTTCATAGCCTTTGCCGAAGATACTGCAGATCTTGGACAGTTCGGCATTGTTATCGTCCTGATCATTATACTGATCCAGAAAATCAACATATTTCTCAACCGCTTCGTTTCCATCGTCTACCTGCAGTTTGATCGGATGCCCGATGAAGAAACCGTTCATCGTATCCACGATGTATTTCGCAAAGTTGACCATGATCCGGTTGTCCGGCTTCCACTTGGGCTTTAACGGCTCATGCAGGATCGGGTAATCCGTCTCGTAGGCCTCCTGCAGCCTGCCGTATCTAAATGCGCACTCTCCGGAATGCCGCATGATAAATTCGTTCAATTTGGCATCTGTCAGCGTCTCTTCCGACGGTAGCTATACAAATTCGTTCGCACTTCTATATCCCTCCTTTCACCTTTCTGTTCAGCCGTGGTCGCTCCCCAAGTATTGTATATACAAAATATCGTACAGCGTCCATCGCATGATCATATTGCTTCACTGGCTTGTCTTCTCCGTTTTCAGCAGCTTTTTTATCCCAAATATAAGATGCAAATTCTTTAATTGTATTTATACAAGTCGTTGAAAATACAATTTTTTGCAAATTCAATTTGGTTGCTACCAATCGAATTCCGTCCTCTACATCATTTTTGGCTTTTATGATTTTGAATCCACGTTTTCGCAATTCCGCAATAAAAGAAGCAGCCGCAGGATCCACTATAATTGCGCGAATTTCCATCTTATCCAGCCAATTTTCCAAGTCATCTGCATACTCTGCATCCGTTTTCTGCTTTCCTTCCTCTCGTCCAGAATAATAATATTCTTTCGTACAATACCAAACGCCATCCGTTCCTTTTTCCCACAGGAGAAACACCGTTGCATTTTGAGTTCCATAATCGCAACTGACATATCTATTGCTGTCAAGCAATAAATTTTCAAATAGCGATGGATCTTTCACATGTTGTGCTTCGCTGAACATATCGTAGATAATACCCTCAGCCATAGCCCACAAGCCCAGGATATATCTTTTATAGAACACCCCGGTATACATGTTTCGGTATCTGATTTTTATTTTCTCGGATAAGCTTAGGTTGTCATCCATTGTAAAATGGAGATACAGCAGCTGTTTTTCTTTCCTTTTGTCAATCCAATTGATCTTAAACCAGTGATATGGGCCGTCCGGGTTGCAGTTAAACCAAAATTTGGAACCTTCAACGGAGCATCGGCCGGTTGCCTGATTGACGAAGGATTCCGGCATCAGCGCAACCTCGTCAAAGAACACACCCGCCAGCGTGATACCCTGAATCAAATCTTGTGAACGCTCATCTTTTCCGCCAAAAATATAAAAGTAGTTCTCCGCATCGCCTTTTCTGATCAAAATGAGGTTGTCCGCTCTGCGGTCAGTTACGGAATATCCTCTGGATTTGAGCATCAGTTTCAACCAGAACAGGACATTACGTCGGAAGGAACCGATGGTCTTGCCGCACATGGCAAAGTTCTGACCGTTGAACGTATGCATCGCCCACATCACGAATGAGAGGGACATGCTGATAGTTTTTCCGGATCGGATCGCACCGTCAGCTATGATTCCATCCTTATCATGGACTGGCGAATCCTTGCACCACCAGGTAAGAACCTGCTTCTGTTTTCTGGAAAACGGCGAAAAATGGAATGTCTGGTCTTTCTGACAATTTTTAATGTTTCGCGTGAGATTCTGCAGCTTTGTTTTCAACGATGAGATCTTCTCATACACTCTCATCACCCCAGACTTCCTGCGCCACGGTATTCATCGCAGAAAGGAATCCATCATCGCCGGTTTCTTCCTGCTGAACATCCTGTTTGCTCATTTCAAGTTCAAGCTGCATTGCTGCCAGCTCCAGCCGTGCATCATCGTAACCAAATTTATGTAGGGCCTCGATGGCTCTCTGGCGCCGCGCCTGCACGCGAGTCAGGGCATCTTCTATGGACTGGATCTGTCCCAGAATCCCCTCGTATTCTTTTAAGACAGTTGGTTTTCCTTTTTCAATTCCAGATCGATATCCGGTAACACTCATTCCCACTGGAACTCGTTCTTCTGGCTCAGCATTTTCATCGGCCGGCGACTGCTCTATGTTCTTCAGCATCTCAATTCTTTTCAACATCCGCCGTTCCCGTACGGTCAATAGCTGAATTTCCTGCAGGAGCAGTTGTTCTTTATTCGTCTGCACTTTCTTGATCAGTTGTTGTTCATCTGGATCCAGACAATCAAAAAGAGAGCTTCAAACTCTCCTGTCTTAACTGCATTCTTATTTCCCGGCGGACCGGTCGCATTTTGATTTCCCGGTTGACCGCCTCTTTTTTTCTTATCCGACGTTCGCTTTTCTTATCCGAACGCTCGTTATCCCATCTGTGAGTAGATTTCCAACGGCGAACAGTTCCTTCCGGCAGATTCAGTCGACTTGCAATCTCAACCAATTTCATGCCTTTCAGGTACATGCCCTTTGCCTGCTCTATTCTTTTATCTGGCGCCCGGGCCATGTTCCATCACCTCGATTCGTCGTTTTTGAATATAACAAAAGGCAGTCTCTATGCAAGACCGCCTATGATTTTCACATATTATTTTTTTTCTTGCTCTTTTGCCCATTCTAAAGCAGCTGTTTTTGCTTCCATTATTCCATTTGTCCCCTCAATAATCGCCAATCCAATCGCAAGCCCAATAATATCTCTTTCTGTATGCGATTGGTTAATAAAATGGATCAAATTCGCCGCAGCCGAATAAAAATAAAACATTCCTTTAAATGCATATGCCGTCAATAATTGATGATGGTCTCCTGTCCTTTTCCCTGTTATTAAGCCAACAGAAACAATAATTGGGCAAAGCAAATACGTAATTACAAATCCTATATCCATCCTATACTTTCCTCCTTTTTCTGTCATCATACTACAAAACGTCCTGCATTTCTACAGGACGTTTTAAAAGAAGTATATGGGGGATGATCTCCAGTCAATGGAGAGTTGGAACGGCAGGACTCGAACCTGCGCCCTTGTCGACTCATGCTAATAGCATGCGACTGCTTCTTCCTGTTGAGCTACGTTCCAGGTGGCGCAAGGTACCAAGCTGCGCCGTGCACCATTCGATTACTCGGACATTTTCCGCGGGCTGATGCCGCCCAATCAGCGGTCAGGCTGTGACACCTGACCGCTGATCAAAATACATCTAAGGAGTTTTGTAAGAAAGTGTAGGAAATGTTGATCCCTTATCCATTCTCTGGTTCTTACACTATACCATAGGTGCGATAGGAAAAAAAAGGAACTCTTTTTATATTTCAAAATGAGCAAGCGCCTTCCCGTGAATCTTCGTAATGTTTCGAAGGCTGTATCCCATTCGCTCAGCGATCTGCTCCCATTTCAGCCAGTGTATGTATCTCAGTCTCAAAACTGTTTTTTCGGTCTCATCTTGCATTGACTCGATTTTTCTAGTGATTTCCCGTCGAATCCGGATCCTCTTCTCCATCTGATCTTTCAGTTCTACCAATAATTCGTCGAGTTGCGCCGCGTACGCCGATAAGTCTCCACTGCTGCTCCCGTGTGGCATCCCATCCTGGATCAGTGCCGGAAACATTTTATTCATTCGCAGATCATCAATCTCTTCTCGAATTTCTCGTTCCGCAAGCTCTGCCGCATGGTATCTTCTCAGGTATTCTTTTTTCTTCTCGTTCTCCTCTTTGTGCTGATCCATTGGTATCACCTCCCCATGTATGTTCTCTTCCGGTTGTTCTGTCTCTCATTCTGATCTCAACCAACTCCAGATGCGACACGTTCAAGACCTCCCGCACAACCTTGACCACACTCCAGATCTGTCTCGGCAGGCGACCGGCGTTTCGAATCGCTTTGTCCGCGGTTGGATCACGATATCCTTCACCATTCATTGTTTTTCACCTCATCCAAACTCCAGCTGTCCGTCATCGACGAATTTTGTTTTTTTCAAGCTTAACTTATCCCCCTGCTGTTTTAACCGATCGACACGTGCCTGCTGTTTCAGGTTTGCCATATAATTATCGTCTACTTCCGGCGGAATCTTCAAAAAATATTCTTCCGGAAGTGACATTCCAGCTTTTTCACATAACTCTGCAATATCTCTCTTGTAAGAAATAATATGATTTCTCGTCAGATTCATATTGCAGCCATCCGGCCAGAACGGATCATTGCAACCGTTTTCGTTGATATGGTTCCAAGTAGCACATTCGCGGATTATCAGTCTGCAAAGAAATTTTATCTTCTTCTGTTTTTTCCATTCTTCCGTGCTTAATTCTCCCATTATTTCAAGAAGCCCGGTATACCCTTGCCCCGGCCGGAGGCTGGCTCCTTTCTTTGTGTTTGTTATTTTTTATGTTTCTTGTTCCATTCGTTCAGATATTCCATCTGTTCCTCGTCCTCCCGCGGATCCTTCGGCCGCTCTGGCCGGTTCAGCAGCAACGCTGCTGCTCCGATTACCAGCGCACAAAATACTACTATACATTTGGTAGCAGTGTTAAATCCTCTCTCTGTACTCTTGTGATGTATGAATATTGTCCGCAATGTGGGCATTTCTCCGTTTTAATTGTCAGCCCTTTTCCGCGCACAACCTCCGTGATTGTAACTGTCGCCCCTTTCCCTATCGCTACGCCTGCCACATTTCTTATATCGCGTTCCAGCGTTGCTTTTCTTCCTTTCAGCATTTCTCCAGTAAATTTTCTCGGTATCATTTTTCTTTGTCCGTCCTTTCATGTTTTTTCTTCCATGCTTCCAAGTATTCCATCTGCTCCTGATCTTCCCTCGGATCCTTCGGCCGCTCTGGCCGGTTCAGCAGCAACGCCGCCGCACCAACGACTACTCCACAGAACACGATAATTCCAATCACTGCCATTTCTCACCCTCCTGCACTCTGGTTTTCAAGTAACATCTGCTCAAGCGATCCCATATCATATTGCCGCTGGTGGAAATTATTGAACTTATTTCCTGTGATCGGCTTCGCACTTTCCGCCTGACGTGGTTTGTTATCATAGTTTCCATCGATTACCTTCGCAAAATTGGCATCTTTCATCAGCCAATCAAAGTTTGCTGACCAGTTCCGGTTATTGGCACCCTTTAAGAAAGCGGATCCCTCTGCCTTTTCAAACATCTTTCGAAAATCTTCTAGGCTGTAAACTTTCAATCTGGCTCTGATTGCCTTCTTCCTGGCTTCGGATAATGTTTTTACAGATGGATAAGAAATGCAGATGGACCGGTAAAGGTCCACAACCTGCTCACAGGTTGCTTTCTCTTTATTCTTATCTTTATCTTCTTCTTTATCTTTCTCTTTATCTAGGCTGTTAACGTTGGATTCATGTAAATATTTATGTAAATGTTTACGTGAATCTTCACATGAACTTTCCTCTGTATTTTCTTCCTGCTCACCAGTCAGCAGAAGCTTCTGTTTTCTGCGGTAGTCCCGCTGGTATTCTCTCTGGTACTTCTTCCGGGCCTCCAGCTGCTCCAGATTCTGATGCTTTCCCCAGTTCGGGATGGTAATCACACCGTCCAGAATCTCAATCATGCCAAACTGCTCGAAGGTCTTAAGTGCCAGTTGTACCGTAGATTCCTTCCGCCGGAAGATGGTTGCCAGCATCTTGTCCGTGTAGGCGATTTTATCACTCAGCAGGAACACACCGCTGTTATTCATCTTCCCGGCAAGGCACAGGAGCTTAAACCAGATCACAATAATCGAGTCCGCCTCCGGCAGGCTCTCAATCAACAGAATCTTCTCATCGTCGAAGATATCTGTCGTGATCTTAATCCATTTGATATCCGCCATGTTACTCTCCTCCCTAAATCTCCCTGATTCGTATTCCATACACGGAAAGCATCAGCTTCCGTTTGATGATATAATCTTTCGTCCGGAATCCCTTGGTGTCTTCTACGATCGTAAGGGTATCCCCGTCCGGCAGAATCGTCTTGTATACAAAATCCGCTATGTAGGCACATTCCCGCTCGACGCATCTTCCACGCCCCTTTCTGGTTGTGCTTTCCGGATGCTCATACTGCGCCGGGATCAGCACATATTTGACCTGCCGCCGGATATCCTTTATTTCTCCTGCTTTTTCGAGGAGCAGAAGCTCCTGGTACCGCGCCGCCTCCCGCTTCGAGTCGAACACGATGCCATTCACTTCCACTTTTCGGCTGCCGTATTTATTTCCGGCATATCTTTTCCACGCCATTTCGCACCTTCTCTCTAGTTGAATGGAAGTTCTTCGTCGATGCCATCCGGGAGGCTCATAAAGCCATCTGGGTCTGTCGCCTGCGGTGCCGATCCTTCGATGTTTCCACTTGCACCCTTACTCTCTGCAAACTCCTGTTCCTCAACCACTACATCCGTTGTATAGACCTTCTGACCTTCCCAATTGGTATAGCTGCCGGTCTGAATCCGGCCGGTAATTGCGATCTTCGTACCCTGGCGCAGGTATTTCTCTGCAAATTCTGCCGCTTTTCCGAATGCAACACAGCTGATGAAGTCTGCAGTCTGCTCCCCTTCCCTCTTAAATCTCCGATCAACTGCCAGACGATACCGTGCAACGGCGGTCTGGTTCTGATTCTGTGAATATCTCACTTCCGGGTCTGCACACAGACGGCCCATCAGAATTACTTTGTTCATACTATGTATCTATCCTTCTATCTGCCCCGCGCAGTCATTTTCCGGCTGCACGGGTACCTTTTTTCTTAAGATGCTATTCCGTGGCGTTTAAAGCGCCTGTTACATACCTGGCACCGCGCAGGATAATCCGTGATATCCATCTGCCCCGGAAGGTTTTCTTCCTGCGGCGGTGCATTTCTCGGAGCACTCTGCCGGTTCGGTGTTTTCTGCAGGCGGCGCATGGCTTTGTTGTACTGCTCCACGCTCAGATCACTGATTTTTCCGACCTTGAATGTATTGTTGATCTGCACCTCCTGCACGCCGGTTCTTGCCAACTCTCCTTGCAGTCTCCGCAGCATCTCACCGTTGATTCTGCTGGTTCGCATATCAGCCGCTGGTGTATTCTCTGTCTGCGGCGGGTTTCCGGCTGTCTGCAGACCATTTACCGTCTCCGCATCCGGATCTGCCATATCAGACGTTGGGATGCAGAATACCTGGAAGCACGCATATTTGTATGCAATCGCCATGGCCTTGTTGGTAGCCTTGTCCCCTGTATCCAATGCTTCTCCCACGAGTGTAGACCCAATGGAAGATCCGTCCTCTGCATAGAACGTAAACTTGATTGTGCAGGTAACATGATGCATCAGCGTTCCTTTTGCCGTCTGCAGTTTCTCTACCTCCCGTTCCAGAATATCCGGCACGATGACCACCTTATTTTTCGCCAGCGCCGGATGCAGGGCATTATACACATCATCGATGCTGCGGAACTTAAATCCCTGCTGTTTATTCATCTTATCTTTTCCAACCGCGCCAACATCCGCAATCACACCGGCAATCGAGCGATAGATCATCGGATATTTCTCTTTCTCTGCTTCTGCCATTATGCCTGTCTCCTTTCGAAATAGACGCCGAGGCTGTTAAATGCCATCTCCACCTGCTCCAGTTCATCCGGTGCAGCAATGATCTTATACCACATCGTAACTGTCTGCGGCTGTGGGAACGGAAGATCATCGCCGTCCTCTGCATCATCGAGGGAAAACGGTACTTCCGGCTCTGGTGTTTCCATTGCCGCAGCTTTCAACGCTTCTTCCGCCTTTTTCCGTTCTTCCTCTCTGGCCTTGGCGATTTCTTCGAGTTTCCGGCGCTCTTCCTCACGCGCTCTCTCGATCTCAGCCTGTCGGCGCTGCTCCTCTTCCTGCTGAATGCGGATGCGTTCCGTCTCCAATGCCCGCTTTTTGTTGTCCTCGTATGTATTAATCCGGGTAAGGGCGGCACCAAGATCACGGCTCTTCTGATAGATCTTCAACGCATCGTCCACAACATCTGACTGCGTGTTTCGGATAATGGCAACCTCAGAAGAAACCTTTTCAACCATCGCCAAAAGCTCTTTTTCGATCTGTTTCAGGCTGGTGGTGGCGTTATCCCACTTTTTCACGTAGATCTCTTTGAGCGGCAGGTACTCCGCCCACTCACCGGTGCAATCTGCATACATCGCCTCAACATCTGCATGACGTTTTCGGATGCGCTCTGCTTCCATCTCTTTCAGCTGGCTGTCGATCAGGCAGATCGGCTCGTCGATGATTTCCAGCAGCTCTTTCACCTTCTCCTCGAAGTCATTGTACGGTACCAGGCACTGCGCCTTGACCTCTTTCCGGCGCTTCTCCACCTCGTCTCTGGTCTTCCGGAGAGACGCAAGCTCCGCCTTGGCGACGCTCTTGGACTCCTCCGTGAATACCGCGCCCTGGTACTCCGCCATCTTTGCAGACAACTGTGCTTTCACATCATCAAAGTTACACCGGATCACCGCCGGTTCCTGACTGATCTTAATCTGCAGTTCCTTCATTCTCTTTCTCCTCCTACTTCTTCCATGGCTCTCCCATGATTCCGAGCAATACGCACAGCGTGTTTACAGCAACATCTCCTTCGCGGATCACCATATCGCGGATGATTTCCACGGTTCGCTGGTCCTTTGCTTTCTCCTCATAGTCATCCAACGGCACCAGGATCTTATCTTCATTCACCTTTCTTTTCTCCTTCTTTTTTGTTTTCTTCTACCCGCTGCAATCCCAAGATTGCGCGATTGTATCAGCGTCTGGAATGTTTTCAGCTCCATGTAACGGCGTACCGCTTCGATGTAGCAGGTTGCCGCATCTGCCGCGCTTTTCTCTGTGCTTACGTCAATACCAGCATATTCATACTTTTTCATTCTTCTGCCTCCTTGTCTTTAAAGTAATTCCATACGGTCCCCGCACTGAAGCCCATTTCGTCTGCAATCTTCTCATAGGACCATCCGGCCTCCCGAAGCGCCCTCATCTTGCCGGTATCCAGTTTCCTCTTACGGCCCTGTCCTGCAGGGCTCTTCGGGGGGGCGTTGGTTTTACCTCTTCTTTCGTTTCCGGCTCTTTCCGTGGCTGTTTCATGACCGCAAACACAGCCCCGGCTTCTGCAGCAGCACGGACTTCCTGCATAGTCATCCCGCTGATGGCCATCGGCTGCATGACGTAAATATCATCATGCATGCCATGCATCGTCAGATCCACAGCTTCGGTATATTCAACGATCTGCATCATTCTCCTCCTTCTTTCACCGATCCGCTCCGGATCCACGCCGCAAACACTGCGTCCCGGCGCTCTTCTTCCCGCTCTTCCTGCTCCTCGCGGCAGGCATCGACGTAATCGCCGATTTTCTTGCCAGCGAGCGCAAGAAGAAACATCCCTGCTCCCAGGGCGGCGCGGCCCCACAGATCCGAATCCACGCCGCCGATGTAAATCCATGTACCAACCGCGCCGATCGCCAGCGCCGTTTTATCTGATCTCTTCATTTCTGCGTCCTTTCATACCCCATCGACTCCACCGCGGCTTCCATCCGCTGGCGGACAATCTCTTTTACTTTCTCTTCTCCAAGTTCCTCTGCCGTATACTGCTGTCCTCCGATCGTGATCCGAGTAACAACCATGATTTCTTTCATAAGGCATCACCTCTTCCTTATCTCCTTATCGTATGCAACCCGGCTCCGTAATGATTTTCTATTGATTCGTAACCATTTTTGAGCTATTATGTAGTTGCAAATTTGTTTTTTGCTATGCGTCCCGCGGGAACTGGTCCTTCCTGTGGGACTTTTGCTAAAGACATCATTGACACGAAAGGATAAACAATACCATGCGCTTTTTAGCATTATTTCTTTTAGTTGTTGCATATAAATTTCTTACAAATTTAATGCATTATTTTAGAATCAAAAAACTACAAACATATTTTTCTGAATTTCTTGAGCATAAACGCAGCGATATGAATCTCTATCGTCAAGAAGTACTTTCCTTGTTTGAAAAAGCTCATGTCAAAGATATAAAAATCCCTGTATCCGAGCATATCGGAAATCGAAAAATTGTTTCGGGAAATGTAAGTACCTTCTCTATGTTTCCGAGCACACGAACCGAATTTTCTGTCACTGTATTAAACATGTTCGAAGAGGCAGAAGGCGTGTTCCGCAAAAATATGCTTGATAGTTTTAATCCGTTTTACTGGATTGATTTAATCGTTTTCCTTCCAAAATCATTACTGTCTTATATTGGAATATCCTCTGAAGTTACCGCTTACAAGATATGTAATGTCCTATTTACCTTCATCTGGTGGATACTCGGAATTCTTGTTGTTTATTTCAAACCCCAACTCCAAGATTTCGTTATCAAACTGGTGCGAAATCTTTAAAATGAATTTTGACAATATAACAAGCCCTTTTGCATTCCCAGTCTCTGCTATTTTCGCTTGTGAAGATAGCAGATTTTTTATTGCCTGTTCTCTTATAAATGAACCATAATTCATTTTCAAACAAATTCCTTTCTTTTGTGCTACAGAAGGCACTTCGCATCAACCTCAAGCGCCGCTGCGATGCGGACTAAATCACTTACTTTAATCAGTTTCCGTCCGTTAAGCATATCGCTCAGCCCGTGTGCGCTATATCCGGCCTTTTCAGAAACATGTACCTGCTTCAGCCCTTTTTCAGCGATGATCCGTGCAATGTTCTCAGCTACCGGACTGTTACACTCCGTTATCGTCATCGCTCATCCCTCCTACAAATTTATTCACGAAGTAGATCTGTGCCTTTCCGGTTGCCTTCGGCGTTCTGGTTACGATGTTGCAGCCATTTCCGTCAATGTGCGTACTCTCTTTGATCTCGAACAAGCCCATGTTCATCGACTTCTGCGTTGGCATGTTCCAGTCGGAACCTTTTCTTTTAATCAGGTATCCATGGTTTCGCAGATACTCGAACAATCTTTTCTGCCCGATATCCACGCCGTTCTGGCGCAGGAGCTTTGCGAGATCTCCGATCAGGATGGAACTGGTGCTTGCCTTCACCGCGTCCGCGAAGATTTCCTTCGGACGCATGCGCTCGACATCTTCCAGCAGACCGGCGTTGGTTTCTTTCAGCTTCTCGATCTTCTGATCTGCCATTTTCAGGGCGCGGGCGAAGATCTGCTCCGGGGTGTTCCAGGCTTTTTCTAGATCAATGAAGTATTGACGGTACTGCTTGCCTTTTTCGGATCGCTGGATCATGCAGATCTGTTTGGCCATGTCTACGGAAATCTGATAGTCCATAATATCTCTTTTGACCTCCCGATTTCCCTCTAATCGAACCTTCTCATTTTTGAGTAAGTTGAAATCAACCCCATTTTCAAATCCATATTCCGCCATTCTCGAGAACCAATCATTGAATCTCGTGTTGATTTCCAATGCTTCATGTAAATCTCTTGCTGATACTGTCGGCTGTTCTCCATCGTAATTAATAGGAATCAACATCTTTTCCATGTAACTCACCTTCTTTCTTTTTTCTGTCATCCTGTTTCTGGCTTACCATGGCTTCTCCCATACCCAAGAGATAACCCTTGTCAAAATCAGACATTTTAGGAATTGCCGTTGCGATGGTTTCCAGAATCTGTTTTTCTTTTTCTGACATCTCGTTTCACTTCCTTTCTTTGTTGGTATATTGCAATTATATGCTGGCTAATTTCATTTGTCAATAGTATTTTTGATATTTACCAACTTTTTGCGATTTACCAACTTTTTATATTGATTTTCTATTACTCCTGCGTTATAATCAAAATCAAGAAAAGAGGTGAACACTTAAATGTATAAACGTCTCAAAAAATTAAGGAACGAATTGGAAATGACTCAGCAAGAATTTGCTGATGTGTTAGGAACAGCACGAGGAAACATTAGTGCTTATGAAGTAGGAAAAAATGCACCCAGTGATGCCGTTATCTCTCTTATATGTAAAACAGACTTTCCCAAAGGAAGAGTCAATGAGACCTGGCTGCGCACCGGTGAAGGAGAAATGTTTATTGAAGCGTCCCGTGATGAACAGATCGCCGCTTTCGTCGGCGGCATTCTAAAAGATGAAGAAGACACTTTTAAGAAAAAGTTCATATCAATGCTGGCTGCGTTAGATGAATCCGACTGGGAATCCCTGCAGAAAATGGTTGAATTATTGCAAGAAAAAAAGGGCTGATTACCTCAGCCCCAAGATCGCTTTGACATACGTAAAGATCAGGATTAATCTCCTATCATCGGCATGATCAAGCATTTCAATTATAAGTTTCTTGTAATCATCCATAATATGTACCTCCGATCTGGTATTATTATACTAGAACGTTTGTTCGATTTCAATATCTTTTCTCGAACAATTTGTTCTCTATATTAATATTACGGATCAAAAGGGTGAAAATTAGTAAATTTTGGAAATCGTCCGAAATCTCGGACACTTTTTGAAAATCACTTATAAGGGCTGTCATATAAATCGTGCATCCGCACTTGCAAGCCCTTAGCGATCTGCTCCAATGTATCCAATCGCGGTATGCTTCCATTGCACAGATCATTGAGCGTGGACTTCGGGATCCCGGTCAGAATTGATACCTGACGGAGCGAGAGGTTTTTCTTATAGATGATTTCTGCAATTAATATCTTCATGCAGACAGTATCTGTATGTTGAAAAAAATTATTCCGAAAACAGCCAAAACTATATAATTCGATTTGTTCTATCTTTGCAGCTGATGTAATTCGAGAATTATCAATACAAAGAATCGAGGTAAACGTATGGGGCTTTTCTCAAAACTTTTTTCAAAACAAATTTCATTTGAACCTAATTTTACATTGACCGAATACGAAAATTGGCTTGAATATCTTCATTTAGGCGGGAATGATAACGAATGGGCTAGGTTAAAGAGAGAACACAATTGGCATTTTAAATATGATCCAACAGATACGCATTTAAATTATGAAAAAGAAATGCGTCCTATATTTAATAAATATCTTTCTTTGTCCGAAAATATTGAAAGCCAATGGTCCAAATTATATAATTCTAAAAACTATCATAGTTTACTTGCAAAGAAAGTCGAAGCAAACTGTTATAAAGCACTTTCCTATTACGATCAGCTTTATAAAATAGACCTAAAATACAGCGAAGAACCATTAAAGACGAATCTCTTAAAAAAACTGGCTTTATTATACGAACGTCAAGGTGAATATGAAAAGTCTATTGAGATATGTAAAAGGGCCTTCACCTATGGCGTTGACGAGAGAAAGCGTATGACACGAATGATAAAAAAAGCTGGTCGAACGCCTACTGATGAAGAATTAAAGCTTATTAGCAAATCCGTATAGCTTAAATTCAAAAATAACATGTAATTTTTTGAATTTTTAAACGTATAATTATGGGGTATTTTATCCAAGTATACATCAAGAGGTGATGCCTATGATTTTGCTTCGTATGGAATAAAAATTAATATACACATTTAGGAGGACTTACCGAATGCCACAAAAGAACCCATGGTATTTAAGCACTTTATTTATCTGTCTACTTTTTGCTCTTTGGTATTTTTTTATTCCGCCTGTGATCGGAATTGTACTTCTTTGTGTTCGCACACACAAGGAAAAGCAAAAGGATCTTCAAATTGCCGAAATCTATGATCAAAATACTCGATTGTCAGAGAGCAATATTGCGCTTTCTACTGAGAACACCACATTAAAGCAAACGATTGAGAAAACAGGTATTACAGAATATTCTCAGGCTAAAGAAAAAATAGCTCAGCTCGAATCAGAAGGACAAGCCAAACTCGATAAACTCAACCAAGACATTCAAGATATTAATGCTTTGACCACCAATTTATGGTCCGAACTTGAAGAGCTGCAACAGCGTGATGATAAATTGAAAAAGTCTGTTTCTACTCAGGAACGAAAGCTTTCTCGGAGTAAAGAACTGTATAACAGTATGGATTATGCTTTAAATACATTCTTTACAACAGATGCTCCATATAGCACTTGCCGTTTAACAGAGCGTGACATTAACGACGCCGAATTAATTGCCCCATCAGTTATTTTGAAATTGCATTGTATGGATGTAAAAAGTTTGAAGAAGGCTTATCGCGAAAATGAAAAGCTCATCGAATCTTTAATGACGCAATATTCTGCACGATATACCACCAAAGCAAACAGATCCATTTACGAGCTTTTGACAATTTCCATTCAGTCAGAAGTACAAAATATTCTTTACACGCTCAAATACGATAAGCTCGATACCGCAATCGAAAGTATAAAGAAAATAACAGCGAAATATCTTAAGATTGCGGGCGAAGGAAATCAAGCCATTGCCGGAACCCTCACAAAATTTATTGGTGAAATGGAATATTTACTTATTAATTCCATCAAAATAGAATATAACTATTATGTAAAAAAAGAGCAGGCTAAACAAGAACAGTTGGCTCTTCGTGAGCAAATGAAGCAGGAAGCAGAAGAACGCAAAGCTCTTGAACAGGAAAAGAAACGGATTTTGAAAGAAGAAGAAAAATTCAATGGCGAAATTACCAAATTGCAGCATAGCTTAGAAGCTACATCTGATGATTCAGAGGTTGCAAAGCTGAAAGCCAGAATTCTCGAACTCCAGTCACAGCTTAGCGATGTCGTGGTAAAGAAAGAAGAGATCACTAATCTTCAGAATGGAAAAGCCGGTACCGTTTATATTATAAGCAACCTCGGCTCTTTTGGTGAAGATGTTTTCAAAGTCGGAATGACTCGTCGACTGGATCCAAATGACCGCATCAACGAGCTTGGAAACGCAAGTGTTCCATTCAAGTTCGATGTACATAGCTTCATTTTCTCACAAGATGCTGTCGCTCTGGAAAATAAAATGCATGAAATTTTGAATGACCGCCGTGTAAATAAAGTAAATATGCGCAAGGAATTTTTCAAAATTTCAATTGATGAATTGGAAAAAATTGTTGATGAGATTGAACCTACTGCCGAATTTAACCGAACCATGGTAGCAGACGAATTCAGACAATCTCTTTCCAGTGATTCTAATTATACAAGCACTTATTCTTCCGATGACGACGAAGAAGATTTAAACGAATAAAAGAAAACCGCCCCGGTGCGCCAACACCAGGACGGCTCAGTAACATTCCGAAGAATGATACCAGTTCGACAAAACATATTGTATCATCTTCGGAAACGTCAGACAAGCAGAACGTTTGTTTTGGCGTTTTTTCTTATATTCAAAATTGAAAACTTAAAGAAGGTGATATTATGTCAGCACTTAAAAATGGTGCTCTCTACATCCGCGTCAGCACCGCGGATCAGACCGAACTCTCTCCGGATGCGCAACAGCGTCTGCTTCTGGACTACGCAAAGAAAAACGGGATTGTCATCGCCAAAGAGTTTATCTTTGAGGAATCCGTCTCCGGCCGGCATGCGGACCGGCGGCCGAAGTTTCAGGAGATGATCGCCCTTGCAAAGCAGGACTCTCACCCGATCGACGTGATTCTGGTCTGGAAATACAGCCGTTTCGCGCGCAACCAGGAGGAATCCATTGTCTACAAGTCGCTCCTCAAAAAGAATAATATTGATGTAATCAGCATCTCCGAGCCGCTGATTGACGGCCCGTTCGGCACGCTGATCGAGCGTATTATTGAGTGGATGGACGAATACTACTCGATCCGTCTCTCCGGTGAGGTTATGCGCGGAATGAAGGAAAAGGCCCTGAAACATGGCTACCAGGCAACGCCCTCTCTTGGATACCGGGCCGTGGGCGGCGGCAAGCCGTTTGTGATTGACGAAGCGGAATATCAGATCGTCAAGTACATCATGGATCAGTACGATCTGGAAAATCACGATCCCACTGCGATCGCCCGGAGCTGTAACGAACTGGGATATCACACCAAACGCGGCAATCTCATGGAACGCCGGTCGGTGGAGCGGATTCTTCGGAATCCCTTTTATGCCGGCACTGTGATCTGGAACGGGATATCGTTCGAAGGTGCGCACGAAGCCAGGCTTGACCGGGAACGTTTCAACAACCGGATTAAACGCATGGACGCCCGACGGAGAACCCCGAAGAGCCGGAACCCGTCCGCCTGCAAGCACTGGCTGTCAGGCTCTTAAAATGCCCCGTCTGCGGCGCTACCCTTACCGTAACGGCCGGAAATACCTCCTGTCCCTATTTCCAGTGCTGGAAGTATGCAAAGGGGCTTCACAAGGTTTCCAATTCGATCACCGTGGCAAAGGCAGAAAGAACCGTCTTCCGGTACTTCGATGAAATTCTTGCCGGTGCGGATTTTTCCTACACGGTACGGAACAAAACGCTGGACGTAGAAAAGGATGACACCGTTGCCCGCCTCCAACAGGCGCTGGATCACTTATCCATGCGGGAATCCCGGATTAAACTTGCTTTCGAAAATGGGATTGATACGCTGGAAGAATACGGTGCCAACAAAAAAAGGCTCGCCGAAGAACGGCAGAGCCTGCAGGAAGAACTGGACCGCGTGCTTACGCCCGCCGCCCCGCCGGAAACAATCTCAAAAGAAGATTTCCGGAAAGAGATAAAAAACATCAATGATATTCTGAAAAATCCAGAGGAACCAGCCGAGAAAAAAGGACTTCTGCTCCGCTCAATCGTGGATCGTATCGTCTATGAAAAGGCTTCCGGGACGATGTATTTCGACTTTTTCGTTTCCTGATTTTTGTTCCGAAATCCCGCAAACCCGCATAAACACTGGTTTTTTCCCTTATCATCTGGTATGGAACTCCGGGCCACCGTACTGACTCATGATAATTTGGGCGATTTTAGGGTTTGGTGTCGTGATGTTTACAGGATACTCGAGGCGTTTTTCATAATTCCACATCCGTCAGCACCCTCCTTTCCGGTTGACTTCCCACGGCCATGGCTGCATAACCCATTCGAAAGAACGGCTCATGCGGTCGTTGGCGGTATCGATCGTGAGCGGGTCGTACTGTTCGGCGTACTGTTTCAGTGCTTCTTTTCGAAGCTCCACTTTTCCCGGAAAAAGGCAAGTGCATCTTCATCCTCCGGGTGGGTGTCGAGGTAAAGGTTCATTTCAACAACAGCAAAGCTGACCTGATCAATCCAGGCGAGCAGCTTTTCGCGGGATGGCATCTGCGGCATCATAGGCACTGTCCTCCTCCCTTTCCACAGAATGGTTTACAGAGTTCCGGGAATAAGGTTCCATTTTTAATGCAGCGGAAAGATCATAGATCTGTTCAAACCGCTGCATCGGAACGTACGCCATTGCAGGTATCATATGATCTACATGCTGCATTTTCCGCGGGAAATTCCTTGGTTCCATCTTCAGTTCCATATTGTTTGAAGCGGCGCGGCGGTTCTGCATATTGTTCGCACCGCAGCAGCCGCGATTCATACGGGATGAATCCATACCATGTTCCTCTTTCATTTTCTGTTCTTTATAGAGTATGAAGAAAATAAGAAAGTGTCAAAAAAGGCAGCGGTTTCTCTTCCGCTGCCTTTCTGTCATACTAATGAAATTTTCATCAAAACTGCATCTCATACAAATGCGCATAAATCCCGCCTTTCGCGAGCAGTTCCTTATGTGTGCCTTCCTCCGCAATTCCATTCTCCGTCAGCACCAGAATCCGCTTTGCATTCCGGATTGTGGACAGCCGGTGCGCAATCACGAAGGTTGTCCTGTCTTTCGCCAGAAGTTCCAAAGATTTCTGGACGACTTTTTCGCTTTCGTTGTCGAGCGCTGAGGTTGCCTCGTCGAAAATCAGGATCGGCGGGTTTTTGAGGAATACGCGGGCGATGGAAAGCCGTTGTTTCTGGCCACCGGAAAGTTTTACGCCGCGCTGGCCGATATCGGTGTCGTAGCCGTCTGCCAGCTCCATGATAAATTCATGTGCATTGGCCGCTTTCGCTGCGCGGATGACCTCCTCGTCGGTCGCATCCGGTCTGCCATAGCGGATGTTGTCGATGATCGTTCCCGCAAACAGGTACACATCCTGCTGCACAATACCGATTTCATCGCGCAGATCCTTCAATTTCACATCGCGGATATCCTTTCCATCCAGTAGAATCCTTCCTTCTGTCACATCGTAAAAACGCGGAATCAGAGAACAGAGCGTCGTCTTTCCGGCGCCAGAGCTTCCCACCAGCGCTACATAGTCTCCTGCCGGGACATGCAGATTCACATTGCTTAACACATTTTCCTTCGACTCCTCATAATGAAACGAAACGTTTTCAAAGGTTACTTCACCCTGCACATTCTTCAGTGGCAACGCATCCTGCTTGTCCTGGATGTCCGGTGCGATGCTCATAATTTCCAGGAAACGTTCATAACCGGAATAACCATTCTGGAACTGTTCCGTAAAGTTCACCAGCTTTTTCACCGGATCTGTACAGTTGTTAATATACAGAAGAAATGTAACCAGATCCGCCGCCCCAAGCTTACCACCTGTCATCAGCAATGCGCCGACAATCAGCGAAATAACGGTAATCAGCGTCGAAAAGGCTCCCATTCCCGAATTGTAAATTCCCATATAGCGGTAGCTGACCTTCTTCGAATCGACAAAACGGTCATTTCCCGCATTGAACTTACGCATCTCTTCTGTTTCATTTCCAAACGATTTGACAACACGGATCCCCGAAAGGCTGTCCTCAATCTGGCTGTTGATATCCGCAATTCTACGGCGGTTTTCCTTGAATGCACTCTTCATGCGGCTGTTCATCACTAACGCAAACAGCAGCATCACCACAATAACCACAAGCGGCACACATGCCAGCATCGGATTTACCACAAACAGAATAATCATCGCGCCGATCAGTTTGATAAACGAAATGACAATATCCTCCGGCCCATGATGTAAAAGCTCGCTGATATCGAACAGATCGCTTGTGATGCGCGACAACAGATGGCCGACCTTCTGGTTATCGAAAAAAGCAAACGAAAGCTTCTGATAATGGCCGAAGATCTCGTTCCGCATATCATGCTCAATCCGCGCCCCCATCACATGGCCGTAATAGGCAATATAAAAGTTACAGTACATTTCAACCAGAACCATAGCAATCATCAGAATACCGAGGCGGATAATCTCACCCGTTGCCTGCTCCAGCGGCTTTTCCACAACCGTACTCGTAATATACCGTACAATCAGTGGAATCACCAGTGTAATGGCTGCTCCAAGCATTGCAAAAAACATGTCGGTAAAAAACAATCCCTTATATGGAATGTAATACCGCGCCAGCTGGCGGATTCTTCCCTTCTCTTTTCCGATTTCTTTTTCTTTACTCATCCTGTCCTCCCTTTCCGTTGGAAACCATTTTGTAATCTTTTCGGAACTCAGACGGTGATACGCCGCATGCCGTTTTAAATGATTTCATGAAATGCTTATCATTTTCAAATCCAACCTGTTTGGCGATTTCCGTAATTTTATCTTCTGTTTGAATCAGCAGACGCTTTGCCTCCGCAATGCGGATCTCCTTCAGATAGTTCACAAAATTCACACCGGTATGTTCTTTAAACGCTGCTGAAAACAGCGAATAATTCATGCAAATATGGTTAGATACCATCGCCATATTCAGATCTTTTGCATAATTTTCCCGAATATATGAAATTGCCTCTTCCATTTTTTCTTTTCCGGCCGTCTGACTTTTCAGGCTTTCCCTGTAAACGTGTATCCATTCTTCAAACGCATCCAGAAACAGATCTGCATCACGGTACTGCAGAGGACGCGGACATTTTTCCTGTTTTTCCGGCACGCGGTAAAAAAGATCCAGTTCTTTGCAGATTGCTTCCGTCACTGTCAGAAGCTGATAGGGGGAGACCCTCTGATGCGCCGCCTCAAAATACCAGTTCCGCATTTTTCGCAGCACAGTATCTGCCGGTCCGTTGGCACCTGCAGAATAAATTTTTCCTGAAACTGTGCCAGCTCCGGCTTTTCCTCAAAACATTTTTTCTGATATTCTTCCACAGGATTTTTCTGTATAAATGCCATTTCCCGGGCCAGCAGTGCTTCTTGGTATGCCTCTGGAATTTCCATCACAGAACGATGTTCTTTTCCCACTCCGAGACAAAATCTCTCATCTTTTTCTTTCATGATCCGCTCTGCCTCCGGTTCCGGCAGAAGATACAGAACTCCTCCTTCTACGCCTTCCAGCAGAATTCCGCTGCATTTCGAAAACCGTTCCCCATTTGCCTTGCTGGTCAGCAGGATCCGGAAGCTGTCGTTTCCGATGTATCGCCGGATCCTGCTTTCCATATCCATCCATTCTTTTTCTTCGGCCATTTCTGCATTCATCATCAGATAACGGAGCTGATTTAAAAAGCACCGTTCTTCCTCTTCTTCCGTTTCCCGGGTCTCTGAAAGCTCTCGTTCCAGATTTTCCAGAAGCTGTTCTATCGTCTCCCGCTTGATCGGTTTTAAAATATAGTCCCGAACTCCATGTTTCATCATTTCAACCGCATAGGAAAATTCATCATAGCCGCTTAAAACAATAACAACAGGTTTCTGTGATAACTCCTCCATTTTGTTGACCAGTGTCAGACCATCCATTTTGGGCATACGGATATCAGTGAACATGACGTCCACCCTCTGTTTTCTCAAAATCTCCAATGCCTCTTCTCCGTTTCGACACTCCAGAATCTCCTCCACCGGCACGCTGCTTCGCCGGATCATCGCCACGATTCCCTGTCGAATTAATTTTTCATCTTCTACAACCAGCAGTGTATTCATTTTCTTTTTCTTCCTCTTTCTCGTCACCCTCTTGATCCATCAGAGAATATTTCCCCCTCGTGATGGGAAGATGAATACTCACCTTCGTATAGCAATGCTCTTTTGTATAGACCGACAGCCCATACTCTGTTCCAAATTGAATGTGGATTCTGTCCTGTACATTCCGAAGCCCGATTCCATGTTTCGGCTGTGTATCTGAATTCAGGCGCATCCTTAGTTTACGTCTCAGAATTGCAAGCTGCTTTTCTGACATGCCTGTTCCGGAATCTGTGATTTCAATCTCAAAGCTCTTTTCATGCTCTATTCCTTTGATTTCAATGACGCGTCTGCATCCAGCTCCTCAATTCCATGTGTGATTGCATTTTCCACAATCGGCTGAAGAGACATCTTGGGGATATCCTGCCGATACAAATTTTCCGGCATCTGAACGGACAGTGTTATTGTGAAATCATACCGCAGATTCATCAGTTCCACATAGTTCTGAATATAATTCATCTCATCCTGAACGGTTACCAGGAATTTATTCCAGCGCATATTGTAGTGCAGCATTTCACCAAGTGCTGTCACTGCATCGGAAATCGTATATTCTTCATCAATCTCAGCCATCATCTTGATGGATTCCAGAACATTATAAATAAAATGAGCGTTAATCTGGTTCTGCATTGCCCGGATTGCCGTATCTTTCAGCGCTGCCTCCCTTTTGATGCTTTCCTCGTTCTGTTTCTGAATTCTCTCCAGCATTCCGTTGATACCATAGCTCATTTCCCGCATCTCTTCTGCGCTGTAACAAACCTTTATCTTTGTTGTTCCATTGTCAATCTGACGCATCTCGCACAGGACGTCATAAAACTCCTTCAGCAGGCCACGCACAATCAGATTGACCACCACAATAAGAAGCAGCCCGAAGCCGGCAAATTCAAGCAGCATTCTCTGCTGCTGTTTGATCATGTTTCCGGTTGCATCATCCAAATTGGTCAGTGTTACAAACATTCCATTGAGTTTATCGACTTTCCGAAGCACAATTGCAACGTTTTTCCGGTCAATCACCGCACTCTGCTGACTCTCTTTTCTGTCACGGATTCCTGCCCGGAACAGAATCAACCCCCGATAGGACTGCCATTTGCAGGCTGCCGCTGTCTTCCCGCAATCATATAAATTCCAATTTTCATCAACAAAGCAGGCCCAGCTGCTGTCACCGGATCGATAAATTTCGGGAAATATGTCTGCCATACGCATGGATACCTCGATCACGCCAAGCCTTCCTCCGCTTTGATCCCGCAGTTCCCGTACATAAGTCATCAAATGGGAACCTTCTTTTTTTGTACCGGAGATAATATTTTTTCCTGTATGTCAAAAAACCACTGTCCACCGCCCTGATAGCTTCGGTACCAGGAACAGTTTTTCATCTTTTCCTTCTGATACAGGATCGGCTGCTGCTCCAGAAAACCATCTGCCATGGCAAAAATATGGATCTGGTACAGATCCGGCATTGCCTCCTGCATTTTATCGATTATGCTGATGCTGTTGTTCCGAAATTGCTGATAATAGCTCTCAGAGATCTCCTCTCCCCTCCTGAGATGAAGAAGATATTTTTCCAGTGGTTCATACTCCTGCAGCGTATCTACAACCATTGAGCAGGCATTCGCTTTTGCATTCACCTCCGCACAGGTAAGATCTGTTGCCGTTACTGCTTCATTTACCCCATGATCTATGGCATTCTTTTTGATACTCCTAAACCCAAAGCACATCATGCCAAAAAGTGGAATAAAAATAAAGATCAACGTTGTTACGGTAAATTTTTGGTTCAGTTTCAGTCCGCGAAACCAGTTTCCCATTTTTCATCCCCCAGTTTTCTTTTCGGTTCTGTAACTTTACTAATTTTACCAGTTTTCTCTTCAAAAAGCAATTTTTTCAGAAAAATTATTGACAAAAAGAGAAGACGGTACACTTTTTTTCCGTGTACCGTCTCTCTTTTCGCAAGACTCATATATGACGCAAAGCATGGTTCTAGGGAAACAGCTTTCGTACCATTGTTATACTGTTGTCAGATCCCACGGTTCATAAATCTTCGGAACATCGCTGATCAGACGTTTGGTATACGCTGCTGTCGGGTGAAGAATTACTTCTTCTGCCGGTCCCGATTCTACAAATTTTCCATGCTCCATAATATAAACATTATCGGATACATAGTAAGCAAGACCAATATCGTGGGTAATGAAGATAATCGTCATATTGATCTCATCACGCAGCTTCAGCAGCATATCCAGGATCGTTGCACGTGAGCAGGCATCAATCATGGACGTCGGCTCATCGGCAAGCAGAATCTTTGGTTTCAGAAGGAAAATACGTGCAATCATCAGTCGCTGCATCTGGCCTCCTGACAGCTCAAATGGATATTTGTTTGTCAGTTCTGCGTATTTTAAGTTTACAAAGCTGCAGGCCTCTGTCATCAGACGTTCTTTTTCTTCTTTCGGCAGATTCTTGTCACCGCGCATATTAATGCAATCCAGCAGAACAGAATCTACACGTTTAAACATATTGTAGGAAGCAAACGGATCCTGGAAAATCGCCTGAATTCCCTTCCAGTACTCTTTTTTCTTCTTTCCGTTCGAGATGTCTCTTGGTTTACCCTGGAAATCAATTTCACCTTCCGTTACGCTGATCAGCCCGAGCAACATCTTCGAAAGGGTTGTTTTTCCGGATCCGGATTCTCCTACGATAGAAACAAATTCACCTTCATGAAAATCGAAATCAACATGGTCTACAGCGACCGTTTTTGCATCGCCAAAGCCAAACACTTTCGTTACGCCTCTTCCG
>ENA-OQDE01000055-OQDE01000055.1-human-gut-metagenome-genome-assembly--contig:-NODE-55-length-63506-cov-4.260165_pt1 | contig 63506 bp, 71 predicted proteins | sample MGYA00242768_ERZ504595 | MGnify/ENA primary metagenome ERZ504595 (study PRJEB26092, sample SAMD00036307) | human gut metagenome | host: Homo sapiens | study: EMG produced TPA metagenomics assembly of...
TATACACCATGGAATTTACAAAACTGCTGGAAGAAAGAAGAAGCATCCGCGCGTTTGATCCGGAGAAGCACGTAACCGCAGAGCAGATCCAGGAGATCGTACAGGCAGCGATTCAGGCACCATCCTGGAAAAACTCACAGACAACACGGTACTATGCCCTTGTAACACCGGAGAAAGTCGAAGAATTTTCCGCAAAATGCCTTCCAGAATTCAATCAGAAGAGTTCAAAGGGAGCCGCACTTGTCGTAACAGCATTCGTAAAAGACCGCTCCGGCTTCACGCAGGACGGAACACCGGACAATGAAGTCGGAAACGGCTGGGGCTATTACGATCTTGGCCTGCATGACGAAAACTTCATTCTGCGCGCAAGAGAACTTGGCCTCGACACCCTGATCATGGGTATCCGTGATGAGAAAGCTATCCGTGAAGCCCTCTCCATTCCGGAGAATGAGCTTCTTGGTGCTGTCATTGCTGTCGGCTACCGTGCCATCAACCCGGACAAGCCGAAACGTAAAACCGTGGACGATATCTTAAAACTGTTCTAAATCCGGCGCATCCGTGTGAAGACGTGCGCGGTACTTTCCAGGCGGGAATCCAAAGAACCGGGAAAACTGCTTGCTGAACGCATAGACATCGCCATATCCGACAAGACCGGCAATTTCCTTCATCGGTACGCCGCCCTCGAGAAGAATACGGGCCTGCTCCATTTTCTTCCTGGTGCGGTACCGTGCAGGAGAGACGCCGGTCTGTTTTTTAAATACTTTTCGAAACGTCTCATAACCGATCTGGAGTGACCGGGCAAGCTCTTCGAGAGAAATTTCTTCATCAAGATTCTGCGAGAGCATATCGCAGGCGGCCTCGATCGGATCCCGCTGCAGATTCACCCGGTGCGCATGGTAGCCGTACATTCGCAGAATCTCTTTTCCATCTCCGGAATCCGCAAAGGCAGCAGACTGTCCGGTGTGGCCTTTAACGACTGCAGAAGCTTCTGATACCGCTCGAGATCGCCGGGAAGCAACTCTGCCTTTAACACCGGCTCCCGGTTCAGAACCGAAAGCGAGCAGAAAGAATCAAAAAACGGTTTCCCAATCGAGATAAAAAATTCCAGCCATTTCCCATCGGGATCTACGCGTGTGGAATGCGGCACACCCGGCAGACGCTGAACCAGACTTCCCGCCTGCAGCGGATAGGAGGTGCCGTCCTCGGCAATATATTCCCCGCTCCCGCGCAACAGCACGAAACAGCTGTAATACTCGTTCGAAAAATGATACTGCGAGCGGTCCGCCGTCTCTTTCCGCATAAAACCGCACGCCAGAATCCCGTTCTTCATTTCATTTCCAATACAGCGATAGATAACATCGCTCTTTTCTATTTTTGCAAGCAGATATTCCGGTATCATACGACTTCTCCTTTGCTTTCCCATTTTGGATAAAAGAAACACCAGATCAACTATTTCTCATCCACGTGCAGTGTTTTATACTGAATCATAAGATAACTGCATAAATCTTCTGAAAATCACAGATGTATTATATCACAGGAAAGCAAAAAAGGAACACCAATCTGGATAAAAAGAAGAGAGGCGGTCGGAAAATGCGAAAGCAAAGGCAAGGAGGATTTCAAGAACATGAGACAGACAAGAGACTGGGAAAATCAGTATATAACGCAGAAAAATCGTTATCCGATGCATACGCCGTACGGTGCGTATGAGACGGTAGAGCAGGCGCTCGCCGGAAATCGGAACGCGTCCCGCTTTGTAATGGATCTGAACGGATACTGGAAATTCAAAATGTATCCGTCACCGGAAGCGGTGGAAGCATTTTATGAAGAGAATTTCGATCACGCAGCGTGGGATACGATTCCGGTGCCGTCCAACTGGGAACTGCAGGGATATGGAAAGCCGGTTTACACCAATATGCTGTATCCGTTCAAACGGGAGGCAAACGGCGAAGCATTTGAGATCGAGATTACCGAAGGCACCTACGAGCTGAATGCGCCGTACGTACCGGAGAAAAATCTGACTGGCTGCTATTTCAGAACCTTTGAGGTTCCAACAGACTATATCGGCCGACAGCTTCTCATCGATTTCGGCGGTGTGGAGTCCTGCTTCTATCTCTGGGTCAACGGAAAACAGGTGGGGTATTCCCAAGACAGCAAAGTGAACGCGGAATTTGACATCACCGAATATGTGCAGGAGGGAACGAACACCCTCGCCGTACAGGTAATGCGCTACTGTGACGGTACTTACCTGGAAGATCAGGATTACTGGCACCTGTCCGGTATCTACCGCGATGTCCGCCTCGTATCGAAACCGGTGCAGCACATCCTGGACTACAAGGCAGAGACACTGTTCACACACCCGGATTACACGAAAGCTACTCTCTCTGTCACGATCTGGCCGGACAACTCCAAACCGCTGTACGGCGAGTATCATGCCAAAGTGACGCTGTATGACGAAGAACAGAACAAAGTAACCGAGATGGCTTCGAGACCGTTTTCTGAGTGCGGCTTCTATCTGATGCCGAAATTCATCGCAACCGTTACTGCTCCTGTAGAGAACCCGGCACTCTGGACGGCAGAGACCCCGACACTTTATACCCTCGTTGTCGAGCTGCAGAACAACGAGAATGAGACGGTTGATATCGAGAGCTGCAAAGTCGGCTTCCGCCAGGTGGAGATCAACAGCCGCGGCGTTCTGACCCTGAACGGCAAGCGCCTTGTGATCCGCGGCGTAGACCGCCACGATTTTTGCGCCGAGACGGGACGTACCGTTTCTGAGGAGCAGATGCGAAAAGAAATTGCTGTGATGAAACGCCTGAATTTCAACGCTGTTCGTACCAGCCATTATCCGAATTCCGTGAAATGGTATGATCTATGTGACGAGCTCGGCATTTACCTTGTCGACGAGGCAAATCTTGAGACTCACGGTTACGGCGGACAGCTCAGTGCATCCGCTGAGTGGACAGCCGCTTATCTGGAGCGTGCAACCCGTATGGTACTGCGTGATAAAAACCATCCTTCCATCGTCTTGTGGTCCCTTGGAAATGAATCCGGTGCCGGGGCGAATCATGCCGCGATGCACGGCTGGATCCGCGAATACGACAAGACAAGATACGTTCAGTATGAGTCCGGCAACCCAAAGAGTAATATTTCCGACGTTATCTGCCCAATGTATCCGACGATGAGCTGGCTTGAGGATGTGATGGCAGACGATTCCGATCTCCGCCCGTTCATCATGTGCGAATATGCGTATGCAAAGAGCAACAGCAATGGAAACTTCAAGGAGTTCTGGGACTATGTCAATAAATACCCGCGTTTCCAGGGCGGCTTTATCTGGGATTTCGCGGACAAGGCGATTGCGATCCACGAGGAGGACGGAAATATCAAATACGGCTACGGCGGAGCGTTCGGAGAGGATGTGACCGATCCGGTTCCGGATATGTGTCTGAATGGTGTTGTCTTTGCCGATCTTTCCTATAAACCGGGCGCCTATGAGGTGAGAAACGGCCAGTCCCCGGTTACGATTGAGCAGGTGAAAAATCCATATACCGGCGAAACTATATGGGTGCTGGCAAACCGCTACCATACCCTCGATCTTTCTCATCTGCAGGTGCGTTATGAAATTGTGCAGAACGGCGAAACGCTTGCCAAAGGCAGCTATCCGACATTTTACACGGCAGCCGGAACAACAGAGACGCTTCCGCTTCCGGAGCTTCCGGAACAACTGCATGGCGAGGCGTATGTAAATTATTACGTTGAGCTTGCCCAAGATACCTTCTATGCACCGGCGGGAACAGAACTATACCGCCGTCAGATTCCGGTTACTACAGGTGTTTATCTGGCAGACGAGAAAACGATTGTGGAGAAACCACTGACCGTAGAGGAGGATGAAAATCATGTTTGCATCACTGGCGAAGAGACCGAAATTATCTTTGATAAAAAGACAGGTGAATTTACCAGATATCAGGCAAAGAGCGTTTCTTTTATGACCGGCGGAAAAGATGAATTTTATCGTGCCCCAACCGGTATTGATGAGGGAACCCATGAAAGTGATTACGATGATATCTGGCGCGCGGAAGGTCTGGATCGTCTGAAAAAGGAAGTACAGTCAGTATCGGCTGTCAGTGCCGGAAATCAGGTGCTTCTTGAAGTGCAGGCTTCCTATACCGCGGAGCCGGACAACGCAGTACTCTTTACCGCTCATACTCTGTATCGCATCGGCAGTGAGGGAATGGAGCTGAAAAACGAAGTAACAAACAACAGCGGTCTTGAGACCATCGCAAGAGTCGGACAGTCGTTCCGCCTCCCTGCAGCGTTTGATACGCTCACCTGGTATGGAAAAGGTCCCTGGGAGACGTATGCAGACCGAAAAGACGCAGCACTGATTGGACTTTATACATCTTCTGTAGCAGAACAGCACGTTCCGTTTGCAGTACCGTGCGAATGCGGTGGCCATGAGGACACGCGGTTTGCCGCTCTTTCGGATGGAACACATACCGTTCAGATTGTGGGCAGTGATGATTTCCATTTCAGTGCACTTCCTTATTCTATAGCAGAATATCGAAAAGCCACATATGAGGAAGAACTTCCGGAGCAGACAACAGGAACCTGGCTGATCCTGGATGCAGCGCACGCAGGCCTTGGCGGAGATACCGGCTGGACGAAAAATATTCACCCGGAATATCGTGTATGCAAGGGAAGATACAGCTATACGTTCCGTTTCCATTTCGCATAAAAGAAAAAATCGGCCAACTGCCTATTGGCAAGAGATACAATTTATATCAGCGAATGAAGGCTGGTGAATATATAAGGGAAGAACTTACACCAGATGGACTTCATCCAAATGATAAAGGACACAAACTTGTTGCAGAAGAAATTGAAAAATTCCTTGAAAGCGTGAAAGCAGAATTAGAAGTTGAGGAAAAAGAACCTGTTTTTCCGAAGGCAATGACGGAGAATGCATACGAGAATGCAAAACGCCTGACAATCCGTGAAATTTCACCAAAACTTTGCGGATTTCATGCAGATACGGAAGAGAAAACAGGACATCTTGATCATTTTAAAAATGGATGGATCGGAAAAAAAGCCGGGGATTCTATTCATTTTGAGGTGACTGCTTCCTGCAGTGCAGTGGAGAAAAGAAAATTTATACGGTAGATATAACAATTCTTCCGGAAGAGGTAACGGATACAACTCCATTTTATCTGATGTCATTAATTATTGCATAAGATTTTTGAAGGAGAGACTTCCGGAGATTGAGACAGCAGCACTTGGAAATGAAGCAGGAATGATCGGTGCAGCAAGTTTACTGTAAAATATGGAGGGGATAAGATGAGAATTAATCCTGATAATAAAAAAATACGTTATAGCGGAAGGATCGACTGGAGAAATCCAAAAGAACCGATTTGGGTCTATCCATGTACATCAGCAGAGTTTAAATTCACAGGAAGATACCTGAAAATTTTCTTAAAAAACAAAAATGAATATTGGCAGAATTATCTTGGATGCATTTTAGATGGAGTGCAGTCGTGTTATTATCTGGATAACGAGAAAGAGAATGAAATAGAGATTCGTGTTCCTGAGAATGAAAACGGAGAACATCATGTTCTTTTCTTTAAACGTCAGGATTCCTGCCATGAGATGCACATCCTTGGATTTGAAATTGAAGACGGAGCAAAATTATTGGAACTTCCGGATGCACCGACAAAAAAAATTGAAGTTTACGGAGATTCTGTATCAGCAGGAGAAGTGACAGAAGCAGTGGATTATACAGGAAAGACGGACCCTGAACATCAGGGAGGTTATTCTAACAGCTGGTATTCCTATGCCTGGATGACAGCACGTATGCTGAATGCACAGATTCATGATATCGCACAGGGCGGAATTGCATTGATGGATGGACAAGGCTGGTTCCATGAGCCGGAGCAGATTGGAATGGAAAGTGCCTGGAATAAAATTCGCTTTAATAAAACATTTGGTGAACTGACAGAATGGGATTTTAATCAGTATACACCGCAGGTTGTTGTCGTGGCAATTGGCCAGAATGATAATCATCCGTTTGATTACATGTCAGAAGACTATATGTGTGAGAAAGCAATTCTTTGGAGAGAACACTATACAGAATTTTTAAAAAAACTGCGTCAGGTATATCCGAAGGCATCGGTCATCTGCTGTACGACATTGCTTGAGCATGACAGTTCTTGGGACAAAGCAATTGACGATGTAGTGGTTTCTATGGGAGACCGTAAGATTTCCCATTGTATCTTTAAAAGAAACGGAGCAGCGACTCCAGGACATCTCAGAATTCCAGAAACCTATGAGATGGCGAGAGAACTTGCTGATTATATAGAGAATCTGGGAATCGAGGAATGGAAATAATTAGAATAGTAGAGTAATAAGAGGAAGATATCCTGGTGGTCTGATCCGGTTTTATTAGGACATTATCCGGAGGAGGGATTGGTGCGTTATGAAAAATATCTTCCGAAAATCACAGAAGAAGATATGTGTCTGATCTCAGAACCGATCGATATCTATGGACAGAATATTTATAACGGAAGATGCGTCCGTATGGGAGAAGACGGAAAGCCACAGGAGGTTTGCCGATATGAAGGATTTCCTAAAACTGCGATCCAATGGCCGGTAACACCGGAATGTCTGCAGTGGGGGCCGAAGTTTTTATATGAAAGATATCATAAGCCAATTTACATCACACAGAACGGATTGTCCTGCCATGATGTGATCTCATTAGATGGAAAAGTGCATGATCCAAACAGAATTGATTTTCTTGCAAGATATTTGCGAGAACTGAGAAAAAAAGATCCCTTTTGGGGTTTATTTAGTAGCGTTAATAATAAATACTTGACAATTTATAAGGAGTGGTGTAGGGTAAAGGTGTCAAAGGAATTTCACCGGATTGGGTGTAATTCCGTTCACTATCCTATACGAAAAGAAGAGGTATTCATGATGAAAGAATTAAAGCCAATCAAAGAGGGTAAGGTACGCGAGATTTATGATAACGGCGACAGCCTGATCATGGTAGCAACCGACCGTATTAGCTGTTTTGATGTCATTCTGAACAATGTGGTAACAAAAAAAGGTACCGTTCTGACCCAGATGTCCAAATTCTGGTTCGATCTGACAGAAGACATCCTTCCGAATCATATGATCTCTGTAGACGTAAAAGACATGCCGGAATTTTTCCAGCAGGAGAAATTTGACGGAAACAGCATGATGTGCCGTAAGCTGGAAATGCTTCCTATCGAGTGCATTGTCCGCGGCTACATTACCGGAAGCGGCTGGGCAAGCTATCAGAAAACAGGAAAAGTATGTGGCATCGAGCTTCCGGAAGGATTAAAAGAATCTGACAAGCTTCCTGAGCCAATCTACACTCCGTCCACAAAGGCTGAAATCGGAGATCATGACGAAAATATCTCTTATGAGCAGAGCATCGCCCATCTGGAAAAATACTTCCCGGGAAAAGGAGCCGAGTATGCAGAGAAGCTTCGCGACTACACCATCGCTCTGTATAAAAATGTGCCGATTATGCTTTAAGCAAAGGCATTATCATTGCAGACACAAAATTTGAGTTTGGTCTCGATGAAAACGGAAATATCGTAATCGGCGACGAGATGCTGACTCCGGACAGCTCCCGCTTCTGGCCTGCAGATGGTTATGAACCAGGCCATGGTCAGCCATCTTTTGACAAACAGTTCGCGCGCGACTGGCTCAAAGCCAACGATGGAAACCACGACTGGACTCTGCCGCAGGAAATCGTAGACAAGACGATCGAGAAATATCTTCAGGCATATGAGATGCTGACAGGAAAACCGCTGGCATAAAGAACATCATAGTGTTAAAAAGCTACAGGAGGCAGGTTCTGCCTCCTGTTTTTGCATATTTTGTGATAAGATCAGATGATAATCTGATACTCAAATGCGTGAAACATGTGATATAATGGGAAGAAAGACAGGATGCGAAGGAGGAAACACGATATGAAAATTGCTGCTGCAATTGAAAAAATGACAGATTTTTATAAGGGAAATATTCATGATATTTATCATTTTCTGAAGGTATGGGCCTTTGCAAAGAACATCGGCGAGGCGGAAGGACTGGATCCAAAAACACAGGAAACGCTGGAGATGGCAGCTGTTGTCCATGATATTGCCTGCCCGCTGTGTCGGGAAAAATACGGAAATACCAGCGGAAAGCATCAGGAAGAGGAAAGTGCGCCGCTCGTTGCAGAATTTTTCAAAGATGTACCGGCAGGAGAACTGGATGTCGAACGCATCACATGGCTGGTTACGCATCATCATACCTATACAAATGTAGAGGGAATGGATTACCAGATCCTGCTGGAAGCCGATTTTCTGGTCAATGCCGGCGAGAGCGAATATTCAAAACAGGCGATTGAAAATTTCTGCAGAAAGTATTTCGGACGGAAGCGGGAACGCATCTGTTGAAGAGTATGTTTCCGGAGAAGGAATAAGGTCATGAAGTGTGACATCCTCCACCACCTCTACAGGTGGTGGAGGATGTCACTTTTACAGCAGGACAGCCGGGGGCATTTAACCTTTATGGCGGTCAACCGGGAGATCCCGAAGTATCTGGATGCTACCTTATGGAACAGGGGATTTGTGGATACAAACGGCAAATACTATGAGCTTTGGAATGCGCAGGCACAGTATTATACGGAGTAAAATTTTGGCAATCTGTCGGCAGAAGCCATTCACAGAGAGATTGACGGTACACTGAAACGGCTGGGAACAGATTATCTGGATCTGTATATCATTCACCGTTTTGACTACGAAACTCCGATTGAGGAAACAATGGAAGCCCTGAATGTATGACCGCACTGGCATGGCAATGGGCGAAGGGAGTCAGCTCCCCGATTATCGGTGCGACCAAGGCGGCAATTGTTTCGTAAAAAACTATGGCATGTAAAACGCCGTCAGACTTGTTGTAGTCTGACGCGTTTTACGTTAGGAAGCTCTTTGAAGAAACATCTATATTATTTCGTTTCCTGTCCCGCTTTCTTCCGGAACAGTTCTTTTCCACAGCTGATGACAATGATGACACCAAGAACCATCAGCAGAATGGCGATGATGAGCTGCAGTCCCTCAACGAGGAAGACAGCGGTTCCTGCTCCATACGCTTTTACAAGTGCAATGACACGCTCTACCAGTGCGGTAAAGGTGACACAGAGCATGATGATGAGCGGCGGGAACAGGGTTCTGTTTTCACGGCCGGTGACTTTCAGGAAGACACAGAGCGTGATCAGAACGAGTGCACTCAGCATCTGGTTTGCACTTCCGAACAGCGGCCAGATATTGGCATATCCGATCTGGGTCAGGATGTAGCCGCAGAGCAGAGTAACAATGGTAGAGAAATATTTATTGCAGAGCAGCTTTCTCCATCCGGCAGCATGTTCCATATCATCGACAGTGAACAGTTCCTGGAAGGACATACGGCCGATTCGTGCAACGGAGTCAAGACTGGTAAGTGCCAGCGCCGATACACACATCGTCATGAAGCACTGTGCTCCGTATACCGGGATGCCGAACATTTCCAGAAATCCGGCAACACCGGAAGAAAAGATCGCAAATGGCGTTCCGACAGCAGCCGTACCGTCTGCAGAAGCAGCAGCACCGGCAACGCAGAGGGCGAGGACGGCAAGCAGGCTCTCCAGAACCATAGCTCCGTATCCGACTTTCTGCATATCTTTTTCATTCGCAATGGTTTTCGAAGAGGTTCCAGACGATACCAGGCTGTGGAATCCGGAAACAGCACCACAGGCAACGGTGACAAACAGGATCGGGAACAGATCTCCGGATGCCGCATTGTGGAAACCGGTGTACATTGGAAGATTCATTTTCGGGTGTGCAACAACAAGTCCGACAACAGCGCCAAGGATCATGCCGGCAAACATAAAGGTTGTCATAAAGTCACGCGGCTGCATCAGAAGCCACATCGGAAGGACAGCGGCAAGAAAGATGTAGGCAAATACCAGATAAGTCCAGGTTGCTTTGCTTGTTACAAGCGGTACATTCATGCCGATTGCAAAAGCTGCAACGGTGCATGCAAGGCCGAGTACCATTTCTTTCCAGCCTTTCCACTGCAGTTTTTCTGGAGCAGTCCGAAGACAACAGCAAAAGCGATAAACAGCAGGGAGATGCTTCCGGCAGCGCCGTTTACAGTTGCCTGGGCAGAAAGCTTTGTGACGCCGTCAACCGTTTCGTAAGCATTAAATGTTCCGGCAACCATATCTGCAAAGGCGGCGATAACGATCAGTGTAAAGAGCAGCAGAAGAGAAGAAACAGTTTTTTTCCTGTTTTGCCGATGTATTTCTCAATGAGAAGTCCCATGGATTTTCCTTCGTTTTTGACACTCGCATACAGCGCACCGAAATCGGTAACAGCACCAAAGAAGATACCGCCGATCAGGATCCATAAAAGGACGGGAACCCATCCAAAGACAGCGGCCTGAATGGCACCGGTGACAGGGCCTGCACCTGCGATTGAAGAAAACTGATGGGCGAATACGGTCCATCCATCGGTAGGGACGTAATCCTGACCGTCATTTTTTGCAACGGCAGGTGTTTTTGCTTTGGGATCGATGCCCCATTTCTTTGCCAGCCAGCTTCCGTAGAAGGTATAACCTGCTATCAGACATACGGCGGCGATCAGTACAATAACCAACGTGTTCATAATAAAATTCCTCCTCGTTCAAAAATGATATTTCCAGTTTACATGGATTTCAAATGGAAAAGAAAAGGGAAAAGGCAATTGTGTTGGTATGCTTGGAAACAAAAAAAGCTTCGTCTCCCTGACTTATGCAAGAAGACGAAGCTTTCAAAAAACGCTCCGCGTTACCACTTCTAATTATCGGCTGTTTCTTTTGGTCGATCACTCAGACAAGATCCCCGAAACCATTTGATACACTTTCCGGTGAATCTCTTCTCTGCTAACGGTGAGAGGCCGGTCCGGACTACTTTCCATTTCTGGTTTCGTCTGTACAGCTCACAGGGGATTGTTCTTTGGGATACCTGCCATCTCGCACCAGCCGATGGTTCTCTGCAAAGGCTCACCCGAAAAATGTTGTCCTGCTCATTGCTTTTTTCTGATCCCTTTTTTCTTTTGAACACTTTGCATTATAGTCTCATTTTTCGGTTTGTCAAGCAATTTTTTAAAAAATATCATGTTTTTTCCCTGAAAATAGTAAAAATTTATTTCTTGACACAGAAAACCAGAATTTTTATAATAGAAGAAAAAGCGCAGAACCAGAAGGCTTCTGCGGAAAGGTGGTATTTTTGTATGGGGTATTATGACAAAGAACGTGTAAGGGGATTTTTGCACAATCAGGACGGTATTATGGCGAATGATTTCGGATGTTTCTTCTGACGGAAGAGTTTATGAGAAGATACAAAGACCGCTGGATCATCGGCGCATATGACTGTATCAACGAGCCGATCTCCATGACGCCGCGCCGCGAGGAGCTGACACCGAAGCCGGTCTATTTCTACGAGGAAATGATCCGCCGCTGCAGAAAGATCGACCAGAAACACTTATTTTTGCTGAATGGTACACAGTTTTCCTCTCTTACATATTTCTTTGATCATGAGTTTGACCCGGAATACCACAACTGGGGCATCAGTCTTCATGCGTATGAGATGGTTGTTCCGGAGGTAGCTTCTCTTGCCAGCGTTCTCCGTACCTGCCGGGAACAGAAGATCTGCCTGTGGATGGGCGAGACAGGAGGAAGAAATGAGCACGCATGGCAGACAACGATGTATGAGATTCTTGCCGAGTACCACGCCGGTTATAATCTGTGGTGCTGGAAAACAGTAGAGGGAGCAGGAGAGTATGCTTCCTATACAATCCGTGAAAAAGAAACCTATACAGTTTCTGTAACTTACTGTGCAGACAAAGAGGTTAAGGTACAGGCAGCTATTCAGGGAGAGACTCTTTTTGAAGGGGTAATGCCTCCTGCCGGTGAGAAAGTAACTTCGGATGTTCATCCATATTTTGCATATGAAACAGCACCGAACACACTCGAACTGTTCAAACTCGGTACCGTTACAGGAGAAGGCATTCTGAAAATAGAGGTTCTGGACGGATGTGCACGGTTCGGACAGATTGTGATTCGGAAAAGTGAAAAATAGCAGAACATAACGTTTCTTTATGAGAAATAAATAACAGATCTATCTGCCCGCAGGAATCAAAAAATCCGACGGCAGATTTTTGATTTTTTCAGTTTTCATTGACAATTGCATCACTGGTGCTATAATAAAAACAAACATATGAATAAATGTTCATATGAACAGTGAAAATGAAAAAGGAGATCAAAAGCGATGAAGAAAACGTATAAGATCGATGTTGACTGCGCAAACTGTGCAAACAAAATGGAAGAGGCTGCAAAAAACACAGCAGGTGTAAAGGATGCTACCGTAAACTTTATGATGCTCAAAATGATCGTTGAGTTCGAAGACGGACAGGATCCAAAGAGCGTTATGCAGGATGTTCTGAAAAACTGCAAAAAGTTGAGGATGACTGCGAGATCTTCCTCTAAAATAAAAAACTTTCATCGGCGGATGGAAGAAAAAGCTGGAGCAGAATAGATTCTAAAACCTGTCTGCGGTTCAGCTCGAGAAAAATCCAGTATTTTCTCTCTGGAGCAGCGGATTTGGATCTGTAAATCTCTGGGATGAAATGCTGGATTTTTTCATCCGGCGGTAAGAACAAAGGAGGCATATGTATGAATAAGAAACAGAAAAAGGTTCTCATCCGCGTCATCGTTGCATCGGTTCTTCTGATTCTCTGCGCGGTACTGCCGACAACCGGCTATGTGCGATTTGCAACCTTTATGGTTCCTTATCTGGTCATCGGATACGATATCCTGAAAAAGGCCTGGAAGGGAATCCTGAACAAACAGGTATTTGATGAAAACTTTCTGATGGCTGTTGCAACGGTCGGTGCCATTCTGCTTGGCGAGTATCCGGAGGGCGTAGCCGTTATGCTGTTTTATCAGATCGGCGAACTGTTCCAGAGCTATGCTGTCGGAAAGAGCCGCCGGAACATCAGCGAACTGATGGATATCCGCCCGGATTATGCAAATATCGAGGTAGACGGAAAACTCGAGCAGGTTGATCCGGATGAAGTTGAGGTTGGCACAATCATCGTTGTACAGCCTGGTGAAAAGATTCCGATCGATGGTGTGATCAAAGAAGGAAACACCACACTGAATACCAGTGCCCTGACCGGAGAGAGTGTTCCGCGTGACGCCCGGGATGGAGACGAAGTCATCAGCGGATGTATCAATATGTCCGGTCTGATTAAAGTAAAAACAACGAAAGAGTTTGGAGAGTCCACCGTATCCAAAATTCTGGACCTTGTGGAAAACTCCAGCTCCAAGAAATCAAGATCCGAGAACTTTATTTCCAAATTTGCGAAATACTATACACCGGCCGTCTGCTACGGTGCGCTGGCGCTGGCAATCCTGCCGCCGCTGGCACGGATGCTGTTTTAAGTGCCGCTCCTGAGTGGAGCGTATGGATTTACCGTGCGCTGACCTTCCTGGTTATCAGCTGCCCTTGTGCACTGGTCATCAGTATTCCGCTCAGCTTCTTCGCCGGTATCGGCGGCGCAAGCCATGAAGGTGTCCTGGTGAAAGGTTCCAACTATCTGGAAACACTTTCCAAGACCAAATACGTTGTATTCGATAAAACCGGTACCATGACACAGGGTGTCTTTGAAGTAGCCGGTATTCACCACAATACGATCAGTCAGGAAGATGTTCTGGAATACGCAGCACTTGCTGAGTGTGCTTCGAGCCATCCGATCAGCAAGAGTCTGCAGAGAGCATATGGAAAACTGATCGACCGAAGCCGTGTCACGGACATCGAAGAGATCAGCGGAAACGGTGTAACAGCAAAGGTAGACGGTAAAAATGTCGCTGCCGGAAATGCAAAACTGATGGAGCGCCTTGGCGTTGATTATATCGACTGCCACAGCGTCGGCACCATCGTCCATGTTGCTGTAGACGGCAAGTATGCCGGACATATCCTGATCTGTGATATGATCAAACCGCATGCGAAAGAGGCGATTCAGGCGCTGCGGAAATCCGGTATTAAAAAGACGATTATGCTGACCGGAGACTCCAAGCGGATAGCCGATCAGGTAGCTGCAGATCTTGGAATTGATGAAGTTTACAGCGAACTGCTTCCTGGTGACAAAGTAAGTAAAGTGGAAGAGCTGCTTGCCGCAAAGACAGAAAAAGAAAAACTTGCCTTCGTAGGTGACGGCATCAACGATGCACCGGTACTGTCCCGTGCCGATATCGGTATTGCGATGGGAGCACTTGGTTCCGACGCAGCAATTGAAGCAGCTGATATCGTTCTGATGGACGACGATCCGCTCAAGATTTCCAAAGCAATTCACATTTCCAGAAAATGTATTCACATTGTTTATGAGAATATTTATTTTGCAATTGGTATCAAAGTATTGTTCCTGCTTCTGGGAGCCATCGGTATCGCTAACATGTGGATGGCAATTTTCGCAGATGTCGGAGTTATGATTCTGGCGGTTCTGAATGCAATTCGTGCTCTGTTTGTGAAAAATCTATAGAAAGACGAGGACACAAAATGGCAAAAATCAATCCGGATGAAGCTGATCTGTGCTGTGACTCCTGTGAGGTTCATGAAAATCTGGTAAAGATTGTCAATGAGACCATGCCGGATGAAACAGAGCTTTACGATCTGGCAGAGCTTTTCAAGGTATTTGGTGATTCCACGCGGATCCAGATCCTGTTTGTCCTGTTTGAGGCAGAGGTATGCGTCTGCGACCTGGCAGAAGCACTGCACATGACACAGTCCGCAATTTCCCACCAGCTTCGCATTCTGAAGCAGAATAAGCTGGTAAAGAGCAGACGAGAAGGAAAATCGGTGTTCTACTCTCTTGCAGATGGTCATGTACGGACAATCATCGCACAGGGACAGGAGCATATTGAAGAGGATTAAAAAAAGCATAAGATAGCAGAAACGTCCCGCAGATGAGAAATTTCATTTGCGGGACGTTTCTGCTTTTCACATTCATTCTTTATTTGGTAAACCATGCTTCCCGAACATGCTGTTTTAGAAGGTTCCGTGCATTTTGGAAGCTGTTTTTTTTACTTTGTTTACATAACCGAATTATGTAAAGTATTTCTTGAATTTCATGATTTATACTCCTCGGAGTAATACGGAATGCAGAGATACATACCGTCCGTGATCTGGTTGGAACTCAGGTGATTGATCTCACGGACCTCAGCAATGTAACTGGAAATATCGGAGTATTCTTCTGTACGGTATTCTTTGGCGATATCCCACAGTGTATCGCCGGAAGAAACGCGGATACTGGTGTAGTATTTGTAGGTTGGAGCTTTCGGCTCACTGTCTGCCTGCGTATTCTGCGGCGTGAAGTGGAAGATTAAAAGAAATGTGACGGCAACCAGAGACAGGAGAGCGGCGGCTGCGCGGATCTGCAGTTTTCTTCTCTGGATTTTTCGTCTTTCTCTCAGTGATTTTCTTTTCTTTGCATTGGTACTCATGTAAAATTCCCCCTTGATTTGTGATAGAAGAGTAGTTGTGCTACGTGAACATTTGTTCTTTCGAATATATGTTCATTATAATAAAAGAACGTATGTTTGTCAATACGAAATACGAACAAATTTTCGAAACTTTTGTTTGCGTTCCGGTTGGATTTATGGTAAAATTTATTTGGTATATTTTAAGCAAATATCGTATAGAAAGAGGGGACTACCCTAATTCATATAAAAAACGAAACGACAGGAGGAACATACGATGGCTGGAGACAAAAATAAACTGACAGAGAAACAGAGACAGATTCTCGAATATTTAAAACAGGAAATTTTGCAGAGAGGATTCCCGCCGTCTGTGCGTGAGATCTGCGAAGCGGTTTCCCTTCGTTCTACATCCTCGGTACATGCACATCTGGAAACACTGGAGCGGAAAGGCTATATCAAACGAGATGCAACAAAACCGAGAGCCATTGAAATCTGCGATGAAGGATTCCATACCGGCCGCCTTGGTGCAATCCAGGGAATTGCATCGGAAGACACCGCATCCCAGAGTGAGGTTGCACAGATTCCGCTGATCGGCAAAGTAGCTGCCGGAGAACCGATTCTTGCGGTAGAGAATATTGAAGGATATTTTCCGATGCCGGTAGACCGTCTGCCAAACGCAGAAACGTTCCTTTTAAAGGTACAGGGCGAAAGCATGGTAAATGCAGGTATTTTAGACGGTGACCTTGTTCTTGTGGAACAACAGGCAACTGCGGAAAATGGAGAAAAAATTGTCGCTCTGGTCAATGATTCCGCTACAGTAAAAACATTCTACAAGGAAGACGGTTATTTCCGCCTGCAGCCGGAAAACGATGAGATGGATCCGATCCTTGTGAATGATCTGCAGATCGTAGGAAAGGTAATCGGAGTATTAAGATTTTTATCCTGAAAAATAAAAGAAGAAAATAAAAAATGTTGTGAAAAACGAACAAGAAATCGGCCTGTAAAATTCGGCGGTTTCAGAAGAAAAACCGGTGATTTCTGAAAGTAACTCTTCAACTATTCGAAAAACCTGCGTTTCCCGAATAGTTATATAGAAGAAATACTTCTTTTATTTTCCCGGTTTTTCTGTTTAGAAAGGCTCATTTGCAGTTATGAAATCAAAAATTACGTATCACGAACAAACCGATATGGAAAATACACTGAAGCTCCGCGAGGTTCTGAAGACGCTTCCCTCTTTTACTTCCGAATTTTTCCGCGGCATCAGCACAACGACATCGACCAGCACACGAATCAAATATGCATATGACCTTCGGATCTTTTTTCAGTATCTGCAGAAAGAAAATCCGGAACTTGCCAAAATTCCCATGGATCAGATGTCCGTTGATGTGCTTGACCAGGTCACTGCACTTGATCTTGAGGAATACACAGAATATTTAAAGGCTTATATCGGTTCCCAGGAATCTTATACCACCAACGGGGAAAAAGGCCTGAAACGAAAATTGTCGGCACTTCGGACGTTCTATTCCTATTATTTCAAAAAGGAACTGATTGAGACAAATCCTACGCTGCTTATCGATATGCCGAAGCTCCACGAAAAAGAAATTATCCGTCTGGAGCCAAATGAGGTTGCGGAGCTTCTCGATTTTATTGAATCCTGCGGCGACGGGCTGAGCAATCATCAGCGGGCCTACTATGAAAAAACAAAGGAACGTGATTTTGCAATCATTACTCTTCTGCTTGGCACGGGAATCCGTGTGTCGGAATGTGTCGGGTTAGATATTGAGGATGTCGATTTTAAAAACAATGGCATCAAAGTGCTTCGAAAAGGTGGAAATGAAATGTTTGTCTACTTTGGAGATGAAGTTGCCGAGGCACTGAAAAAGTATATCGAAGTCCGCGCAGGTATTACACCTGTGGCAGGACACGAACACGCACTCTTCTATTCGGCGCAGAGAAAACGGATCAACGTCAAGACGGTGGAAAATCTGGTGAAGAAATATGCGTCCAGGTGACGACAACGAAGAAAATTACGCCGCATAAACTGCGTAGTACGTACGGTACGACGCTGTATCAGGAAACAGGCGATATTTATCTTGTTGCAGATGTTCTCGGCCATAAGGATGTCAATACGACGAAGAAACATTATGCTGCCATGGACGATGCAAGGCGCGTCAGGCTGCCACAGCGGTACGGCTGCGGGAGTCCATGCCGGAGCATGAGGAATAAAAACATATCAGAAACCAAAAGAGGAATCAACAGGGATTATATCCCATTCGTTGATTCCTCTTTTTATGGAGACGACTTCTCTCCTGCTTTTTTTTAAGTTACTCCGCCTTAATTGCCCAGCGCATTTTCGTTGAACTTGCACGGCTGTTGCGGATGCATTCTTCTTTGGAAGGACGAATGACTTCTTTTGAATATTCGGAATAAATACCGATCTGATACAGTCCCTTCATGGACTTTTTCACAAGCCGGTCTTCGCCGGAATGGAACGTCAGAATTGCCGCTCTGCCGCCCGGAGCAAGAGCATCCGGAAGTTTTTCCATGAATGCTTCCAGAACCTCATATTCGTTGTTTACATCGATCCGCAGTGCCTGGAAGGTGCGGGCGCAGGATTTTTTGATGGCTTCTTTTTTCTCGTCTTTCGGAAGAAAATCCAGTGCTTCAGCGATCAGATCACGCAGTGCAAACGTAGTGTCAATTTTCTTTCCTTTCCGAAGTGCCCGCGTAACAACCTGGGAAATTTCTTTTGCATACGGTTCATCGGCATTTTCAATGAGCATGCCTTCCAGTTCATCGCGTGCAACCGTGCGCAGACGCTCGGCCGCGGAAATTCCTGCCTCCGGATTCAGGCGAAGATCCAGCGGTCCATCATATTTGTAGGAAAAGCCGCGCTCCGGATTATCAATCTGCATGGAGGAAACACCAAGATCCGCCAGAATGAAGTCAAAGGGGCCGTATTTGGCAGCAACCTGATCAATATTGGCAAAATTCTGATGAAGAATCGTTAAAATCTCAGGGCCGTACCCCTGCGCGGCCAGTCGTTCTTTTGTTTTTGCCATCTCGATCGGATCGACATCCAGCGCACAGAGATGCCCTTTTCCCTGCAGGCATGCAAGCATACGGGAGCTGTGGCCGCCGTATCCGAGTGTTGCATCAAGTCCGTTCTGTCCCGGCTCGATCTTGAGAAAATCGAGGATTTCATCTACGAGAATCGGGATATGCATGCCGGCCGGTGTGCTTCCCTTTTGGATCACATGCTCAATGGTCCCCTGATATTTCTCCGGATTCAGTTCTTTGTATTTCTCATTGTAATTCCGCGGATGTGTGCCTTTGTAGCGGACGCGGCGTTTGTGTTCTTTCTGTTCTTCCATAAAATGTTCTCCTTATACTTCAAATATATTTAATCGAACATGTGCGTTCGAATATTTTCCAGATCAATTGGTTCTCCTGTCATCGGCTGCAGAAAGTGCAGTTTCCAGGCATGGAGCGCGGCACGGGTACCGCCGTCGCGGACTCCGTAGAGCGGATCTCCGAAAAGTGGATGTCCAATAGATGCCATGTGAAGACGGATCTGATGCGTGCGGCCGGTTTCCAGACGGCAGCACACGACGGCCCAGAAAGGATCCTGAAGGACAGCCTCGTAGTGTGTAGTAGCCCACAGGCCGTTCCCTTCTTTACAGATACGCATTTTAGTGATACGTTTCCCAGACGGATCGAAAGAATCAGGGTCATCTCCTGGAATTTGCTCCATGGAAAGACGAATGGTTTCTTTTTGCGTTTCTTCGGAAAAGGGATGGTGTACCAGAGCCAGGTATTCTTTTTTCAGCGCGCCGCTCTCCCGCTGCCGGGACAGTCTGGCAGCAGCCAGCTGATTCTTTGCAAATAGTACCAGACCCGATGTATCTTTGTCAAGACGGCCGATGCAGCGGAGTTCAGAAGGCGCTGTCGGTGTTTTTAACAGGGATGCGGCAGCATGTGTCAGGGAATCGGAATAATGGCCGTGGGAAGCGTGGCAGACCATACCGGATGGCTTGTCTGCGACACAGAGATCACTGTCCTCATAGAGAATCCGTACGCCGGCAGAATCACCTGATACCGGCAGAACCTGATCTTCGGAAAGGTGGGGACACTTCTGCGCATATCGAAAAGTGATCGTATCTCCAGTCTGGACAACTGCATTTGTGCGGCAGGAAACACCGTTTTTCTGAATTCCATCCGGAATATATTTGGCATGGCGGATTTCACGTGGTGTCAGGTGCAGAAAACGTTTTAGAATTGTTTCCACCGACAGTCCCCCCTGTTCCGGAAGGACAAAGTGACACAGCTGCTGATAGTCAAATTGCGGCATAAAAGATTTTCTCCTCTTCACAAGTTCACATAATCATTTTATGTAAACTATATAAATACAAACAATTCAGTACGATGATGGTACACTATCTCTAGACAAAAACAGGTTTCACAGATCTCGCAAACCACGTTCTGTTTTACCGATTCGGCAAACAAAAAAATTTTATTTACAGATCCTCTAAGATCACCGTAAACGGCCCATCATTCACCAGTGATACTTCCATCTCAGCCCCGAACACTCCCGTTTCGACAACAGGAACCTGTTCCCGTGCTTTCGCGACCATATATTCATACAGTTCTTCTGCTCTGTGCGGCTCGCCTGCTTCCGTGAAGCTTGGACGGTTTCCTTTTTTACAGTTGGCATACAGGGTAAACTGTGAAACCATCAGAAGCTGTCCATCCACATCTGCCAGGGACTTGTTCGTCTTTCCATTTTCATCTTCAAAAATACGCAGTCCCAGCAGTTTTTTCATATACTTGTCTGCTGTTGCTTCATCGTCCCCCTGGCCGACACCGATCAGAACCAGAAAACCTTTCTGAATCGATCCAACAACCTTCTCTTCCACCGAAACACTTGCTCTTTTTACACGTTGTATAACAATTCTCATCTTTAAAATCCTTTCATAAAATGACCCTCCTCTTATTTTTAAGAGGAGGGTCGTTTCTCCTATGTTCTGTTTTGATCAGATGCTGAAAATCTTGCGGATTCCCGCTTCTTTAACTTCAATTGCCTGTTTGATCATATCTACGGTTCCATCGATACCGAATACACTGCTGTTCAGGCACAGGTCGTAGCTGTCTACCTCGCCCCAGCGTTTGCTGGTGTAGTAATTGTAGTAGCTTGCACGCTGTTTGTCGATCTTTGTGATCTTGTCTTTTGCTTTTGCATCAGAAAGATCATACAGCTTTGCGATACGGCGGATGCGATCCTGCATATCTGCTTTAATAAAGATGCTCAGCACGTTCGGATTTTCCTCCAGTGCATAATCTGCACAGCGGCCTACGATGACACACGGACCGTCCTGCGAAATCTTCTTGATGGCATCAAACTGCGCCAGAAATACCTTCTGGTTCAGCGGCATATCCATCATGGTAGATCCATAGCCGAAGGAGTAACTGTCCATAACCAGAGAGTATAAAAAGCTGTTGGTTGGTTTTTCATCGTGGTTTTCGAACAATTCCTGGCATAATCCGCTGTCCTTTGCTGCTCTCTCCAGCAGCTCTTTGTCATAGTACTTGATTCCCAGGCCATCCGCTAAAATCTTACCAATGGAATGTCCGGCGCTTCCGTACTGACGTCCAATCGTTATGATAGTTTTCATATAATCCGCTCCTTTCCATTCCGTCACAATAATCTGCTTTCACAGATGTAGTAACTCGCGTTTTTTCGTTACATCTAGTATACTACAGAATTCACAGAAAGTACAGAACATTTTGATAAAACTTATACAAATTAACTATATACTTTTTGAAATATCATTCTTTTTAAGCAGTTTCAGACATTTTTTCGAAACTGCAGCAACAGATTGGAAAAATATTCCGGAAGCGGCGCCTCAAACTCCATATAGGCACCGGTCCGTGGATGGATAAATCCAAGTACCATCGCATGCAGCGTCTGTCCCTGCAGGTTTTTCACCGGGCATTTCTTCGGGCCATAAACCGCATCGCCAAGCAGCGGATGCCCGATACTTGCCATATGGACACGAATCTGATGCGTCCGGCCGGTTTCCAGCTGGCATTCAATATACGTATAATTTCCAAAGCGTTCCAGCACACGGTAATGTGTGACCGCCGGTTTTCCGTTCCGTTCATTAATCGCCATCTTTTTCCGGTCTGTCGGATGGCGGCCGATTGCACCGCGCACGGTTCCCTCGTCCTCTTTCAGATTCCCATGGACAATTGCCCGGTACTTTCGGGTAATGGAATGTACAGAGAGCTGTTCTGCGAGGCTCTGGTGGGCGAAATCGCTCTTACAGATAACCAGGGCACCCGTTGTGTCCATATCGATTCTGTGGACGATTCCGGGGCGCAGAACGCCGTTGATGCCGGAGAGATTTCCGCGGCAGTGATACAGAACCGCATTGACCAGTGTTCCGCTGCTGTGGCCTGCCGCCGGATGTACGACCATCCCCTTTGGCTTATTGACGACCAGAAGATCATCATCCTCGTACAGAATATCAAGCGGAATGTTTTCTGGCTCCACGTTCAGTTCTTCCGGTTCCGGCAGAAGCACCAGAACGGCATCACCGGCGGCAACCTTGCTGCTTGCTTTCTGCGTTTTTCCGTTGATCGAAACCTTTCCGTCTTTTAAAAGCTTCTGCAGAAAAGAACGGGAACAGTCCGAAAAAGATGCGGCCAGGCACTGATCAATCCGTTTTCCGTCAAAATCCGGTGTAACTTCCAAAATCCGTTCTTCTTCAGCCATCGGACTCCTCCTTTTTGGCGTTTTTATGCAGAAATGCGAAGTCTTCGTCCTTGTAGTACAACAGATACAGCAGTAAAAAGACAGCGACCGATACGGTGACATAAATATCAGCTACGTTAAAAACCGGAAAGTTGATCAGCGAAACGTAGATGAAATCAACGACATAGTGATTCAGAAAACGATCGTAAAAATTTCCGACCGCACCAGCCGTCAGAACAGTCAGCACGGCAAAAAGCGGTAAAAAGCGGCGTGTCTTTGGAAGCTTGTAAAAGACGATCACCATGACGATCAGAAACAATACCGTCATCATAGCAAACAGCCAGTACTGATCCTGCAGAAGTCCGAATGCCATACCGCGGTTTTCCAGATAAAACAGCTCCAAAACCCCTGGAATGAGCTCGATCGACGGCTGGTCCTTCAGATACTGCACTGCCAGTGATTTTGTATACTGATCTGCTGCAAGCAGAAGGACAATCGCTGCCGCGCAAACCAGATAAACGGCCAGCGGAGAAAGTTTTTTACTCTTCATCGATCAGATCTCCATTAATAGAATTGATAGCTTCCAGCATTTCTTCATCTGTAACCGTGCGGTCCACCACAGCATGGCCGACAGACTCCAGAAGGATGAATTTGATCGTACCCTGTTCCATTTTCTTGTCCGATTTTGTTGCAGCCAGAATATCTTCCGATTTCAGGCCGTCCACGGTGATTGGCAGATAGAAACCGACGTTCATATCACGAATCTCGTAAAACTCTTCATCGGAGAGATAACTTCTCTTGTAGGAAATATAGGCAGCAGCAACGGTTCCAAGTGCAACGCACTGGCCATGGAGCAGTTCGAAGTTTTTGAGCTTTTCAATGGCATGACCGATCGTATGGCCAAGATTTAAAACGGCACGCTCTCCCTGTTCTGTTGGGTCATTTTCTACAACCTGGCGTTTGATATCGCAGCATTTCTGGATCATTTTCGTTAATACCGGCTCAATCCGCTCTTCGATCTCAGACATGTGATTGATGGTCCAGATGTAGAATTTTTCATCGCGGATCAGACCTGTTTTCAGGACTTCTCCCATACCGCAGGCAAACTGTTCGCCGTTCAGGGATTTTAAGGTTGCCATGTTCATATAGACAAGACGTGGATGATGGAATGCACCGACCATATTTTTGTACTGGTCGAAATCGACGCCCGTTTTTCCTCCAACGCTGGAATCTACCTGTGCAAGCAGTGTCGTCGGAAGCTGAATGAAATCAATGCCGCGCAGATACGTTGCCGCCGCATAGCCGGTCAGATCCCCAACGACACCGCCGCCGAGTGCGAATAAAATGTCTTTTCTCTCAAAGTGGTTTTCAATCAGATGCGTGTACAGATCTTTGACGGTACCCAGATTTTTGCTTGCTTCACCAGCCGGGAAAACAAATGCGGTTACGGTCTCAAACAGCGGGGACAGTGCATTTTTTACCTCTTCCAGATACAGTTCTGAAACCGTGCTGTCTGTGACAATGCAGGCCTTTTTTGCAGGGAGTTTTAAGTTCTCCACACAGCCGGCGAGGCGTTCGTAGCTGCGTCCCAGACAATTTCATAAGAAAATTCAGTAGATGTGCCTTCTCTTTTAACGGTAAGTGTTTTCATAATTTATGCCTCCTGTATGTTCTTTCATGAAAAAAGCATCAGAATCCTGCATCTGATGCTTTTCCTTTGTTACTAAGTAAATCAATAATTGATCCAGTGGATCCATTTTAATTTACTGCAAAGATAATTTTCTTTAATAATCGGTACGGATATTTGGAAGATCAAAAGCTCCGCTTAAGATATCCTGGATGTCGCCGGAAATTTCTACGCTGGACGGTGTCAGGATGAAAATATAGCTGGAAACTTTCTGCAGACTTCCGCTCATGCAGTAGCATGCACCACAGCAGAAATCAATGATTCTCTGGGCAATATCCACATCAATGCCTTCTAAGTTAAGGACAACGGTACATCCGGCCAGAAGCGTATCCGCGATTTCACGGGTATCCTCCATGGAAGCCGGTTTGATGACGCATACTTCCATATTTAATGCACCTGCTTTCTTTCTCATTGGAGTAACTTTCGGGGAAACCGGAGCAGCTGGCTTTGGAGCTCGTGCAGCAGCAGCCTGGCTTGAAGCGGTGGTCTTTGGCGCCGGCTGTTTACGCGGTGCAGTGTGAACCGTTTTCGCCTGCGGCTCTTCCTCTTCGTCCTCATCCTCGTTCTCCAGTTTACGGAAGAAACGTTTCTTTGGTTTTTCTTCTATATCATCGTCTTCTTCATCGAAGAAGCTATCCGAATCAGCATCCTCTTCCTCGTAATCGTCGTTCAGCCGGATGGCATCCAGAAATTTGTCTAAAACACTCATTCTTATACTCTCCTATTTTTAGTCCTGTGGCATTTGGCCAGACAGCCGTGCAGAATGCGCGGGGTCACTCTTCTTGGAAAGGCTTCCTGTTATCTTTTACTGTAATCCCGTTCGCCAAAGACTCCGGTTCCAACCCGTACTAAAGTGGCGCCTTCTTCTACTGCTACTTCGTAATCGCCGGTCATGCCCATGCTCAAAATGGCCATACGTACATTATTAATGTTTTTGGCGGCAATGTCAACACTTAATTCCTTTAATTTGCGAAAAACCGGACGATTTTCTTCTGGATCTTCCACATACGGTGCAATGGTCATAAGTCCCTCCACATGAATTGCCGGAAGTTTTGCGATTTCTTCAATCAATGGAAGGGTTTCCTCTACGGAGACACCAAACTTGCTTTCCTCGCCGGCAACGTTTACCTCGATCAGGATCGGGATTTCGCAGTTGTGCTTTACCGCTTCCTCACTGATCGTTTTTGCCAGACGAAGAGAATCGACAGAATGAATCAGGGCAACTTTTCCTGCAATGTATTTTACTTTATTCCGCTGCAGATGACCGATCATGTGCCAGTGGATATCCTTTGGCAGCACTTCCTCTTTTTCTGTCAGCTCCTGCACTTTGTTTTCACCGAAATTGCGTTCGCCAAGATCATAGATTTCGGAAAGCATTTCGACCGGTTTTGTCTTGCTGACCGCAATCAGGGTAACTTCCTCCCGGTTCCGTCCGGCTCTTTTGCAGGCTTCTGTGATTTTCTTCTGGACTTCTTCATAGTTCTCTTTCAGCATATCTTTCTAACCTCCAGTATTTAATGCACAATATCTTCTTCACTGACGGTGGATGCATTTTCCACAATATAATCATACTGCGAAATGCCGTATTGCGTTTGTTTTTTATGATAGAATACTCCGCATTCTGATCGATGATCTGAATTTTGCGGAATACAGCATATCCTTTGTTGATGCAGTAAACACCCTGCAGCGGAACCATTTCTCCAATCTGATACGTTGTGGCGGAATCCTGTGCACGAAGGATATCTCCATCATTAAAAGCGGCCATGTCGACGTAATATTCGACCGGATTATCATTTTCATCATTGACCTGCTCATAGATCGTGGCGTTTACAAATTCTGTCACCGGCTGTCCGTTATCATCCAGCATGACTTTTCCTTTTTTATCGGTCTTTTCCCGCAGGAAACCGGAAGAATTGCTGTCCCCGCCCTGTACGAGCATCTGCGCCGGGATTTTATAGAAATCTTTTTCCGTGATGGCAGTATTTGGAATTTTCAGTCCGCTTCCAGTGTTTGTGACCAGCTCTACTGAAAGAAAACGGTCTTCCGCATAACGGATCATCCCGCTTGTAAACGAAATGACAGCATAGTTCTGATCGTTAATGGACTTTAGATTCAGTGTTCCCGTCTGTGTTTTTCCGTCTTTCAGAAATTTAACTTTTATCGTACTGAAATTGGAAAGTGTAACGACCTGCTTATTCGTCACCGGAACGGCAATTTCCCACTGCTCATCTGTCACCAGACGGTATACTGCATTTCCAGGCTCCGTCTGCGCGCCGGAATCAAAGGAAACCACAGAGGCTTTCGTAGAGAAAAGCTCCGGCGTAAGGCTGTCCTCCGTATAGCTTTCATATCCATCACTGCCGTAGACGACAACACCGTCCTGATCTGCATAAAATATCGTCTGTGATGAGGAATCTCCGTTTTCAGCGGCAGCGGCAAGCAGCTTTGCGGAAAGTTCTGTTTTCAGCTGATAAATGCCGGAAAAGGAACTGGAATCATAATCAGAAGAAAAACGTGCGAGCGAGGAACGAAGCGACGTTCTCGTTGCCGCATCTGCGAAATACCAGAGGTATCGGCATTTTCTGTTGCGGAAATCCCATAAACAGCGCTTCCGCGGCTGATTTTCGATGCATTTGGGGTATAGAACTGAACATATCCGCTGCCGGAGGAAAGCTGCACGCTCTCTGTCCGCATGGCGAATGCGGTATAGGTATCATTCCGGGATAAAGTTCCCTGCACAACCTGAAAAGATTTGATATGATCGGCGGTCAGGTAAAAGAAAAGTGAAACTGCCATATAGAAAAAAAGGCTCCAAAGATGATATTTCCAATATTCAACGCCGGAAAAGGGAAACGGATTCTCGAATGCCGGCGGCTGTTCTTTTTCTGCTTAGACAAAATGTATGCTCCTTTTATTGTTTAATCCATGCGCTAAAAGGACGGTGCCGTAAGCGCCGTCCTTTGGTTTTGTCGCTATGCAATTATTATAATACAGTTTCGGTTACAGTGCAACGATAATCTTATCCTGCATGCCTTCCGGAAGCTCTTCTTTATCCATGGAGACACTTAATACGAAGGTAATGTTATACTGCTTGCCAATGCCTTCCAGCTGTTCAACACAATCTGTGATGTCCTCTCCTTCCAGTTTTGCTACTTTCAGGAAGCTGTCGAGATAGACGCTTGCGAGATCGTGGTCCTGAGAAACGATACCGCAGATAAATCCGATAAATTCATCACTGTTTTTCAGAGGATAGTCGTTGCGGAAATCAGACGTACTTTGTTGTTTAATTCAAACATGTGCTTTGTGCTCTTGTCAATATACACGATATTTCCGTTTGCGGTTTTTACCTCTGCATTTACTTTGTCTAACAGCTGTTTTGTTTTGCCTTTTCCCTTCTTGCCTACAATTAATTGAACCATAGCAGTTTCCTCCTTAGATTAGAATAAGATATTTTCACCAAAAACTTTTAAGTTCATGGTTTAATTATAGTACAATTCACCAACGTTTTCAATGGTAAAATGAAAAAATTCTGAAAAATCTTCTAATTTGCAGGGAAAGGAGCTCTGTTTTTCTAAACGGATACGATAATCTCCCGGAGAGGCAGAAAAAACGCCGTCCGGGGGATTGCAAAACGATTACGTCAGGAATTGATATTGGAAAGAAGAGTGTTCATGTCCTCGTACAGTTCCACTTTTGTTGATGCATGAAGAATGACAGAGATAAACGGTTCTCCGTATGCATTCTGGGATACCAGTGCCAGGCAGGAACCGGCCTCATCGGTCGTTCCGGTTTTTCCGCCGAGCACCGTCACGTTTTCCGGTGCGTTTTTCTCTCCGGTCAGATATTTGTCCGTGGAGCTTAAATAGATCGTTCCCGCCGTACCGTCCGCATGCGTCATGTTCAGCGTGTAGGAAGACATTGACATCGTATTCTGGAATTCCGTATGCTGATAGGCAGCATACAGCATCAGATAAACATCATATGCAGTAGTGTAATGATTCTCATCGTGAAGACCGTGCGGGTTTGCAAAATGCGTACCGGTCATGGCAAGGGAAGCTGCCTTATCGTTCATCATCTGAACGAAATTCTCTACACTTCCGCCTACCTGGCGGGCAATCGCCATAGCAGCATCATTGGCAGAATAAATCAACAATGCATGGAAAAGCTGATCCATCGTTACCGTATCGCCCACGGCCAGTCCACTCATCTGGGATCCATCTTCCAGCGCAAGATCCTCTTCTGTGATCGTTACCTGCGTATCCGGCTGGTTGTATTCCATGGCAAGGAGAGCCGTCATGATCTTCGTGATGCTGGCCGGGTAGACCTGATCATACATATTCTGCGCGAACAATACTTTTTTGTGATCCAGATCAAACAGTCCGGCCTTTACCTGTGAAGAAAACGAGATATCATTCAGCGGTACGCTCGTCTCACCGACACAGAGATCGGCAGAGAGCGTTTCAGCCTGAAACCGTTTTTCTGCCGAAAGCGGATCGGAGGCAAGCACCATACTTCGCGCAAACGGCTCTGTAATGTCCATCTGGCGGTCCTGACGGTACAGTTTCACACCGATCAGAACCGCAATAACAGCAACACAGACACCCGCGCCGATGATCAGGCGGTTTAAAATATGTTCGGTTTTTTCCGGAGCAGTCCCGTTTTTCTCCGTTACAGGCAGTTTCTGTTCTTTTTCTGTAGTATTAGTCGTTTCTCCGGTAGATTTCACGCCAGTCCATTTCTCCTCTGTCTAATGATTTGATCAGCATTTCTGCCGTTGCAAGATTGGTGGCAAGCGGAATGCTGTGTACGTCGCAGAGACGGATAATCCGATGGACATCCGGCTCATGCTGTTTCGGCTGTTCCGGATCCCGCAGGAAAATCACAAGATCCAGATCATTCTGTTCAATCTGAGAACCCATCTGCTGAACGCCTCCAACGTGTCCAGCCAGATATTTGCGGACGTTAAGTCCGGTTGCCTCTTCTACCAGACGGCCGGAAGTTCCGGTTGCATAAAGAGTATGCTTGGCAAGTACCGAGCGGTAGGCGATACACAAGTTCTGAAGCAGCGTTTTTTTGCATCATGCGCGATCAATCCGATGTTCATTGATGGTTTTCCTCCTTAGTAATTCATAGTTTCTGGTTACAAAATCCCGGTTCTGCAGCCCGACATTCAGGACAAGCCCCATTCCGATGTAAAGTGTTACAAGGGAGGTCAGTCCATAGCTGACGAACGGAAGCGGTGTACCGGTGTTCGGCAGGATTCCGGTTGCAACACTGATATTCAGAAAGCTCTGAAAGGCAATGAGTCCTGCCATACCGCAGCAGATCAACGTTCCTGACAGATCTTTTGCTTTCCGGGAAGTCCGGATGCATTCGACGAGAATCAGGAACAGGAGCAGGATGATTCCGCAGCATCCAAAGAAACCAAGCTCCTCTCCTGCCACTGCAAAAATAAAGTCATTATGGTTCTGGGAAACGAAATTTCCCTTATTTGCGGAAGAAACTTTATTGTTGTTGAGTCCTTTTCCGGTCAGCTTTCCGGAACCGATGGCTGTAATGGAATTCTGCTGCTGGAGACGGCCGTCGGCGTTGTCGGCATCATCGCTTAACCAGTCCTGAATTCGCCCAAGCTGATAACCAATCGTCTTGTCAAGAGCCGCCGGAAGCTGGAAATTCACCTGCGTAATGACAAGCAGAAGCGCAAGTACCAGTGCTGAACCGGAAACCAGAACAACGGCGATAACTTTGTAGCTTAAGCCCGCCACATACATCATAAAGCAGAACAGAACCATGACCGTAATCGTATTTTTCAAATCCGGCTGACGGTAAATCATAACGAGCGGCGGAATCAGAAGCCCGATCGCGGTAAAATGGTTTTCGCCGTATTCAGATCTTCTTCATGCTTCATCAGAAACATCGCAAAAAACATGATCAGAAAGATTTTTGACAGCTCGGTCGGCTGAAACTGAAAGCTTCCGATCTGAATCCAACGGGTCGCACCAAACGTGTTTTTTGCGGTAGAACCGCCGAGATAAAGAACGCCAAGCATCATCAGATTTCCGATGTAAAGAACCCAGTAAAAATTCAGAAGCCAGCTATAGTCAAGCAAAGAGACAATAATCATGATGACTACGCCCAATACGACTCCGATGGCCTGTTTTTTCTGGTCTGCACTGTCTGCACTTCCGATCAGAAGCACACCAATGATGCTGATGGCAATCAGAAGAATGACCAGCCGGAAATTATAATTTTTCAGCTTATATCGTCTTAACATGATACTCCTCGTTTCTTTTCAATGGTATTTTCGCTGTCAGTATGACAGGGGTTGTTTGTGTAATGGTGACGGAAATTTCATCCGCCTCAACGGTAAGGTATTTTCCTGCAGCAGCAGAAAGATCATTTTTCAGCATCTGAAGCGATGCCGGAGAACAGTTCAGACGTTCTGCCATTAAAAGATTGGACAGACGTTCTTTTGCAACGAGGCCGGAGTGCGGCTTTCTGCCTGAAAATAAACCCATACCAGTTCCCTCCTATCGCCCGAATACGCGGCGGAAAAATCCCTTTTTGCTGTCAAGATCCAAGTAGGGAACACTCTCCCGAGGATCCTGTGGCTGATATTCGTAAAGGCTTCTCCTGCCTTGGAACCGCTTCCAGCGATCGCTTCGCCCTGGTTGGTGGCGATTACTACCTGCTCATCATCGGGCAGAATGCCGAGCAGCGGAACAGCAAGAATTTCCTGTACATCATCCACCGACATCATTTCACCGCGTTTTACCATATCCGGCCGGATACGATTGATGACAAGAGAAATATCCCTAAGATCCTGCGCCTCCAGAAGGCCGATGATGCGGTCCGCGTCCCGGATGGCCGAAACCTCCGGCGTAGTCACAACAATTGCCTTATTGGCACCGGCAACTGCATTTGCAAATCCCTGCTCAATGCCTGCCGGACAGTCAAGAAGAACAAAATCAAAGCTCTGTTTTAATTCATCGCAGAGTTTTTTCATCTGCTCGGGCGTTACGCTTGTCTTGTCCCTCGTCTGGGCAGACGGGAGAAGGTAGAGCTGCTCGTACCGTTTGTCGCGGATTAGCGCCTGCTTCATCCGGCAGTTGCCCTCCACAACATCCACAAGATTGTAGACAATCCGGTTTTCAAGGCCGAGCACGACATCCAGGTTTCGAAGACCGATGTCGGTATCTACCATCACAACTTTCTTTCCAAGCTGTGCCAGCCCGATTCCGATATTTGCTGCGGTTGTCGTCTTTCCGACGCCGCCTTTTCCTGATGTAATTACAATGACTTCACTCATCTGGAACCTCCTTGTTGAAAACTGTTCTGCATTTTCATGCCGCAGGATGCGTCCAAACCTTTGTTTAAAAACGCATCCTTTCTCTTTTGCAGCTTTCTTCCCAGGCTTCGTTTCTGCCGGAAAAATTCCTTAGTCTGCTCTCACGCTTGCAACACCGTTGGAGTTTGCCTGACCGGACAGAATATCGTCTGAGAGGCCATAGTAATAATCTAAGATATCCTTAGCTACCAACTCTGCGTTCATAGAAGAATATCCAAACGGAATGCGGACGGCAAGAGCAATATCGTCTCTGCTCTCATAGTGAGAGAAGCCGATAAACAGTCCATGGTTTGCACGTGTACGGTCTTCCTGCGCGGTACCGGTTTTCCGGAAAGCTCTACCGGCCAGGATTCCGGGAAAATGGTCGCATTGGATACGCTGATTACTTTTCGCATGCCTTCGTGTACCAGATCCCAGATGCTGGAATCAACATCCATTTCTGAATTTACCGTCGGGCCGAAATCTGCGCCCATATCGATGTCATTGCCATCCGAATCCGTTGCTTTCTGCAGAAGGGAAAGATTATAAACGTACCGGAATTTGCAATCGTTGTGACATAGCGTGCAAGCTGTGTCGTCGTATAGTTGTTGGTACCCTGACCAATCGAGGAAGGGATCGGAAGGGAATCGGTTACATTCGGATCGGTTTCCGAAATTTCGATTCCGGTCTTTTCATCCAGCTTAAACATATCGGCATATTTCTGGATCATTTCCAGAGAGCGCTTCTGTGTAAAGGTGCCGTTCTCATCGAGTCCCAGACGATATCCAAGCGTACAGAAGAACACGTTGCAGGAGTTCTGGATGGCACCGACAATGTTCAGATCTCCGTGGCCGCTCAACTGATGGCAGTGGACATAGTCAGATTCGTTGACAAGTCCTTCCCCGAACAGACCGTTGCAGTTGATGGTACTGGTCGGAGTAATTATGCCTTCGCTTAATCCGGCAACCGCCATCAGTGGTTTAAAGGTGGAACCAGGAGCCGTCTTCTGCTGGGTTGCTTTGTTGTACAGCGGGCTGGATTCATCGGTATTCAATTTTGCCCAGTATGCGGTATCCATCTGGTTTGCCAGGCGGTTGTTGTCATAGCAGGATAGGAAACACAGGCTAAAATAGCACCGGTATTCGGGTCCGTAATGACAGCAGAACCGGAACACGGATCGAGTGCAAGCTGTGCCGGGGTGATTTCCAGTTTGGCGATTTTATCGGACAGAAGCTGGAACGGTGTCATATTTCCTGCAACATAAGCGGCATAATCGTCATCCTCTTTCGTCAGAAGGTTCTGATCATACATCAGATTGCAGATATCATAGCCATCGAGCATATCCTGCAGCAGCATATAGTGATACATCTTTTTTGCAAATGTTGTATTGTTTGCCAGACGGTCCAGAATAACCTCCGTCAGCTTCTGATAAACCTCCTGAGAATCCAGGTAGGCATCATCCTGCGTCAGTGCTGAGACATCAATCCAGTTCTGGCTTGCCGCATACGTCAGGTAATCACGAAGAGAAATCGTTCCGTCATTCCATGCCTGATAGGTGGCGTCTTTCTCATCAATTGCTGTTGAAGAAAGAATACCCATCGTACTGGAAAGCAGCTTATCCACGATGAAGGTCTCATATTCCTGCATTTCATCGCTGAGGTCGTTGTAAACGGTTGCTGTTTCAACGGTCAGTTCCTGCGTAATCTCGCAAGCACCTGCTGGAGCTTCTGCTGGAACAGTGCATAGATCCGCTGCTCACGCTCCGTGCATCCGCCGCCGAGAAATGGGAAATATCAATCGTGCTGTTTTCGATCAGTGCATTGTATACATCGTAAATTGGAATCGGAACGGCATCCGTATTGGCAAGTGTTGAGGTATCAACGGATTTTACATCACTCAGATACTGTTTCAGAATGCCGGCAATTCTCTGTTCCAGAATTTTATATACCGCAATCTGCAGGTCATAATCAATCGAAAGATAGACGTTATTTCCCTGTTTTGGCTCAACCAGGGATCCCTCTACCGTTTCCAGCTCTTTTCCGACGTTATTAACGATAATCTCTTCTGATCCGTCGGTTCCCTGAAGGATTGTCTCCATATACTGTTCCAGACCAGATTTTCCGACGATGGATTCCGTGGAATACGTTTCTTCTTTTCCCTGGCTCTTCAGCTCTTCATTCAGTTCTGTCAGCTCGTCTGAGGACGCCTGGCCCGTATAACCGATCAGAGAGGAAAAATACTTTCCGTCATAATATACACGCTCGGAATCTTCCGAAATGCTGACACCCTGCAGAACATCTTCATTCTCTGCAATCGATGCAGTTGTATTGCTGCTGACGCCGGAAGCAACTGTCACGCGGACATACTTCTGATAATTCGTCTGTTTCATCTTATAGCGGATCACCAGAATTTCCAGACGCTCCTGATTGGAAAGAGAAAGGACCGCATTTCCGGATTCGTCTGTCTGGTATGGAAGACCATACTCTTCAAAATCTTTGGCAGAATATGCGTATTTTTCATCGTCAGAATAGGCATCCAGGCCAAAGCCGTCCGGTCCGGCAAGAAATGTCATCAGCGTTTCGGCACTGGAACTCTTCTGTTCTGCCGTCATATCGTCGATTTTCTTCTGTCCATAAATATCTGCACGGAAACGGTCGCGGATCGTTCCCTCTTCACCTGTAAAAACAAACGCACCGTTCTCATCCACTTCAATCGGGAAGGTGCTGGTGTCAATCGAGTCTCCGTTTGCACGAATCAGCTTACAGAGACGATAGAGTTCTGCGTTCAGAGAGAGAATACGTTCTTTTGTCGTGTTGTACGTTCCGTTATCCTCGATGGTTACGGAGTAGGAAACCTTATTTCCAGCGATCAGTTTTCCGTTCCGGTCATAAATATTTCCTCTTGTACTCTCAAGTGTTCTGGTTTTTGTGATTTGCAGTTCAAAATTATCCGCATACTCTTCTCCATGCACCACCTGCAGGATAAAAAGTCTTCCGATCAGGACGGCAAACATAGCAAGGAAAACCACACCAAGCAATAGGGTGCGGTTTTCACCGAGTCTGTGGAAAAATTTTCTTATCTTCTTAGCCATGGCGACTGTTGTCCTTCCATTTCATTTTCGGTCAGTTTACGGTTGATGATAAATAAAAGCCGGTAAAGCAGAATGGAGAGCACTACCGTGTATACCATTTCCGGCAGAATAATATGCGCCAGATAATCGAAAAAGTGCAGGCGCACGCGCAGCAGGAACTGCAGCACATACATCAGCAGACTGTAGACAAGATCGCTGGCAGCGACCAGTACAATGTGTACCTTAATATCATCGTCATAGAAGACTTTGCAGAAAAAGCCGTTCAGATAACCGATATACATGTAGAGCAGTGCGTAAAATCCAAACAGGCTGCCGTAGAACAGATCAATCATCAGACCGCTGAAAAATCCGACCATCAGTCCCTCTTTTTTTCCGCGCATCAGCCCAAAGGCGGACGTCAGAATCAGAAGAAGGTTCGGCGTTACGGACGCGATCTGAAAATACTGAAATACAGTTGTCTGTAACAGGAAAGCTGCCAGAATCAGAAAGGCAAGCGTGATTTTTCTGCGCATTTACTCTCCTCCCTGCTGTTTTAATTCTTTGATCACGAGAACTTCCTGAATATGTTGAAAATCCACAACAGGAATGATGTATCCCTTTTTCGTCAGGTGATTGGAGTCCTCGGTGATTTCACTGACATAGCCGATCAGAATACCGCGGAGGTATTTATCACTGATGTTCGATGTCACAATCTTTTCGCCCTCAGCTACCGTGTCGGTTGTATTCAGCTGGGAAAAGGCAAGCTTTCCGTCGCTGATCAGGCGCAGATCACCCGATACAATACACGTATCCGAGGTAGATGCTGTCATGGCGCTCACGGAACTGGAGTCATCAATGATAGAGCGGACAGTAGCGGAATTGGAACTTACCTCCTCAACAAGTCCAACAAGGCCGCCGTCTGCAATAACGTTCATATCTTTCTGAATCCCGTCATTTGATCCTTTGTTGATAACAAAGGTATCATACCAGTTGCCCGGATCCTTTGAGATGACCTGTGCTGCTACTTTTTCATATTCCGAGTAGGACTGGTCCAGCTGATACAGCTCCTGAAGACGCTGCAGCTCCTGCTGATCCTGTACAAGCTGATTGTTTTCCTCAGTCAGATCCGTGACCTTCTGTTCAAGCTCCTCTTTCTCGGCAGACAGTTTTTTGACGTTCTGGAAACCGGTCAGACAGTCTGTCAAATACGCACCGATCTGGTTAATTCCGTTCTGAAACGGGATGATCACAAAACCTGCGGCTTCCCGGATCGGCGTGACCGGCATTTTGTCTGCTGCACTGCCTAAAATGCCGGAGAGACACAGGAACGTCATGATGAAAAGTAAATGTTTGCTTTTTAGCTGAAATTTTTTCTTCTTATTCATAGCGGGTCCTTTTTGATAGATTTACTTCTTTTTATTTACCGTGTAAGCCCAGCGATGCAGCGCATCGTGCGTGATCAGTTCCTTGAGCCCACAGATGGTACAGAGGTCATAATACTGGGAAAGCTGTACCGGACAGCCGAGCTGTCTCGAAAGATAGCGGTCAATGTTCGGAATCCTTGTGCTTCCGCCGGTGATGTAAATACCCTCTTTCTGGATATGATCGTGGATCTGCGGCGGTGTACGCTCCAGCGCATGCTTGATTTCCTCGCCGATCTCATTAACACCGGAAAGGAGTGCTTCGTTTACGAGGGAAGAAGTAATGATCCCTTCCATTGGAAGACCGGATGCACCATCTACGCCGCGCACCTTCCGCGCCTCTTTTTTGTCTGTTCCAAGATCCGCCAGCGCAATCTTGACACGTTTGGCTGTTTTGGAGCCAATCTGGAAATTGTTTTTGCGGCGGTTCAGATTGCATATCGATTCGTTGAACTGTTTTCCGCCTACCTGGATGATTCTGGAAAAATAACCCTCGTGTTGGCGATAACAGAAATCTCTGTGCTCTGCGCTCCGATGTTGACAATCATGGAACCTTCGTGCGGTTGATCGGAATGCCAAGTGCCAGCGCATCCGCGATTGGTTTATCCACAAGATACATGCGGCAGTTTTTTAAGGCTCCCTTATGTGCAATCGTATAATAAGAACGCCGTTCAATCTCTGTCATATCGCAGGGAACTGAAAAATACAGCTCCGGGCGGTATCCCATGTGGCGCGTACAGCGGTGGAGAAGCGTGTGCAAAACGGCTTCTACCATCAATACATTCGCAATGCGTCCGTTGCTCATGGGGGTAATTACCTCGATATTGGAAGGCGTTCTCTCGTGCATTTCATATGCGTAATTTCCAACGGCAATCACCTGTTCGCGGTTGCGTATGGCAATCATATTTTTTTCTTTTGTGATTGTGTCTTTCTTCAGGTCATAGATTTTGACGGTACTGGTGCCAAGGTCTATGCCGTATACATTTCGAATCTGCATCGTGCTCCTTTAACTTGTTCCCTTCCTTTGGGCATTTCTGCCTCGGATTTTCAGGATCAGATTCCCTGTTCCAGCATACTGGTATAACAGTGATCCCCGATAATAATGTGATCCAGCAGGGTAATGCCGAGCATTTCGCCCGCCCGCCGGATCTGCCGTGTCACGGTAATGTCGTCACCGCTTGGTTCCGGAATTCCGCTTGGATGGTTGTGAACCAGCAGAATATGAACCGCACGGAACTGCAGTGCCGCAAGAAAAAGCTCCCGCGGCGAAATCATCGTCGCATTGACCGTTCCTCTTGTAATTTCCTTTTCTCCGAGAAGCTGATTTTTTGTGTCCAGCATCATGCAGAGAAGAACCTCCTGATCCTCGTGGCGGAGACGTTCCATGTAATAATCCGCAATGGAAGCCGGATCATGAAAGCAGAGACCTTTTCTTGCTCCGGCCGCGGCCATTCGTTTGGAAAGCTCACCGATGCACTGGAGCTGGATCGCTTTTACTTCCCCGACTCCGCGGATCTGCAGAAGTTCCTGTCTTGTACAGTGATAGAGTCCTAACAGGCCCTCCTCTTTTCCGGGAAGGGAAAGAATTTCTCTTGCGAGCTCCAGGGATGTTTTTCCCCTTGCCCCACATCGTAAAATGACAGCCAGAAGCTCCGCGTCGGAAAGGCTTTCCGGGCCGTTTTCCAGGCATTTTTCATATGGCTGTTCCATCGTCGGCAGGTTTCGTAATCCATTTTTTCTCATGTATTCCTCCCACCACTCTTCCGGGAATTTTCATGGAATACATTGGTTTGAATCACCCATCATTCTAGCACAACTTTCCGCAGATGTATAGGAATTATGAAAAATTCATATATTTTTTTGCAATTTCCTCTGCCGTTTTTAATCCGTCCATGGCTGCGGAAGTGATGCCTCCCGCATAGCCTGCGCCCTCTCCGCACGGGTAAAGACCGGTAAGCGACGAACTTTCGAGCGTTTCATTTCTTACAATGCGGACCGGTGACGAGGTACGCGCTTCCACGCCGGAAAGAACGGCGTCCGGACGGGAAAAGCCGTGGATTTTCCGCTCAGATGCACGAATGCCTTCCACAAGGGAGTCTCCGATAAACGTCGGAAGAACTTCCCGCAGATTGGCGAAAGTCCATTCTCCGCAGATGGAAGGGGTTACCTCTCCAAGTGCTGTAGAAACTCTGTTTTCACAGAAATCACCAAAAGCTGCACCGGAACTTTGCCTTTTCCGGCTTCCCACGCAGCGTGTTCAAGCGCTCTCTGGAATGCCACACCATCGAGTACGTCCGGCGTTCCCTCTACATGGTACGGGCGGTAGTCTTCCGGTGTTACGGTGACAATCATAGCGCTGTTCGCATTTTTACCTTCCCGGTCAGAATAACTCATACCGTTGACGCAGGTGCGTTCCGCTTCCGAGGATGCGTTGACAACATAGCCGCCGGGACACATACAGAATGAGTACACACCTCTTCCGTTTTCACACTGATTGGTGAGCTTATACGGTGCTGCCCCAAGAAAATCCGGTGCCTCCGGTCCGTACTGATCCTCCGTGATCATCTTCTGCGGATGCTCAATGCGGACGCCGACAGCGAAGGATTTTGCTTCCATGGAGATCTTATTTTCGCAGAGTTTAAAGAAGGTATCGCGTGCAGAGTGGCCGATCGCAAGGACTGCCGTCTCCGCGGCAATCTTCTCGGTTTCATTGACGGTTACAGAAGTGAGTCTGCCGTTTTCAATCCCAAAGTCCGTCACTTTTGCTCCGAAACGGACTTCTCCGCCCCATGCCTCGATCTTTTTCCGCATCGTTGTCACAATTCCGATGAGCTGATCGGTGCCAAGGTGCGGTTTCTGATCGTACAGAATTTCTTCCGGTGCCCCGCATTCCGTGAAGATCCGGAGTACCTCACGGTTTCTGCCGGATGGATCCTTCACCGAAGTGTTTAATTTTCCATCCGAAAACGTACCGGCGCCGCCCTCTCCGAACTGTACGTTCGATTCCGGGTTCAGAACGCCGGTTTTCCAGAACGCATCGACACTTTTCTTTCTCTGTTCTGCAGATTCGCCGCGCTCCAGAACGAGCGGACGGTAGCCATGCTTTGCGAGAACGTAGGCACAAAAAAGCCCTGCCGGACCGCTTCCGATAATAACCGGCCGGTGAACAAGAGTCTGTTCTCCGGATTTTGGGAACACATATGGCTTTTTCTCCGCTTTTACGATCTGGTTACTTTTCGCCTTCCGCAATACGGCGTTCTCATCTTTTACTTTTACATCAAGCTGATAAACGTATTTTAATTCGGATTTCTTTCTGGCATCAATTGAGCGGCGTAAGAGCTCAATTTCCTGCAGATCGTGTTTTCCGATTTTCAGTGTTTTTCTTATTTTCTGTTCCAGTTCCTCCTGTGTGTGGGTGACTGGAAGCTTTAATTGCTGTATCCGAATCATGCATGTTCTCCTGCTGCAGCTCTTCCGGCTGCACTTCCGCTGGACCAGGCCCACTGGAGATTGTAGCCGCCGCAGACGCCGTCGACGTCCAGGCTTCTCCCGCAAAGAAAATACCAGGGTGCTGTACCGATTCCAGAGAATCCGTAAGCTGGTCGAGCGTGATGCCGCCCGCACACACCTGAGCTTTTCCAAAGTCGGTCTGGCCGGTGATCTGTAAACGATATGATTTGATGGCGCCTGCCATTTCTTCCGGAGTCTTTTTCTTTCCGATCAGAACCGGAATGAGTTTTTCCGGAAGAAGACCGATCAGAAGCTCTTTTGGCGCTTTATACGGGCAGATTTCCTGCCGTCTGACAAGTTCTGCAGTAAGCTCCGATTCTGTCAGTTCCGGAAAGAAGTCTACGAGAAGTTCAGCGCGTTTTTTCTGCATGCAGGCGCGCACAGCGAACCGGGAAATCTGGAATACCGGGATGCCGGAGACACCGTAGTCGGTAAGCTGCATTTCTCCCTGTTCCGTCAGAATCTCCTGATTTTCAACCAGAAGCGTAATCTTCGCGCGCACCCGAACACCCGCCCAGGAGGAAAACTGGTTTCCTTTGCAGCGGAGCGGGCAGAGGGCCGGGGAAAACGGAATCGAAGCGAGCTGAAGCTGATCGGCAAATCGAAGTGTATCTCCGTCGGAACCGGCGATCTGGGAAGCACAGCTTCCGCAGCAGATGATGACGCTGTCAGCCGGGTACTGCCATCCTTCGGTGCGCACCAGATAACCATTTTCGGCTTTTTCCACTGCAACAGCCGTTTCCCGTGTCTTGATTTTTACCTTTCGGAATCTGGCTTCCAAAACCAGCAGATCAAGAACGGACTGTGCCTGCTCGCTGGCCGGATAAAGCCAGCCTTCACGCTCCGGATGCGGATGCCGAGCTGTTCAAAAAACTGTTCGGTGTCCTGTTCGGTAAACTGTTCGAGAACCCGTGATGCACGCTCCTGATTTCCCGTGCGGTAGCACGATGCATCCTGATAACGATTGGTAAAATTACACCGTCCGTTTCCGGTCGCAAGAAGCTTTCTGCCCGGTTTATCGTTCTTTTCCAGAACGGTGACCGCGGCACCGAGACGTGAGGCCCAAATTGCCGCCATCAGTCCGCTCGCGCCGCCGCCGATAATTACCACATTTTTTGCCATTATAATGTCACCATACCGGCATCGACGAGTTTCTGAAGACTCATCAGAATACCGAATTTTGCGTGCTGCCACGTAAGCCCACCCTGGAAATAGACAGCGTACGGCGGTTTGATCGGGCCGTCGGCAGAAAGTTCAATGGAAGAGCCCTGCACGAAAGCGCCAGCTGCCATGATAACTGGGCTGTCGTAGCCTGGCATATCCCAAGGTTCCGGGGAAACGAAGCTGTCGACCGGGGCAGCTGCCTGGATACCCTGGCAGAATGCGATGACGCCTTCCGGTTTTCCAAAGGTCACCGCCTGAATGATGTCGTGACGGCTCTCGGTTCCGTTTGGAACAACGGCAAATCCCAGTTTCTCATAAACATTTGCAGCAAAGACAGCACCTTTTAATGCCGCTGCGGTAACGGTCGGTGCCAGGAAGAATCCCTGGTAGAAGGAACCGTTCACACCGAGTGTTGCGCCAACCTCTTTTCCAAGTCCCGGGGAGAGCAGACGGTATGCTGCATTTTCCACGTACTTTTTCTTTCCAACAATGTAACCGCCGGCCGGAGCCAGTCCGCCGCCCGGGTTTTTGATCAGGGATCCGACCATCAGATCTGCACCGACATTGGTCGGTTCGATCGTCTCCACGAACTCGCCGTAGCAGTTATCAACCATACAGATGACATCTGGTTTGATATTTTTAATAAATGCAATCAGTTCACCGATGCGGGTAACAGAAAGCGTCGGTCTGGTCTGATATCCTTTCGATCTCTGAATCGTCACCATCTTTGTCTTTTTGTTGATGGCATTTTTGATTTCTTCGTAATCGAAAGAGCCGTCCTCTTTTAAATCTACCTGGCGGTAAGTTACGCCATATTCCGCAAGAGATCCGACGGACGGGCGGATGCCGATCACTTCCTCAAGGGTGTCGTACGGTTTTCCAACAGGAGAAAGCAGTTCGTCGCCCGGGCGGAGATTTCCGGAAAGCGCCGTTGCAAGCGCATGGGTTCCGCAGGCGATCTGCGGGCGTACCAGTGCATCCTCAGTGCCGAAGCACGTTGCATAGACCTGCTCCAGCGTATCACGTCCCAGGTCATTGTATCCGTATCCTGTGGTTCCATATAAGCATGCCTCGCTGACCTTGCTTGCCTGCATGGCGTGGATGACCTTTAACTGGTTGTATTCTGCGATTTCATCAATTTTTGCAAAACGCTCTTTTAATTCTTCCTCAATTTTCGTTCCAAATGCGAAAACTTCTTTGGAAATGCCAAGTGTGCTGTACATAGCAGCTTTTTCTGTCAACATGATTGTTCTCCTTCTTCCTTTGCATCGGCCGAAACGATTTCGTTCCAGCGATCCAGCATATATGATAATATTTTTTCTTCGTCGTAGTCAAAATCTGGCTTGTTCAGCCAGATCACATCCTTTTCCCGGCGGAACCAGGTCAGCTGCCGTTTGGCAAAATGACGGGTGTCCCGCTTGATGATATAGACGGCCTCCTCCAGCGTGCATTCGCCCGCAAGATACGGGAACAGTTCTTTGTAGCCCAGTCCCTGCATGGAGACAAGATCTCTTGTGTATCCCATTTCTTTCAAACGGAAAACTTCATCAACCAGTCCGTCGCAGATCATCTGATCGACGCGCCTGTCAATGCGGTCATACAGAATCGAACGTTCGTCGTTCAGCACAAAATAAGCAGAACAGTACGGAGATTCCTTCTGCTTCTGCTCCTCGTTGTGCTCCGAAATCTTCTGTCCTGTCTCGTGATAATATTCCAGCGCCCGGATTACACGTTTTACATTATTCGGGTGAATCGTCTCCGCGGAAGCAGGATCAACCTCGGAAAGTTCCCGGTACAGTTCTGCCGCGCCTTCCTCCGTTGCTGCTTTTTCTTCCAGCTGTTTCCGGATCGGCAGTTCACCGTGCGATTCCGTAAAATCAACTTCTTTTAAAAGCGCCTGAATATAAAAGCCGGTGCCGCCCGTCACGATCGGAATCTGTCCGGCGGCGTATATTTTTTCCATCGCTTCATGCGCCAGTTCCACAAACTTCACGACGTGAAACTCTTCGGAAGGATCGAGCACATCGATCAGATAATGCGGAACGCCGCACATCTCCTCCGGGCGGATTTTGGCAGATCCGATATCCATATGGCGGTAGACCTGCATGGAATCCGCGGAGATAATGGCCCCATTCACCGCTTGGGCAAGCGAAATCGACAGCTTCGTCTTACCGACAGCGGTCGGACCGGTCAGGATAATCAAAGGTTTTTTCAAAAAAATCACCTACACAATTCTCTTAAATTTCTTTTCCAGTTCCCGTTTCGAGAGGGAAATGATCGTCGGCCGGCCGTGCGGGCAGTGATACGGATCTTCGAGCGTCAAAAGCTCGGCAATGAGCTGCTCCGCCTCTGCATAGGAAAGATGATTGTTGCCCTTTACGGCGGCCTTGCACGACATCGTCGCCAGACGGTCTTTTAAAATCTCCAGCGGCTTTTCGCGGACCTCCTCAAGATTGTCGAGAATCTCGATAAACAGCTCCTCCGTCGCAATACCGTACAGGTTGTGCGGCACGGCGTTGATCGCATAGTCTTTTCCGCCGAACGGGGAAATTTCGTAGCCGAAGGACTGGAAAACGTCCATGTAACGGGTCACAAGATCTGCTTCCTGCGGCGTTAAGGAGACGATCAGCGGAGGACTCACCATCTGGGAGGTGACGTTCTTTTCCCGGTAATTTTTCATCATCCGCTCGAACAGTACCTTTTCGTGCGCGGCATGCTGATCGATGATGTAGAGATTCTCGCCGTACTGAATCAGCCAGTACGTATCGAAAACCTGGCCGATGATGCGGTGCGATTTCTCTGCCTCCGGGGTAAGAAACTGCTCATCAAAGAGCTGCATCTGGCCTTCTGGCTCAGGCGAAGCAGATGCAGATGAGGATTCTTCCGGCATGGAAGATACCGTTGGAGCTGCATCTGGCTCCTGCTGATGCTGTATTGCGTCCGCGTTTGAGAGGTCTGCCGTCTTTGGCACGTTTCCTGCACCCGGCTCAAACAGTTCTTCCTCTTCCCGCGTCATTCCCGTCATCTGCTGAACCGGCACATACGTTTTCGCTGCGCGGTATCCATTTCGTTCCACCTCCGGGAAAATTGGCATTCTTCTGCTCTGGCTGGAAACCGGCTCCACCGGAAGGGACTGCCGTGCAAAGCCTTCTTTTACCTGCCGTTTCTGCTCGAACGGTTCCGGAACAACAATCTGTTCTTTCCGTGCCGCTTTTTCCTCTGCTTTCCGTTCCCTGTCGGAAGAAAGCGAAACATTCACAATCTGCTCCCTGTGATTCAGCGCACCTGAGATCATATCGCGCATCTGACGGTAAATCTCCTCCTGATGAGAAAAACGAAGTTCCATCTTCGTCGGATGCACATTGACATCCACCGCCTCTCCATCCATCTGGACATAGAACAGCGTAAACGGATATTTATGCTGCATCATCGATGTTTGATATCCGTCCTCAATCGCACGGGCGAGCAGCTTGCTCCGCACATACCGTCCATTCACGTAATAATTTTCAAAATTCCGGTTTCCCCTCGAGATCACCGGTTTTCCGATAAAGCCGTCGATCGTCATCAGCGGGCTTTCCGAGTGAATCTCGATCAGCTCCCGCGCAATGTCGCGGCCGTAAATATTATAGACCAGTTCTTTTAAATTCCGGTTGCCGCTCGTATGGAGCTTCACCTGTGAATTCACCATATATTTAAACGAAATCCCCGGATGCGACAGCGCAAGCTGCTCCACCACAGAAGTCACCGCATTCGCCTCCGTAACCGGCGTTTTTAAGAATTTCTGACGAGCCGGCGTGTTGTAAAAAAGATTCCGGACCAGAAAGGTTGTTCCGGTCGGGGCACCGACCTCCTCATTGGCCTTCTCCGCGCCGCCCTCAATCACATACCGCGTTCCCGTCAGCGCATCCGGCGTTTTCGTAATCATCTCGATCTGCGCAACCGCCGAGATACTCGAGAGCGCCTCGCCGCGGAAGCCAAGAGATGCAATCTGCACGAGTTCTTCCACGGAACGGATCTTGCTCGTCGCGTGGCGCAGAAAAGCGAGCGGCACCTGTTCGGCCGGAATGCCGCTTCCATTGTCCGTGATCCGCACCAGCGAGATACCGCCGTCGCGGATTTCCACGGTGATCGCCGTCGCACCGGCGTCCATTGCATTTTCCACCAGCTCCTTTACCACGGAAGCCGGCCGTTCCACGACCTCACCGGCCGCAATTTTATCGATCGTATTCTGATCCAGTACTGCTATGGTAGCCATGTTGTTCCTTTCTGTTTCGGATTGATTCTAACTTATGTTCTGATCCAGTATTCCCCTATTTCCAGCGGTTTTTCACCTTTCCCTGGAAACGGTACAGGGTATTTAAAGCATCCATCGGTGTCATATTCGAGATATCAAGCTCCGAGAGCTCTTTGATGATATCATCGTCCTGCACCGTATCGAACAGCGACATCTGTGCCATATCGACCTCGTCGTAGTGAACCGGCTTTGCCTTCGGTTTTTTCTGCATGGTCAGATCCTTGACCGCAGCAGTGATATCGCATCGCTCAGCTGCTCCACCAGCTCCTGCGCCCGGGAGAGCACTGACTCCGGCACTCCCGCAAGACGCGCTACCTGGATACCGTAGCTCTTATCTGCGCCGCCCTGTACAATTTACGCAGGAATACGATATCGTCGCCCTTTCCTTAACGGCAATACAGTAGTTGTGCACGCCCGGAAGCTTTCCTTCAAGCTCAGTCAGCTCATGGTAATGCGTAGCGAACAGTGTCTTTGCGCCGAGCAGCTTCGGATTCGCCACATGCTCAATCACCGCCCAGGCGATCGAAAGACCGTCGAACGTACTCGTTCCTCTTCCGATCTCATCGAGAATCAGCAGACTGTTCGAGGTTGCATTCCGAAGAATATTCGCCACCTCCGTCATCTCAACCATAAACGTACTCTGGCCGCTTGCCAGGTCATCGGATGCGCCGACACGGGTAAAGATCCGGTCCACAATACCGATGTTTGCCTTCGAAGCCGGAACAAACGAACCGATCTGTGCCATCAGCACAATGAGGGCCGTCTGGCGCATATACGTCGATTTACCGGCCATGTTCGGTCCGGTGATGACGGAAACGCGGTGGTCACCGTTGTCAAGCAGGGTATCGTTTGCGATAAACATATCGTTTGGAATCATCTTCTCGACCACTGGGTGACGGCCATCCTTGATATCAATCTTTCCTCGGCTGTTCAGCTTCGGACGCACATAGTGGTTGTGCTCGGCAACGTAGGAAAGTGATGCATACACATCGAGCCGTGCCAGAGCCTGCGCCGTGCGCTGAATCCGCTCCGCCTCACCGGCAACCGTATCGCGCACCGTACAGAAAAGATCGTATTCCAGCGCATACAGTTTATCCTCCGCACCGAGAATCGTATCCTCGAGTTCCTTCAGACGCGGGGTAATGTAGCGCTCCGCATTCGTCAATGTCTGTTTTCTCGTATAGTAATCCGGGACAAGATCTTTAAACGAGTTCGTGACCTCCAGATAATAGCCGAATACCTTGTTGTATTTGACCTTCATATTTTTGATGCCGGTTTTCTCGCGCTCACTTGCCTCAAGCTCACTCAGCCACTGTTTGCCCTCGGTCTTGGCGTGACGGTAATTATCGACCATCTCGTTGTAGCCGTCCTTGATCATACCGCCGTCGCGCATCAGATACGGTGGATCATCCACGATTGCCGCATCGACAAGCTGATAGAGGTCTTCCAGCGGGTCGAGATCCTCCTGAATCTGCGCCAAAGCGCCGCCGTCAAACGAGTTTAAGAGCTGCTTGATGTAAGGCAGCATCTGCAGCGACGATTTAAAGGCGATCAGTCACGCGGATTCGCGGACTGGTAGCTGATTCTTCCGACGAGACGCTCAAGGTCATAAACCGGACGGAGGTATTCACGGATTTCCTCGCGTAGCATCGCCTGCCCCGTTAGAGCCTCTACAGCATCGAGTCTTGCATTGATTTCATCCTCGTCGATCAATGGCTGCTCCACGTAGCTTCGCAGAAGACGCGCGCCCATCGCCGTGCGGGTTTTGTCGAGAACCCAGAGCAGGGAGCCGCGTTTCTGCTTCTCACGCAGCGTTTCCACCAGTTCCAGATTCCGGCGGCTGGAGCTGTCGATCAGCATATATTTGTCTGTCACATACGGTGTAATCGAATTCATGTGAGACAGATCCGATTTCTGTGTCTCATGCAGATATTGGAACAGCGCACCGGCTGCAATTGTTCCGCAGTTGTAATCGGCGATGCCAAGGCCTTCCATCGTAGCAGCATGGAACTGTTCCTGCAGTGTACGGCGGCAGATGTCATCGTCGAAATACCAGTCTTCCAATGCATTCACGCAGATATGAAGGCGGGTCCGGAGATCCTCCACATCAATCCCGCAGAGCAGGAACGACTGATTGCAGATGATTTCCGCCGGCATAAACTTCGTGATCTCATCCACAAGGCGGCGCGGCTTGTCCATTTCCGTGACGAAGCACTGGCCGGTCGAGATATCTGCTGTAGAGATACCGAAGCATCCCTCCATGCAGACGATCGACATGATGTAGTTGTTCTTCGTCTCATCAAGTCCCTGCGGGATCAGCGTCGTACCGGTGTGACAACGCGGATGACTTCGCGCTTTACCATGCCCTTTGCCTGTTTCGGGTCCTCCATCTGCTCGCAGATCGCAACCTTATGGCCGTTCTCTACAAGACGGTTGATATACCCTTCTGCAGCGTGATACGGGATACCGCACATCGGAGCGCGCTCTCCATGCCGCAGTCCTTTCCGGTCAGCGTAAGCTCAAGTTCTTTGGATACCAGGGTGGCATCCTCGAAGAACATTTCGTAGAAATCACCTAAGCGGTAAAACAAAATGGTATTAGCCGGGTCAGTCAAGCCCGTCTTCGTCTGGCAATAATGTACCATCATAGGCGAAAGCTTCTCACACTGATCCAGCGCATCCTGTGCTGTCACAGGCCGCGTGGACATCAGTGCCGGCGCTTTTACCGCTGTGTTTTTTGTTTCTGTATCGTTCATTTGTATTTCATACCTTTTCTCAAAAATAAATATAAGAAGTATAACAAACGTTATACCTGCACAATTTTAGCATGAAACCAGAAATTGTGCAAGATTCACAAGCGTATAAAATGCCCCCTTCCTGCCAGTGGTTTTTTCTCAAAACCAGCCGTCCAGGAAGCGAGCATTCCCTTTAATTTTTCTTTTTTTGTCTCCATTTTGAGAAAGACGAACCAATCAACAGGATCAGCACAAAAACAACGGCAACCGTTTCATAAATCTGCACGCCGGTGTTGACAGGATTGTCGTCAATTGAGCGGTAATCGCGCTCCAGACGCCACAGCATCGCCATCCGGTCCATGAAATCAATCTGCCGCGCGCCGTCCGTCTCGGTCTTAAAGACGGCACAGTAAAGATTCGTGTACCACTGGTCAAGAAGACTGACCCCGGATCGCCCGATCTTTCCGCTGCCGATCTCCTCGTCATTTTCATCATACAGAATCCTGCCGCTTCTCGAACTCTGGTAATCGAGCGGCGTTTCATCTACATCAAGGAAAATCAGTCTTGTATCTTTTCCATAGGAGGTATCCACATACTGCTCCTGCGCATAGCCAAGACACGTACCGGATGCGTCGTAATAGCCGTACGTCGTGCCGGAGCCTTCTCTGTCATTGATGGGCTCATCCTCCACATAGTCAATCGAAAACCACTCCTCCTCGTTGATATAGACCGTATTCTTCTGAAGATAGCCCGCCACTTTTCCGTCTGCCACAATCTTCGTCTTTCGTTTACTTCCATACAGGTCAAAGTAGATTTCTATGGTTTCTGCCGATGTAAGCGCCTCTTTTGCCTCATCCGCAGTTGCAAACTCAGATTCCGGCACTTTTTCTTTTCCGCAGCCGCCAAGCACCAGAGCGGCGGCAAGAAAAAGACCAGCGGCTGTATATATTCTCTTTTTCAACTGCCTTTTTCCTCCGCCTTACTTGTTATCTTTGTAATACTCATTTGCCTCATCGTACATCATATCGAGCAAGGCGTATTTATCCTGGAAATCCATCACCTGCGTACCGTTATCCTCAGGTTCACATAGAGATTGCACTGTGAACCGGACCAGTCCATCTCTTTTTTCGCAGAACCGATCACCGTTCCGCCCTCTGTATAAATGGTATGTCCATCCTCTGATGCGTAATATGGTTTTTCGTTCAGATCTGCATCGAGAAAAATAATGTAATACGCTTCCGGCATCTGATCCGGTGTCGTCACGCGCTCCTGTGCATAGCCAAGCAGGTTGTTGTCCGGATCATAGAATGCATAGGTAGTAGCGGATTTTGTCATCTTATTGATTTCTTCGTCCGTCACAATTTTCATATGGAACCATTCTTCGCCGGAAATAGAGATCGTCCAGGTCTGATCAAAGAGACCGCTGTTTTTCATATACGCGGCAGCCTTTTCATCCGCATAAATGTTTCCCGAAGCGTCAACGTTATCCAGATCACAGCGCATGCGGACGGACGAAGCCGATGCAAGGGCTTCTTTTGCCACATCCGCGTTTTCATACCCTAACTTTTCTTCTGCCGCCGAGCAGCCGCACAGAAGCAGAAGTCCTGCTGTAAAACCCAAAAACAATTTTGTCGTTTTTCTCATAGATTCCCCTCTCTTTCTTTTGTCAGGACCGATTGGAAAGACCGCCGTCTTTGTCGCGTGCCAGTTCTCTTGCCGCCATCACAGCGAGTGCGGTCAGCTGCGGCAGATATTTTGCATCGTAGACAATCAGAAACGCATTGTCGAACATGATGTTTCCGACGGTAAGATCCATATTGTCGACGATGGCGCCGATCATAGTTCCGTTCAGTTTTACCGAGTAATTGTGGCCGATGGAGCCGGCGTATTCCCGGAGTTCCAGTTTTCCCTCCGGCAGTTCCATCGAGAACTGATCCCGTACGAGTGCAAACTGCTTTTTCAACACACCATACGGCTCGCCGTACAGATAAAAACGGTACGTCGGCAGCGCGTGGAGCAGTTCCTTCGTCATACGGAAGATTTCGGTGTGCATCGCATCGTAGATATAAAATGTTTTCAGCGGCACGGTGCTGTCGATCTCGTAAACCAGGTTTCCGTCTGTATCCTCCAGATCGAAATGCTGGCCCGTCAGGCGGTAATCCTCCGTGAAAGTGTAAATCTGGGACGCCGAAATCTTCTGAAACGGCTGTACCGTTCCAGTTTTGACGAAATGCTCCAGATTCGCTTTTAATTCGCTCTGGAACATCATCAGATCGGAATGGTAGCTTAGATGGTCTGCGAGGTTCTCTGCAACATCTTCATGAATCGGATACACGGGTGTGGTGAGTTTCTTTTTGATAAAGCCTTCGATGAAGGAATATCCCAAATAACCGACATGACCGTCTTTGGTCAGCCAGAAGTAGAGATATTCTCCCTTGGCGTCCGGTCCGAAAACGAGTGCTTTCTGCCGCATCGTGTAGAATTTTGCAAGCCATGCAGAACCGAACGGTGTATCGACGTTCTTGTAAGCCTCATAAAATTCTTCGATTTTCCGCGGCTTCTCCATGGAGATCATGGCAATCATATCCGTCATGGAATTGTAGTTCTCCGGGGTTGCCATGGACCAGATGGCAATGCCGAAAATCAGGACAACCGTGGCGATGGTGAGTGTGATCGTCTCTCCGTAGCGACCGCCATCAGATAGATGCCCAGCAGCGTGACAGCGCCGCCTGCGATGCGGAATTTCCATTTTCTCTTTTTCAACTGAATACCGCCTCCTCTCTTTTCGTTACTTTTATTGTACTTGCTCCCCTTTTTTGTGTCAATTGAAACTCGCTCCTCCGCTCTATTTTGTTCTGCCTGGCGGGACAAAGAAAGCGTGTCGGCGCATCTTTTTTTGTCAGAATGCATCCGGCACGCTTTGTTTCAAAAATTTAATGAACGAAAAGAAATTATGAAATTGGAATCACGCGTCCCGTTTCTGCCATAGTTCGGTGGGAAATGGAAATTACGGTACGGTTTTTGGAAACCCTTTGCAATGCATTTAATACCATTTTTTCCGTCTCTGCATCAAGGTTTGCGGTAATCTCATCGAGGAGCAGAATTTCAGGCTCCGCTGCGGCTGCACGGGCAATCGAGAGGAGCTGCCACTGACCCTGTGAGAAGAGATCCTGTGTACAGATCGTATCATATTGGTCCGGAAGCGCCTCGATGGTCTTTGCAAGTCCGGTCAGCTCTGCTGCTTTTTTTACATCTGTATCCGAAATCTTTGCATCATACAAAGTAATCTGGTCTTTTACCGATCCCGCACCATGTGGAACGACTGCTCCACATAGCCGAAAACCTTTCGTTTCTTCGCATCCGGCAGATCGACAGATGGAACGCCCCAAATCAGAACCATTCCTTTCTGTGGCTCATATAAACCGAGCAGCAGTTTGAAAATAGTACTCTTTCCGGCACCCGTTCGTCCCAAAAGTGTTACCTGCTCGCCTTTTTTGATCTGCAGACTTACATCGTTTAAGATGACCTGGCTTTCGTCATATCCAAACGTCACATTTTTTAGCTCAGCCGCTATGCCGTAATCTGTATTTTCAGTCAGCGCAGCCGGCTCTTTCTTCTCTTCCAGGCTGTAAAATTCATTGATTCTTTCCATACCGGCAAACGCAGACTGAATTGTCTGGATTTCCATACCAAGACTTTCGACCGGAGCAAAGATCTGGGAAATATAGTTTATAACAGCAACGGCGGTTCCGGCGGACATGCCGAACAGCTTTAAAACGGTCGAATTGCCGGAGGCCGAAAGCAGCATGACAACAGCAACAACAATGGCATTTAAAATCAGGATGACCGGAGAATAGACGGCATCGTAAAAATTGGTCTTCTCCATTGCGCTGTAGCTGTCATCAATATAGTGCGCATACTGCTGCTCCATATACGTCTCTTTCTGCAGACAGTGGATGGTACGGATGTTGTGCAGCGTCTCCGGAACGTGACCCGAAGCACGGCTGACTGCACGGCGATTGGCAATCTGGGAGGTCAGCATGTTTTTCTGGATGTAACGGGTAAAGAGGAACAGAACAGGGAGTAAAATAATCAGAACAATCGTAAGTCCACGATTAGTCACCCAGATGACGGCAAGAATGCTTAAGATTTTGCACGCATCGGCAAACATACTGATGATCCCGGAGGTAAACAGGTTTTCCACTGTGTCGACGTCACCGACAAATCTTGATACGAGAGCGCCCGGCTCCTGGCGGTTCAGCTCGTTGGCGGAAAGGCGTCCGAACTTTTCCATCAGACTGCTTCGGAGTGCATGTGTAATTTTCTGGCCGAATACCGTCAGAAGACTCTCTCGTGCCGACTCCAGAAGACCCGTCAGGGCAAGAAGTCCGAAATACAGCAGAATTCCTTCCATCCAGAGGGTATGCTTCTTTGTCAAAAGGTCAATCAGCTGTGCCAGCACAAGAGGCGGGAGCAGTGCGAAAATAACCGCACCGCAGACGACTCCCAAAAGTGCGGCTGATAAAACGCCGTGTTTTCGAACGGTTTCTTTGATTACCCGCAATACAGATTCTTTCTTTTGCATCAAAAGCTGCCTCCCTTCGTCTGATTGCTGCAGAGCTCTGCGTAGGACGGAACCGTTGCAAGGAGTTCCTCATGTGTGCCGACCTTCGTATGGCACTCATCCATCCAGATGACCTGATCCATCTGGTCGAACAGATAGAGGCGATGGGAAATGAGGATTATAATAGAGTCTTTTGCCAGCTCCTTTAAATTTACAAAAATTTGTGCCTCCGTCTCTTTGTCGAGTGCCGAAAACGGATCGTCGAGAACCAGAACCGGCCGTTTGTGGTACAGGGTTCGCGCAAGGGCAAGGCGCTGCGCCTGACCACCGGAGAGGCGGATACCGCCCGTTCCGACCAGGGTATGGATTCCGTTTTCCATTGCTTTCACTTCATCTTCCAGGCAGACGACTCGGATCATCTCCTCTGCGCCCTCTTTTCCCCCGAGACGGATATTCTCTTCCACACTTCCATGGAACAGCTCCTGGTCATGGCCAAGATAACCGACCATGCGGTTCCGGTCTGCTTTTCCATTTTTCCAAGTTCTTTTCCGCCGAAGGTGATGCTTCCCTCATACGGCGACTCGCAGAGAAAAGTCTTTCCAAGCGTTGACTTTCCGCATGCGACAGGTCCCGTTACACCGATGATCTGGCCAGGAGCCGCCTGAAACGACAGGTCATGGATGATCTCTTTTCCGTTTGGATAGGCAAAATGCAGGTGATCGACGTTAAGCTCTGCAGGCGCTGCGGCTGGAAGCTCCGGTTCTGTTTTGGAATTCTGCAGCAGAGGTTTGATTCGTTTCCAGGAAACCTGCGCTTTATGTACCGCATTAAAAAGCTTCGCAGCGCTCGATGATTTGGTGGCAAGCTTTGTGTAGCAGGACAAAAACGTGGTAAATACGGCGATGTTCCACGGTGTCCATCCCTCCTGCAGGACGTTTCTGCCTCCAAAATACAGGATAAACAGAATGCTCGTCATCGAGATCATACGGTAAATCGGCGGCATAGCTGTGTTCCAGATATTGGCGCGCACAGCGGCAGATTCGTAAGCCGAAAGATTCTCCTCATAAGCGGCCTTTCTGTCCTCCTCACAGCCAAAGACACGATACGTGATGGCATTTGTCGCACGGTCCAGGGTTGCAGCACTTAATGCACCCGACTGTACCTTATAGGCAGCGCCCGTTTTCTGTACCATGACCTTCATCTTTTCGGCAATCACGTAGGAAATGGGTGGGAAAATCATGCAGAGAAGAGCCAGGCGCCAGTCGTACCAGAGCAGCATACACGCATAGGCGAGAAGAGCAACACCGGTATCAAAGATTTCCGTTGTAAATTTCCGCATTCCTTCTACGCAATCGTCTACATCGAGAATGGCCTTCGTCAGTATATTTCCGGTACCTTCCGCTTCCAGCTCCAAACGGCTTTTGCGAACCAGCGTTCCGTAAAGAATCTGCTTCATATGCCGGTTGACGTTGTTGGCAAATCTTCTGACATAGAACCGTTTGAAATAGCGGGAAACCTGCACAATGCCAATACTCACGACATAGGCCGTGACCAGCATCAGCATCTGGTGGAAGGTTCCTGTGCCGCCGAGGAGATCAACCAGCTTTCCTGTCATTTTTCCCTCAAACCAGGGGCCTGCAAGAAGTCCCAGATTATAGATGAGACCGGAAACCGTAACAAAAAGAGAATTTTCCATTCTTCCTGAAAGTAAGAGAGCATCCGGTTCGGGCGAAAGGTTTCATCCTTCATCGCTGCTGCCTCCTTCTGCTGTTGCTTTTATTGTTTTATCTGCTTTTTCACTTAAAATTTTTGAAAGTTCCGCAAAATGATTCTGCCGTTCTCTCTTCGATTTCCAGTACAGCTTGTCCAGTGTTTCGCAGAAGCTTTCTGCCTCCTTTTCCGGAAGCTCCAAAAGCAGCCATTCATAAAAAACCGTTTCAATTTCTGCTTTGGAATTTTTCAAAGTTTCTGCTTTTTCCGTAGCATACAGAAGCTGGCTTCTGCCGTCCCACGGATTCGGTTTCCGGATCAGATATCCCTTTGCCTCAAGGCTTGCAGCGCGTCTTGCAGCGGCTCCTTTATCAATCTTTAACTGTTCGCGCACTTCCGTCTGCGTGATGCCCGGATGATGGCGCACCAGATGGATAAAGTCAAATTCTGCTGTGCCGATGCCCTCTTCTTTCATTGCCTGAACCGTAAATTTCCCGGCTTCCCGCGCTATTTTTGTTATTTTCCGTTCTGTTGGATCCATTTTTCTGTTCCTCCTGTCCATTCTCAATCTGTTTCAAATAGATGCATATACAACTAATTAGATGATAGTACAACTAATCGAAATTGTCAATCTATAGATCTTCTGGTTGACGAAGTATCGTCCGAACTTTATAATAGAAGTATTCGGCTGTTAAAAACAGTCAGTCTATCAATAAGGAGATGTATCTTATATGGAAAAGAAACATACGCGCGGCAGCTTTACCGGATCGATCGGCTTCGTGCTTGCTGCCGCAGGAAGCGCGGTTGGACTGGGAAATATCTGGCGTTTCCCTTATCTTGCCGCAAAAGACGGAGGCGGAACCTTTATTTTAGTTTATATCGTACTGGCTCTGACCTTTGGATTTACCCTGCTGACAACTGATATTGCCATCGGAAGAAAAACCGGACAAGTCCGCTTGTCGCTTACGGTAAAATTCACCCGGGCTGGAACGGTCTTGGCTTTCTCGCCAGTATCGTGCCGGTTGTCATCCTGCCTTACTACTGCTCCATTGGCGGCTGGGTATTAAAATACCTGTCTGTGTTTCTCACCGGACATGGCACTGCTGCTGCCGAGGATGGTTACTTTACCGGCTATATTACCGGTACATGGCAGCCGATTGTGTGGTTGGGAATCTATCTTTTTCTTACCGCATTCGTTGTATATCGTGGTGTCAATAAGGGAATTGAAAACTACAGCAAAATTCTGATGCCGATCCTTCTGATTTTAATCATCGGAATTTCCATTTTTTCGCTGACACTGACCCATACCGATGCAGACGGTGTAGTCCGTACGGGACTGCAGGGTATGAAAATTTATCTCGTTCCGAATTTTAAAGGAATGACGCCGCAGAAATTTTTCACCGTCTTTGTCGATGCACTCGGACAGCTTTTCTTTTCGATCAGCGTTGCGATGGGTATCATGGTTGCCTACGGTTCCTACGTAAAAAAAGAAACAAACCTGATGAAATCGATCAATCAGATTGAGATTTTTGACACCATTGTTGCGCTGCTCGCCGGTTTGATGATCGTTCCTGCTGTATTTACCTTTATGGGGACAGAGGGTATGTCTGCCGGCCCTGGTCTGATGTTTGTCTCCCTGCCGAAGGTCTTTCAGTCCATGGGAGCAGCAGGCGGCGTAATCGGAACCATTTTCTTTCTTATGGTCTCCTTTGCAGCCATTACATCTTCCGTATCGGTCATGGAATCCATTGTTTCCTGTATGATCGACAAATTTCACATCAGCAGAAAGAAGAGCACTGTGATTGTAACGGTTTATGCGTATCTCGTCGGTATCATCGTATGCCTCGGCTACAATGCGCTTTATTTTGAACTGAAGCTTCCAAATGGCGCAACGGCTCAGATCCTGGATGTCATGGATTTTATCAGCAATAACCTTCTGATGCCGCTTGTCGCACTTCTCTCCTGTATTCTGATCGGATGGGTTGTAAAGCCGCAGGTCATCATCGATGAGGTGACGCTGGGAGGATATAAGTTCGGTCGAAAGAGGCTGTATATCGTCATGGTGAAGTTTATTGCACCCATGCTCCTTGCCGCACTGCTGCTGCAGTCGTTCGGTATTTTAAACGTCTGATCACTGCGATACCAGATTGCTATGTGCTTTGCACTCACGCAATCTTCAAAAACATTCGTAATCCGCTCATTTTCCTTCGAAAAATGGCTCCTTACTTATGTTTTTGGCGAGTCAAGAGATCAAAAAGCATGTTTTCCGGTGGCTTTTCCAGAAAACATGCTTTTTTTGTGCCTGTCTGCACATATTTCTAACAGGTGAAACCCTTACATCCTGCGAATTAACGTTCCATTTACACCAAGTATCTCTCCATCAAATTCCCGGGCAAAAAGTACTTCCCCGTCTCCTTTTACTTTTATCTCCTCATCCGATGCGTTGAGCAGAACTTCGATTTTATTTCCCTCTTCGTCTAGTTTAATATACTCTACACACCGATCATTTTCATAACCATTCGGAAAATGGAAATGCAGGCTTCTGCACACTTTTTCATTTCTTCGAAGCATGATCAGTTTCCGCATCGTTGCAATTTTTTTCTGATTCTCTTCGCTTTCAATTTCACTCCAAGGCATACATCTTCTGCAGTCCGGATCATGAGCGCCTTCCATTGCGATCTCCGTTCCATAATAAATACAGGGGCTTCCCGGAAGCGTAAAAAGGATTGCAAGCTGCTGGTAGAACTTGTCCAGATCGTGAAAACGGTTCATCAGCCTCTCGGTATCGTGGGAATCCAGGAGATTAAAAAGTACATCGTTATTCTGCTGCATATACATGGTATAGCAACGGTTTACCATATATTCAAATTCTTCTTTTTTCATTGTTTTATCAAGAAAGAAATCATGGATTCCACTCAGCAGCGGGTAGTTCATGACAGAATCATATTCATCTCCCTGCAGCCACTGGCTTGCATCATGCCAGATTTCCCCCAGAAGATAAATATCCGGCTTTATCGTTTTTAAATGCTCTCTTATCCGCTTTAAGAACCTGTGCGCCACTTCGTTTCCTACATCGAAACGAATTCCGTCGATATCAAACTCCCGTACCAGTCCTCACAGATTTTACAGAAATACTGTATCACCTCTTCGTTGTTTGTGTTCAGCTTTGGCATCCCGTCTGTAAATGCAAAGGAATAGAACCGTCGGTCTCTGGTGTCTCCCCTTTTTTGAACCTGTTCCCAGTCCTCTACCATAAACCAGTCCGCATAACGAGACTCTTTTCCATGCTCCAGGATATCTATCCACGGCTCAAATTTTCTTCCACTATGATTAAACACTGCATCTACCATAATGCGGATTCCTTTTTCATGTGCTTCTTTGCAAAGCACTTTCATTGTATCCGCATCGCCAAAAAACGGATCTATTTTTGTATAATCGGTCGTGTCATATTTGTGGTTGGACTCTGCTTTCATAATCGGATTCAGATAAATACCGGTAATCCCAAGTTCCTGCAGATACGATAATCTCTGACGGATCCCTTCCAGATTTCCTCCGAATTTTTCTTCGTTTGTTACGGTTCCGTGATTTCTCCAGGGTGTGATATCATCTCCGTTTTTTTCCGGTGTCCCGTTGCAGAACCGATCCGGGAAATCTGATACCAGATCGTTTCGTTTACCCATGCCGGTGTGCGATTGATATCTGCCGGGTTCATCCAGGTACAATAAAGCACTGCTGCATACGGCCATCCATCCGGAGCTGTTCTTCTGTCAGGAAACCATCCTCAAAATAATACCAGACTTCCTTTTCCGTCCGCAGCTCGAAATAATATTTGCATCTTTTGTATTCCGGAAGAAGCGTTGTTGTCCACCAGATCTGATAAGGCAGACGTTTTTTATATATCATTTCCTCTCTTTTTCCGATCCACTTTTCTTTTCCGCCCAAAATTCCGGCTTCATAAGGATCTCCGTAATGGATAAAAACCTGTTTTACATCATATCCTGTCTTGATATTGACAATCAGTCTGTCCTCATCCAGGGCATAACTCATCTGTTCTGAAGTTTTATGGTATACACCGCTAAATTCCATCTCATTTTCCTCCCGTATAGCTCTAAAGCTGTTTTTTGCATCCTTGTAAGAAACACGATCACTTTTTGTTTCGCATTGTTTCGTAACTTTACTATAAGCCTTTTTTATTTCTTCGTCAATCAATTTCCATTTTTCCCTGCGCTTTCGTAAAATTCAGATAATTTTCAGGATGATTTTTGTGCAGGATGCTTTCTTTTTTCGAAACTTAACGAAACATTTCTTTTTCAAGGTATTGATTGCTTTTTATCTTATGATTTTATATAATGATACCGGGATCAAAAGGTCTTTTGACACCTATGATAGCTGGGAGTTTACATTTTTTGTTTTGTGAAAGGATTGCCGATTATGACTACCATTCAGGATATTGCTGATAAAATGGGAGTTTCCAAGAGCACGGTATCCAAAGCGCTCAATGACGCGCCTGATATCAGCGATGCTTTACGGAAACAGGTTTTGGAACTGCCGTAGCTCTGGGTTATACGAAGCTGCGGCGTTATAAGAAACCAACGAAAAAAGTCTGTATTATAATAGAAAAAGAAAATATGCGGTATCAGGAACCGCATCATTTTGCCTATGATATCCTGGTGGGTTTTCGTCAGATGGCAGAACCTGCCGGATTTGATGTTGAAATTGTACCCGTTGATATTAAGACCCAAAGAAACCAGCATTATGATGTTTTTATGCTGGAGCATGATTATATAGGAGCTTTTGTGGTCGGCTTTTCCCTGAGCGATCCCTGGATTCAAGACTTTAAAATCAGCCGCACACCGGCTGTTCTTTTCGACAACTATATAGTAGGGAATCCTTCCACCGCTTATGTAGGTATTGATAATGAGGAGGGAATGGAGCTTGCCGTCTCTTATCTTGCCGGACTTGGACACCGGAAGATCGCCTATCTGAGCAGCTCCCTCGGTGCCCGGGTTCTCCAGGCACGCCATGCTGCCTTTCTCCGTTCCATGCACCAGCATGGACTGAAGACTTCTCCTGCTGCGATCGGCTGTTCTTATTATCTGTCAGAATGTATGGAAAAGCATCTTCCCCGTTTTCTGGAAAACGGAATCACTGCTATTATTTGCAACCAGGATACCCTTGCTAGTGCAACGCTCACGCAATGTCAGCAGCTGGGATTCCAGATTCCTGATGATATCAGCATTATCGGATTTGATGATCTGCCGATTGCTGCTTGTACGTCACCGCCCCTTACAACCATCAGACAAGATCGGCTGGAGCTCGGAAAAAGTGGATTTTTTGCATTGTCAAGTCTTCTCAATCACATCCCAATCAGTACGTATTTGTTGCATGCACAGCTGATTCAGCGGGAATCGACAGGGAAGGTTCCTTCATAAATTCATCTCATCAACAATATTTGCCGGTTTTGCAGTCATTTCTACCCATGCCGGAATAAAACCGCTTTTAACAGCGTTTCTTACAGATCTGACATTAGACCAGGCGGTACAGTAAAACGGTACTTTACCCCTGTTTATGATCTCTTTTGTAAGTCTGCTTGTCAGTGCAGAGGCAATCCCCTCTCGTCTGTATTCCGGCAAAACATCCACACCGATCTGCCACATATCGTCGCAATCGGCAGAACAGGCAGCAAGTCCCACCAGCGTGCTTCCGTCATATGCGCCGACGCCAAGTACATCCAGATTCTTCCGATCTTCGCAAAGCGCATTGCCCCATTCCGGTCGATACAAATCCGCAAAATCTTCCTGTGTCAATACTCGTGTCACATAGGCGCAGGAAAGAGTCGGTATCCGGCTGATGTCCGGCAGATAGTATTCTGCCATGAAACATATTTTATGCCCTTTTTCAACTAAACGTTCATTCAGCCAATGCATGTTTGGTGTCTCAAAACAGTGGTAAAATTCGAATTTGTCTACATACGCAGACACCAGATCCATCGTCTCCGGTATGGAAGCCGCCATGATATTATTTCCATAGGAAACCAGATTGCAGGTAATAGGCTCTTTCAAATATTTGCGGGCCTTCTTTCCTAATTTTATGGGAACAACAACATTTTTGTCCGCCTTGAAATCTTCCACGCGGCATCCCATATCTTCCGCAGACTGCCTCATGGCAATCTCCATCATTTCACGATTCGTCATATGCTTTTCTCCTTTATGAGTTTGTAATAGAAACTGCTGGGCATCAGAGAAGCTCATTCCCTGCAGTTATTTTTGTGGATCAATTTATGATTATTCCTGGCTCTTTTTCATCTCTCCCTCAAATGTGTTTTCCGTCATATGCGCCCGTAGAATATGAAGCAGCACTCCCGCTGCCCGCTCCATTGCTGCCGGATCAATGGAGGAATAATTCATGACATACGTATTTTCCTGCTTTGCCGCCTCCGCTGTGTCTGCGTAATAGCCGGAGAGCGGCTTTAATTTCACACCACGGGATTTCGCCTGCGTGACAATCGACTCTTCTTTCAACTCCGTGCGAAGATGCATCAGAAAATGAACGCCGGCTTCTTCCTCCTCGATGGTCACGTAATCACCGAGCGGCTTCTTTTCGAGTGCCTGTAAAATCAGATCTCGTTTGTTCTGATAATAGTTTCGCAGCCGGTTGATATGTTTTTCGAAACTGCCATTCTCAATAAACTCTGCCAGTGTGTACTGCTCAAAGTTGGAGACGGTGCAGGAATAAAACGACAGCTCGCGATAAAATTTCTCCGCTAATGTCTGCGGAAGCACCATGTAGCTGATCCGTACCGTGGAGGCAAGTGTTTTCGTAAAGGTATTCATATAGATAACTTTGTCCGAAACGTCGATACTCTGCAGTGTCGGAAACGGCTTTCCGCCGAGACGCAGCTCACTGTCGTAATCATCCTCAATGATATAGTGATGCTCTGATTTTGCCGCCCAGCCGAGCAGTTCATAACGGCGGCTGACCGGCATGACTGTTCCGGTTGGAAAGTGATGGGACGGGGAGGTATGAATAATATCAACCGATCTTTTTTCCAGCTCCTGCACCGAAACACCGTCCTGGTCGAGCGGCACTGGCTCGTACCGCACCTTCATACTCTCATAAATCCGCGCAATTTTGTGATACCCGGGATCCTCTACTCCATAAACAAGATCGTTTCCGAGAAGCTGAATCAGAAGGTTATGCAGATACTCCGTTCCTGCACCGACAATAATCTGCTCCGGCAGCACCTGCATTCCACGAAACTCGCGCAGATATTTTGCAATCGCACTGCGCAGCTTTAAAATCCCGGCGCACGGGGAATTGATCATCAGCTGGATCCGGTTATCATTCAGAACAGCACGCACCGTCCGCGTCCAGATTGTGAACGGAAAAATTTCGCTGTCCGTCTGATTGCTGGAAAAATCCGCAAAATAGGAAGTCTCCCCGTTTGCCACCTGCAGAATCTCTTTTGGCACCGCATCCCGCATGGAATCCTCAATTTCCAGCTCAGCCGCATAAAATCCGCGCTTTGGCATGGAGTACAGATAGCCTTCCGCAACAAGCTGCGCATAGGCATTCTCGACGGTAATGACGCTGATACCCAGATTTTTTGCAAACGTCCGTTTCGACGGCAGCTTCTCTCCCGGACGGATGTTTCCCAGTAATATGTCGTTTTTGATACATTTATATAAATATTCATACAGGGAATCTGACCCTATATTGGAAAAATTATACGTCAGCATTCGACCATTCTCCTCTTATCTGACCTTACTGAATATATTTGTTTTGGCGATTTTTTATAGTCACTTTACCAGTATACTGTGAGGCATAACAAAAGTAAAGCCAAAACAGAAACAAAATTTATCACCTGATATTTATCAGGCAGGGAGGAGATTATTATGACAGCAACAAATGAGAGATACAAACTGAACAAAGAACTGGCACAGATGTTAAAAGGTGGTGTGATCATGGATGTTACCACACCGGAACAGGCCCACATCGCAGAGGAAGCTGGTGCCTGTGCCGTTATGGCACTGGAGCGGATTCCTGCAGACATCCGTGCAGCCGGCGGCGTTTCCCGTATGAGTGATCCGAAAATGATCCGCGGCATCCAGGAGGCCGTTTCCATCCCGGTTATGGCAAAATGCCGCATTGGCCACTTTGTAGAGGCGCAGGTGCTCGAAGCCATCGAAATCGACTACATCGACGAGAGTGAGGTTCTCTCCCCCGCGGATGATGTCTACCATATCAATAAACGCAATTTTAAAGTACCCTTTGTCTGCGGTGCAAAAGATCTCGGTGAGGCACTCCGCCGGATCAATGAGGGCGCATCCATGATCCGTACCAAAGGTGAACCGGGAACCGGCGATATCGTACAGGCTGTCCGCCATATGCGGAAAATGAACAGTGAAATCCAGAAACTGACCTCAATGCGTGAGGATGAGCTGTTTGAGGCAGCCAAGGTCCTGCAGGTTCCGTACGATCTTGTTCAGTATATTCATGACAACGGCCGTCTCCCGGTTGTTAACTTTGCAGCCGGCGGTGTGGCAACTCCAGCCGATGCAGCGCTGATGATGCAGCTTGGAGCAGAAGGTGTCTTTGTTGGTTCTGGTATCTTCAAATCCGGCAACCCGGCAAAACGTGCCGCTTCTATCGTAAAAGCTGTTACCAACTACACCGATGCCAGACTGATCGCAGAACTCTCCGCGGATCTCGGCGAGGCTATGGTCGGCATCAACGAGCAGGAAATCGCCTTACTGATGGCAGAAAGAGGAAAATAATGAAAATTGGAGTGCTTGCACTGCAGGGTGCGTTTGCAGAACATGAAAAAGTATTAGAGCAGCTTGGCGCCGAATGCATCGAACTGCGTCAGGCCCGCGATCTTGCCGAGCCTTACGATGCACTTATACTACCGGGCGGCGAGAGTACCGTTCAGGGAAAGCTTTTAAAAGAGCTTGGCATGTTCGATATCATGAAAAGCCAGATTGAAAACGGCATGCCGGTCCTCGCAACCTGCGCCGGTGCGATTCTTCTGGCCGAAACGATCGACGGACAGATCAAGGGACAGCCGGAACAGTATTTCGGCACGATTCCGATGTGCATCAGGCGGAATGCCTACGGCCGCCAGTTAGGCAGCTTCCACACAGAAGCACCGGTTGCGGGCATCGGAACAGTGCCGATGACGTTTATCCGTGCGCCGTATATTGCATCTGTGGGGGATGGCGTGGAAGTGCTCGCGGTTGTGGAAGAGCGGATCGTCGGTGTAAAATACAAAAACCAGATGACCTTCTCCTTCCACCCGGAACTCGACCCGGATGTGCGGATTCATAAGGCGTTTTTGGAGATGATATAAGACGGATAAAACAATAGCAGACTCAAAAAGCAATGCAAAAATCTGATCGTAAAAAGCTCCAGCTTCAAAGAGAAACTGGAGCTTTCTCATTGTGTTTCGCTGCTGTTTCGCCGCACAGGAGTGTGACGCAGCGCTTTTTCTGTTTGAGAAACTATTTGATACGTTTCAGTTCATACTGTCTCGTACCAAGACCAATTTTCTCTGCCTGGTCGAGGGTTGCCTGCCATTCAATGTTCGGATTGGAATCCTTGAATGATCGTGGTGGCAATGCCATCCCGGCTCTGCAAGATGCTCGCCAAGCTGACTGTTTTCGATCGGAGTTGCCTTCAGGCAGGCATCGGCACACGCCTGATCAAGAGCAACCGGGTCG
>ENA-OQDE01000056-OQDE01000056.1-human-gut-metagenome-genome-assembly--contig:-NODE-56-length-63502-cov-5.865199_pt1 | contig 63502 bp, 67 predicted proteins | sample MGYA00242768_ERZ504595 | MGnify/ENA primary metagenome ERZ504595 (study PRJEB26092, sample SAMD00036307) | human gut metagenome | host: Homo sapiens | study: EMG produced TPA metagenomics assembly of...
AGCAGGAACCGCAGAGACAGCGAAACCGAAATAGATGCAATGGAACTGATCAGGATACAGAAAAGTACAACGATAAACTGTACTTTATAAGTCCCGGTCACGTAGCCCAGCAGACGCTTCGCTGTCTTGATCGTACCGCCGTTCACTCTTGGCTTTTCCTGTTTATTCATTGTCAGCGCCTCCCTTCACCTGAGATTCATATACTTCCCTGTAGATTGCATTCGTCTTAAGGAGCTCTTCAGAAGTCCCGATACCGTTGATCTCACCGTTATCCATAACAATGATCATATCGGCATCTTCTACCGATGAGATTCTCTGAGCGATGATGATCTTCGTCGTATCCGGGATCTCCTCGCGGAAAGCCTGATCGGATCAGGCGTCCGTCTTCCGTATCCACCGCACTGGTGGAGTCATCAAGGATCAGGATCTTCGGCTTTTCAGCAGTGCTCTGGCAATACAGACTCTCTGGCATTCCCCTCCGCTGATCTGCGATGGATATTTGGCGAGATAGCTCACCGGAAGGTGCACACGTTCCAAAATCTCTTCACACTGCCTTTTTCTTTCTGTTTTCGGAATTTTTCTGTAATAAAGCAATGCGTCATCCAGATTCTGCCCAATCGTCATCTTCGGATTCAGGGAAGATTTCGGATTCTGAAAAATCATCTGCACTTTTTTTCCAATTTCTTTTTGCGTCCTTTTTCCGGAAATCTGTTTTCCTTCCAGGTAAATGCATCCTTTCGTTGCCGTCGTAATGCCTGTCAGGATCTTTACGATTGTACTTTTACCGCTTCCGCTGTTTCCAATCAGCCCCAGACACTCTCCCGGCATCATTTCAAAACTGATGTCTTTTAATACATAAGTTCCATCTGAATTTCTGTGAAACTGTTTTTTTAAATGTTCCACCCGAAGCAGTGCTTCCATACCATTTCCGTACCTTTCTCTATCCCTCATCGAGTACAAGTTTCACCGGCTGCGGAATTGCCGCAATCAGTTTTTTCGTATAATCCTCTTTTGGGTCGTTCCATATTTCTTCCGGCAAACCCGATTCTATGATCCGGCCCTGATACATAACGCCGATTTCATCGGCAAGTCTTCTTGCAACTTCCATATTATGTGTCACCAGCAGAATCGAAAGATCTGTCTTTTTCCGCAGTGCGAGCAGCGTCTCGATCGTCATATCCTGTGAGGCGACATCCAGCGCACTGGTCGGTTCATCTGCCAGTAAAAGGGACGGCTGATTCATAATCGCAAGCGCAATTGCAACACGCTGACACATTCCTCCGCTTAATTCAAATGGATATGATTTTAAAACGCGCTGCGGGTTTTCAAATCGAAGCTCTTTTAAAAGCTCTTCCGCATCCTCTAAAATCTCTTTTTTGCTTTTTTTCCCCGCTGTTTTTGCATGCATATTTTGGCATTCCACAAACTGTTTCCCGATTTTGGCAAGCGGCTTAATGACTGTTCCGGGTTCTGAAAAATATAACCCATTTTGTTTCCATGGACTTCACACCATTCCTTCTCTGAAAGCTGTATCAGATTCTGTTCTCCCATCCAGATATCTCCGGAAACAATTTTTCCCTCTTTTGTCAGGAGTCCTCCGATTGTACGAAGCAGAGTCGATTTTCCAGAACCACTCTCGCCGACAATAACGTAAATTTTCCCGGGAGAAAGAGAAAAGCTGACACCGTCAACTGCCAGCTTTTCTCCATATGTTACCGTTAAACGATCCACAATCAGATTTTTCTCTATTTGATTTTTCTCTGCCAGATGTTTGTCTGTCTTATTCTCTTCTATCCTGTTTTTTTCATCTTTTGCGATCCGTTTCGTCTTTCGCCGTTGTTCCGGCTTTTGTTTCCTGTGCTTCTTTATTTATTCTTCCACAGACAGAGTATTGGTTACCAGATAATATTCCGTCGGATTGATCTGTACTCCTTTTACTTTGTTGGAGTATACAAAGATCAGCTGCTGATCTGCCACAAATGCAAATGGCATATCATCCAGTACCTGCTGCTCCAGTTCTCTGGTAAGAGAAACCACTTTGTCGTTATCCGATGTGGTACCAATTTCCGCTGCCAGCGCGTCTACTTTTTCGTTGGAATATCCACCATAATTGTTGCTGGCTCCCGTCGTAAACAACATATTGATAAAGTACGACGGAGTTCCAATCGGCGCCATGGCATAGTTTAAAATAGCAAGATCGAAATCACCCGATGCAAGAGGATCATCCAGCACATCCTGTGTCTCAATGGAAAGCTCAATTCCAATCTGGGACAGTTCTGCCTGAAGCATATCAGCAAGCTGGATGCAGTTGTCATTGTAGCTGTAAGTCAGCACTTTGAACGAAAGATTCACGCCGTCTTTGTCGAGGATACCATCTCCATCGGTATCCTGGTATCCTGCATCTGCAAGAATTTCTTTTGCTTTATCCGCATCGTAGGAATCGACGGTCAGATTTAATCCGTCTGTACCGCCAAATGCCAGGTTGTCCGGATAAATTCCATAGCACGGAGTTGCAAATCCCTGATAAACAACATCTGCATAGCCTTCACGGTCAATACAGTAATTGATTGCCTGACGTACTGCCAGATCGTCCAGTCCTTCTGTTTTCAGATTGAAGCTTAAAAAGTTTGCTCTTGTTGTCGTCACGGTATCGGTTGTATATTTCGAAGTATCTGTGAACTTTGATGCTCCGTTTGCTGTTTCCTGTGCGATCAGGTCAATCTCTCCGTTAGCAAGTGCCATATCCAGCGCATCCTGATCGTCGATAATTTTCAGCTCTACGGTGTCTGCCTTCGGAGCGCCGCCCCAGTAATTTTCGTTGGCACGCATTTTGACATCCGTCATAGCGGTAAACGAAGTTGCAACGTAAGGTCCTGTGCAGGAAACACCAAGCTCCTCATCCGGTTCTTCTGTTGCATCATAAATACCGAGAAGCGGATCACACAGATCATTTAACAGTGTTGGATTTGGTTCCGGCGTTACAATTGTAAATTTCATGCCGTCTGCTTCCATGGATTTGATTTTTAAGGTCGAATCTGCTCTCTCATTTTTCTCATAGGTACGCTCAAAGCATGCTTTTACTGCTTTTGCATCTACCGTTTTTCCGTTTGAGAACGTTACGCCATCACGAATGGTGAAAACCCAAGTATTTTCATCCGGTGTCTCTACCGATTCTGCGATCCATGGCTGCGGCTCAATATTTTCATCCAGACGGTACAGATTTTCGCTGATTCCATAGATGGACATGATCCAGCCATCCCAGTTATACGCAACGTCCAGACTTTCTGCACCAAAGAAACCGGTAGTAGCTCCAAGAACGAGATCTGCTCTTTCTCCATCTGTAGTCGTTTCCCCGGACTTTGAAACTGCGCCTGCTGCTTCCTCGGATGCTGAAGTCACACTTGCTGCTTCCGAACCTGATTTGGAAGATGTTTCACTCTCATTTGCCGTGCCGCATCCCGTTGCAAGAGATGCGAACAGGCAGGCTGCCATCATGACACTTACAATCTCTTTTTTCATTTGATTTTTCTCCTCTTTTTTGGTTTTTCCCGTCTTTCAGACGATCTTTTTTATGGAATCATCTGTCCGCCTTTTCGCGTTGCAGGTGGTTTCATCTTGAATTTAATTTTCTGTTCTTGCTTCTTTCTTATGTACAAACTCGCTCAGTCGGTCTCCGAACAGCTGAAAAACTGTCACAACCAGAAACAGGGCCAGACCATTAAAAACGATAATCCATGGTGCTTTCTGCAGATAATCTCTCGCCTCGCTCATAACGGCTCCCCACTCTGCGGTAGGACGCGCAGCACCGAGTCCCAGAAACGAAAGTCCTGCCATACTGAGGATTACACTTCCAATATCCATAGCCGCTGTTACAATAAGGCTTCCCATCATATTGGGCAGAATATAGGCTGTTATCATGCGATAAAGCGGTACACCGTTCATTCTTGCGGCATATATATAATTTTCCTGTTTCATGGAAACCACAAGACTCCGGGAAAGCCGTGCATACGTTGTCCAGTACACGGCGCTTAAGGCAAGCACGCCGTTCCACAGGCCGACACCTAAAATTCCCGCAATCGCAATCGACAGTACAAAAGCAGGAAAAGCCTGGAAAACCAGCGTGATTTTCATCAGAATCTCATCCAGAACCCCGCCTGCAAATCCGGCCAGAATTCCAACCAGTGTTCCCACCAGAAATACGATTCCGACAATCAGAAGTGCTGTATAAATCGATGTCCTGCTTCCCGCCAGAATACGGCAGAACACGCACCGCCCCAGATTGTCCGTTCCAAACAAATATTCTTTGCACGGCGATAAGAATGCATTTCTTACATTCACCGCATACGGATCGTGGCGGATCAGATGCGGACCGATTACCGGGATGATTAAGATAACTGCGAGAAACAACAGACTGATTTTAAATTTTCCATCCATTTTTTTCATCGTGCACTCTTTTCCCTTCTGACTCTTGGAACCAGAATCTGACACAAAAACTCTACTGCAGCATTTATCAGCAGGTAAATCATTGCCATCCAGACAACATAAGCCTGAATCACCGGATAATCCCGCGCGCTGATGGATGTCACAGCAAGTCTTCCGACTCCCGGCCAGGAAAAAATAGTTTCCACAATGGCAGAACCGCCAAGCAGAGTTCCAAATGACATGCCAAGCAACGTAACAATCGGAAGCATACAATTTTTCAGCACGTGGAAAAAGAGAATCCGGTTCTCCGAAGCTCCTCTTGACTTTAAACCATCGACATACTCCTGTTCCAGCTCCTGAAGCACAATGCCGCGAATCTGGCGGATATACCAGGCAGACAGTGTCAGCGCCAGGACAAGAGCCGGCATAATAATTCCTTTTCCACTTACCGATCCTATGACCGGCAGAAGCTGCAGTTTCATGGACAGTACATACATCATCAGCAGCGCCAGGAAAAAGGATGGAAGGGAGGACAGAAAATAAGTGACGAAACGAATCATATTGTCAAACCCTCTGTCCTTATACTTCGCACACAGTACTCCGATCGGAAAGGAAATCAGGATCGTAAGCGCGAGCGCTGCCACTGTCAGAAGCAGAGTCGCCGGAATCGTTTTCTTTAACTCGCCGGCCACGGCTTTTCCTGTTTTATAGGATTCTCCCAGATCTCCGTGGAAGAATTCATTCAGCCATCTTCCATACTGCACGGCAAAGGGATCATTCAGGCCAAGCTCTTCCCGTTTTAATTCCAGTGCCTTTTCCGAAACACGCATACCGGATTTTTTCAGTGCCACCATTGCCGGATCTCCCGGCGAATGATAAACCAGTAAAAAAGAAAGGAACGTAATTCCGATCAGCAGAAGTATTGTTTTTCCGATCACTGTTAACCATTTTTTTATCATGCTATTCCTCTACTTTACCGCGCGGAGCATAAAAAGCGGGGTCGATGCAAAATTAATTTTTTCTACATCATCCCAGACTTTTTTCCAGACCTCCCTGTCTGCCGTTGCTTCGCAAAAACCAGCCCGACGAATCATCCTCAGATCTTCTGTCGGACGCGCGCATCTGCTCAGAATCAGATTTCTGGCGATTTCTTCCATCTTATACGCTTCATCATATGCATTGAAATCAAAAACTTCTGCATCCTCTACATTTCTGTGATCCTCTTCGAATGCATTCTTCTGTTTGTCATCAAAAAGATAGTTATACCATCCTGCATCAAAATTTAAAAGAATGCCTCCTTTTTTCAGAACACGGCACCATTCCTGATATGCCTTCTGCGGTTCTTCCAGATTCCAGGTGAGATTTCTTGTTACAATTACATCAAAACTTCCGTCCTGTATGTTTTCTAGATTCTGCACATCTCCTCTCATCCATGTGATCCTGGAAGCATACGTTCCCGCATTCTGCATAGCATGGTTCAGCATTTCCTGCGTATAATCTACCGCGGTCACATCATACCCTCTTTTTGCCAGGCTAATGGCGAAAAATCCAGGACCAGTTCCCATATCGGCTATTTTTATCTTTTTATCCTCTGGAATTTCTTTCAATATGACATCCATCCAGCTCTTTTCATTGCTGTGATTCAGTTCATGACAGACAACATCCGAATAGCTCTCTGCCCGGCGTGTCCAATATTCTTCTACTTCTTTTAACATTTTCATAGTCTGCCTGTTCTTTTCTATCTGTAATTAAAGTCAAAATCCTCTTGCAGGTCTGCTGCAAAAGGATTTTGGAATTGATTTGCAGGAAGCAGAGGAAAACGCCCCGAAGCGGAGGAATGGCGGCGATTTACAGCTGTTCCCGCATCCTGCGCGTCAAAAAGTGCGGAACTTTCTGACGTTACAGGATCAAAAATTTTTGACGTAAGCATAATAACATAAAAAACGCTAAAATAAGCCTCTGGGGATATTTTCGCGTTTTTCAAATTTTTTTTAATACAACCACTATTTTGCCCATCTCAATTACTTGCGTAAATTCGATGGACACGTCTTATATCCCCATAGCTAAAGCCTTAACTTGACCCATATTTATACAAGATAATTTCGATAAGCAAGCAATGAATATAGTACATCCAGTCCTTGCCAGATAGAACGTACTCCGGGCATACCATCGCTCGGAGCACCTTTCGTCCCTCCAAGACTCCCAGATCATAAATTGCTTCTTTAAGTGAATACGCTTCAGGAATTTCCTTGCTTTTTCTTGCGCAACAACATAATACTTTCCATTCCTCTTCAGCAAATACGATCCCACTTGAAATTTCCGGACATATTTTCCCAAGATAAGTCAGATTTAATATCTGCATTGCAATGACAGAATATAATAACGTCAGAAAGCTTAATCTCCCATATTCCCTTGCCTGGTTCTTTTCTATTTTGCATCCACTCTTTAATATAAAATGAAACCGTTCTATCTTCCATCTGTGTGCATAACACTGTACCAGCTTTTTTATTTCTTTTTCGCTCTTTACCGTTACCGTTGTCAGCCGTGACATGTGACAATAGGCGGTAATACATAACGCCAGAGCGTGTCTGAAAAAGGCTTTTCGCAGGCTGCGAGTCCCGTTTGTGGGAGATTTTGTCCGAATGAAGGTAGCGTAGCGTGCTACGGCAACTGAATGAGGGCAAAATGCACCGCAAAGTGGTGCTTGCAACACAGCATGTTCACGCTTGAATCAGGTGCTGAGGAAATAGCAATGAATCGTGTTCCTGGTTTTTGCCGGTCTTGCTATTTTCGTAGGTGGGTGATAAAATGACGATAGATCGTGAGATCAAAAAGGGAGGAATGTTGTGGGACGATTCTTTAATTCGAGGTCAATGCGTTTCAGGATGTGTTAAACTCCAAAATATATATCGATAAAACAGGATTACTGGAATACACCAACAGTGTGATAGACACAACATCAAAGTTTATCTGCAACAGCCGACCCAGAAGATTTGGAAAATCAATCACGGCGGATATGCTCACTGCGTATTACAGCAGAAGTCTGGATACGGAAGAAATTTCGAAAAACTTGAGGTCGGAAAAACAGCGGATTTTCGAAAGCATCTGAATCAGTACGACGTGATTCATATTGACATTCAGTGGTGTATTGAGCCGGCCGGAGGTGCAGATCAGGTAATCACTTTTATTAACAAAAATGTGATTGAAGAGCTGCGTGAAACATATGAAAAAGAATTATCGGAGGGAACATCGTCGCTTCCGGATGCGTTGTCACAGATCAGTGCAAAAACAGGAAAAAAGTTTATTCTGATTCTGGACGAGTGGGATGTACTGATTCGAGATGAGGCGGCAAATCAGAAAATACAGGATGAATATATCAACTTTTTGCGAGGGCTTTTTAAGGGAACGGAACCTTCGAAATATATTCATCTTGCATATCTGACTGGAATCCTGCCGATCAAAAAATAAGGACACAGTCTGCACTGAACAATTTTTCAGAATTTACAATGCTGGATGCGAAAGTTTTTGCAAAATACACTGGTTTTACAGAAGAAGAAGTGCAGGCGCTCTGTCGGACATACAACAGCGATTTTGAAAAAGTAAAGCGCTGGTATGACGGATATCTGCTGGAAGAGTATCAGGTTTATAATCCAAAAGCAGTTGTAGAGGTTATGACCTGGAATAAATATCAGAGCTACTGGTCAGAAACGGGCACGTATGAATCAATTGTACCGATGATTAACATGAATTTTGATGGTCTGAAAACGGCAATGATTGAACTGCTGGCAGGCGGATCTGTGAAGGTAGATACTTCAACGTTTCAGAATGATATGATAAACTTTTCCGATAAGGATGATGTGCTCACATACCTCATCCATCTGGGGTATCTGGGATATGATCAGCAGCAGGAAACAGCGTTTGTGCCAAATGAAGAAATACGGCTGGAGCTGACGAAGGCGGTAAAAAGAAAAAAATGGAATGAATGGATTTCGTTTCAGAGAGAATCGGATGCACTGCTGGATGCGACACTGGATGGAGATGCGGAAAGCGTTGCTGAAAAGATAGAAGAAATTCACATGGCCTATACATCTGTAATTCAGTATCACGATGAAAATTCATTGAGCAGTGTGATTTCGATCGCATATTTAAGTGCTATGCAGTATTATTTCAAACCTGTCCGTGAAATGCCGACAGGAAGAGGATTTGCAGATTTCGTGTTTTTACCGAAACCGGAATATATACAGCAGTACCCGGCGATGGTTGTGGAATTGAAATGGAATAAGAGTGCACAGACAGCGTTGAATCAGATCGCGGATAAAAAATATCCGGAGTCTTTGCGACAGTATACGGGAGAAGTTCTGCTAGTGGGAATCAATTACGACAAGAAAAGTAAAAAACATGAGTGTGGAATTGAGAGCTATGAAAAATAGGAGGAATCTGTATGAAAAGATGTAGTTACTGTGGCAAAAAAATAAACGGAAGTGTTGGATTTTGCAGTGATGCATGCGAAAGCCGCTATAAAAAAGTAATGGAAAAAGATGGACCTAAAGTTAAATATTTTATTTCCGGTATTATTTTAGGATTCCTGGTGATGTTTTATGGAATTATATCAAACAGCAGCTTCCTGATAGGGATGGGAAGCATAGTAATAGGAATTGATGTTGTTTTCTTTCCGTTTACCACGCCGGAAACAACCGCTTTTTTGGGATATCAAAAGGCAAAATTAGTGGGCCGCGTAGCAGGTATATTACTGATAGCAGTTGGAATATGGGTGGGGACTATTCACTGATGAACAGAGATGCAGAAGCTGCCGCATTAACGTGCGGCAGCTTATTTTTACAGCAATTCCGCTTTTTTTGGATCATTGCCAGAAATACCAGCGGTTCTTTTCCGCTACAGGAAACGGCATGGCCGCTGCCGTCCTCGCAGAACGTCGTCATGCCGCCTGCATCGGATATGTTTTGTTATTATCCTGATATATTCCCTCCCCGGACAGAATGTGATACACTTCCGTCTCGCCGTGATGCTCATGGTACGGGAGCTCATCGCCCGGTAAAATCGTTACTTTTGCAAAGAGTGTCACCTTTCCGGAAAGCGTTCGCCTTCCAGCAATTTTTCTGTTGTGTGTCTGTCTGCCATTGTTCACGTCCTCGTTTTCGTAATCTTTCCTCTGTCAATCTCCACCGTCGTATCGCACAGTGCCGCGATGTCTTCCCGGTTGTGGCTGGCCAGAAGAATCGTTTTTCCTTCCTCTTTTAACTTCAAAAACAGCTGCCGCATCTCCTGCACGCCCTGGTTGTCGAGACCGTTCATCGGTTCGTCCAGGATCAGGAGAGAAGGTTCTTCCATAATCGTCTGTGCAATGCCGAGACGCTGGCGCATGCCGAGCGAATACTTGCCGACATGCTTTTTCGCTTCCGGATCCAGTCCGACTTTTCGGATAGCCTCATCGATCTCCTTTTTCCCGATCTTCCTGCGGATGCCGGCGAGAAACTGCAGATTCTGTCTGGCGCTGTATCCCGGAAGAAAGCCCGGCGTCTCGATGATGGCGCCAATACTCTCCGGCGCTTCAATCTCTTTCCCGATCTGTTTTCCATCCACCAAAACCGCTCCATCGTCCACCCGAAGAAATCCACAGATGCATTTGAACAGAACCGTCTTGCCACTTCCGTTTCTTCCGATCATTCCGTGAATTTTTCCTTTTTCAAAACTCAGGCTGATCCCGTCCAGCGCCGCGTAGCTGCCAAACTTTTTTGTCACGTTTTCTATTCTTATCTTTTCTTCCATTCTTTCAGATTTCCTCCACAAAGTTCAGATCCTTTTTCCGAATCCCGAGATACGAGAGGATCGTGCATGCGCCGATGACAATCGCAAAGACACTGTAAACATATGCCATCGACGGCCCGTTTCCATACCCCTGCCACTTGTAGCTCGCAATGTTCATCCAAAGCGGCGGTGCGCAGTAATAGCCGATTGTGATGTTGGAAAATTTGCTGAGCAGAAGCGCGGTGAGTGCGATGCCGCAGTTGATGACGATTCCAAATCCCCTGTGTACCAGAAAATTTCCGGCATAACTCACAACGCCTGTCATAACCGACAGGCACCAGATTGCAAGCATTGTGAGCCCCATTGCCTCCTGCGGCGAAAATCGCGAAAGGATCAGATAATCCAACGGTTCCTGGTCAAAGGTATATGCCGCATTCGTCTGAGCCAGCGTACTGATCACCTTCCCCCATCCGGTTTCCCACCCTACATTCGGAAACACAAGCAGTACCGGAATCATACTTAAGCATATGGTGTAAAAAAAGGAAACAACCACAATGTATAGCATGTTTCCCCAAAACCAGCTTTTCCGCCCGGCCCGCAGAATCTGCCACCCGCTGTTCGGTTCCAGAAACGGAGCATCACAGAAAAGCAGCAGAGCCCCAAGAACGATGATAATCTGGTCTCCATTATATCTGGTCATAAACGGCAGCATCCAAAAAGTCACATCAACTCCGGTCTGCTCGCAGAAGCCTCGAATACCCACCGTCATTACATGAAAAAGGATCGCAATCCACAACAGCGCAACATAAAACCGTGGTGTTGTGAATGTTTTCCGCAAACGTATCTGACATACCCGAAGGCTCATCCGTATTCTATCCATTCTGCTCCCTCCTCTTTACCATTCGCACGAAAATTACACCTTCCATTCCTGTCAGAATGAGGAAATAACCAGCTATCACAAAAAAATCCTTAAAATTCTGGATACTTCCCCCATGGAGCTGGTACCATCTCATCTGCCCCGGCAGCTGCAGCGCTTCTGCTACAAGCTGGCTTGCATAATAAAAAAAGAGCCGGTGTGCTGACCAGCACAAACAGATTTTTTATTTTCCCCGATATCATAAGCGCAAAAACTGCCATAAATGCATATTTGACAGCCTCAATTCCAAATCTTGCGGCAAGGTAAAACGGCAGGACGAGTCCATTTCCATAGTTTAAACCGCCTGTTAATGTTTCAAGCTCTTCTTTTTTTATCCACGGTATTTTTAATGCCAAAACGCCATAAACAACTGCCATTCCCAGAAAAATACTGATCACAGAGCCGAAAAAGGCCACTACCAGATGCGACCAGCAATACGCTGTTCTCCCTATGCGTGTCTCAATGCATCTAAGATAGCCATTTCTGCTGTCTTCCCAATAGCTCAGCGCAAACGGCAGCACAGCCAGCACAGAAAACACTTCAAAAAATGCACCCACACCATGGCTGCTGACAACCAGGTAATATACCGATACATTCCACCGGCTCTGCATTGCTTCCTGACTGATGTTCAACACAGTAACCAGCATCGCACCTGCAATGGCAAAATAAAATTTTCCTGATAAAAGCATTCTCGTAAAATCCATTTTTATCATTCGAAAAAAATTCATGAAAGATCACCTTCTTTCTGTTTTGATTTTCGAGATAGTTTTACTGGTTGATACATTCCATCCCTCGAAACTTCTCTGCGTCTCTATAAAAGATGTGACCCCGCTTAGCCCGGAGCCACATCTTTCACAAAAATAATTTATTCTTTGAGTAAATCATAAAGCTCAGACAAACTCACCCCGCAATTTCCCGTCCATCCAGTGCATTGATGTAAACATACTGTTCGATCTCATCTTCTATAAATCGAAACTGCCACGCAGGAATCATATCACACATCCAATGCCCCGTTTCATTTCTTCCCGTTGTCATCGGGTAATAAATCAGTTTCATCTGATCCAGCGTAATCGGCTCGCAATTGCCAAATCATACTTATTTCTCAGCGTTTCCAAAATAATATCTTTTTCCACAAGAGATACCGGTTCCTTTTCCCGAATAGCATAGTGATTAACTGCTTGAAGATATTGAATTCCTTCCTTTGTTATAACGGCCTGTATTTTAGATGACGGAATATAAAGATCATCCTGCCGGTTAATTTCATTGCATAATACGGGAATCCCATTCAGATAACCCTGAAAAAACAACAGTAAACAATCATCTGCTTTTGACCACTCATATTTCTGAATCTTCTGAGGCTTTAGCAATTCTCCATTCTCGATTGCCTGTTCCATTAATTCCTGCTGTTTTTCCATCTGTTTATACGAAAAACTGTATTTACTGGTCAATTCAACCTTTTCCCAGTCTCCAATCCATCTAACAAACTCTTTTCCCTCCTCTATCAGCTTTTCTTCGTCTTCCAATGAAATTTCCTGCTCATTGTCTCTGACTAAAATCCCTTCACCATAGGCTGATGTAATATATTCAACAGGTAAATTATAATAAACTTTTTTTCCTTCTTCCGTTTCTACTCCTAATATATTGCTGACAGACACCGTTCCATTTTGATTTTTTAATTGTTCGCCAAGTATTCCCTCATACGAATAACAAACATCCGGCTCTCCTGTGTCTCCTTTTCTTGTTTCCAATCCACTTTCCGGGATTTTCCCAAGTATTTTATTGAACACACTTTCTCCTTGAAATCCATCCACTTCTATCACACATTTTTCAAACTCGTTCCATTTTTTGTCAGGCATGTCAACAACCGCATCAATTTTTGCCTGACTGCCAAGCTGAAAACTAATATGCTCACCATCGCTTAATTCCTGATCATTTTCATGTGTCACATTTGTTTCCGTTTCATCATTGCTGATAGAAATATTCCGTTCTTCTCCATTTTCCTGTTTTTTTACCTGCTGCAAATTTTCTGACTCATTCCCCATATTCTGACAACCCGAAAGAAGCAGCAATATCGTCAGAACTCCCAACACTTTCTTTCCCATATATCCCCTCTTTTCAAAATTTCGTTCTTTCTCTTCTGTACTCGAAGCATAACGAAATTTTCTCCATCGTCAACGGATCTGGGATATCATGCTCTATCTGGGATAATCGGTACAGATGGCAAAAAATAAGACTTTGTCCTTTGAAATCCGCATTCTTTTTGCTTCCTTCATACAAACAAAGTCTTTTTATTGCGTTCTATGAGGTAGGTATCAAAAGGTCTTTTGACACTGATATCATTTTATCGGAAACACTGCCTCTGCGCAAAACAAATCTCCTGTCTCATAATACTTTAACGCGCCACCTACCTTTTGCATCGTCCGTTTTACACTTTTGTGCCCAATCCCGTGGCTGCTTGTATCTTTCTTCGTCGTATTCAAACTTGAATTTTCATTTAAAACAGATTTCTCTATTTTGTTTTGAATCTCCAACCGAAGATATCCCATTTTTTCCTCTACAAAAATTATAATTTCTTTCTTCTCTGTAACTTTCCGCTCTGCTTCAATCGCATTATCCATAAGATTTCCAAACACAGAGCAAAACTCCAAATCATCAATTCCTTCCATTTTGCTCAGAATCGTACATTTCACATCTACTTTTTCACTTCTCGCAAGAGTAATTTTTGTATTAATCATAGAATCCACATAACTGTTTCCGGTCTGAATCAGCGTCTGCACATCTTCAATTTTCTGATTAATTTTTTCCCATACCTTTACCATTTCCGACTGCGGCATGGTCTCCATTGCCTCTTGCAGAGGTAAAAGATAATTTTTCAAATCATGTTTAAATTCTCGTAATTCTTCATTACTTCTCGTAATAATTTCCATACTTTCCTTTGAATATTTCTCTTTTTCTTTCATCAGTTCATATTCTAGCTTTGTTTGATTATCCTTGCTCATTTGCTGTACTATAAAGTACATAATCAGGCACATCAGCCAGATACAGCATACGCACAGCAAAATCCATTTCTGTTCCTGCATCTGCACACTTGGCAGATCTCTTACTACCAAAATCATAGTATCTCCCGCAATAATTGAGAAAACAAGGTTGCATCCCATGCAATCCATTGCCAGCTTATCAGATTCTCTCGTTCAAACAAAAGACTATTTAGTAATTTACCAACAAAAAAATAAGAAATTTTTGATAATAGCACGAGCGCAATTCTTACTGTATCCTGATCTTGAATAAACGATGCAACACTTTCTTGAAGGACAAAACTGCCGCCGAAAAGGATCGCTGTGTTTACCATCATCAATACTGCTCTCGCAACTACCGCTGCAGTAACCTTTCTCAGAACACTTCCCCGTGTACCCACCATCAAATAGACAAAAAGCCAAATCAATGTGATCCACATTTCCCACCTGTCATATAACGCAGGATACTTTTCCAACGCAGGAAAGATTAGCCCAAATAGTACTGCAATTCCCCACAAAATTTTACCTTTTTTCCCTCTGGGTTTCTGCTGCATAAAATCCATGCAGAATTCCAACAAAAGTATGTTTTCCCAAACAGAAATTGCAAGTTCAAAAACCTTCCAAAATGCTGCACTCATTCCATCACCACTCCCATAATTTTCATTCGAACCTGATTCAGATAATTTCTGCTGACAGGAATGCTTTTCCCGTTCAATAGCAGAAGTTCTTTTTCGCGCAACCGATATACATAGTTCATGTTAACCAAATATCCTTTATGGGTCCTTACAAATTTATGCGCTTCTAGTTTTTTCTCCGCTTCTGACATTTTCATCCTTACGCGAATCGCCTCATCCCTCGTATCTTTTTCCCGATAAAAAAGCAGATAGTTCTTCTCGCTCTCCACAAACCAGATATCACGCAATGCAAGTTTTACACTCTGACGCCCTGTCTGCAGTTCTATTTGGGGAACTTTCTTTCCTGCCTTTTTCTGCAGTTCCAGCATCTGCGGCTCCAGTTCCTCATCCAGATGTGCCTTGCGGATAAAAAAGAACGGATGATACACCAATGACTGAAACACCAGATCATCCTTATTCGATACAAACACAATGCAACATTCCCTGTTCCACTTTTTCAGATACGATGCAGCCTCAAATCCATTCACTTCCGGCATATCAATATCAATAAAAAAAACAGAAATCTCATCAAGATTTTTGATTCCTTCCAGCATCTCCTTCGCAGATACGTAGCACTCCATTTCCACTGCAATCTTATATTTCTGACATAAACCTCGAATTCTGATTTCCAGTTTATTTAAAAACACTTTATCATCATCGCATAAAATTAAATTCATTATTTTCCCCCGTGCTTCTTATCGAAGATTCTACTTCTCAACAGCATACCAAATTTTTTCTTTTCTCTCAAGTAACCTGGGATAACATGCATGATCTGGGACAAACATCAGATCATTCTGCTCTGAGAGCTTTTTTGCCTGACGGGAAAATGTAACGAGATTTTCCCTCGAGAAAAAAACAACACCTGAACCGTTTTGCCAACTCAGGTGTTGTTACAATAAATTTATATCGCCCGCAAAGGCTGTTACGCCACCACATCCTCAAACTGCGAATTGTAAAGATTTGCATAGAACCGTTTGCCGCGAGCAGTTCTTCGTGATTTCCTTGCTCGATGATGTCTCCGTCTTTCATGACGAGAATCAGATCCGCATCACGAATCGTGGACAGCCGGTGGGCGATGACGAAGCTTGTTCTGCCCTTCATCAGGTTATCCATGGCTTTCTGGATCTCGATTTCGGTTCTTGTGTCGACGGATGAGGTTGCCTCGTCGAGGATCAGAATCTTGTTGTCAGCAAGGATTGCGCGTGCAATCGTCAGCAGCTGTTTCTGTCCCTGCGACACATTGCTGGCATCTTCATTCAGTTCCATCTGATAGCCGCCCGGCAGGGTCTGGATGAAGTGGTGGGCTCTTGCGGCTTTTGCTGCTGCGATGACTTCCTCATCTGTTGCATCGAGCCGGCCGTAGCGGATGTTTTCCATGATGGTTCCCTTGAACAGCCACGTATCCTGCAGGACCATACCGAAGGCATCGCGCAGCTCTCTGCGGTTGAAGTCTTTGATGTTGTGGTCGTTCAGCAGAATGGCTCCGCTGTTGACATCGTAGAAGCGCATCAGCAGTTTGACCATCGTCGTCTTTCCGGCTCCGGTCGGGCCGACGATCGCGGTTTTCTGGCCCGGTTTTACTTTGGCGCTGAAATCGTTGATGATGATCTGCTCCGGGTTATAGCCGAAATGTACGTGGTCGAAGGTGACTTCTCCTGTCACAGTCTCGATTGCTGCCGGATTCTCGACAATCTGGTCTTCCTCTTCCTCGTTCAGGAATTCAAAGACACGCTCGGATGCCGCCGACATCGACTGTACCATGTTGATAACCTGCGCAATCTGCTGGATCGGCTGGGTAAAGTTTTTCACATACTGGATAAATGCCTGGATATCACCGATCGTGATCACGTTTTGATCGCCAGAAGTCCGCCGGTCAATGCCACGCAGGCGTAGCCTAAATTTCCGACAAACATCATAATCGGCTGCATCATACCGGATAAAAACTGGGATTTCCATGCAGAATCGTAAAGAATATTGTTGGTTTTTTCAAACTCTTCGATCGTATCCTTCTCGCGGTTGAATGCCTTGATGACGAGATGGCCGCCGTAAACCTCCTCAACCTGACCGTTGATATGGCCTAAGTATTCCTGCTGGGCACGGAAGAATTTCTGTGATTTCTTTGTCACGAGTCCGATGAGTCCCATTGAAATCGGCAGGATCACAAGCGCGATCAGCGTCATCAATGGGGAGATACTCAGCATCATGATCAGAACACCGATGAGCGTTGCCAACGAGGTGATGATCGTCGTGATACTCTGGTTCAGTCCCTGGCCAAGCGTATCGACATCGTTTGTGATGCGTGAGAGCACTTCACCGTACGTGCGGCTCTCAAAATATTTCATCGGCATACGGTTGATCTTCTCCGAAATCTCTTTTCGAAGCTGATAGCACACCTTCTGCGTCACGCCCGTCATGATCCATCCCTGGATGAAGCTGAACAGGGCGCTCATCAGATACAGGCCAAGTACAAACAGCAGAATCGTTCCGATTCTTGCAAAATCAATGCTTCCTGTGCCCCGGATCTTTTCCATCAGTCCCTCGGACAGTGCGGTCGTAGCTTTTCCGAGAATCTTTGGTCCGGCAACGTTGAACACCGTTGAGCATGCGGCACAGATCATAACAATAAAAATCGCAATTTTATATTTTCCGATGTACTGGGCGAGCTGTTTGATCGATTTTTTCAGATCTTTCGGCTTCTCGCCCGGCTGCATGCCGCGGCCCATCCGTCCCATCGGTCCTCTTTTGCGCGGCTGCTGGTTCATTTCATTACTCATGGTCAGCCACCTCACTTTCCTTCAGTCCAAGCTCTTTCTCTGACAGCTGGGATTTCGCAATCTCCTGATAAACCTCGCAGCTTCTCAGCAGTTCCTCATGCGTACCTTTTCCGACTACTTTTCCGTCATCGAGCACCAGAATCTGCTCCGCATGGAGAATCGTGCTGATCCGCTGTGCCACGATGATCACGGTGCTGTCTTTGACATTCTCCGCCAGTGCTTTTCGAAGCGCCGCATCCGTTTTCAGGTCAAGTGCAGAAAAACTGTCGTCGAAAATAAAGATTTTCGGGTCTTTTGCAATCGCACGCGCAATCGCCAGACGCTGTTTCTGTCCGCCGGATACGTTCGTTCCGCCCTGTGCAATCGCGGTTTCGTATTTGTCATCTTTTGCCTCGATAAACTCGGTTGCCTGCGCAATTGCGGCTGCCTTTTCGATCTCCGCATCCGTCGCATCGTCTTTTCCGAAGCGCAGGTTGGATGCGATCGTTCCCGAGAACAGCACACCTTTCTGCGGCACGAAACCGATCTCATCGCGCAGATCCTTCATCGTAATGTTTCGAATATCTTTTCCGTCGAGCGTAATCTTTCCGCCCGTCACATCATAGAGACGTGGGATCAGGTTGACCAGCGTCGATTTACCGCAGCCGGTGCTTCCGATGATCGCCGTCGTCTTGCCAGGCTCGGCAACAAAGTCGATGTCATGCAGCACATCCTCCTCGGCGCCCGGATAACGGAAGTTGACGTGATCGAAGCGGACAACTCCGTTATGAACCTCCAGCTGCTCCGGATTTTTGACATCCTGAATGGAGGATTCTGTCTGAATGACTTCATCGATACGGCCGGCGGCAACAGCGGCACGCGGCAGCATGATTGACATCATTGTCAGCATCAGGAAAGACATGACGATCATCATGGCGTAGGTAATAAATGCAGTCATTGCACCGACCTGCATCGTGCCGGCATCGATTTTATGTGCACCGAACCATACGATTCCGACGGTCAGCACGTTCATAATCATCATCATACCAGGCATCATAAAGGTCATAACGCGGTTGGTGAACAGGGTTGTTTTGGTCAGTTCCTTATTCGCACCGTTGAAGCGCTCTTCCTCTTTGTCCTCTCTTCCGAACGCACGGATGACAGAGAGTCCGGTCAGGATTTCACGCGATACGAGGTTGATGTTGTCAACCAGTTTCTGCATCAGCTTAAATTTCGGCATCGCAAGGGAGACAAGCAGCATCACGTATCCGAGAATGACGATGATCGCAAGAACAATGATCCATTCCATACCGGCTCCCGTTTTCATGACTTTCAGCACACCGCCGATGCCAAGGATCGGAGCGTAGGCAACCATTCGCAGCACCATGACGGAGACCATCTGGATCTGCTGGATATCGTTCGTGCTTCGGGTAATCAGCGATGCGGTGGAGAACTGATCCATCTCCGCATTGGAGAATCCGACAACCCGTTTGAATACTTTTTCGCGCAGATCGCGGCCGATTCCGGCGCCGACGCGGGAGGCAAACAGTCCGACGAGAACAGTTACCACACCCATCAGGAGTGCCATGCCGACCATCTTGAGGCCTGCAGTCAGAAGGTACGTTTTCTGAATCTGGTCTACATCGAGACCCGCCGCTTTGTCTGCGGAAACTGCATACGCAATGCCCATCGATTTTACTAGGGAGCTTCCCATCGTATCAAGCGTTTTTCCATGCTGTCGCGCATCGAGAGCACGGTGTCTTTATCCATCTGTCCGCTCTCGAGCATCGCTGCAAAGATTGGACGGACATCCACACAGGTGACTTCGACTTTGTTTCCATCGTCATCCTCTTTTTCCTGCTGGAAGCTCTTCAGCTCCACATGCATCATCTCGCCGATCTGCTCAATCGTCATGTTTTCAAACACCGACGCATCCTGACCGGTCTGCTGTGCCATGAGTTGTTTAAAGGTATCCTCCTCCATCGCACCCATCTGGTAATTCATCAGCAGTGCAACGGTCAGTGTATCGTCTGTTTCATCAAGTTCTTTTTCAGAAGCTTTGTTCCGTTCATAATAGCCGTCCTTTTTCGTATAGAGCTTTCCCATAAATCCACCTCATCATCCGTCATGATAAACTCGGCCGTCTGAAATTCTTCCTCGGTGATCCGTTTCGGCGTAACGTGCTCGACGCCGCTGTTCTGAATGCCCACATCGATGATGTCGGATGTATACGACGGGAGCGACAGGTCGCACCACGCCTGGACAAACAAAAGCATAAGAATCACGAGAATCGATTTCCAGTACGGGAGCATATTCTTGAAAATCTTACTCATTTTTTCCCCTTTCTGTCTTTTTTTGTGTACCAGCTTGCCGGCACACTAATTCTGTCGTTTTCGGGTGTCAATTTCTTTTTCTGCGATCTCATAGATACGATCCAGATAATCAACCAGCTGATCTATATCCTCTTCCTTTAACTGTGACATCACAGAGCAGCCAAAGTCCTGCATTCTGTCCCGTACCTCTTCCCCCTTTTTCCAGCCCTTCTCTGTCAGACTGATATACGTATTTCTGCGGTCTTTTTTGTCAACGCTCCGCTCTACATATCCTTTTTCTTCCAGTCCGCGCAGTGTGCGCGACACAGCCGGCGGAAGTGTTTTGGTCTTCGCCGCCAGCTCTGAGCTTGTAATTTTTCCGTTTTCTCCCATTTGCAAAATCGCACCCATAACGGAAAATTCGGAACTGCTGAGTCCCGGAACCAGGTCTGATACGTTCAGTTTTTTAAACTGGTGCACCGCACGAAACAGTTTTTCAAATGCATCCTTCATATTATCCCCCTCCTTTTTGTGCAAATACTTAACAGTGTTATTTATTTACGCGTGTTAAATAATAACACCGGCAAATTTCCATGTCAAGAAATTTGCCAGTGTTTATGTTTTTTTTAGAATTTACGCTACTCAAATAGAATTTGACAAACGCTGCCATTTTGTTTAGATTAGAAGCAAATACGAAAGGACACCTTCATTCCCATGCCAGGTTTTATCTTACATCTCACCGCAGCCCAAATGCTGTTAAAGCACCTCCCGTCCCACCCGGATTTTCCATATCCGATTTCATCGGTAAATGATTTCCTAATCGGAAATCTTCTGCCGGATGCGACGCAGCAGAAAGAATCCTCCCATTTCCGCGACCCGCTTTACCGCGAAAAAATGATGGTATTCCCGGATCTTACACGGTTTACAGCGAAATACCGTTCACTTCTGCCAGATTCGAGCGCACTGGGATATTATTTTCATCTTTATATTGACCGGAAATTTTTTAAGGATTTCATTCCGCAGATTGTGGAATTTTATAATGCGGATGGAGAAATTACAGATATGAGAGATGAGATTGCAACGGTTTATATCAAAAAATCGCGGACATCCATTCCTTTTTCCAGATATCTCACGGAGGAGTATTATTACGGGGACTATACACGAATGAATACATATCTTGTCAACCGCTATTGCATCCCGCTCGATCTCAATCCTAACGTCACGAACCCTGGAATCGCAGAAATTCCGTATGAGAACGTCCAACAGGTACTTGACCTCCTCCATCACTTCCTCTCCGTCCCGCCGGAAGCCGCGCAGGATCTGAAGGTCTTTCCGCTTGAAGAACTGCTTGCGGCACTGGAACAATATGTAGAAGAGTTTTTGGCTGTGCCGAATAAGTATATTTCATAATTCTCCATTCAAAAAGGAGCAGAACCCACACCAGATTCCGCTCCTTTTTCAGAATGTAATTTTTCCGTTTCCTCTTACACTACATCTTGAACGATCCATTCTCTGTCATCCGTATCCATTTGTTTTTTTCTTCGATATTCCGTTGGTGTCCTCCCATAATATTTCTTAAATGTTTTGCAAAATAATCCATATTTTCAAATCCCGTCTCGCCGGAAATTACAGTTATCTTTTTCTCCGTCGTGGCCAGAAGCTTTGCAGCCTCCTGCAGACGATACTTCACCAGATAATGCACCGGCGTATCGTGAAGATATCTTCGGAACAGATTCAATGCCGTACTTTTGCTCACCATAGCCTGCCCGGCGATATCCTCCAATGTAAGATTCTGTCGGAAATTTTGATGAATATATTGCATCATCAGCTGTGTTCTTCCCTGTGAGGATGCCGTATTTTCTCTTTTTTTCTGCAGCACTTCCGAATCCATGTGCAAATAAAGCAAGTGCCACAATTCCTGCGTCAGAAATAAAGTAACCAGTTCCCGGTCTTTGTCTGATTCCTGCGCTTTGAGAATTTTCTGCATGAGCTCCAGTGCTTCTGCCTGCCATTTTATTTCCCTGCAAAAGACAATGCAGTCCACCTTACACGCCTGTATCGGTGCAATGTATTTTTTGTAAATCAGGCTGTCTGCCGGAGCGAGAAATGTCGGTTTCAGAACGAAATTTGGCACAATCGCATGGCCTTCAGAAAAATAGCGATGCAAAATCTTTGAGTTAATAAAAATGCCCGTTCCCTGTCCCAGTGAAAACTGCTTTTCGCCAACCCAGAAGGTTGCTGTTCCCTCCTGTACAAAAACAAACTCAAACTCCACATGCCAGTGCCATTCTACACAATGAAAATCAAACAACGCAAGATCGTCGTAATACAATTGAAACGGATATTCACTGTTTCCATGCTGTATCGTTTCCATCATGCTTTCATCCGTTTGGATCTTGTTATAAAATGTATTAAATTCCATCTTTCCCCGCCTCCGTTTTTCAGGCACGCCCCTCTCTATTTTACGATATTATACAATAAACAGACGATATATTCCAGTGAAAGCGACACTATTTTACGTTATTATACAAAAAGAATCGTTGTCGCTCCATGGAACACGGTGAACGGCAACGAAACGAACACTACGGCCGCAGCAGTTCTGCCATTTTAAAAAACGGAGTATATCATCATGAAAAAGAACTACCACAAAACCTTAATTGCCTGTTATCTTGGATTTATCACGCAGGCAATTTCTGCAAATTTTGCACCTTTACTATTTCTTACCTTTCACAGAACTTACCATATTTCTCTTGGAAAATTGCGTTTATCTCGACAGTATTCTTTTTCACACAACTTCTTGTCGATTTGTTCTGTGCCAGATATGTCGATAAAATCGGTTATCGCAGGTGTGTCGTTGCTTCTGAGATTCTTTCCGCCTGCGGCCTGATTGGACTTGCCTTTCTGCCCAATATTCTGCCAAATGCCTATGCAGGAATTTTGCTCAGTGCCATGATCTATGCCGCCGGAAGCGGACTGATTGAGGTTCTTGTCAGCCCAATCGTAGAGGCTTGTCCGTTTGACAATAAGGACAGCGTTATGAGTCTGCTTCACTCCTTTTACTGCTGGGGGTCTGTAGGCGTCATCTTACTTTCCACTGCTTTTCTGGCAGTTTTTGGTATGGAACGCTGGCCGATCCTCGCATGTATCTGGGCTGTACTTCCACTGTACAATACGTTTAATTTCCTTTCCTGCCCGATTGAATCACTCACCGGAAGCGAAGAAGGACTTACCATTCGTCAGCTGTGCCGTCTTCCCATTTTCTGGATTTCCCTTGTTCTTATGGTCTGCGCCGGAGCAAGCGAGATTTCGATGGCGCAATGGGCTTCCGCTTATGCCGAGTCTGCATTAGGTCTCTCAAAAAGCATTGGAGACATTGCAGGACCGTGCCTGTTTGCTGTGATGATGGGCATCAGCAGAACCTTCTATGGTAAATACGGGGAAAAAATTGACTTAACAAAATTTATGATCGCATCCGGTACACTTTGCCTGATCTGTTATCTGGCTGCAGCTCTCGCACCATATCCTCTTTTAAATCTTATAGGCTGCGTTGTGTGTGGTTTCTCTGTAGGAATTATGTGGCCGGGAACCATCAGTATTTCATCCTCTAAAATTCCACTCGGCGGAACTGCACTGTTTGCACTTCTCGCCATGGCCGGAGATATGGGCGGTTCCATTGGCCCATTTGTTATTGGATTTGTCACACAAAACACCGGCGACGATCTGAAGGCAGGTATGCTGGCCGGCTGCATTTTCCCTGCTGTACTGATTTTGTCTGTTTTTCTGCTCCGACAAAGGAACGCAGAGCAAAAATAAGCACCGAAGAGATACTGTAACGTGTCTCAGACACAGGAGCCGGACAGTCCGGCTCCTTTTTTCATGTCTCTGCAATATTTCTCACAACTCCCGAAAACAGAATCGATCCGTCCTGCCCCGTGACAAGAAACAGGAATGGACGATCCAGTACGAAGTCGATTTCGTCGTCCGGTATTTCTGCTGCGGTTTCTGAAACGCCGAGTTCTGTATACGCTGCTCCGGTTACTCCGTTTTCGTCGATTTCAAGCATGGCGGCGTGGTCTGCTTTGCTCAGGTATAAATTCTCTTTGTCCCCTGTTAATGGGCTGAAATCTGCCAGATCCGCATCCAGTGCATCCGTTACACCCAGTGCGCGCACCGTTTCGATCAGGTCTGTTTTCTCCGATACTTTAAATTTAGGAACAGACAGGTTCACCATAGGGGAATACCAGTTATCACTGCTTTCATCCCGCCGTATAACCTTCATCAGATCCGGATCCGATACCAGTTCATTGACATCGGTATTTTCATCCGGAAGCAGGAAATACATGGAGCCGCTGTCCTGAAGGCTAAGGCTGACTGCACGGAAATGTTCGCCCTGGTAGACATCCATCCATTCCGTTTTCTTCATCATGTCCACAGTGGTATCTCCCGCAGCTCCGTGGAAGGTTTCCTTCTCTGTATTTACTTCCCAGAAATTCTCCCGCCACATCGCCTTATAATAGATGGTTGATACCAGTTCAAATACCGTTTCCGGGGCGATCGCCATATTTTCGGTGTATTCTTTTAAAAGCCCTCCGGTATTATCATCCGTCCAGGTCCGCAGAGCCTGATTCATCTCTTCCGATCCGGGAGTCCCACGGAAGGTCGATGCATAATACTGTTCCGCCAGCCGCTGCAGCGTTGTGTCATTGTATGTTTCCTCACCATCCAGCCACAGCGAATTTGCCAACACACTGTTCAGCGCGGGCGTGTCTGCATAATTGCTTTCCCAGAGTGAAGAAACATTTTCCCGCAACGTATCCATATCCTGAGCGCCAAGCATGTCGAGAATCTGCTGCCGCGTATTTCCATCCGAAGTTTCCGCCAGCATCGCAAACGCGATATACAGATTGATCGGCGAGCAGACGGTATTTTCATCTTCTGAAACCAGCATTTGTTTCATCAGGTTCTGATAATATGCATCCATTCCCGACTGCAGTTCTGCTGATTTTGCTGTCAACTCCCGGTACGAATCCCACCAGTCCCAGTGTGCATCGCTTTCCATGAATTTCTGTGCATCCATTGTCCGCTCCACAGATGCCGGATAAGCCGCCAGAACCGTCGTTACCCCCGACGGATAACGGACTGCAGAACCCTCCCGACCGTTTCTCCATGTCGCAACCCCCAGCACAGCTCCGCCGATGATCACCGCGCAGGCTGCGGCGGCCGTCCATTTTTCCATACGCCTCTTCGCGGGTGGCGATCACTCCGTGCTTTTTCCACCATACCAGGCTCCAGATTTCCCAGCACTTCAAACAATTCTTCTTTCTTCATAATTCGAACCCCCTTTCCGTCAAGTGTGTATGCAATTTTCCACGGATCCGGTTTAATGAAACTGAAATATAATTTTCACTTCTTCCCAGCCGCTCCGCGATTTCACCGATACTGTCTACATACCAGTACCGCAGGACAAACATGCATCGTTTCTCCTCCGGCAGCTTCTGCAGAAACTGATTGATCTCCGCGATCAGTTCTTTCATCTCCCACTGCCTCTCGATATCATCTTTTCCCGAAACACATTCTTCCAGCTCGTCCAATACCGCATCCATCTGACTTTCTCCGCGTTTTTTGCGATGCATTTTTCTATACAGATCAAACGAAAGATTTCTCGTTATTTTTCCAAGAAATGTGGATAACAGAGACGGCCGGTGCGGCGGCATAGCGTTCCACGCGTGAAGCCAGGTGTCGTTGACACATTCTTCTGCATCCGCCGGATTCCGCAGAATATTCTGTGCAATGGACGTACAGTATGTACCATATTTCATCGCAGACTCGCTGATCGCTGTTTCGTTCCTGTCCCAGTACATTTGGACAATATGAGTATCCTCCATATGGAAATCCCCCTTTCATCTATCATCACGCCATTTTGCAGAAATCTTACACTTTTCAAAGAAATTTCGGTTCAAAAAAGGGCGTGACCAAAGCCACGCCCTTCTATTCTTTTATTTTCTTTATGCCAGAATCGGTTTCAAAGCCTCTGCGAGTTTTTCTTTCTCTGCTTCTGCCTCTGCCAGATCCTTACCAAGTGTTGTGTAGTATACTTTGATTTTCGGCTCTGTTCCGGACGGGCGGACGATGACGGTTTCACCGTTTGCCAGTTTGTAGATCAGAACGTTTGCGGATGGGAGTCCTGTTTCTTCCGGTTTCTCGTAATCGGTTACTTTGACAACAGCGGAACCTGCGATCTCGGTCAGCGGCTCTTTTCGAAGGCCATCCATAATACCGGCCATCTTGTCCATTCCGCTAAGTCCCGGGAACTCGAAACTGTCTACTTTGTTCAGGTAGCGGCCATACTCGGCATAGATCTCTTCCAGTCTCTGTTTCAGAGAGCTTCCGATGCTTCTGTAGTAAGCTGCCATCTCGCAGATCAGCATGGAGCCGATGACTGCGTCTTTATCTCTTACATACGGGCCAGCCAGGTATCCGTAGCTCTCCTCGAATCCGAAGATGAAGCGGTCTACTTCGCCGTCTGCCTCCAGGTTTGCAATCTGATCGCCGATCCATTTGAATCCGGTCAGAACGCTGCGGAGCTCTACGCCGTAGTGCTCTGCAACTGCATCTGCCAGCGGTGTAGACACGATGGATTTTACAGCAACCGGTTTCTCCGGCATGGTGCCTTTCTCGATGCGGCCTGCGCAGATGTAGTCGAGAAGCAGAACGCCGACTTCGTTTCCGGTTACCAGCTCATAGCTTCCATCCGGGCACTTCATGCAATACCAACACGGTCTGCATCCGGGTCGGTAGCCAGCATCAGATCTGCGCCGGTTTCTTTTGCAAGATCCAGGCCCTTTTCCAGTGCTGCAAAGATTTCCGGGTTCGGATAGCTGCAGGTGGTGAAGTATCCGTTCGGGTACTCCTGCTCCGGAACGATGGTAATATCGGTGATGCCGATGTCTTTTAATACGCGCGTAACCGGTACAAGACCAGATCCGTTCAGCGGGCTGTAAACGAGTTTCAGTCCGGCGGTTTTACACAGACCCGGACGAACCTGACGGGATTCGATTGCTTCATACAGGGCATTCTTGCAGTCTTCTCCGACAAAACGGATCAGTCCTTCTTCCACGCCCTCTGCGAACGGCATATATTTTACGCCGGTCAGGATATCGGTTTTCTGAATCTCTGCGTATACGATTGCTGCAGCATCATCGGTCATCTGGCATCCGTCCGGGCCGTAGGCTTTGTAGCCGTTGTATTTTGCCGGGTTGTGGGATGCAGTTACCATGATACCTGCGTTGCAGTTGTAGTAACGGGTTGCAAAGGAAAGTGCCGGTACCGGCATCAGTGCGTCGTAAATTCTGACTTTGATTCCGTTTGCTGCCAGAACGCCTGCTGCTGTTTTTGCGAATACATCGCTCTTGATACGGCTGTCATAGCTGATGGCTACCGTCTGGTTTCCGCCCTGTGTTTTTACCCAGTTTGCAAGACCCTGTGTTGCCTGACGTACTACATAGATATTCATACGGTTTGTTCCTGCGCCAAGCACTCCACGAAGTCCTGCGGTTCCGAATTTCAGAGATACTGCAAAACGATCCTTGATCTCCTCATCGTTTCCTTCAATCCGTGCCAGCTCCGGGTTCAGGTCTGCGTCTTCCAGGTCAGCTTCCAGCCATCTCTTATACTCTTCCAGATACATATCTTTTTTTCTCCTGTTCTATTCTTTATTTGTAACTATTCAACGCCATGCGAAAGAGAAGAAAATCGTGAATCACGCTTGCATGAATGCGCGGCTTTCTGGAATTTCATATGGCGAGAAGCAACATCGAGATGCAGCGCAAGCGGAATCGAGATGGGGTTCTGAATAGTTACCTTTCTTTTATGTCTCACTCTTATGTCCCCATGTAGCGCCACATAAATGTATGTATAGTCATAATATACCATAACTGTCCCAAAACAGCAATTATTTTTGGTAATTTAAGCAAAATTTTACCGATTCTTTTTCTCTTTTTTCGACTCTGTCAGCTGTTTTCAGACAGAATTAGCTAAAACTCTTTTCGTCCAGCCATATCTTTTTGTCATTCGAAATAATATTATTGTTCCAACTAATTTCTCGCACCAGTGGTGCGAGTTTCTATCATTCCGGCAACTTTCCATTCCGACAAGCTCTGGTAATTATGATATATCTTAGTGGGTTACAAAAGCAGAAATCTGCACTTCTCGCGAAAACGCAAATTTCTGCTTTTGTTATGGTATTTATATTAGTTTTTATTCTTCTCCCGGTCTGTGATTGTAGTCAAATCCACATTTTTCCAAAAATGCCCGCGCGATCACGGTTGCCCCGATCTGATTTGGATGGATTCTGTCCCAGGCAATGTAGGAAGAATGGCGGTATTGGAAGTAATCATTAAAAACAGCCTGCAGATCGATGAAACAGCAGCCATATTTTTCAGCCAGCTCACGGCAGATTGCCCCATATGTATCCATACGTTTTCTCATCCAATCCTCTGCATTTGGTTCCATGTAATATGGGGTCATGAGAAAAACACCTTTTACGTTATCTTTTACGGAAAGAATCATCTTCTCGACGTTGGAACGGTACTCCTCCGGCGATACCTGCTCGTCCGGGATAGCCGGGCTGTCGAACTGTCTCCAGACGTCGTTGATGCCGATGCAGATGGATACCCAGTCCGGTTTTAAGGATACGACATCACGGTCGAAGCGCTGCAGCAGGTCGCGGCTTGTGTTTCCGCTGATACCGGAGTTTGTCACGCGAAGATATATCTCCGGGTAGAATGCTGCGAGCATGTTCTCGACAATTCGAACGTAGCTCTTTCCGACATTTTCAAATAAACCTTCCCCCACCGGCTGTGCACTTTCCATATCTGTTACGGAATCTCCTGCAAATACAATCCGGTCCATGTGTTCAAAAATCATTTTTTTGCCTCCCTTGTTCATCAGTAATAGCTCAAAAACCTTCCAAACATCATTATAATCTTGTAATTTCGACGGTGCAAGGCAGATTTTATAAATTCAAAGCGATTTTAAAGCGATCCGGACAGAAAAAAAATGGCTGCGAAGCACCGTTTTTCAGCACCCCGCAGCCGGGAAATTTCTTTTTTTGCAGTTGTTCAGAGTCATGCAAAACGGGAGAAACATCGAGACAGGGCTCTGAATCGTCACCATTTTCTATTCAATCCCATCCATATAAGCATTGTAAATCGCCGGGTCAATGTTCTCTTTAATCGACGCATACACGCTCTTCGATGCCTCTCGGATCTCCTCTCTTGTCTGGTCATCGAGTGTCAGAATCTTCGTTCCGCTCTCCTCAATTGTCGCGATCTTGTCGGCGATACGGGCATCGGACTGCTCTCTTGCGTACTCGGTCGCAATCTTTGCGGCCTCTGTCATGATCTCCTGCTCGTCTTCCGGCAGATCCCGGAAGAAATCGTCGTTGACAATCAGGGAAATCAGATGCGGCAGATGGTTCGTTTCCACTACGTAATCCTGCTGCTCATACAGATTATTCGAAACGATGACCTCATACGGGTTCTCCTGCGCATCAATCGTGTGCTGCTGCAGGCCGATGTAAACCTCACTGAAGCTCATCGGCGTCGGGTTGGCACCGATGGCTTTCCAGAATGCCAGATGGTAGCTGTTCTCCATGGTACGGATCTTCTGGCCCTTGAAATCCGAAAAGCTGTAAACCGGCTTATTCGTACTCATGACACGAAATCCCTGATCTGCCATACCGAGCAGGTGATAGCCGCCCTCCGTATAAACATTGCTGATCAGATCGTAAAACTCCGGATTATCAATCTTCTCACGGCATTCATCGAGAGAATCAAACACACACGGCAGATCAAACACAGCAAGATCACCCATAAAGGAAACCTGCGGTGCCGTATTCTGTACGACAAACGGAATATCGCCGTCAGCACACGTTTCCAGCAGATCGCGGTCGCCGCCAAGCGTTGAGTTTGCGTAAACCTGAATTTTCATCCTTCCATCGCTCAGCTCTGAAATCTCTTCCGCAAACTTCTCAGCGAAGATCTGCGTTACCGTGTCCTCCGGGCTCGCCGTTGCCAGCGGCCAGGAATAGCGCTGTGTCGTCTCTCCATCGGAAGAGCCGCAGCCGGCAAGCGATGCGCCAAGCGCAATGACAGCAGCAAGTGCCGTCACTTTTCGGAAAAGCTTTTTCTTTTTTGTCATCTTTTTCATCGTCCTTCGCTCCTCCTTATAAAATTCCAATCGAAATCGCCGGAATAAACGTAATCAGCAGCAGTGCCACAAGGAAGAAACCGATCATCGGCATAGCCTTCTTTGCGATCTGCATGACCGGAACCTCGGTCAGGGAGCTTGCCACGAACAGGTTGACGCCGATCGGCGGTGTTACGAAGCCGATCGCCAGGTTGACAACCATGATCACACCAAACTGAATCGGATCCATACCGATTGCCTGTATGATCGGCAGCAGGATCGGGGTCAGAATCAGGATTGCCGGTGTGGTATCCATCACCATTCCCACAATCAGCAGGAATACATTGATGATCAGAAGGATCGCAACCGGGCTGTGGAAGTTGTTCAGGATAAACTCGCTGACCGTCTGCGGTACCTGCATCAGCGTCAGCACACGGGAAAATGCCGTCGATGCCGCCAGAATAAACAGGATCGGGGTGAAGGTACGAATCGCCTCAACCAGAATGGACCAGATGTCGCGGATGCGGATACTCCTGTACACAAAAAGGCTGATGATCAATGCATAGAATACGGAGATAACAGCCGCCTCAGTCGGGGAAGCGACACCGCTGTAGATACAGCCAAGGATGATCACCGGGCTGAGCAGTGCAAAAAAGCTCTCTTTTAAAACGCGAAGCAGGCCTTTGTCATGCAGCACTTTGACTTCTGCATGGATCTTCTCTTTGTCCTCCCCATACCGTTTGCAGTGATAAACGGCATAAACCATCAGCAGCAGACCGATCATCAGACCCGGTACAATTCCGGCAAGGAACAGGTCACTGACCGAAGCGCCGGAAGCCATACCGTACATGATGAACGGAATACTCGGGGGAATGATAACGCCAAGGCCGCCGGCAACTGCCACAATCGCTGTGGAGAATGTCAGATCATAACCAAGAGTAGTCAGAATCGGAATTGTCATGCTTCCGACAGCAGCAACGGTCGCCGGAGCGGAACCGGAAATCGCACCATAAAAAAGGCAGGTGACGATAACAGCGCACGGCATACCTGCGGTGAATTTTCCGAGAAAATAGGCAAAGACATCAAACAGTTTTTTGGAGATGCCTCCCTTAGCCATGATGATACCGGAGAGGACGAACATCGGAACTGCCAGCAGAGGGAAGGAATCGAGTCCTCCGAACATGGCACGGATCAGATATTTGGCTCCTACCGTAAAAGACGGGTCAAACACCGACGGAAGCACAGATGTGATTCCAAGGGTAATCGATACCGGAACAGCGATGACCAGCAATGCAACAAAAATCAGAAATAATACTACGACTGGCATTAGCGTTCCTCCTCATTCGAATTTTTAATCGTATGGATGCGGTTGTCGATACCCGCGTTCAGGGCATTTTCTGTGGAGTTATCTGCTCCGGCATTTGCTCGATGAAGGACTCCGGCGTATTTCGCTCCGGATGCGCCGGGTCGAAAACACTCTCACCGCGTGCCACACGGAACTCGATCATCCACCGCTGCAGAACGCGGAATGCAACCAGCACAAAGGAGACGAGCGGTGCTGCCTGGATAAAGTACATCGGAATTTTGCAGGCCGGGGAAAGCTGGCCGCTTTTAACTGACGACATCATATAGGAAAAAGCAAACGGAATCATATAGATGAAAAAAATCAGTTCAAATGTATGATTCACAATTTTGAAGATGGCTTTTCCTCTCCGCGGGAAAATCGCAACAAACTGCTCAATTTTGATGGAAAGGCATTTCTTGCTGCAGTAGCTGACGCTTAAAAAACCGCACCAGATAAAAATATATCTGGTCAGCTCTTCCGACCACGACAGCGACATGCCAAGAACGTAACGGCAGAAAACCTGAACTCCCATGATCAGCGTCATGGCGATCAGACCGATCACAAGAAGAAATTCTTCGAGGTTTTCATCCAGCCAGTGAAATACTCTCTTCATAAAAGGCATACCTCCGTTAAATTTATAACAGAACAATAATACAAAAGGGACATCGGCATCAACAGCAAAGCTAAAAATACCGGTGTCCCCTAAAGAAAAAACGGTTACATGGCTTTGTGAAGCAGATCCAGAACGGTGCTCAGATCATTCACACCCATCTGACCCGGTGCGGATGCTTTCTTTGCCGCGCCGAAGGTCATGGAAGAGCCAAACACCTCACCGCAAAGACGGCTGATCACGCCGGTGCCTGCCATCGACATGGTGATGATCGGTCTGTCCGCATAATTGGTGGTCATTTCCTCTGTTGCCGCAAGCAGGGTCAGAACGTCTTTCTTATTCTGCGGCATAACAGCGATCTTCGGAATATCTGCGTTCATATCCTGCATTTTGCGCAGTCTGTAGATGATGTCTGCTTTTGCAGGAGTTTTGAAGAAATCATGGTTGGAAGCAACAACCTTTACGCCTGCTGCGTGTGCACCGTCGATGATCTTCTTTACAATGTCATCTCCGGTAAAGATCTCAACATCCACCAGATCCACATATCCGGTCTGTGCTGCTTTGATGTTCAGCTCCGCATAGGCTGTCGGCTCAATCGCTTTTTCACCGCCCTCTTTGGAGGTACGGAATGTCATCAGAAGCGGAATATTGCCGAGTGCTTCGCGGAGGTCTTTTAACACGTCCTCTACCTGTGCAAAGTCGAATACACCCTCGAACCAGTCTACACGCCATTCTACAACGTCAACCGGAATCGAATGGAAAGTTTTTGCTTCTTCGATGATATCGTTTTTGGTAACGCCTACGATCGGAACGATGATCTTCGGTGCACCGGCACCGATTTCAATATCACGAACTTTTACTGTATTCATGTGTTTTTCCTTCTTTCTTCAATATTAACCCTAACTTTTCTTTTGCAGCTTTTCTTTTTCACGCCCGGATTCCCTGGTACTTCGTACTCCCGCAATCCTTAACCTCATTTTAGTTGTCCTGCTGTGCAAGTTCAACCATTTTTTTATAGCGAATGTTTACAAACAGTCCAAGCGCAACACCAACTGCGGTCAGAACGATGTTCATGGTCATAACGCCGGACGGCTGCATTTTAGATGCTGCGGTCAGGATGGTGTAGTTGCAAAGAGAAGATGCAATCATAACCAATGCGGTTACGGTTCCTTTGATTTTCGGGAACAGCATATTGCAAACGGAAGTTGCGATCTGAAGCAGTCCGCCTGCGCCTGCCCATCCGATAATGAAAGCACCGGCAATCATCAGCGGTTTGCTCTGTCCCATCAGGACAGCAATCATAGTTACAAGGCAAATGGCCGGGTAAACAACGATGAAACGAACATCTTTGATTTTTCTGGTCAGGAACGCTGTTACGATCAGTGCCAGCATGGTTCCTGCAGAATAATAGGTCTGCATGATGGACGGATCAGCCCAGCTACATTCTCTTTTGCAAGTTCTGTGCACAGTTCAGCCACAGCTGGAATGTACCGGTGCAGGTGAATCCGATCAGGATCATGGCGATGGATTCGAAGGAGAAATGTGTATGTTTCAGACTGTCGATCAGGCCCTCTTTTTTGCCGGATGCTTTCTGGTCAGCGTCTGGCAGCGGGAACAGGAATACCAGTACAAAAAGTACGATATAAGCGATTCCGCATCCGTAGAATAACGGATTGTAGGAGGTAAGGCCTGCTGCTGTAGAAGTAACAGCTACACCAAGAACAAATGGAAGCAGCATCTGAGCAATTGCGATGAAGAATTTGATTCCCATGGTAGCAACGCCAGGAGCTTTGTAAATAATCTCGGATACTGCCGGGTAAATACCGGTATCCAGGAAGGAGTTTGCGATACCGCCGATAATGGCGCATACGTAAGCGATGGTATAACCACCGTGTGTTCCTGCATTAAATGCAAGGGCAAGGCCGATCAGATAAATTGCATAAGAAGCACTTCCGATTGCGGTGGAAATGCGACGTCCGAGCTTGTCGGACAGAGGACCTGCAAATGGCAGTGCGATCAGACGGCCAAGACCGAGTGCTGCGGAAATTGCGGTAATTGCCATTGCTTCCACTCCCCAAGCTGCTGCCAGAGCCTCTTTGATGACTGCCTGGCCCAGGATGGAGCATCCAACACCGTGGATAAAGTAGTTCAAGTACAGAATTAATGCACTTGGCAGGTATTTCTTGTTCATGGTTTCTCTCCTTTTTAAATAGATTATGTTGAGGTCAAATTGTCTTTTTCCTCTGTTCGGTTCATCCTTTTGTTTTGTCACAAACAACAGATTACCAGTTTCGTGAATGTTAAAAAAATAACATTTGCCTTTATTTTAACAGTGAAAACGTGTACGGTCTAATGCTTTTAAAGGAAAAAACCAATGCATTGAATGCATTGATGTGGTATACTTGAGTTATCATAATAAGAGGAAGCAAAGACTTTCTTACGGAACCATTTTTTCAGGAGGAAAATCCACATGACACTGAATCAGATTCTCTATTTCCGAAAGGTTGCCCGGCTGGAAAATTATCACCAGGCAGCAGAGGAACTTTATATTTCCCAGCCATCCCTGAGCCGTTCGATGGCCGCCCTTGAAAGCGAGCTTGGAATCACGCTGTTTGAAAAGAAAGGGCGCGGTGTTGTCCTTACCAATGCCGGCCGCCTTTTTCTGGAGCATGCAGACCGGATCGCGGGCGACTGTGACATTGCGACAGGTAAAATGAAAGAGCTCGCCTCCGGTGGCGGCAAAATCAATATCGGTTATATTTTTCCACTTGCCGGACATTATATTCCGCACAATGTCCGCACCTTTCTGGACAAAGAAGAAAATAAAAACGTTGCCTTTAGTTTCTGGCAGAACCATACCCCTGCCATTGCACAGAAGGTGAAATCCGGTGAACTCGATCTTGGGTTTGGCGGCTTTTTAAAGCGCGATGACATGGAGTTTTTTCCGTTGATCCAGCAGCCGCTTGTCATCGTATCCCCGGAACAGCATCCGATTGCCGATGAACCGGAGGTTCCGCTTGTAAAGCTTACCCGTTATCCGGTGATCGGCTACGACCGCGCCTCCTGGATGGGAGCTTATACCGGTCATCTCTACCGAAAATATCAGCTTCATCCGAATATTATCATGGAATGCCCGGATGAATATTCGATTGTGGCACTGGTACGCGAAAACTTCGGCATCGCACTTATGCCGCGAACCGATATTCTGGAACAGGCAGACGGCATCCGTATCCATACGCTGAACGGTCTCGAGATTTATCATCAGACCTTTATGTTCTGGATGAAGAACCGCTACCGGCTTCCGGCTGTCGAACGGTTTACCGAATACATGAAACAGCACGCTGACATTATCGAAGAGTCCGGAAACGATAGCGAAAACGTATCAAAAGTTTATCTGAAAGATATTGTTAATTTTTAGTCGAAAGCGTTATGATGAAATTGTCACAAACAGAGGATTACCGCTCATGTAATGAATAAGGAGAAATTTTCATGAAGAGTGCTTACCCCAAAATTTTTGAGCCAATTACAATCAAACGAACAACGATTAAAAACCGTATTGCAATGACCCCGATGGGAACCAACTACGGTGAGACAAGCGGTGAAATGAGTAACCGTCATATGAACTACTACTCTCTCCGCGCAAAAGGCGGCGTTGGTCTTATTATTCTGGAGAACGCCAACATCGAGTACCCGGTCGGTTCCAACGGAACCAGCCAGATCCGTATCGACCACGACAGCTTTATGCCGCGCTACTATCAGTTAGTCGAAAACCTTCATAAAAACGGTGCTACCGTAGCGATCCAGATCAACCACGCCGGAGCTTCCGCATCTTCCGCAAGAACCGGTATGGAAACCGTTTCTTCTTCCAACATCCCGACAAAAGCCGGCGGAGAAACCCCTCGCCCGATGACAAAAGAAGAAATCATGACAACCGTGAAAAAATACGGCGAAGCTGCAAAACGTGTGCAGGCCATCGGCTTTGATGCCATTGAAATCCACTGCGGCCACTCCTACCTGATGAGCCAGTTTATCTCCCCGTATTACAATAAAAGAACCGATGAATTCGGTGGTTCTGTAGAAAACCGCCTGCGCTTCCCGCGTATGGTTCTCGAAGAAGTACGTAAAAACGTCGGACCGTGGTTCCCGATCATCGTCCGTATCTCTGCTGAGGAGCGTGTTCCGGGAGGAAATACTCTGGAAGATACCCTCGAGTACCTCGAGTACCTGGATGAGTTCGTAGATATGTATGACGTATCCTGCGGCCTCAACCCATCCCTGCAGTATCAGATCGACTCCAACTTCCTGCCGGACGGATGGCGTTCCTACATGCAAGAGCCGTAAAAAATAAATTCAAAAAACCGGTTATCAATGCCGGTAACTACCGTGACCCGAAGGTCGTTGAAAAAGTTCTGGAAAGCGGCGATGTTGATATCGTCGGCATGGGACGCGGCCTGATCGCTGAGCCGAACTGGGTAAAGAAGGTGGAAAACGGCGAGGAAGATATCCTTCGAAAATGCATCTCCTGTAACGTCGGATGTGCCGGAAATCGTATCGGTGTCAACCGCCCGATCCGCTGTACCGTAAACCCGGCTGTTCCGGAAGGCGATGTTTACAAAGCACTGAAAGTGAACAAAAACTGTAACGTTGTTGTTGTCGGCGCCGGTACTGCCGGTATGGAAGCAGCCTGCACCGCTGCAGAAGTCGGATGCAACGTTTTCGTACTCGAGAAAAACGACCACATCGGCGGTCTTTCCACTTTCATCTCTGATCTTCCAAGCAAGAGCCGTATGAAAGACTTCCCGAAATACCTTGAGGCAAGAGCCGCCAGACTGAAAAACCTGTATATTTTCCTCAACACCGAAGCTACGGTGGATAAGATCAAACAGTTCAAACCGGACATCATTGTAAACTCCACCGGTTCCGTTCCGCTTGTTCCACCGATCAAAGGCCTGAAAGAGAACATCGATGCCGGAAACGTAAATACCATCTTTGGTATGATCAACAATGTAAACGCCGGAAAATATCCGGAAGAAGCCTGTCAGGGCAAGAAGTCGTTGTAGTCGGCGGCGGTTCCGTAGGACTTGACGTTATTGAATACTTTGCACCGAGAGGCGCCGAGTGTACCATCATCGATATGCTGCCGCAGATCGGTATGCTTGCAGACCCGATCACCAAATGCTCCATGCGTGAGACACACGACAAATACGGTGTAAAAGAATATGTCAACACTGCTCTTCAGGAAGTAAAAGAAAACGCATTCACTGTAAAGCTTCCGGACGGAACCATCCAGGATCTCACCTTCGATTACGGATTCAACTGTCTTGGAATGCGCTCCAATAACCCGATTCTGCCGGAGCTTCAGGAAGCATTCGCTGATACCCATACTTATATTTATACCATCGGCGATTCCGTCCGCGCACGCCGCATCATGGAAGGTACCATGGAAGGCGCGCGATCCTGAATGTACTGGAGTCCCAGGGCTACCTGCATCTGGAGCCGCTTGAGTAATCACTGAATCACTTTCTTACACAATATAAAAAAACAGAAAAGAGGAAAATATCATGCCAAATATTACAGGACATACCGAATTAGTTGGATTAATGGCTTACCCGATCCGTCACACCCAGTCTCCGACAACCCACAACCTTGCATACGACAAAAACGGAGATGACGTCATTCAGCTTGCTTTCGAAGTTGATAACGATTCTTTAAAAGATGCTGTGCAGAGTATCCGCGCGCTGAAAATGCTCGGTTCCAATATTTCCATGCCAAACAAAACTGTTGTCCACAAATATCTGGACGAAGTAGATGAAGCAGCTAAGTTATGCGGCGCTATCAATACCGTAGTCAACCTCCGCGACGAAAACGGTCAGGTAACCGGAAAACTGAAAGGCTACAACACCGATGGTATGGGATACTGGCAGGCACTGACCGAAGAGGGCATCGATTTCAAGGGAATGAAGATGGTCCTGATCGGAACCGGCGGTGCTGCTACTGCAATTGCAGTGCGCGGTGCTCTGGATGGAGTTGCAGAAATTGAAATCTTCAACATCAAAGACAAATTCTACAGCCGTGGAGAGGAAATTGTTGATCTGATCAATAAGAACACCAACTGCAAGGCTACCATGAACGATCTGGCAGACAAAGACCTCCTGAAAGAAAAAATGCACGCAGCTGACCTGTTCTGCGATGCTACCGGCGTAGGAATGCATCCACTCGAAGACCTTTCCAACATTCCTGATCCTTCCTTCTTTAAAAAAGATCTCATCGTAACGGATACCGTTTACGCTCCGCGCGAAACCGTTATGATGAAACAGGCAAAAGAAGCAGGATGTGAGAAAGTATTCAACGGCATGGGCATGATGCTGTTCCAGGCACTCATCGCAATCAAGCTGTACACCGGAAAAGATACTCCGGTTGACTACATGAAAGAGAAACTTGGAATCTGATTTCCGGGCGAATCTTTTCCATCTTAAACCTTAATCAAAAACCAACACGAAAAGAGGAAATGAACTTTGCGTCATTTCCTCTTTTTTTCTTGCTTTCTTTCGGCATCTGGAGTATAATTCACTTCATATAGTAGCAGTTTAAAGTGCTACAGCACGATTTATCATCATGCGGAAATACGAGGAGAGAGAGGATTTCAAACTATGTCAAAACACATCACAGGACACACCGGATTATTATGTTTACTCGGAAGCCCGGTTGCACACAGTGTTTCTCCGGAAATGCACAACGAAGCATGCGACCAGCTCGGCCTTGATTATAGCTACCTTGCCTTTGATGTACCGGAAGACAAAATGCCGCAGGCAGTCGAAGGACTCCGCACCATGGGTGCAAGAGGCTGGAACATCACCATGCCTGGCAAAAATATCATGTGCAAATTGGCAGACAAGGTTTCTCCTGCTTCGGAGATCTCCGGCGCATGTAATACCATCGTCAACGACAACGGCGTTCTCACCGCTTACACCACCGACGGTGTCGGCTTCATGAGAGCAGTTGCAGAAAACGGCGTAGACATCATCGGCAAAAAGATGACTCTGCTCGGTGCCGGCGGCGCTGCTACTGCAATCCTGGTACAGGCAGCCCTCGACGGCGTAGCTGAGATCAATGTATTCAACGTCAGAGACAATTTCTTCGGAAGAGCCGAGGAAATCGTTGCAAAACTCAATGAGCGTACTTCCTGCAAGGTTACCCTGCACGACTTCTCCGATCCGGAAGTCCTTCGCGCATCCATCGCAGACAGCGCCATTCTTGTCAACGGAACTTCCGTCGGAATGGCTCCAAAAACCGAGAACACCATCATCACCGACACAACGATGTTCCACAAAGACCTCTTCGTTTTCGATGTGATCTACAATCCGCAGGAAACCCGCCTGCTGCGTGAGGCAAAAGAGGCTGGATGCAAGACCGGAAACGGTATGTACATGCTGTTATACCAGGGAGCTGCTTCCTTCAAACTGTGGACTGGCGAGGATATGCCGGTTGAGATCATCAAAGAGAAATACTTCTCCGGAAAATAAGAAGAACTCCTGCTTTGCCGAATTTTCCGCCTGCGGCGGGTCGCTTCGGCGACACGCGCAAAAAGCGACACGAACAAGAAACGGCAAAAGGCTTCTGCCACGGATTTTTATCCGCTGGCAGAAGCCTTTTTTATAATCTTTTTTATGATCTTTTTTTGATCAGCCGCTTTCTGTACTTCATCAAGCTGTGCTGTATACAGTTTATAATAATGGCCTTTCTTTGCCATCAGCTCATCATGTGTTCCGCTCTCCATAATACCGCCGTTATCGATATACATAATCTTATCGCAGTTGCGGATCGTAGACAGACGATGCGCAATGATAAATGAGGTTCTGCCCTTCAGCATGGCATTGAGTCCCGTCTGCAGTGCTTTTTCGGTCTGTACGTCAATGCTTGAGGTCGCCTCATCGAGAATCAGAATGGCCGGATCGGAAAGCAGGGTACGCGCAAACGAAATGAGCTGCTTTTGTCCCTGGCTCAGCATGGAACCACGCTCCCTTACCTCCGTCTGATAGCGATCCGGCATTTTGCTGATAAACTCGTCCGCACAGACAGTTCTGCTCGCCTTCACAATCTCCTCATGCGTTGCGTCAAGCTTTCCGTAACGGATATTATCCTCAATATCTCCCGAGAAAATAAAGCTGTCCTGCATCATAATACCCATCTGCTCACGCAGGGAATGAATGGTCACCTGCGAGATATCCTGTCCATCGATCAGGACGCGACCGCCATTGACATTGTAAAACCGTGAAATCAGATTGACAATCGTACTCTTTCCGGCTCCGGTCGGTCCGACAAGCGCCACACTCTCACCCGGTTTTACCGTAAACGAAACATCGTTTAAGATCTGTTTTGACGCATCGTACGAGAAATTTACGTGATCGAAGGTCACCTCACCGCGGATTTTTGGCATTTCAACGGCATCTTTTGCATCCTTTACCGTCACCGGCTCATCCATCGTCTCAAAGATACGTTCCAGATACGCAATGTTGTTGATAAAGTTATTGAAGATGTTTCCAAGGTTCATGATCGGCTGCCAGAAATACGATGCATAGCTCGAAATCGCTACAATCGTACCAACCGACTTATTTCCCTGCCCGAAAAGGATCAGACCGGACAGAAAAATGGCAGCACGCACGCAGACGGAAATTGAATCGATACCCGGCCATACCAGGTTGGAATAGCGAACTGCTGTATTCCATGTTCTGCGGCAATCCTTGGAAAGATCTTTGAAAATCTCCGCATTCTCATCCTCTCGTGCAAAGATCTGCGTAATGCGGGCTCCGACAATATTCTCCTGCAGATAGGCATTCAGGTTTGAGTTCTTGTTCGAAACTGCCTGCCATGCACGTCTCTGTTTATTCTTGATCCAGACCATGAAAACGCACAGCACCGGCACGCCGCAGAGCACGACAAATGCCATCTGCACATCAACCAGAAACATGAAAATCACGATAAACAGAAGGTTGAAGCTCTCCAGAACGATGTTGATCAGACCATTTGACAGCATATCCGATACCGAGTTGACGTAGTTGACAACCCGAATCAGGATCTTGCCGTGCGGGCGGTCATCGTAATACTGGAACGGCAGCTCCTGCAGATGTGCAAACAAATCTTTTCGGATATCATAGATGATACTCTGACTGACATCCACCATAATGCGGCTTCGGATTGTTGTGAAGATCACGCTCACCAGATAGATGCCGACCAGCATTCCCACAAGAGAAAATAAAAGCCTCTCGTTTTTCTCCGGAATTGCAAGGTCCAGCGCCCGCTGGATAACCATCGGCGCCACATAGCCGGACGCACCGCCGATGCCACTCAAAAGGATCGCAAAAACCATCCGTTTTGCATATTTTTTGATATAGGATGAAGCTCTGAGCAGATGCTTGATGTCAAACGGCTCTTCGAGCACTTCATCCTGCTTGTATGTATTTTTTGCCATTGCTTCCCCTCCTACAGTTCATCCACACCGGTCTGCAGCTTCACCAGTTCATAATAGTAACCCTTCTTCTCCATCAGTTCCTCATGTGTTCCCATTTCTTCAATATAGCCATTTTGCAGAACAATAATCTTGTCCGCTGTTTTCGTTGTCGAAATTCGCTGTGCAATCACAATCTTGGTACATGGAAAATCAAGCTCCCGTAAGGACTGCTGAATCTGTTTCTCTGTTTCCATATCAACCGCCGATGTTGTATCGTCAAGAATCAGAACCGATGGACGGATCGCCAGTGCTCTTGCCAGAGAAATTCTCTGCTTCTGGCCTCCGGAAAGACCAACACCGCGCTCTCCGACCAGGGTATCGTAGCCCTCCGGCATCTTTGAAATGAAATCTGCCGCAGCGGAATACCTTGCAAACTTGACAACCTCGTTCATCTTGATCGAATCATCGCCGTAGGCAATGTTTCCCTCGATCGTGTCAGAATACAGCAGAACATCCTGCGTGGCAAGTCCGATCTGTTTTCGGAGATCATACAGCTTCAGCTGTTCTACAGGAATTCCGTCAATCCGGATCTGTCCTTCTGTCGGCTCATAAAACCGCGGGATCAGATTGATCAGCGATGTCTTGCCGCAGCCGGTCTCGCCCATGATCGCAACCGTCTCGTTCGGATGGGCCGTGAAGGAAATATTGTGCAGAACCGGCAAATCACCATCCTCGTATTGGAAGGAAACGTTATCAAACTCGATTTTGCCTTCAAACCGCTCCGGATGGGAAACGGCATTTTCTTCGTCCCTGATTTTCGGTTCGGAGTAATACAGCTCCATGACCTTTTTCGACGCTGCTGAGAACCGCTGAAATTCGTTCATGATATTTCCCATCTGACGCATCGGATTGGCGATTGCCCAGATGAGGCCTGAAAATGCCACATAGTCTCCCATAGTAAGCTGTCCTCTGATCATAAAAACACCGCCGACTGCGAGCAGGACAACCGGCATCAGGTTCGCAATACTCTCGACAATCGGGAAAAATTTCAGCCATACCATTCCGGTTGCCTTATTCGTCTCCGCATAGTCGGTATTGGCACGGTCGAATTTCTCGATTTCGTAATCTTCTCTTGCAAACGCTTTGACAACGCGGTTTCCGGAAATATTCTCCTGTGCGCATGTATTCATCTGTGCCAGTTTTTCACGCAGCGCCGCATGCATCGGGGCAACGCGGTTCCGGAACAGATAGATAATCCAGAATACAAACGGTGAAATCACAAGAACGCACAGTGCCAGCTTCCAGTTCGTATACAGGAAGAAAACGGCCGCTGCAGCAAACAGAGAAAATGACTCAACCACCATTCGTACAACCCATGCAACCATGTGACGCACCGCATCCAGGTCTCCTGTCTGCCGTGTCATCAGATCTCCTGTCCGATAGGTACTGTAAAACGTCATATCCTGACGCTGAAGCTTGTCGTACAGATAATTCCGCACCCGGTACAGAACACTCTGCGACACCGTCTCATAGATCATACAGCTGCCATAAACAACGATAACACGCAGGAACGTAAAGCCGACCATCGCAAACAGCAAGCGGTAAAGCAGGTCACGGTGTACCTGAAGATTTGTCGCCGCGTTCTCCCCCGTTAAAAACAGATCCACAATTTTTCCCGAAAAATAGGGAATCGTAAGCTGCAGAATATTGTACAAAACGGTTCCGAGAATACCGACAAAGTACAGCGCCCGTTTTCCCTCCATGTTTTCCCACAGCCACGCAATTTTGTTTTTCGGGAATTGTTTCGTGTTGCTTTTCATGTTTTCATATCCCCCCTTATCTTAGGAAATTGAGTTACCAAATTCAGCATTAATTTTCTTTCAAATGCTTTCGCCATTGTATCAATTTTCATTTGGATATGATATAATGCGACTGTACAAAAATAGAATGTTTCTATTTTTCCGAAACTGATATTCCCAGAAAAATACTGAATATTTTTTACCTGAAGGGGGACTTTTCCGTTGAAGAATCTTTTTGAATACAGTGACATCCTGCACTCGCCGATTGAAGCCTTTTCCTGCTGCTCCGACAGTTTTTCCATGCCGGTCAAATCCCACTGGCACTATTTTACGGAGGTTCTTTATCTGCAGGAAGGTTCTCTTCTCGTGAGCTGCAACGATTCCGTCTACCACATAAAACCGGGCTCTTTCATCCTGTTTCCTCCACAGACGGTCCACGCACTTGCCGCAGACCAGGATCGGCCATTCCGCTATTTCTGTATCAAATTCAACCTGAACCGCATCCAGCTCACCGGAAGCTACCTTCCGAACCTGAGCTTTGCTTTCCATAAAATCGCCACGATGACCTATCCTTCGCTTTTGTTTACGCAGGAAGATCTCTCAGAGCTGAATCTCCATGATTTTTTTGTAACCCTTGAGAGGGAGGCTCTTGAAAAGAAATACGGTTATGATGCCTATATCTATTCTCTCTTTTCCACACTGTTTCTCCGGCTTCTGCGTATCTGGCACTGCCAGGGAATCTGTTTCAATCCCGAATCGATTTCCGAGAGTGAGGAACAGAGTATGCAGGATATCCTCGTCTATCTCGACCGCCATTCCCAGGAAAACATCAATATCGAGGCACTGGCACATAAATACAACATGAGCTACTCCTATTTTGCCAAACTTTTTCTGAAGCATTACGGGCAGAGCTGTAAGCAGTATATCGAGTTTATCCGCCTGAACAAGGTTGAAAACCTGCTTCTTTTTACCGACTATGACCTGAACTATATTGCAGCCGAGACCGGCTTTGCGGACTGCAGTCATCTGATCCGCACCTTTAAAAAGCGGTACCAGATCACCCCGCGGCAATTCCGTCAAAAGCATCAGACCACGGTTTCCTCGTCTCTCCCGGCGAAGCTGGGATAATCTGAAAATGAAAAAACCCTGCAAAAAAGAGCGTTGCCATAAGAAAACATGAAAAAAACCAGTAAAATCAATGTTTTTTAGGGCAGCGGAAAACGGGGCAGGTCAAAACAACTGAATAATCAGACAGAAACAGGGTGTTGTCAAGCATGACAGCGCCCTTTTCTGTTCCCCGGCTAAGCCGCAGATTTTGAAAAAGTCTGCGGCTTTTCTTTTGCCCAAACGCAGAAAGGAGGCGACGGCTATGTACTTCACTTCCGGCAACGACCGGGCCTTTGAACAGCCCCAGCCCCGGCCAGAGCAGCCGGACGAGGCGGCACCGGGATTGGAAAACTCGGTGTTGGAAAATCCAACATCGGATAATCCGACACCGGGAAACCCGACATTGGAAAATCCAATGCAATTAAATAAAGATATATCAAGTAAAGAAAAAACAACTACGGATGTATCAATTACCGATTCCATTCCTATCCTTTCCCGACCCTTCCCCTCGGAGGACGAAGCGGCACAGCCGCCGGAACGGAAAGGAACGGGAGCGAAATCACAGAGCGCCATAGAGATTTATCGTGAGATCATCATGGACAACATCGAGTACGAACACCTTTGCCAGCACGCCAAGGGCATTGACCGGGAAACGCTGGACGAGATCGTGGACTTGCTGGTGGAAACCGTGTGCAGCGTCCGCAAGACCATCCGTATTGCCGGGGACGATTACCCGGCAGAGCTGGTGAAATCCAAGTTTATGAAGCTGGACAGCTCTCACATCGAGTTTGCTATGACATAATCGGCAATTATCCAAAACGCCGGGCGCGGAGGTGTCAAAGCCTCTGCGTCCGGCGCTCTTTTTTCTTATGCCTGCCCCATTGGGAAGTTAGGCAGTTCTTCCAACAGTTTCAGAATAAGGTGCTGCTTCATATCTTCGTCAACGGCCAACTCGTCGATCATGGGAGTGTAGTGTTCGATCACTTTTTGTTTAGCCCATAGCTCACCGGCGACGGCGGCCCTGATGGTAGCTGTGTCCAGTAACATTTCCTGTTCGGCCATCGTGTCAACTCCTGTCGTTTTTTGTCTTATTCCAGCATACCACAGAACCGGCGGGAAAACCAGCGCCGGAAAGATTTTTCTACGCATTTCAAAGCCCGTTCCGACGGGTATTTGATAAATCATTCTGCCACCCCATCGACCACCGCCGAAAAGCCTTGATTTCCGTGGGCTTTTTGCCCCCTAAATGCGTAGACAGGAGGGGCTTTTGCTGGCTTTTGGTTTCATATTTCCAGTGTACCCAGCAATAGAAATGTGTTCTTCTAACATCTAATAATTCATATTTTATGCCTTGTATTCTCTCCTGAAAGGAATATAATTAAATCTATTAGAGATAAAAAGTGTAGTACAATGCTGACATAAGGCAGGTGAACATAGAACAACATGAAAATTTTGATTGTTGAGGATGATTTAGAGATCAGCAAATTGCTGGCTGATTTTTTACAGGGAAATGGATATGAGGTGCTTTGTCAGTATGATGGGCTTCATGTGTTAGACTGCATACAAGAACATCAGATTGATCTTATTCTGCTTGATATAATGCTGCCTTATCGGAGTGGTGATACTATACTTGCGGATATTCGTAAATTCTCAACGGTTCCTGTCATAGTAATTTCAGCAAAGGAAACAACACAGAACAAGATTGATTTGTTGCGGCTTGGTGCGGATGATTACATTACAAAACCTTTCGATATGGAAGAAGTTCTCGCCAGAATTGAAAGCAACTTACGCCGGATTCAATTTCAAAACAGCACGCCGTCATCTTTGAAGTGCAATGATTTGGTTTTAGATTTAGACGGCAACAGAGCTATGCTACAAGGGGCGGAGTTACCTTTAACTGCGAAAGAATTTGCTATACTGGAATTGCTTATGAAATACCCGGACAAGATCTTCTCAAAGGCGAATTTGTTTCAAAGTGTTTGGAATACAGAGTATATCAGCGAGGACAACACCTTGAATGTCCATATTAGCAACTTGCGAAACAAGATGAAAGCCATTTGCCCGGATAAAGAGTTTATAGATACTGTGTGGGGCATTGGATACCGTTTGCATAAAGCCGAGGGGTAAGCTCTTGGCTTTATGCTTTTTTTATGGTTTCCAAATAGAAATTAAGAAATTCTTTATGATTTCCCCTTACACTAAAATGTAAAGGAGGATGACAACATGAGTTCTGTTATTTTGGAAGCACATGACTTAACAAAAGAATACCGGCACACAGTTGCCTTAGATCATATTGATTTGAAAATTGAAAAAGGGAAAATTTATGCTTCATAGGCCAAAATGGAGCAGGAAAGACCACCTTTTTGAGATTGGTTACAGGATTAGCGTTTCCGACAAGCGGTACCTTATCGTTGTGGGGGAAAACCGTCGAAAAGGAATTGCAGGAACAGAGAAAGCGGATCGGTTGCATGATCGAAACACCTGCGCTTTTTCCGACAATGACCGCTTATCAAAATATGGAGATACAGCGTATCCAACGTGGTATCCCTGACAAAGCAGTTATCCAAAAAACTTTAGACATGGTAGGTCTGAAAGATACCGGGAAAAAAGCTGTCCGTAATTTTTCGCTGGGGATGCGACAGCGATTGGGTATTGCAATCGCACTATTAAATACACCAGAATTTCTTATTTTGGATGAACCGATCAATGGGCTTGATCCTGCTGGAATTGTGGAAATTCGTAATTTGCTAAAGTCCTTGAATAAGGAATACGGAATGACGATATTGGTATCCAGCCATATCTTAGAGGAACTGTATCAGACAGCATCAGAGTTTATTTTAATAGACAAAGGCAAAATTATCGAAGAAATATCAGATCGAGAACTAAATGATCGTTGCAAACGGCATATCGCAATAAAGGCAACTGATCCACAAAAAGCTCTGATCGTTTTGGAAGAAACGCTACACACAGATAGTTTTAAGCTGATGCCAGATGGCATAATTCGCCTATATGATTATCTCGATGATATGGAAAAAGTGGCTGCTGCTTTGTCAGATGCACATATTCTCGTTACAGGTCTTTCTGTGGCCGGTGATACATTAGAAGATTACTTTTTAAGCAAAATAGGAGGGACAGGAAATGTCAAATCTCCTAAAAGCTGAATTTTATAAGCTGTTCCATAGCTGGTATTTTTGGGGGATAGGATTGTTTAATCTCCTTTTAAGTAGTGTGTTGTTACTGGATAGCGTTGGGGAAACATCCAACCTTTTCTTTGCTTCGATATACAATATGCCAATCCTATATTTCCTCACAATCATCTTTTCTGCCCTGTTTGTTGGAAATGATTTTGGCAGAAGAACATTACAATCATATATCAATGCCGGACATCAACGCGGAAAGATACTATTTGCGAAGCTGGTAGTTCATCAAATCGCCTGCATGGTTATCCTGTCTTTTCCACTGTTGTTACATAGCATAATTGGTACGTTTGTCACTAAAGGAGCATTGGCAAGCATCGGCATAGTTGTAATGGTGATTGCTTCGCAATTTGCAATGTGCCTATTACCTTTTTTCTTTGCCTTCATTTTCCGTGATATAGGAAAGAGTATGGCTGTGCCGATGGTACTCTTTTTCTTAATGGTCTTTTTGATGAATGGAGATCAAGTGCAGCTTATCTCACAAATATTGCCTATGGGCCAGCTTCGGCTTATGGCATTGCAACAATCCAACATATCCGGCGGGCAATTCATGTTTTCAGATTTTTTATGGGTACTGGCATTATGCTTAGGTACTTATCTGTGGTTCCGACGCTCGGATTTGAAATAACAAGGAGGTGTGGGAATGAACAACTTACTGAAAATGGAAAAATATCAATTATCACATAATATCTTTTATTGGTGCGGTTTAATAGGGATATTTTTGATTGGTTTTTTTACCGCAGATACTTATGTCCCGGAAGCTATGGGGCCTATGGGTGGGGCTGCTACATCCCTCGCAGATATTTTTAATGGAATGGTTTACGATTCAACCTTTCTCCTGATTATTATATCCAGTATTTTAGCTCTGATTTTAGGACAGGAATTTTCCAGTCGGACGATTGATCTTGAGGTCAATGCAGGACATTCGAGAAAAACCATTTTCTTTGCTAAAGTAATCTCATACTTAATTGCATTTAATATCATGGCTCTTGTTTATCCTGTGGCTGGTTGTATAAGAGAAAGTGTCCGCTTTGGTATTACCGAAGCAGGCAACCTTTGTTATCAGGTCAGTAAGGCGATTTTATATTCTCTGCTTTTGAACAGTGCGACTTTTCTTATTGCAATCTGGATTGTTTTTTGGTTAAGAAGCTCTGCAAGAGCAATAGCTGTTACCGCTTTAGTCACTTTTGTTCTTAGCCTTTATCTTGGGTATGGAATGATGTTTGATCTTCCTGTTGCATTTTTGGCAACCTATCAGATACGGGAAGCGGTTTTTTCTGTGACCTATTTTTTGCCATGGGCCATTTTAGTTGGCGTTGTTTGGATAGTTGCTTTGATAACCTTTTCATGGATTAGCTTTCGCAAATGTGAACTCAAATAACAAGGAGGGAGGTGTCTGGAATAAAGCTGTTGTTAATTTTAGTTATCGCAGTCTTGATAGTAGTGCTTTTCAAATATGTGCAAATCAAAAGACAAATCCGTAATCTATCGAAACAAATGACCGATCTTACAACTGGAAAATCGGAAAAGATGCTGGACATCTCTCTTGTTGATAAAGATATAGAACAACTGGCCGCAGTATTAAACCAGTATAATGAAAAGCAAAGACAGTCCATTGCAAGCACATTACGGCACGAAATGTATTTGAAAGAGTCCATTGCTAATATTTCACATGACTTGCGTACCCCTCTGACGGTAATACTTGGCCATTTACAATTATTAAAAAAGGAGAATTTATCAGCAGGTCAAACACAGCGTATAGAAACCATTTATAATAAAGCAGAAAGAATGAAAGCGCTGATACAAACCTTTTACGATGTTTCTGTAATAGACGCAAAAGAAGTAACTCCTGTGCGTGAAGATTTCAACTTAACAAATTTGCTGATAAATCTTATCACAGAGAACGCCCCAGCATTGGAAGCAAAAGGCATATCTCCTGTAATTGGTCTGCCAAATCATTCCGTTTATCTCCATTCGGACTATGGTATGGTAGAACGTATTTTTCAAAATCTTATTATAAATGCTATTCGATATTCCTCTGGCTCGATTAAAATTGACTTGAAGCAAGGCAAAGAAAAGAGTGCTATTTTTATCATTGAAAATCCCATTGATAGTAAGGTGGAAATAGACCCAAACCGACTATTTGAAAGATTTTATACCGGGGACAAATCAAGGCATAATAGCGGTACAGGAGTGGGGCTTGCTGTGGTAAAACTATTAACTGACAAGCTCGGCGGCAATGTGTTCGCTAAAATTGAAAATGATACACTAACCATTTCATTGGAAATCAAATAAACAGTATTGTTTCAACTGCCGGGCGACGGCAAAGAAAAAAAGCCGTCGTACAACAGCCCTTTTGACACGCCCATAAAACCAGCGGCGGCTTTGAGAAATCAAGCCGCCGCTTCTCTTTGCCCAGCGCAGGATCGGCGGCCCACGGAGGGAGCCGCCATGCTGATATACTGTCCCGTGACTATGAATTGGAACAGACTAACCTTACAAACCTTGTCGAATATCTTCGGCAAGAAGTCAAGGAACAGGAAAAGCAGAAGTCAATGTCAGACAGTTTATTGCAGCGGTCAGGAAGTACACTGATATGCAGCAGCTTGACGCCTCTGTTCTCCGGGAGTTTGTGGAGAAAATTTATATCTCCGAGGTTTATACGCCGGACGAGAATGAGCCGCGCATCAAGGTCAGAGAAATCGAGATCGTCTATAACTTCATTGGTGCATTTGATTTTGAGGACGCAAGGGAGCAATCCCAAGCAGCCCAAAAGAAAAGAAAACCGGCGTAGCCTAAACTACGCCGATTCTCTCACATAAATGTTTTCTTACGTCACCGCCCCTAGCAGGGCTTTGTCTATAGTCTGAAATCTCCCGGAGTTTTTCCGGGAGATTTTTTTCACAGGACGCCTTTCTGATCAGAAATAACGCTTTTAGATATTGAGCAGATCACTGAATACCTTCAGTGCTCCGTCTGTCTCATGAGCCAGAACGCGTTTTGCAAGGACTTTACCAAGCTGGACGCCTTCCTGGTCGAAGCTGTTTACGTTCCACAGGAATCCCTGGAACATGATCTTATTCTCGAAGTGTGCAAGCAGTGCTCCCAGCGTCTTCGGATTTACCTGATCTCCGATGATGATGCTGGACGGACGGCCGCCTTCGAAGTTTTTGTTTTTATTCTCATCTGCTTTACCGCAGGCAAATGCAACGATCTGAGCTGCTACGTTTGCGCAGAGTTTCTGCTGGCTGGTGCTGCCTGGATGTCGACATCGGTCTCCATCTGGTTATTGCGGAAGCCTACAAACTGCAGCGGAACGATATCAGTTCCCTGATGCAGCAGCTGATAGAAGGAATGCTGTCCGTTGGTACCTGGCTCGCCGAAGAGAACCGGACCGGTCGGGTAATTGACCGGCTCGCCGAAGCGGTTGACCGATTTACCGTTGGACTCCATATCTACCTGCTGTAAGTGAGCCGGGAAACGGTTCAGTGCCTGGGAGTACGGAAGAACTGCAGTGCTCGGATAGCCAAGAACGTTTCTCTCGTAAACACCGATCAGCGCATCGAGCATCTCCGGGTTCTGTAATACGTCTTTGTTTGCAGAAAGTTTATCTTCTGCTGCAGCGCCCTCGAGGAATGCTGCGAATACTTCCGGTCCGAAAGCCAGGGACAGAACAGCGCCGCCGACTGCGGATGTGGAAGAATAACGGCCTCCGATGTAGTCATCCATGAAGAATGCTGCCAGATAGTCGTCGCTCTTTGCCAGCGGAGAAGTCTCACTGGTAACGGCGATCATATGCTTGGATGCATCCAGGCCTGCATTTTTCAGAGCGTCTTTTACGAAGGACTCATTGGTCAGAGTCTCCAGTGTGGTTCCGGATTTGGATACCAGAACGAAGATGGAATGTGCTACGTCGATCGAATTCAGAACAGCTGCTGCGTCATCCGGGTCAACGTTGCTGATGAATTTTGCTTCCATTTTGAAGCAGCCGTTTTTCTTTGCCCAGTTTTCCAGAGCCAGATACATCGCACGCGGGCCAAGGTCGCTTCCGCCGATACCGATCTGCACAACGGTGGTGAATTTTTCACCTGCTGCGTTGGTGATCTCACCTGCATGTACTTTGTTCGCAAACTCTGCGATGCGGTTCTGCTGCTCTACGTAGAAAGCACGTTTGTCTACGCCGTCTGCCGTAACGGTGTTTCCGAGCTGGCCGCGGGTCAGCTGATGAAGCACGAGACGGTTCTCTCCGGTGTTGATGACAGCACCGTTGTAAAGCTCCTCAAATTTTTCAGAAAGCTGTGCCTCTTCTGCCAGTTTTACGAGTGCGGCAAGGACATCCTCATTCACCTGTTTTGCTGCGTAGTTATACGCAAGTCCTTCTGCCATCGGAACGCTGTAAGATTTTACGCGCTCTGCTCCGTTTTCGCCGGACATCACCTCGGCAAGATTGACACGCTCCACTTTTTTCAACTCCTCAAAAGAAGCCAGTTTATCAAGATTGTTCCAGGTAACCATTGTTAAGTTCCTCCTGTTTTTTTATTTTGTCTCTCTATTCCGTCCGCGGAAACATTTTTATTCCCGCTATTATACCAATGAAACAGACTGCTTGCTAAAAACAGTCTGTTTCGTGATATTTTTTTATTTCGTATAGTTATAAGAAAGAGCTCTTGCGATCTCCACTGATATTCCGGCAGAGTCTTTGTCATGGACAGTGCCTCATCGATATCGTAATCTACATACTCACCGTTCTTGTATGCAACAACGCGGTCTGTTTTGCCTTCCAGAAGAAGGTCAACTGCGTAAGCACCCATGATGGACGCATATACACGGTCTTTACATGTCGGGCTTCCTCCACGCTGCATATGTCCAAGGATCGTTGCACGGGTCTCGATGCCGGTTGCAGCTTCGATTCTGCGCGCCATGCTGGTGGAATGGCCGATGCCCTCAGCATTTACGATGATATGATGTTTTTTGCCTTTTCTACGGTTCTCGATGATGTTGTTGATGATCTTCTGCTCATCGTAATCGTATTTCTCCGGAAGAAGAATATCCTCTGCGCCGTTTGCGATACCGCACCAAAGAGCGATATATCCGGCATTACGTCCCATAACCTCGATGATCGAGCATCTCTCATGGGAAGTGGAAGTATCTCTTACTTTATCAATGGCTTCCATTGCAGTGTTTACCGCGGTATCAAAACCGATGGTATATTCTGTGCAGGCGATATCCAGGTCGATGGTTCCCGGTACACCTACGGTGTTAATTCCAAGAGCTGCCAGTTTCTGCGCTCCTGCAAAAGATCCGTCTCCGCCGATAACTACCAGTCCGTCGATGCCGTGTTTTCTGCAGACATCTGCAGCACGTTTCTGGCCTTCCAGTGTACGCATCTCTGCGCAGCGGGCGGTATAAAGGATGGTACCTCCGCGCTCGATGGTGTCGGATACATCGCGGGCTGTCATGTCGATGATTTCTTCGTTCATCAGTCCGTCGTAGCCTTTCAGGATACCTTTCATCTGAACGCCCTTCTGCAGACCTCTTCTTACGGCTGCACGGATCGCTGCGTTCATACCTGGTGCATCACCACCGCTGGTAAGCACTCCGATTGTCTTTACCTTGTTAGTCGTTGCCATATGAATTCCTCCATCTCATCACACACATTAATAAACGAGTAGTTTTATTTATTAATCACACACAGTTTTATTTTAAAGCATTCAGGCCCTTTTTCAATACTCTTTTCTACAACTTTCACGTTTCCGGTACCGAATTTTGCCTGAAGTGACGCCACCAGACGGGCATCTGCCTGCACATTGCGGCTCGGCGGCAGTTTTTTCATTGCTTTGATCGATTTGATGTAGAGAATCACGCTGTCCTTACCGTCGGATTCATGCAGCATCTGGTACAGATCCGCCACTTCTCTCTCGTACGTTTCCTTGTCCGGGAACTGGATCCAGAGCTCTTTCGGGATGCCTGCAAACGGGAAAATTTTCTCGCAGATCAGCTTGCTCGGCTTATCATCCTCCGCGGAAACACGGCCCTGGATGAAGACACGCGCATCGGTCTGCATCATCGCTGCGTTTTTCTCGTAATCGCGCGGGAATACGACGATTTCCATACTGCCGACGAGGTCCTCGAGTGTGAGAAATGCCATTGTCTTGTTATTCTTTGTATATTTGATTTTTTTATCCGTGATAATGCCGCCGACAATCTCTTTCGCGCCGTCGGTGACGGATGGGAAACCCGTCTCCTCATCCGGCTGGAAGTCTGTCGTTACCGCGGAAATGTTCTTCCGCCAGCACTCCTCCTGCTCCTCGAGCGGATGACCGCTGACGTAGATGCCGAGCACCTCTTTTTCGAGCGCCAAAAGATCACTCTTTTCGTATTCTCCGACATCCGGGTACACCGTTTCATACGACCGTTTGGTCGTCTCATCTACAAAATCAAACAGACTCATCTGGCCGCTTAACGAATCTTTTTTCTCACGCGCCACATCATCGAGCACATTGGCGTAGACGAACATGAGCTGCTTTCTCGTCACGCCGAAGCAGTCGAATGCACCCGCCTTGATAAAGTTCTCGACAGTCCGCTTGTTGACTTCTTTTCCGCTCAGGCGCTCCGCAAAATCCTTTAACGAGCGGAACGGTCCGTTTGCACTCCGCTCCTCCACGATCGCCTCCATGACCGGCTTTCCGATGCCTTTGACCGCCGCCATGCCATAGCGGATCGCCTGGCCGTCCACCGTGAATTTTCCTTCGCTTCGGTTGATATCCGGCGGCAGAATGGAAATGCCCATCTGGCGGGAACTCAAGATATACTCTGCGACTTTTCCCGGGTTATCGATGCAGGAGGTCATCAGAGCCGCCATGAACTCAACCGGGTAATAGTATTTCAGCCATGCCGTCTGGTACGATACGAACGCATACGCCGCCGCATGGGATTTGTTGAAGGCGTATTTCGCGAAGTCGATCATCTCGTCGTAGATCTTGTTCGCTGTCTTCTCATCAATGCCGTTTTTGATACAGCCCGGCACGCCCTCGGCCTCGTTTCCATAAACGAAATTCTGGCGCTCTTTTTCCATGACGGATGCCTTTTTCTTCGACATCGCACGGCGCACCAGATCGGCCCGTCCAAGCGAATAGCCCGCCAGTGCCTGTACGATCTGCATAACCTGTTCCTGGTAGACGATACAGCCGTACGTCGGCTCCAGAATCGGTTTTAAGAGCGGTGTATCGTACGTAACGGATTCCGGGTTGTTTTTCCTTTGATGTACTGCGGAATAAAATCCATCGGGCCCGGCCGGTACAGGGAAATTCCGGCGATGATATCCTCGAGGCTCTGCGGTTTTAACTCCTTCATGAAGTTTTTCATTCCCGCACTCTCGAGCTGGAACACACCGACCGTTTTCGATGCGCCGATCATGCCGAGCACTTTCGGATCGTTGTAATCGATGTGAAGCAGATCAATTTTCTTATTGCTGTAACGCTCTGCGAGCTTTGTCGCATTCTGAATGACGGTCAGGGTCCGAAGCCCTAAGAAGTCCATTTTCAGAAGTCCCAGTTCCTCGAGCGTCGTCATCGTGAACTGCGTGACAATCGTTCCGTCGCTTCCTCGCGAGAGCGGCACAAATTCCACCAGCGGACGCGAGCCGATGACAACACCGGCGGCGTGCATCGACGTGTGGCGCGGCAGACCTTCAAGTCTCCGTGACATGTCGATCAGATGTGCAACCTCTTCATTGCCCTGGTACAGCTCCCGCAGCTCGTGGTTCATCTGCAGTGCCTTGTCGATCGTGATATTCAGCTCATTCGGAATCATCTTCGCAATCGAATCGACCTGTGCATACGGCATATCCAGCACACGGCCGACATCGCGGATGACACCGCGCGCCGCCAGTGTACCGAATGTGACGATCTGTACAACGCGGTCCTTGCCGTATTTTCTCGTTACATAGTCGATGACCTCCGGGCGGCGTTCGAAGCAGAAATCCACGTCGATATCAGGCATGGTAACTCGTTCCGGGTTCAGGAAACGCTCGAACAGGAGCTGGTACCGCATCGGATCCAGCTGTGTGATGCCAAGGGTGTAGGAAACAATACTTCCGGCCGCCGATCCTCGTCCCGGTCCGACCATGATGTCGTGGTCGCGCGCAAATTTGATGAAATCCCACACGATCAGGAAGTAATCGACGTAACCCATCGTTTTGATCGTATCAAGCTCGTATTTCAGCCGCGCTTTCAGTTCATCCGTCGCCGGGTGATACCGTTCCTCGAGGCCGTCGTAGCAGAGCTTATTTAAGTATTCCCAGGAAGTGTATCCTTCCGGCACATCGAATTTCGGAAGTTTTGTGACACCAAATTCGATCTCCACATTACACCGGTCTGCAATTTTCTGTGTATTTTCGATTGCCTGCGGTACATACGGGAAGAGCGATGCCATCTCCGCCTCGGATTTCACGAAATACTGGCCGCCCTCGTAGCGCATGCGGTCCTCATCCGTGATCTTCTTTCCGGTCTGCAGGCACAGAAGAATATCGTGGGAATCCGCATCTTCTGCGTACGTGTAGTGAATATCATTCGTCGCCACCAGCTCGATGCCGGTTTCTGCCGAGAGGCGCATCAGCTGCTGATTGACCATCCGCTGCTCCGAGATGCCGTGATCCTGCAGTTCCAGGAAGAAATTGCCTTTTCCGAAAATCTTCTCATACCGCAGTGCGGCCTCTTTTCCCATCTCGTACTGGTTCCGCACCATCGCACGCGCCACCTCACCTGCAAGGCAGGCGGAAAGCGCGATAATGCCCTCGTGATACTTTTCCAGAATCTCCATGTCGACACGCGGCTTATAGTAAAATCCATCAATAAAGCCCGCCGAAACAATCTTCATCAGATTGGAATAGCCCGTATTATTTTCCGCCAGCAGAACCAGATGGTAGTATCGGTCCTCTCCGCGGCTGTTTCGCGGTCGAAACGGGAACCCGGCGCCACGTAAACCTCACAGCCGAGGATCGGCTTGATGCCCTGCGCGCGGGCTTCTTTATAAAAATCGATACAGCCGAACATGACGCCGTGATCGGTGATCGCGGCGCTGTTCATGCCAAGCTCCTTGACTCTGGCAACGTACTCTTTGATCTTGTTCGATCCGTCCAGAAGGCTGTATTCGGTATGTACATGTAAATGCGTAAAACTCATCGTTTTCTCCTCTATTTTTCAAAGGCATGTTCCGTTGTCTCCAAGATCGTCTGCACCAGACGTCCGGCTCGATCGGCTTGGTCAGATGGCTGTTCATGCCCGCGGCGCGGCATCCCTCTTTGCTCTCTTCGGAGGACTGCGCCGTCATCGGGATAATCGGGACTTGTTTTGCTTCCGGAAGCTCCATGGTGCGGATCTGCCGCGCTGCCTCAAGGCCGCCCATCACAGGCATCATCAGATCCATTAAAATCACATCAAATTTCTGCGGATTCGCCGCATACTTTTCGACCGCCTCGCGGCCGTTCCATGCCTCTTCCACCGTCGCACCGTGATCGGTCAGGTAAAACTCGGCGATTTCCATGTTGATCTCATTATCCTCGACAAGCAGAACGTGGAAGCGGACAAGCTCTTTTCCTGCGATCCGTGTCTTTACTTCCTGAATCCGCTGTCCCTCGCAGTCAATGTAAAACGGAAGCCGGAATACATACGTCGTTCCGACGCCCTGCTGGCTCGTTACCTCGATCGTGCCCTGCATTTTTTCGATCAGTTCTTTGACGATCGACATGCCAAGGCCCGTTCCCTTGTACTGCGTTCTCGCACCGGACTTCTCCTGTGTGAACGGATGGAACAGCTCTTTTTCGATAAATTCGCTGCTCATTCCGATGCCGCTGTCCGTGATGCGGAACTCGTAGACGACCCGGGTTCCGTCGCAGGAGACTTCGCCCGCATACGTATCGATCATTCCGCCCGGCTTGTTGTACTTGATTGCATTGCTGAAGAGATTCAGCATAATCTGCCGCAGGCGCAGCGGACTGCCGATCAGTCTCGTGTGCGTCAGCTCACCGCGGTGCGTACGGTGGGTAATGCCCATCTCCGTAATCTGCGCATTGACAAGGGATGACACATCATCCATCAGATGCGCCAGGTCAAAAGAAACGCTCTCGATCGTCTCTTTTCCGGACTCCAGCTTATTCATATTGAGCACATCGTTGACGAGTGCCAGCAGATGGCTTGCGGAAAGATTGATTTTATCGAGGCAGTCGTCCACTTTTGCCTCATCCTGCCGGTTTTTGCGGATGATATCCAGCATGCCCATAATGCCATTGATCGGCGTGCGCACATCGTGCTCATGCGGTTCATAAATTCTGTTTTTGCACGACTTGCACTGTCTGCAGCTCTAAAGGCATCCTGAAGCTGTATCTTCTCCCTCTCTTCCCGGCTGTGGAACTCTGACGTATCACGGAAAAGGATCATGCCGTGTACCACAACGCTCTCCCGCTTTGTCTTTCGGTCGTAGACGGTATCCTGTGACATAAGAACCGTCTTCTGCAACCATATTCTTCTGCCGGACTCATCTGTTTCCTGATACTCCACGACTACCTGCTTATCTCCGTTTTCAAAGCGCTGCAGCAGTTTCTTCGAGGAATCCACAATGCGGTATGATTCCAATGTCTCCTCCGCGACAAACGCACTGCATTCCCCGCAGTATTTCTCGTAGGAACACGGCAGATCTATATTGAGGTCAAATTTCTTCTGCCCGCTGTGGTAAAAAATCTGCTCCATCGAATCATTCGTCAGATCAACGGCGAACACGGCCTCGGCCGTCTCGAGAAGTGCCTCAGCGTAGTGGCTGTTTTCAATGATCGACTGTTTCATCTGTTCATAGTATTGGTCGAGCTGTTCTTTTTCATTCCGAGCAGCTTCCTCATTGGAGCGGAACCGCTCAAAGCCCATCAGAAAATGGTGCAGTCCGCCGTCCTCGGCCGCGTCGTAGAACAGAATGGTGACTTTTCCCCGGCAGAGCGCTTCCCCTTCGCTGCCCTCCTGATACTCGTACAGAATTTCTACGCTCTCTTCTCCCTTCTGATAGCACTCCTTCAGATGGGTAAGATCCAGCATTCTACGCATTTCCTTTCTCTTTTCCTCATCCGTGATGCCCTGCACAATATGCTCGGCCGCACCGGTATAGCTGCCGTCCTCGGCAAGGAAAAAGCCCGAAACGGCACGCAGAATCCGGTACTGGTCCTGTCTTGCATTGCAGTAAATACAGTTGGAAAAATGGTATCCCTTTTTCTTTACGACGTCCAGCGCTTCCAGGCTGATCTTCCGCTCTGCGGCGGCTTCTTCCATCTTCGCGCGGTTTTTGTCGATATACATGTTCTGGTCCGCATGGCGGAACAGTTCCCGGATATCACAGTCTTCAAATTCCGTGGACAGTGCATAGCCTCCGGCGTAGCTGATCGGCATCTCCGGGTGCTGGCGGGAATATTCTGCCGTCTGCGTGCGGATGTGATTCATGCACGCTTCCACTTCTTCGCGGTTCAGTCCGCGCAGAATGGCAAGAAACTCATCTCCGCCGTTTCTTCCGACGAAATACTCCTCCGGGACTGCTTTTCGAAGCTGAACGGCAAAGGAACGGATATATTCGTCTCCCTTGTCGTGACCCAGACTGTTGTTGATCGTGCGCAGATTGTTGAGGTCAAACACGCAGACCGCATACACGCCGGAAATTTCTTCTCCTCCGTCGCTTCCCTCCAGAATCTCTTCGCATTTATTTTTATTTGGCAGGCCCGTCGCCTCATCGAGATAGACTTTCTTCTGCAGAATACGGTTCATCGCCGCATAGCGGACGGCCTTGATCAGCTCCATGCCGATGACAAACACCAGACCGATGATATCTCCTACTACCACCTGCTCCAGCTTCTTCAGCGAATACGCCATTCTCTGCGAATACGCTTCCGCAAGGCCCGTCGCCTCGTCACAGATTTTGAAAAAGGTCTCACTCTTTTCGATAATCGCGGTATTCTCATATCCTTTTTCACGCACCAGCAGAATCTCTGCCTTCAGCTCTTCAAAATACGATGCCAGCTCCGTCATCTTATCCTGAAAATCCCGGTCATCCAGGCGCACCAGATCCAGCTCGCTGCTTCCGTTCCGCAGACCATCGATATAAGCGTTGATGTCTGCAATCATCGTATCCTGCGGTTCTCCCGCATCTTCCAGCTTGATAATCCGCTGCGTTTTTCCGCGTACCAGACCGGCATAGTTGACAACGCGGGCCGTTCCCTGTATTTTCTCGACCATCGACATAATGCAGAAAAACAGAATAATCAGAATGATCGTCAAAACCGTCATTGCGGTTTTGGAAATAAAAGATGTTTTTTTCTTACTTTTCTTTTTCTTCATCGCTCTCCATCAGATCCTGTGTCATTTTTTGTCATATAGATCATATTATAAGCGTAATCCTCTCTTCGCGCAACCGCAAACCGGGCGCAGAAAAATTTCAAAATTTTATCTGCTGTCTGACACAAAAAAAACGGACACCGGAGAGGATGTGCTTCCTGTCCAGTGCCCGATTTTTTCTTATTTTGCTTTTTCTGCCGTCCAGATTTTACCGTCGCGGATGACAACCTGTTTTTCTTTCATCAGATGGCCGACCGCGCGCTTAAATGCTGCTTTGCTGAGGCCGAATTCTCTCTGAATCACTTCCGGTGATGCTTTGTCATCAAATGGAAGGACACCTGCAAATTCCTCGATCACAGAAAGAACGCTCTCTGCATCGATTGCGATCTGCTCGTACGCTTTTCCGCGTGCGGACAGGGAGAGTTTTCCGTCCTCTTTGACTTCTGTAACGCGGCACTCAAGTTCCTGGCCGACATGATAGTCTGCCTGTGCTTCTCTCTTTGGAATCAGGCCGGAGTAGCGGTCATCAACAGCAACGAAAACGCCGAAGTTTCCGCTGATCTCGTAGATTCTTCCCTTTACGATATCGCCTACGACGTACGGAGAATTGGTTTTCAGGAAATGGTAAACCTTCATCGTTGCGCAGAGACGGTCGCTCTTGTCGATGTAGAGGGAAACCAGAACCTCATCACCTGGATGGAGGCGGCGGGTCTGCTGTTTAAACGGAAGAAACAGATCTTTTTCCAGACCCCAGTCCAGAAATGCTCCGATCTTTCCGGTAGCAGCTACGTTTAAGACAGCCAGCTCTCCAAGCACCAGCTTCGGCTCTCTGGTTGTCGCAATCAGACGGTCGCTGGAATCGCGGTACAGAAATACTTCCAGCTCATCTCCCTCTTTTGTTCCTTCCGGCACCTGTTTGATCGGCAGAAGAACACGTTCCTTCTCGCCTGCTTCCCGGGTCTCCCCAAGATAAATACCGAATTCTACTTTCTTTACTACTACCAGCTTTTGCTTTCTTCCTATATTTAACATTTGACTTCCTTTCTTACTGCTCGCCGAGAGCCTTCATGCTCATCTCCTCGAGCAGGTCGCTCTTGATGTGGTACAGCTTGTCGGACAGATCCACGTAAACCTCATGCGGATTGACCAGACGTTTGGACTCCTCCCAGAGGGTATCTTTCTCTCTGGTGCAGATGTCGCGGATCTCCATGACGGATGGAGAAGTGTAGACGCATGCGCCCTTCTGGAAAATCGGAACGAGGAGCTCGCGTAAGGTGTAGGTTCCGCCTTTGATCTTCGTCTTTTTCCAGGTCTCGATCGGGTCGAAGATGATCATATCTTTGCTCTCGTCGAAGGTCTCGTCTGCGAGGCAGATCAGGTCGGCACGGATCTTTCCGGTTTCTTTATCATAAATACGATAAATCGTCTTATTGCCCGGGTTTGTTACTTTCTCGGAGTTCTCGGACAGCTTGATCTTCGGTGTGAATTCTGCGTCATCTTTATCTTTTGCTGCTGCCAGCTTGTAAACGCCGCCGAATGCCGGCCAGTCACCGGATGTGATCAGGTTGGTGCCGACGCCCCAGGAATTGATCTTCGCACCCTGGTTTTCAGGCTGTCGATCAGGTACTCATCGAGGTCACTGGATGCGGAAATGATGGCATCACCGAAACCTTCTGCCTCGAGCATCTGATATGCTTTTTTCGACAGGTAAGCCAGGTCACCGCTGTCGATGCGGATGCCGTAGCTTCATCGGTAAGCCCTCTGCTCTCATCTCTTTGAAGACGCGGATCGCATTCGGAACACCGGATTCGAGAACATCGTAGGTGTCTACGAGAAGAATGCATGCTTCCGGATACATTTTCGCATACGTTTTGAATGCGGTGTACTCATCCGGGAAGCTCATGATCCAGCTGTGTGCGTGGGTTCCCTTGACTGGAACGTCAAACATCTGTCCGGTCAGGACATTGGAGGTTCCGATGCAGCCGCCGATCATGGCAGCACGCGCGCCGTAGATACCGGCATCCGGTCCCTGTGCACGGCGGAGTCCAAACTCCATGATGCCGTCGCCCTTTGCCGCGTAAACAACGCGGGATGCTTTCGTCGCGATCAGGCTCTGATGGTTGATCATGTTCAGAATCGCGGTCTCTACAAGCTGTGCCTCCATGATCGGAGCGACAACTTTTAAGAGCGGTTCTCTTGGAAATACGACGGTTCCTTCCGGGATCGCATAGATATCTCCGGTGAAATGGAAGCCTCTTAAATACTCCAGGAAATCATCGTTGAAAATATGGAGGGAACGGAGATAGTCGATGTCATCCGGTGAAAAGTGAAGATCGCGGACATACTCGATTACCTGCTCAAGTCCTGCACATACGGCGTATGCGCCGCCGCATGGATTCTTTCTGTAAAATGCATCAAATACCACGATCTGATCGGACGGGTTCTCGTAGTAGCCCTGCATCATGGTAAGTTCATATAAATCGGTTAACAGTGTAAGGTTCTGCGCTCTCATGGCAAATTCCCCTTTCCTCATTGTGTTTATTACGTTCGTATCTTATTCTTTCCGATTGTACCACAATCATTGAAATTCCACAACTACGTATGGCTGTCCTTTTTCATCGTTCAGCGAGATAAAACAGCCGTTTTCCGTCTCGGCGCGCAGCGGATGCAGGACATCGCCGAGGTGCGCCTGCTGTTTGTATTCGGCGCGCATCCGGCGCACGGTGAAGTTCTTCGGAAGGCATTCACCGGCAAGGGAAATGAACTGTGCGTTATTGACGTGGTGGTTCGTATCGAGGTTGTGCGGCTGCACCGGGAACGGTTCGCCGATGAAATCTGCTTCCGGCATTTTCACTTTGCGCTCGCCGAAATCCTCGTCGATCGGATCGTCAATGCCATAGGCGTCTGTCGTCTCTTTCGGTGCGCGGACGGGATGACCCGTTTCCATATTGACGTAAGACAGATGGAGTTGGCACAGGCGAGCATTTCGCCGTCTTCTGTTTCCATCGTGAAGTTACGCATGCCAAGAAATCCTTTGAAGCCGCTCGCCCATGTAGTGATTTTTACCGCTTCACCAAGGGATGGATAGCGGCGCACATGAATCTGCCACGCGGACAGCACCCAGGCGCAGCCTCGTTTTTGAGCTCCGCAACGCCCTCGCCGATCGCTTCCGACTGGAAGATACTGCAGTCCTGAAAGTAATTGATCAGCCCCGGCAGGGTGAGATTTCCGTCCTCACCGATTTCGCTGTAGCGGATTCTGCTCGTAAAGGAATACTTCATCGTTTCGTTCCTCCTGCTGTATTTGTTTTTGAGCATCGAAAAAGGCCTCAGGTACGAGACCTGAGACCTTTTAATGAGCTGGGCTACCTGGATTCGAACCAGGAACTGACGGAGTCAGAGTCCGTTGCCTTACCGTTTGGCGATAGCCCATTGCCTTGCGACAAAATGTATAATACACTATCGCAAGAGAAAGTCAACACCTTTTGAAATTTTTTATTTTTTTCAAAAACTGAACTTTGGAACATTTTTGGAAGGGATTTGACGGCTCAACCGGCCGTTGATCACTCTCCCGCCACGTATTTTTG